>Ga0209676_1002095_pt1 | contig 15401 bp, 13 predicted proteins | sample AraplaCvi_mLB_r2_FD_184282 | JGI IMG/M metagenome (GOLD analysis project Ga0209676, IMG submission 184282) | Arabidopsis root microbial communities from North Carolina, USA - plate scrape MF_Cvi_mLB_r2 (SPAdes) (version 2) | ecosystem: Host-associated > Plants > Roots > Endosphere | place: USA...
CGCCTTCACCCAGTCGATCTTTTCCTGCGTGATGCCGTCGGGATCGTGGATGAAGCCGCCCGAATCGGACAAAGTCAGCACCTTGCCGCCGAGCTGGACGATCTTTTCGGCGGCGTGCGTCGCGACATTGCCCGACCCCGAAATCACCGCGGTCTTGCCGACGAGATCCTGCCCCTTCGCCGCGAGCATGTTGGCGAGGAAATAGACCGCGCCATAACCCGTCGCTTCGGTGCGGATCAGCGAGCCGCCCCATTCGAGGCCCTTGCCGGTGAGCACCCCGGTAAATTCGTTGGTGATCCGCTTATACTGGCCGAACATAAAGCCGATCTCGCGGCCGCCTACGCCGATGTCGCCCGCGGGCACGTCGATGTCGGCGCCGATGTGGCGATAGAGCTCGGTCATGAAGCTCTGGCAAAAGCGCATGATCTCGCGAACGCTCTTGCCTTTAGGATTGAAGTTCGACCCGCCTTTGCCGCCGCCCATTGGCAGCCCGGTCAGCGCGTTCTTGAACGTCTGTTCGAACGCGAGGAACTTGAGCACGCTTTCGGTGACCGACGGGTGGAAGCGGATACCCCCCTTGTAGGGACCAATCGCATTGTTGTTCTGGACACGCCAGCCGCGCTGGACGCGGATATTGCCGTTGTCATCCTCCCAGCACACGCGGAAAGACACGACCCGGTCGGGCTCGGCGATGCGCCGCAATATCTGCTGCGCGTGATATTCTTCCTTGTCGGCGATGAAATCGAAGATGTCCTCCGACACCTCCTGCACCGCCTGCACGAACTCGGGTTGACCCGGGTTGCGCTTTTTCACGCCTTCCATGAACGTCGAAAAGTCGACGTGATCCGAAACTGCCATGCACCCCTCCCCTGTATGACTGGGAAAGCCGGTGCGACCCCTGACGATTTTATCGTTGACCGACCTTGTGTGCCAAAGGCTACACCATCGCTGAGCAAAGGCAATATGACTGCGCGCACAGGCCGTATTTTTTCATATAGCGCACAAGAGGGGCAAAAATGAGCGAGAGCAACGAGATGGCCAAGGGAACGGGCCGCGGCATGACAGGCACGAACCGCGCGATCCTGATCGCCGCCTTCATCTTGCTAGCGGCGGCCGTCGGCTACGCGATCTGGCGCGATACCGGCTCCGCAGCCGCCGATCCCGCCCCGCAGGCGTCGTCGGCGCCCTCCGATCAGCTTGCGGAACTGGAGGCGCGCACCAAGCGCGAGCCGAACAGCGCGGAGGCCTGGACCGCGCTCGGTGCAGCGAAATTCGACCTCAGCGATTTTGCCGGTGCCGCCGCCGCTTATGAAAAAGCGGTGGCGCTTTCGCCCGAATCGGCTGGACTCTGGTCGGCGCTGGGCGAGGCGCGGGTGATGGGGAGCGACAGCGATCCGATGCCCGCCGCCGCGCTCGCGGCGTTCGACAAGGCGATCGCGCTCGACGCCAAGGACCCCCGCGCGCGCTATTTCTTGGCGGTGAAGAAGGATATCGGCGGTGATCACAAAGGCGCGATCGAGGACTGGTTCGCGCTGCTCGCCGACACGCCGCAGGGCGCCCCGTGGGAAGCCGACCTCCGCCGCACGATCGAGCAGGTGGGGCAAATCCACAAGATCGACGTCGCGCCGCGGCTCGGAAGCACGCAGGCACGGCCGCTGACCGCGAACGAAATGCCCGTCGCCGCGCGTGCCATCCCGGGGCCGAGCCGTGCCGACATGGAAGCAGCATCGCAGCTGCCCAAAGGCCAGCAGGACCAGATGATCGAGGGCATGGTGAGCGGGCTGGAAGCCAAGCTGAAGGCGAATCCGGCCGACGTCGATCGCTGGATCATGCTGATGCGCAGCCGGATGACGCTGGGGGAGACGGCGAAGGCGGCGCAGGCGCTGAAGGACGGCATTGCGGCCAACCCTGCGGCCGCGGGACGATTGAAGGCGCAGGCGCAATTGCTCGGCGTACCGGGAGCTTAAATTATCCATTGGCGCGCGTCCGCTAAAGCGGTACCCCGTCGGGGCTGCGGGGGGCGCCAAAAAAATAAGGTCGCCGCGGCATTTTGCCGCGAGACGCTTTCGGACGTATTTGCCCGGGACAGTTGTCCACTCTGTATCGGGCCTCGTGGTCGCAGCTGAACGGCTGATGCGTGCACGGCCGTAGCCGGACCACATCAGCTAGCGCAGGACCTAACCCGCCATCAGCGCCGCATTGCCGCCCGCCGCGGTGATGTCGGTCGAGATCGACTTTTCCTCGGCAAAGCGGTGGAGATAGTGCGGGCCGCCCGCCTTTGGCCCGGTCCCCGAAAGGCCGCGCCCGCCGAACGGCTGCGATCCGACGATCGCGCCGATCTGGTTGCGGTTCACATAGACGTTGCCGACCTGCGCACGCGCCGCGATATGCGCCGCGACGCCGTCGATGCGCGTGTGGACGCCGAGCGTCAGGCCGTAGCCCGAGGCGTTGATCGCATCGATCAGCTGGTCGAGTTCGCCACCCTTCCACGTCGCGACGTGCAGCACGGGGCCGAAAATCTCGCGCTTCAGATCGGTGACATGGTCGAGCCGGATCGCGACCGGCGGGACGAAATGGCCGTCGGCGGGCAGGTTCGTCCGCCCCGCTTCGGCGATCACGCGGCCCGCGGCGCGCGCTTCGGCGACATAGGCGGCGATATTCGCCTGCGCCTCGTCGTCGATAATCGGGCCGACGTCGGTGGCGAGGATCGACGGATCGCCGACATTGAGCTCGGCCATCGCGCCTGCGACCATCTCGATCATCGTGTCGGCGACATCCTCCTGCACGCAGAGCAGGCGCAGCGCCGAGCAGCGCTGCCCCGCCGACTGGAAGGCCGAGGCGACGGCGTCGCGCGCGACCTGTTCGGGGAGCGCGGTCGAATCGACGATCATCGCGTTCGCGCCGCCGGTTTCAGCGATCAAGGTCGCGATCGGGCCGTCGCGGCCGGCGAGGCTGCGGTTGATCATCCGCGCCACCTCGGTCGATCCGGTGAACGCCACGCCGATAATGTCGTTGTTGCTCGTCAGCGCCGCGCCGACCGTCTCGCCGCGGCCGGGGAGGTAATGGAGCACATCGCCGGGGATGCCGGCTTCGAGCAGCAGTTCGACCGCGGCATGCGCGATCAGCGGGGTCTGCTCGGCGGGCTTGGCGAGCACGCTGTTGCCCGCGGCGAGGGCCGCCGACACTTGGCCAAGGAAGATCGCGAGCGGGAAGTTCCACGGGCTGATGCACACGAACACGCCCTTGCCTTCGAGCATGAGCTCGTTGCGTTCGCCCGTCGGGCCGGGCAGCGCGACCGGGTAGGTGAAATCGGCGCGCGCCTGCGCCGCGTAGTAGCGGAGGAAATCGACCGCTTCGCGCACTTCGGCGATCGCATCGACCAGCGTCTTGCCCGCCTCGTCGATCGCGAGGCCGAGGAAAAGCGCGTCACGCTCTTCGAGCAAATCCGCGGCGCGTTCGAGCCGCTCCGCGCGGAAAGCCCCGCCGGCGAGGCTCCAGTCGCCATGCGCCTTGCGCGCCGCGGCGACCGCATCGACCACGATGGCTGCATCGGCCTCGATCACCTGACCGACGACCGCGCCCGTCGCGGGATTGCGCACCGGTTCAGCTTTGCCATTGCGCGCCGCACCGCCGACGATCGGTGCCGCGACAAGATCGCTCCGCCGCGCCGCGCCGATTGCCGAAACCAGCGCTTCGGGCACGCCTGGCTCGCCGAGATCGTAACCGCGCGAATTGCGGCGCGCGGGATCGAACAGGCCAAGACCCGTTGCGATATTCGACGACGCCGCGCTCGCGACGCTGCGCGGATCGACCGCGAGTTGTTCGGCGGTAACGCCGGGATCGGAGAATTGATGCACGAAGCTGGAGTTCGCTCCATTTTCGAGCAGGCGGCGGACGAGATAGGCAAGCAGGTCGCGGTGCGTACCGACGGGCGCATAGACGCGCACCGGGCGCGGCGGCGGGAAGAGCGCGACGAGCGCGTCATGCGCGCCCTCGCCCATGCCGTGCAGCCGCTGCAATTCGTAGTCGGCGCCCGCGAACAGTTCGGAGACATACGCAAGCGTCATCGCATTGTGACTGGCGAACGCTGGATAGATGCAATCCTGGCAATCGCGAAGCAGCTGCGCGCAGCGCATGTAATTGAGGTCGGTGTGGAGCTTCGCGGTGAACACCGGGAAGTCTCCAAGCCCCAGCGTCTGCGCGCGCTTGATCTCGGTGTCCCAATAGGCACCCTTGACGAGGCGCATCGACAGCTTGATGCCGCGCGTCCGTGCGCGGTTCGCGAGCCATTCGATCACCGCCGGCGCGCGCTTCTGATACGCCTGGATCACAATGCCGAGTCCGGTCCAGCCGTCGGCGATCCCGGCGTCGATCAGCGCGGCAAACACGTCCATATGCGGTTCGAGGCGGTCGGTTTCCTCGGCGTCGATCATCAGCGGAATGTTCACCGCGCGCGCCGCCTTGGCTAGTTCGATCACCTTCGGCACCAGCTCGCCCACGACGCGCGCATGCTGAAGATATTCGTAGCGCGGGTGAAGCGCCGACAGCTTGATCGAAATGCCGTGGTTCGCGTGCGGGTCGCCCTGCTTCGCCGCCTTGCCAATGCGCGCGATGGCATTGGCATAGCTCTCATAATAGCGCTGCGCATCCTCCGCGGTGCGTGCAGCCTCGCCGAGCATGTCGAAGCTCGCGAGTTCGGACTTTTCCTTGTCGGCGCGCTTGACCGCGGCGTCGATCGTCTCGCCCATCACGAACTGCTGACCCAGCATCTTCATCGCCGCGAGCGCCGCCTGGCGAATCACCGGCTCGCCCGAGCGGCGAACCATCGATTTGAGCAAGGTCAGCGGGTTCGCACGGCTGCCCATCGCATCGAGCATCAGCGTCGCCGAGCCGAGCGAAAGCCCGCGCGACGACAGCGCGACGATCAGCGGGCTGTCCTCGTCCTCGCCGTCCTTCCAATGGCGTCCGGCGATCTTGTCGCGGATCAGCGCGTTGGCGGTCGCATTGTCGGGAACGCGCAGCAACGCCTCGGCGAGGCACATCAGCACGACGCCCTCCTCGGTCGATAGGCGGTAGCGGTTCATGAGCTGCGCAACGAGCGTCTCGCGCTCGCCCTCGGCTTTTGCCTTGCGGATCAGCTCGAGCCCGCGCTGCGTCACCGCTTCGACGCTGGCGGAGGAGGTGGCAAGAGCGCTACGCAGCTCGGCGACGATGTCGGATTCGCTGCGGCGGGCGAGGGCGCGGATGGGCGCGCGATCGGGGCTTTGGGTCATGCCGCCTGATACCATATTGCCGTAAGTCGATCCGACTTGCTTTGACGGGTTCGATATATGAATTGACCAATTTTCGGATCAATCCTAGTCGATATGCATGAAAAACTCCTCTTCGACAGTCGAAATGGATGAGTTCGACCGCAAGATCCTCGCGATTCTGGGGCGCGATGGGCGGATCACCTTCACCGAACTCGCACTGCAGGTCGGCCTCTCGAAAACGCCATGCCAGCAACGCGTGAAACGCCTCGTCGATAGCGGGCTGATCGTCGGTTTTCGCGCGATCGTCGATCCCGCGAAGGTAGGGCTCGACCATGTCGCCTTCACCGAGGTCAAGCTGTCCGATACGCGTGAGGAAGCGCTCAAGCAGTTCAACACGGCGGTGCGGCAGATTCCCGAGGTCGAAGAATGCCATATGATCGCGAGCAGCTTCGACTATCTGCTCAAGGTCCGTACCCCCGACATCCGTCGTTATCGCATCGTGCTTGGCGAAAAAATCTCGAGCCTGCCGCACGTCGCGAGCACCTCAACCTTTGTCGCGATGGAGACGATCTGCGAAACGGCGCGCTGAGGCTGCTCCGCCAGCAAAGGATTGACCCGCGGCGCGGATGGCGGCAAAGGCGGCCTGACGACCGTTGCCGAGTGCGGGTGTAGCTCAATGGTAGAGCTTTTGCTTCCCAAGCAAGTGACGAGGGTTCGATTCCCTTCACCCGCTCCAGCCTTTCGCAGCGAAAGCCCGGCCAGCCCGCACAGCGGGACTGACGGCGTGGCTTTGCTACGACGGCCCCTCAGCCCTCGACGCGCTTCACCTTCACCGACTGGCTGACGAACGCGATATCGCGGTACGCGGTGAGGAAGGATATGTCGGCGGCGTCGCGGCCGACGCAGATGCGCGCCATCTCGGATGCGCTCGCCATGCCCGTCGCGTCGACCAGGTGCCAATCGCCATCGAGATAGACTTCAGCGACCGCGTGGAAATCCTGCGGCGCGACACGCAGCGCATAGGCGCTCGCCATGCGCGCCGGGATATGCGCGGCGCGCGCGAGCGCGATCATCACATGCGCATAGTCACGGCACACGCCGCGACGTTCGACGAAGCTGTCGAGCGCGCCCGTCTCGGAATCGCTTGAGCCCGAGACATAGGTGAAGCGGCTTTCGATCCAGTCGCGCATGCGGCCGATCTTCGCGCCGCCCTCATGGTCGCCGAAGCGGCGTTCGACGAAGGCGTGGAACTTGTTCGACGGGCAATAGCGCGATTCGTTGAGATAGGGGATCGCCTCGGCGGGAAGCCGGTGGAGCGGCACCGCGGCGAGCGCGCGGAAGTCGGTGTCGGGCCGGTCGATCTCGACCAGCGCTCGATATTCGGCGCGCAGGCTGCCCTCGGCGCGCAGCCAAATCGGCTCGCAAATGCCGTCCGCCGCCGGAACGCGCGCGACAAATTCAGGCGCGCCGACGTCGAGCGAGGTCTCGAGGACGCGCTGGCCGTGCCCGTTCGCGGCCTCGATCTGGAGCATCAGGTCGACGGGTTCGGACAGGCGGTAATTTAAGGAGGCGGATATTTCGAGTTTCATCTATCGGCAACGCATGAGGGAGGGTTCGGTGGCGCTAGGGACAGCAGAAAGAAAGAGCAAGTGACGCCGGCGCGGACCATCCCGTTCATCGTCGCGACGATCTTCATGGATGCGGTGGGGTTCGGCATCATCATGCCGGTGCTGCCGCAGCTGGTGATGGAGGTCGGCCGCATCGACTTGGCCGAAGCGATTGAGGTTGGCGCGTGGATCGGGCTGGTCATGGCGGTCGCGACCTTCCTCGCCTCGCCGGTGCTCGGCAATCTGTCCGACCATTTCGGGCGGCGGCGCGTGCTGCTGCTCGCGCTCGGCGGGCTAGCGGTCGATTATGCGCTGCTGACGATCGTCGAGACGTTGCCCTGGCTGTTCGTCGCGCGCGCGCTGTCGGGTATCTTCGGCGGCAGCTACGCCGCAGCCCAAGCCGCGATCGCCGACATCACCAAGCCCGAGGAGCGTGCGCGCAATTTCGGCTTCGTCGGTGCAGCCTTCGGGATCGGGTTCGTTGCAGGACCGGCGATCGGCGGCTTCCTCGGCGAGATCAGCCCGCGCGCGCCGTTCGTGGCGGCCGCGATCCTCGCTGCCGCTAACATGCTCTATGGCTATTTCATCTTCCCAGAGACACTTGCCACCGAACGCCGCCGCGCGTTCGACTGGCGCCGTGCCAATCCGCTCGGCGCGTGGAAGACGATGCGCGCGCTGCCTGGCATGGACGGGGTCGCGGGGGTGCTCGTGCTGTGGCAGATCGCCAGCCTCGTCTATCCGATGACGTGGAGCTTCTATTGCATCGCGCAACTCGGTTGGACGCCGGGGATGATCGGCGCAAGCCTTGCCGCAGTCGGGGTGATGATTGCGCTGGGGCAAGTATTGGTTGTTGGCCCGGCGGTCGCGCGCTTCGGCGAGCGCGACGCCGCGACGCTCGGCATCCTCGTCGCGGTGGCGGTCTATGTTGGCTACGCCTTCACCACCTCGACCATCGGCGCCTTCCTGCTGCTGATCCCCGTCGCCCTGCAGGCGCCGGTCCAGCCATCGCTGATGGCGATGATGTCACGCCGCGCGACCGCCGAAACGCAGGGTGAGGTGCAGGGGATTTCGGCGATGGCGATGGGACTGGGCCAGCTGTTCGCACCGCTGCTGCTCACCGGAACGATGGCCTATTTTACCGCCGACGGCGCGCCGGTGCATTTTCCGGGCGCGGCCTTCGTCGTTGCGGCGATCTTTGGCCTGCTCGCGATCCTGATGCTCCGCCGCCTGCCACGCGCGGCGGAGACGGTCGATCAGATGCCGCCGTCGGTCACCGCATAGCCGAGCGCTTCGAAGCCGGCGACCAGCATCGCAACGCACGCAGCCACCTGTCCGGCATCGGTCGAGCGGATGACGAAATTGGCGCCGGTCTTGCCCTCGCGGAAGAAGGGATAGCTGCCGATCGCAACGCCGGGATAATCCTTCTCGCCCTGACGCAGCAGGTCGGCGATCTCGCTTTCGGGCGCCCACGCGCCGATCGTGTGCGCAACAAGCGGCGCGCCGCCTTCGAGCTCGCCGGTCAAAGCGTCGAGCATGCCCGCGGTGATGTGCGGCACCCCCGCCATCACGAACAGATTGCCGATGCGGATCCCCGGCGCGCCCGACATGCGGTTGGGGATCAGGTCGGCGCCGTCGGGCACGCGCGCCATGCGCAGCCGCGCCTCGGTCAGCTCGGCGCCGCGCGCGCTATAATAGCGTTCGAGGATCGCGCGCGCCGCCGGATGGATCACGACGCCGACGCCGAGCGCCTTCGCGACTGCGTCGACCGTGATGTCGTCGTGCGTCGGGCCGATACCGCCGGTGGTGAAGACATAGTCGTAGCGCGCGCGAATCGCGTTCAGCGCATCGACGATCTCCTGCTCGACATCGGGGACGATGCGCACTTCGCGCAGGCGAATCCCCTGCACCTCGAGCCAGGTCGCGATCTGCGACACATTCTTGTCCTGCGTGCGGCCCGAGAGAATCTCGTCGCCGATCACCAGCACGGCGGCGGTCCAGATGCGTTCGTCGCTCATGCCCTTGCCTTAGCTGCGAATGGTGACAAAACAAGCCCGCTGGCAGTGGGGCACTGTTCCTGATATGTTCCCATTCGACTCGAAACCCCTTGGGAGAAGCGCAATGGCCGATGAGCTGATTTTTTATACCAACCCGATGTCGCGCGGGCAGATCGCGCGCTGGATGCTCGAAGAGGTCGATGTGCCCTATGAACCGCGCATCCTCGATTATGGCACGACGATGAAGGACGCCGCCTATCTCGCGGTCAATCCGATGGGCAAGGTTCCAGCGGTCGTCCACGACGGCAAGGTCGTTACCGAATGCGCCGCAATCTGCGCCTATCTCGCCGACGCCTTTCCCGAGGCGGGCCTTGCGCCCGATGTGGCCGACCGCGCCGACTATTATCGCTGGCTCTTCTTTACGTCGGGGCCCGTCGAACAGGCGATCACCGCCAAGCATTTCGGCGTCGAGCCCGACGCCGATCAACAGCGCATGGCTGGGTTCGGATCGCTACCCGCCGCGCTCGACGCGCTTGAAAGCGCGATCGCGGGCAAGGCGTTTGTCGCGGGCGACCGATTCAGCGCCGCCGACGTCTATGTTGGCAGCCAGATCGACTGGGGGCTGCAGTTCGGGACGATACCGTCGCGACCCGCGTTCGAGGCCTATGTCGCACCGCTGCGCGAACGCCCGGCGTACAAGCGCGCCAAGGAGATCGACAACGGCCTGATCTCGGAAATGCAGGCGGCGGGCACCGCCCCCGCCTAGGGCAGCGCCTTCAGCAATCCGGCGGCAAGCGGCGCGAGCCGCCGGACCTGTTGATCCTGCGATTCGCTGGCGGCCACATAAACGGCATCTCCGAACGCGCTGCTATTGTGGACCGCCGCCAGTCCCGCCTCGCTGGCATAGGGCGCCTTCCAGCGCACCGCATCATCGGGATGGAGCGTCCGGAACCACGCCGCCCAGGCCGCATCGTCGATGTCGGCGCGCTTGGCGAGAAAGAGGATCGGGCGCGCAAGCCGCCGCGCCTCGCCATGGACATAGGCGTGCGAGCCGGGAGGCGCGACCTGCGCGGCGACAGCGCCGAGAATGAGGTCGGCGTCGGCGCGCGACAGCCGCGGGTTGAGCGCCAGCTGCAGCATGACATCGGCGCCATGCGCGACGCCATGCCGCCAGCCTTCGCCGGCGATGAAGCCACGATAATCGCGCACCCCGCGCAGATAAGCCGTGCCGGTTTCGACGAGCGCGTGGAGCTCGGCCTCAGTCAGAAACGCCTCGACGCGGTCGGCGCGCGCGATCTCGGACAACGTCAGCGCGGCAAAAGGTCGGCGAAAACCGGCGGCATCGTCGGGCGCCGCTATCATCTTCGTCAACAAGTCGAGTGTGTAGCGCATCTGCGCGGGTGTCAGATATTTGCCGCGAAGCCCTTCGGACCACAGGGTGAAGGCAAAATCATCGCGTACCGCCGGATCGGGATCGCCAAGGCAGGCGGCGAGAGCATCGAGATCGGTGTCGCCCGCTTTCGGGAAGAAGGATGCGGCATGGTTCTTCAGGTCACCGGCAGGCCGCGCGACGGTACAGACGTCCTTGCTCTCCCCCACCGCCGGCACCGCCAGCATCAGGCCAAACGACGCCACCACCGCGCACCGCTTCATCCCCATCCCCCAAAAAGAAAGAGCCCGGCGAATTGCTCCGCCGGGCTCCGTTTTTCGTTCGTGTCCGTCCGCTTAGTCGCGGCTGCCCATCAGGTTGAGCAGGAAGGTGAACATGTTGACGAAGTCAAGGTAGAGCGTCAGCGCGCCCATCACCACCGACTTGCCGACAAAGTCGGTCCCGCGGACATAGAAATACATGCTCTTGATCTTCTGCGTGTCATAGGCGGTGAGGCCTGCGAACAGCAGCACGCCGATCACGCTGATCGCGAGGCTGAGCGCGCTCGACTGCAGGAACAGGTTGATCAGCATTGCGACGATGATGCCGACGACACCCATGATCAGGAAGGTGCCGAAACCCGACAGATCCTTCTTGGTCGTGTAGCCGTAGAGGCTAAGTCCGATGAACGCCGCCGCGGTCGCGAAGAAAGTCGTCGCGATCGACGTGCCCGTAAAGGCGATGAAGATCGTCGACATCGACAGACCCATCACCGCGGCATAGATCCAGAACAGCGCCTGCGCCGCCGTGGTCGACAGCTTGTTGATGCCGAAGCTCAGCACCAGCACGAAAGCCAGCGGTGCGAGGGCAACCACCCACATCAGCGGCGAGCCGACCAGCGAGGCGGTGAAGCCCGACTGAAACGCCAGCAACGCGACGATGCCGGTCAGCAGCACGCCCGAGCCCATATAGTTGTAAACCGACAGCATGTACGACCGCAGGCCGGCATCGACGGCCTGGTCCATTGCGTTCGCGCCGGCGCCAAAACCGGAAGCCGCCACATTGGGGTCGTTCCAATTCGCCATTGTCTTTACTCCATCACCGGCCAGCCCATACCGGCCGTGAGTTGCAATATCGGGGGTTTGTCCTCTTGTTTCAAGCGAAACCGGACATCAGCAATATTCCAGCAATATGATTGCCTCGTCATGGAGTTAGGAATCGCGGTTCCGGTCAACGCCGCTATGCTGCCCTCATGTCCACACACCGCCTGTTCGTCGCGCTGCGCCCGCCGCGCCCCGTTCGCGACATATTGCTCGTCGCGATGCACGGCATCGCGGGTGTGCGCTGGCAGAATGACGAGCAGTTGCACCTGACCTTGCGGTTCATCGGTGAGGTTGATCACCATATGGCCGAGGATATCGCTGCGGCGCTCGGCGCACTTTATGCACCGACGGTGACGGCGCGGATCGCGGGGGCAGGCCTGTTCGAACGCCAGGGCCGGCCGCACATGATCTGGGCCGGGGTCGAGCCGCACGAACCGCTCGCGGCGCTCCATCGCAAGATAGATCAGTTGCTCGCGCGTGTCGGCGTCGCGCCCGAAACGCGGACCTTTGCTCCGCATGTCACGCTGGCGCGGCTGAATCGTGGGTCGGGGCCGGTCGCGCCCTTTCTGGCACTGAACAGCGACCTCGCCAGTCCGGTGTTCGAGTTTGGCCATGTCACGCTATACGAAAGCGAACTCGGACATGGCGGTTCGCGTTATCATCCGGTGGCGCGCTATCCTTTGGACGGCACGAATTCGGCGACGAGCGCCGCCGCGACCGCGTCGACATCCTCCCAGGTCGCGGCAAAGCCGTCGTCCTCGCCATAATAGGGATCGGTGACGCCCTCGCCGCGGCGTCCGGGCAGCAGGTCGAGCATCAGCTTGAGAACGGCGGTCGCATCGGCGGGCCGGATCGCGAGCGCATCGCGCAGATTGCTTTCGTCCGCTGCGAGGATCAGATCGAAGCGGTAGAAGTCGTCGCGCGACAATTGGCGACCGCGCAGCGCGGAGATATCGACACCGCGGCGGCGCGCTTCGGCCTGTGCACGCGCGTCGGGCGGGTGGCCGATGTGCCAGTCGCCGGTGCCTGCCGAATCGAGCGTGGCCTCGATGCCGGCGCGGGCAAAGGCGGCGCGTGCGGCGCCCTCGGCCAGCGGCGAGCGGCAGATGTTGCCGAGGCAGAGGAATAGGATCGCGGGGTTCGCATTTGCTCGATCATTGCGCATATCGACCATCTTCTCCATAAAGTTGAACCGACTTTCAACTTGCGCCTTGGTCCGGCTCTGCTAGCCATGAGGCATAACAGATAATGGGTCAGGGAGAGGGTTGCCAGATGGCGGATGACGAGATGAGCGGCGCGGCGGCTTCGGCCGAGCCGAAGGCCACGGGATACAGCTGGTACGTCCTGTCGGTGCTCGTCGTCGTCTATATCCTCAATTTCATCGACCGGCAGATCATCAGCATCCTCGCGGTCGATATCAAGGCCGACCTCGGCCTGACCGACGGCGACATGGGGTTCCTCGGCGGCGCGGCCTTCGCCGTCTTCTACGCCTTGTTCGGCATCCCGCTCGGCCGCCTCGCCGATAACTGGAGCCGGGTGAAATTGCTGTCGATCGGCCTGACCCTGTGGTCGGCGATGACCGCGGCTTCGGGTTTCGCCTATAACCAGCTGAGCCTGACGTTCGCGCGCATGGGCGTCGGCGTCGGCGAGGCGACCGCGAGCCCGACCGCCTATTCGCTGATCTCCGACTATTTCCCGAAGCGGCAAAAGGCGACCGCGCTCGCCATCTATTCGTCGGGGCTCTACCTCGGCGGCGGCGTGTCGCTGTTCATCGGTGCGATGATCGTCGAGGCATGGAACCGCGCCTACCCAGCGGGCGGGCCGATGGGCCTCGTCGGCTGGCAGGCCGCCTTCCTCGCGGTGGGCATCCCCGGGCTGCTCCTCGCGCTGTGGGTCGCGAGCCTCCGCGAGCCGGTGCGCGGCGCGATGGACGGCGTCGCGAGCCCGAGTTCGCCGAACCCGTTTCGCGAATTCGGCAAGGATCTGTCGATGATCGTGCCGCCGCTGACTTTGTGGGGCGCGGCGAAGCGCGGCCCCGCGGCGCTGGCGATCAATATCGGCTTTGCCGCCGCGATCGCCGCCTTCGCCTGGTGGATGATCCGCCTGACGGGCAATTTCCCGCAATGGTCGGCGGTCGCGCTCGGCTATTATGCCGTCTTTTCATGGGCGAGCGCGCTGCGCGCGCACGATCCCGCGACCTTCCGGCTGATCTGGGGCACCCCGGCGTTCATCTGTACGACGCTGGGCTACGGTCTCGTCAGCCTCGCCGCCTATGCGCTCGCCTTCTGGTCGGCGCCCTATGCCGAAATAGTGCTCGGCCTGCCCAAGCAGGAACTCGCCTTCATTCTCGGAGCGAACGGCGCGGTTGCGGGTTTCGTCGGCGTGATCCTCGGCGGCCGCCTCGCCGATCATCTGCGCGCGAAAAACCCGGCCGGCCGCATCCTGATGATCATCTTCGGCGTCGTCGCGCCGATCCTTCCGATCTGGATCGGCTATACGACCGAAAATTCGACCCTCTTCTATGTCATGAACTTCCTCGCCGGCATGCTGGGCGCCGCCGCGCTGGGCGCCGCCGCGGCGACGACGCAAGATCTGGTGCTGCCACGGATGCGCGGCACCGCGACCGCCGCCTTCTTCCTTGGCACCACGCTCGTCGGGCTGTCGTTCGGCCCTTATATGGTCGGGCAGATTTCGGATCTGGCGGGCACCATCGTCGACGGCAAGCCCGTCGGCGACCTGCGCACGGGTATCTTGTCGCTGATCGGCGTCGCGCCGATCGCGCTCGGCCTGCTGCTCTATGCGTATCGCACGGTGCCAGCGGCCGAGGCGACGATCGCCGAACGCGCGGCGGGCGCCTGACCTTTCGATCACGGCGCCCGCTAAACTTCTTCATTCGAACTTTGGGACCGCTCCGCCGCCCCGCTGCGGCGGGAGGACGGAGCGGAAAACCGCCTTACTTCGTGCCCTCTTTGACGATCACGCCGCACGCGACGCGGCCACCGCTGTTGCCGCTGGGATCGGTCTTGTAATCGTCGGGTCCGGCGTGGATCACAAAGGCGGCGCCGTCGGCATCGAGCAATCCGCCGTCGCCCTCGAAGCGCGAGCCGACGAGACGCAGCGTCGCGCGGCCGATCTGGTCGGGCTCGATCACGAGGTTGGGCAGGTCGCCATGATGCGCGCCCATCGGATTGTCGCGGCCATGCTGGACGCCGGTCGGGTTCCAGTGCGGACCCGCGCTGGCGAAATCGGGCGCATTGCACTGGCCGACTGCATGGACATGCATGCCATAGGTGCCCGGCGCGAAACCGCGCGCGACGAGTTCGACGCGCAGGCCGGTGGTGTCGCGATAGATGTCGGCGCGGCCGCGGTCGGCGCCCTTGTTATCATAAAGCTGGGCATAGGCGTCGGGCGCGGGCAGCGTCTCCGTCGACTTTTTGCCCATCCCGGCGCAGCCGGCGAGCGCGAGCGCCCCCATGACGACGGCCCCTTGTGCCATCACATTTTTGCGGTGCGAACCAATCGCCATTTTGCTGCTCCCTATAGCAAGGTTTGAAATCAGAACGTCACGTCGGCGCGTTTCGATCCCGGTTTGCCGGTGATGCAGATATTTGCCGTGTGTTCCAAGTCCTTATGGCGATGCCGTTGTGACAAAATGTTTCGGGCGAAAAAAAAGGGCCACGGATTGCTCCGCGGCCCCATATTTTGCCTGACGGCCCTGATCGAGGATCAGAAGACGCGGGCGTATTGCTCGTTGCCGACGAAGCCCAGCTTGCCGACGCCGCTGCGCTTGATCACCGCCATGACATTGTCGACGACGATATAGCGTGCGTAGGGGTCGGGCTGGACCTGCAGTTCGGGTTCGACCGGCAGCGCCTTGGTCTGTTCCAGATACTGCGCCAGCTGAGCGAGATCGACCGGCGAACCGTTCCAGGTGATCGTCCCAGCGGGATCGATCATCACCTTGTTCTTTTCGGGGTCGACATTGCTCTGGCTGTCGGTCGGGACCGGCAGGTCGATCTTCACCGCGTGGGTCTGGACCGGGATGGTGATGATGAACATGATGAGGAGCACGAGCA
>Ga0209676_1002096_pt1 | contig 15401 bp, 8 predicted proteins | sample AraplaCvi_mLB_r2_FD_184282 | JGI IMG/M metagenome (GOLD analysis project Ga0209676, IMG submission 184282) | Arabidopsis root microbial communities from North Carolina, USA - plate scrape MF_Cvi_mLB_r2 (SPAdes) (version 2) | ecosystem: Host-associated > Plants > Roots > Endosphere | place: USA...
CGTCGGTCGGCGACATGATGCTGGCCGCCGCGCGCGATGCTCGCGTGGAGGGCACGGCCGCCAGCGACGCGAACCTCACGCTTACCGGCCGCAACGTCGCCGTCGGCGCAGCAGGGCTGGCGCAGGCTGCCGGCACACTCACGTCCACCGCGCAAGGCACATTGCTTGCCGCTGGCAGCATGCTGGCCGGCGTCGCGCAGACGCTCACCGCCGGTGACGGCATGACCATCGACGGCACCGTCGCCGCATTGCAGGGCGACCTGACGCTCAACACGTTGCGCGGCGACCTCGTGATGGGATCCGCGTCGACCCAACAGGCCGGCGCGGCAATGACCGCCACCGCAGGCGGCGCGCTGAAAGCGATGGGTTCCGCTGCCGCCGGCCAAGGCATGACGCTGCGCGCTGGCACCGACGCCACGATCGGCGGCATCGCCGCGACGCAGGCCGGCAACGTCACCGTCGACGCAAAGGGTGCGCTGACCACCACGGCCGACGGCCGCATCCAATCCGCTGCAAATATCGACCTGCAATCTGGAGGCCTGCTGCAGAACGCAGGCGTCGTATCCGCAGCCGGCGCCGCCAGTCTGGTGTCAGGCAAAGGTCTGAACAACACCGGCTCCGTGCTCGCCGGCGGCGACCTCACCGCCACGGCGTCTAACGCGCTGACCAACAGCGGCCGCTTCATCGCCGGCGTCGGCGAAGACGGCACGCTCAGTCTGCCCGGCAGCGTCAACCTCACCGCAGCCTTCATCACGCACCCAGGCATTAGCGCGGCCGGCAAGGACATGACGCTGACGGCAGGCGGCATGGACCTGTCCAACGGCAACCTGTCGTCCATCGGCAAGCTCGCGCTCACCTCGCCCGGAGACATCACCACGCGCAACGCGGTGCTGCACGGCGGCAGCCTCGACATCGACGCCGTCAACCTGCGCAACCAAGGCGGCAAGCTGACCTCCGCCGGAGACGCCACGCTGAATCTCGGCGGTGAACTCGACAACACCAACGGCCTGATCGCCGCCGCGGGCGACACCCGCATTGACGCCGCGCGCGTCGGCAATGCCGGCGGTACGCTGGCGGGTTCGAACGTAACGCTGACCGCGACCGGCGCCGTCAACAATCAAGGCGGCCTGATCCAGGCCGACGACACCCTGACCCTGAACGCCGCCAGCCTGGACAACCACGCCACGCTGACCGCAGCCGGATCGCCGCCCAAGGGCGTGCTCGCCAAAACCGCCACCATCGTGGCGGGCGGCATCAACAACCAGGCCGGCTCCATCAGCGCCAGCCAGGACCTGACCCTCGACACCGCCGAACTCGACAACACCGGCGGCGAAATCGCGGCCGGGCGCTACGCGACGGTCAAGGCGGCGGTGCTGAAGAACGCTCAGGGCAAGGTGTTGGCGGGCGAACGCCTTGCCGTCACGATCCAGGCGCTGCAAGGCCTGGGCCTGCTGCAATCCGCGCAGGATCTCTCGTTCACCTACACCGGTTCGCTCAACCAGACCGGCGACATCGCCGCGGGCCGCGACCTGACGATGTCGGTGGGCGGCAACATGGACAACAGCGCCACCGTCAGCGCCGGCCGCGACCTATCCATCACGGCCAACTCGCTCAACAACCAGGCCAGCGGTGAACTGCTGGCCGGACGCAACAACACCATCAACGTCACCAACGGGCTGACCAACTCCGGCCTCATCGACGGCGGCACGACCACCATCAACGCAGGCCGGGTCGACAATTTCGGCCGCATTTATGGCAACGCCATCGCCATCCGCGCTGGAGAACTGGTCAACGGTTCGGGGCCGGGCGGCGGCGCGGTGATTGCGTCGCGTGGTGATCTGGATATCGGCGTCGGGTCGCTCGTGAACAAAGAGCATGGCCTGATCTATGCCGGCGCGGATCTGCGCATCGGTAGCGCGCTGGATGCGACGGGCAAGGCGGTTGGGCAGGCTGCGTCGCTCGTCAATGCGGGAGCCACGATTGAGGCGGCGGGGAATGCGGTAATTTCCGCGGCATCGCTGCAGAACATCAATACGAACTACACCAGCGAGGTTGTGCCGGTTCAGAAGGTTCCCAAACTGTACGTGACGCCGGCGGGTACGACCGACATGTACGACATGGAGACGCACTGGTTGTGCGACGAAGTCACGGCGCTGTGCGGCAAGACGCCGGATTGGCTGGACGACGACCCCGAGCGCAGGTTCCTGCTGCCGTCCACCAAGTACCCCTATGAACGCTATGGCCCGCCGTTCGACTATTCGCTCGGCGGCAGAGGCCAGGCAGGAGTCAGCACTCCCGTCACCCTGCCGTATGTGCCCCCCCGCTACGTCTGCGGCGGCGGAGACGCCGGTGAGTGCTATGACATACCGGAAAAATTCGTGTTCGGCCTCGACGCGCCGATATGGGCGGTTTTCGGCGTGACGCCTCCGGCTCCGCTTCCCGACTGGCAGGAACCCAGCGCGCCTTGCCTCAGCAATCATCCCAGGTGTGTGGAGGAGGCTGCTCAGCGCCTCGCCTATCAGAATGCCTATGAGGCCTATAAAGCGGCGTTCCTGGAACTGGATAAGCGTGTCCGTGAGTTCAATGCCGACTTCCGCACGCGGCTGGTGGGCACCTTCACGTACTACGAAGTCGAAGAGACCATCACCGAGACCCGCACCGTCTCTTCCGATCCCGGCAAGATCCTGTCTGGCGGCGCAATGACGCTCGTCGGCACCGTTACAAACGATAAGAGCCAGATTGCGGCCGGTGGCACGTTGTCGGTCAGCGGCCCCGCCATCAACAACATTGGCGCCGGCGGTCAGCGGGTCATCACACGCATCGGCACCGCCACGGTCACCCAGGCCCGAGATAGCGACCGCAAGGAATATTCCGAGCCCTACAACCGCACCCTGACCGCCGAATCCATCGAGCTGCCAGTCGGCACCTCCGGTGGCAATCTGTCGGTATCCCTTAGTGGCGCGGCGCCCGGCGCCAACGGCGCCACCGCAACCGGCCCGGTTCTGATCGCCAGCCTCGGTCTGCCCAGCGGCAACGTCGTGCGCACCGTCTCCAACCCGGCCACGATCCCCGACAGCCAACTGTTCGCCGTCAACGGCACGCCCGATGCACCCTACGTCGTCGCCACCGACCCGCGCTTCATCGGCAACCGCGAGTCCGTCTCCAGCGATTACCTGTTCGGGCTTCTGCAACAACCCGGCGCACCCGTCGGCAACGCCGGCGCGTCCGGCGCCATCAATACCGGATTGGGGAACACTCCAGGAGGCTTGAACGCTCTGATTCCCGCCGGCGCCAAATTCCTGACCCCGTCGGGTCAACCCCGCCGCCTGGGCGACGGCTTCTACGAACAAAAGCTCGTCGCCGACCAGATCCTGGCCACCACCGGTCAGCGCTTCCTGGAAGGCTTCGGCGACAACGACAGCCAGTACAAGCAACTGCTCGCCAACGGCGCGCAGTTCGCGCTGGATAACGGCATCAAACTCGGCGCCACACTGACCGAAGCGCAGCAACGCCAACTCACCATTGATCTCGTCTGGCTCGTCGAACAGACTGTCACGCTGCCCGACGGCACCACCGAGACCGTGCTGGTACCGCAGGTTTACCTGCTGGTGCGTGAAGGCGACCTGAAGGGCGACGGCACCCTCATGGCCGGCCGCGACGTCAAACTCGCCGCCGACGGCGACATCACCAACAGCGGCACCATCGGCGCCCGCGATGCCACCGTCATGACCGCCGCCAACATCGTCAACCAGGCCGGCGGCCTGATACAGGGCGCCATCGTCGACCTCGCGGCGCGCGAAGACCTGACCAATCTGGTCTCGCTCATCAAGGGCGACAACGTTGCGTTGTCGGCCGGCCGCGACATCGCGCTGACCTCCACGTCCGCGTCCGAAAACAACGGCGCAACCTGGGGTTCCTACGTCTCGGGCGTATCCCGTGTGGACGCGGGCAACCTCAGCCTGCAAGCCGGCCGCGACATCAACCTGACGGCGGCACAAATCACGGCTACGGAAGACGCGCGCCTGCAGGCAGGCCGCGACATCAACCTGGCCACGCTGCAGGAAAGCCATGGCGAATCGCTGGTCCGAAACAAGAAGAACCGGCACGACCTGAGCACTAACTCGGAAGTTGGGTCGTCCATCGGCGCAGACGGCAACCTCACGCTGATCGCAGGACAGGACGTCAATGCCCGCGCCGCGGATGTGACAGCGGGCGAGCAGCTCGCCGTCGGGGCGGGTCGGGATATCAACTTGATGGCGGGCGTGCAGACCGGATCGGCGTACGACGAGGTCCATTACAAGACCAAGGGGTTCCTGTCGTCGAAGACGACGCACACCAAGAAGGCCCGCGACTGGGAGCAATCCCTGGCCACCACCTTCACCGGCGACACCGCCGTGCTGATGGCAGGCCGCGACTTGAACGTGTCGGGCTCGAATGTCGGCGCGCAGAAGGACCTGGTGATGTCGGCCGAGCGCGACGTCAACATCCTGCCCGGTCAGAATGCCCAGGACAGCTACGACTACAAGATGGTCAAGAAGTCCGGCTTTGGCGCCATGGGCGGCCTTAGCTACGGTTCCAGCAAGCAGACTGACTCGCTCGACAGCAAGAAGGTGTTCCACAACGCCAGCACCGTCGGTAGCGTAGAAGGCGATGTCCTGATCAACGCCGGCAACGCGCTGAATATCACCGGCAGCAACGTCATCGCGCCGCAGGGCGACATCACGCTGATCGGCAAGGAAGTCAACATCGGCGCGGCGCTGGATACCACCCAGGAGCGCGAATTCCATGAGATCAAGCAGACTGGACTGAGCATCAATGCAAGTACCCCCTTGGTCGATGCGATGCAGACTGCGGGTCGGATGGGAGATGCGGCGGGTAAGACCGACAACAAAGTAATGCAGGGACTGGCGCTTGCCACAACCGGTCTTGCCGCCGTCAACGCCTACGACGCAGTTGCAGCCGACCCGAAGCGCGCGGGAGGGGTAAGCATCAGCATCAATTTCGGCGTAAGCAAGAGCCAAAGTACGACGGATCGAGCATCTTCCTCGGTTCTGGGTTCGACCGTCGCGGCGGGCAGGGATTTGACCATCCTCGCTGTGGGCGCTGGTGCAGACTCCGACGTCACTGTGACGGGTTCACGCCTGTCGGCGGGGAACAATGCCGTCATCAAAGCGGAGGGAGACATTCTCCTGCAAGCGGCGCAAAACTTTTCCGAGCAGCATACGAAGAATAAGAACTACAGCGGCAGCATCGGTATTGGTGTCGCAGCGAATAGCGACGACGGTATTGGCGTGATGCTGAACATTGGTGCGGGCGGTGGTCGTGGGCGCGCGGACGGCAAAGACACAAGCTGGACTTACACCGATGTGACGGCCGGCAATGTGCTTGCTCTGCAGTCGGGTGGTGACACTTCTCTGATCGGCGCGTCAGGCAGCGCCGATCAAATCATTGCCTCCGTTGGAAAAAACCTTCGGGTCGAAACTCTGCAGGACACCAGTACCTACGATGCCAAGCAGCAAAGCGCAGGGATTCAGGCCAGTATCTGCATTTACGGTTACTGCAAGAGTTCAGTGTCTGGCAACGTGTCGCAAGGCCGAATGGACAGCAACTTCAAGTCGGCCACACAGCAGGCAGGGTTGAAGTCGGGTGACGGCGGCTTCCTGGTTGATGTTGGCGCGAACACCACGTTGATCGGTGCAGTCATTTCCAGCAGCGAGCGCGCAGTGGCCGACGGTCTGAATCGGTTGAATACTGGCACGCTTGTCGTCGAGGATGTTAAGAACACCGCGCGCTACAAAGCCGATCAGATCGCGCTGAGTGGAGGATACAGTTGGGGCGGCAACAGCGGCGGTGAAGCGAAGAAGGGTGACGTAGGTACAAATTCAAAGGGCCAAGCTGCCGGCGGTTCCGAAAAGGTGCCGGGATCGAATTTGCCGACGAATGAGAGCGGCATGTCTGCCGGTATGCCTGTGGTCGCGGCGGCGTCCGGTAATGCAAATTCGACCACGCATAGCGCTATAAGCGGGGGCAGCGTGATCATCCGTGACGACGCGGGCCAGATCGCCTTGACCGGGAAGTCGGCCGCAGAGACGATCGCGTCGCTAAACCGGGATACCTCAGATACGTTAAACGCGCTAAAGCCCATCTTTGACAAGGAGAAGATCGAGGCAGGGTTTGAGATCGTAGCGGAGGCAAGTCGGCAGGCCGGGCAGTTCCTCTCAAATCGTGCAAGAGAGGCTGATGCAATTAGGGCGCAATTGGGAGCCGAGTTGGATAAAGGCGAAGCTGCCGACCCTGATCGTCTGAAGTATCTCAATGCCGAATTCGCCAAGACTAAGAAGTGGGCACTGGGCGGCGATGCCCGAAATGCAGTCACGGTGATCGTGGCAGCTGCTGCAGGCAACGTGACGGGCAGCGCAGGCGACTTTGCGGTAAATGCGGCGGTTGGATACCTGCAAACGCAAGGTGCGAAAGTTGTTAAGGATTGGGCAGATTCTTTGCCTCCTGGCGTGCAGTCGGAAAGTGTGCGGGCCGCGCTCCACGGCGTGCTGGCGTGTGGTTCAGCCGCTGCTCAAGGATCTGCGTGCTCCAGCGCCGCCGCAGGCGCAGGCTTGAGCAGCGTCCTGGGCTATTTGCTCGCTACTTCGACGGATGGCAGTGCTGAGGACATTGAAGCCAAGAACAATCTTCTGAACGGACTTGTCGCTAGCATCGTGGGCGGATTGGGGGGGCAAGCAGCCGCCGCGAGCGCAGCCGCACGCATTGAGTCGGAAAACAATAGTCTTTATAGAAACTCGGCCTCTGTCGCAAAAGCGACCGCCGAACAACGCGCGGCATTGGAACAGGCGTGGGACGAAGGAAATCTCACCCCCGCAGCCTACGAGCAAGCACTTAGGACGCTAGATGTTTCATCGAACAAGATCGATGCGCTTCTAACGATATACAACATACAGAGCGGGGCGGGGATCTCCGAGCAGTTGGCTCAGATGTCCGACGTTCATGTGTCAATGTTCGCCGAGGCGGTTGGCGGATTGTTGACATTCCCTGGTATGTCAATGTCCGCCTATGAGCTGGCGACCGGCGAAACTGCTGCAAGCAAGGAGGAGGCGAATTACTTCTTTGCGGCCCTAGGGGTGGTTCCGGGCGCGCAGCTTGGCAAGGCCGTGGATAAGCTGGGTGACCTGGCGCTGGTTCTAAGGAATGGACCCGCGGTGGAAGCCGCGAAGAGGATCGCGGCTAATCAAGCGCAAGGCAAGAACTTTGAAGAGGCTGTGTTGGCATACTTGGCGGCCGCAAAAAATACGAAGTCGTTTACCACCAATGTAAACGGCAAGTTGGTTACTGTGATTCCCGATGCTGCGGTTGAGGCCGGTAAAATTCTGGAAATAAAGAATGTGGCAAGTCTATCCAGCAGCGCCCAATTTCGCGCCTATGCAAAACTGGTGGAAGAGGGAGGAATTATCAGTAAGGGGCTAGGTGTCGATAATGGAAAGTTTACACAATTCAAAGGTATTGATCTAATAGTGGCTCCTGGTATGAAAATTTCTCGGCCTCTCGAAAGGCTTGTTATTAATAGCGGTGGCTCTATTCAGGTGTTTGATACGACCCAAAATCTTCTCTCACCATGGGTTCGCTAATCGAGGAATCTAAAATGAAAAGTCGTTTTATAGATGTTGATTGTTCGGCTTTGTTGACGCCTTCCTTCGCGGATGCAGATGCTTTCTCCGGACTTATTGAGGATTTTTTAGAAAACTTGCCCGAATTTCGTCCTGAACGCTGGGGGTTCGTGGAGCCAATTAATCTGCAGCTAACAATGGCGGAGGTGCGCAACCTCTTGGGCGATACCGAAAATTCAATAATGTGGAAACGCAAGTCCACTCCAAAAGGGTGGGGTGGTTTTAAAAAAAGAACATACCCGTTGCGCGGACCTCAGTCTGCCAATCATGGTATGTACGTGAAAGCTGAAACGCAAAAATCTGTGGATGCGTTAATTCGCTATCTTCAACATCTAGCGGTTCGGTTCGGTGTGCAGTATGCATTTTGCGATAGCGTTGCGGCCGAGTACAAAATGGTCGGATTCGAAAATGGGTTCGCGCCAACAGCGGGGAATATTCATGTCTTTACCCACACCTTGTCTAAGAAACTTCCGGACATTCTTTGGGCTCAGATATTTGGTCCGGCATACGTCAACCTTTTCGGCCTGGAAAAACTGTTATCGGCACCAGCATACCGAGTGGAGCAATTGGGGCCGGAAACGGTATATATTCAACTTACCGAATCCCTATTTGATTTGCACGATCGCTATGCCGAGGTGGATGCTGTGCGAGACCGTGTAAAGAATCATTTGGATGACAATATATTTTTTAGGCCTGGTAATTCTGCAGATCACGTTTACAAAACTCCCACTTTTCAATTTCCTCAGTAGAAACCGCAACTGTCTGGTTGAATGCCTGAAGTCTGTAGGTCGTCGTACCCGACAGTCGTCAAGCGATCACAAAGGGCGTAAGGCTTGGCTCTTGCCAAGATAACACTTTCGTCTTTGCGGGAAGAGCTGGAGGTTTTTACGAACTGCTGGGTTGATGTGGGATGGCCAAGATGGGAAGCTAGTGACCTCTTAATGCAGGACCAATTAAATAATTAATTTAAGAGAATTTTCAATGTTCAGACTTGTATCGACACTGCTTGCCTCGACTCTTCTGTTTACTACCGACTTAGCTTCTGCGGCAACTAATTCCCACGTGTCGCCAACTGAGGCGCTCCGTCTGTTCGCGAGGTGCGATGCTTCGCTTTTTAATGCGCTAAAGGAAAATCCTAATTTGTTAGGAACAGGCGTAAAGGTAAAAACTCGCGGAAAGGCTGCGACCATCGCGGTGGAAAATCCGCTTGCTGAAAAGGGGCGGGATCAGGTCTTTAGCGAGCCAATCATTATTGACGGGCTACGTCTTATCGCATGGCACGACGAAGTGTCCTATGATATCGACTTTGGCGGTTTCGTATTCTGGGGGTTCCGCGCGGAGGGTAGCCTCAACGCGGTAGCCAAGAAAATAAATAGCGTTCTGCCTACGTCGGAGAAACTCGTCGATGCGGGAAATACCTGGGCTCGTGCTGAAATTCGTAGGATTGGCGATCCGGTAGATTCATGGCGGCCGAATAACACTGGGACTGGTACGGTGACTGCAAATGGAAGCGTCGAGCGCGTACTTTTCCTTGAGAGTGGCACCGCCAACCAAACGAACGTCTTTTGCACGCTTCAGGGTTCGGTGACGCCAGCTTTGCTCCAAGTCTTGCGTCCCGACCTGACCAACGCCGAGTATCCGCAATGAAACTCCTCAACTTAGCAACCTTGGTTGTCCCCCTGGCTCTATTTTCGGTATGCGCCGTCACGCCGAGGGTGGCTTTAGCGGAAGGCTCACCGACTAGCCACGCTCGCACCTGCATGCAAACAAGCAACATGAAATTGACCAAGGACGGCGAAGGATTCGAGGATCCGGACCAGGTCATACGGCTGCTGTCCGATTGTCTTTCGGGCTGGCCCGACGCGCCGACAAAATTTCGGGCGATGTCGCTGCAAATGCGTGCCGCTGCCCACGCGCAAAAGAAGGACTACACCCGTGCCATCGCAGACCGTGAGGAATCAATGCGCTTGATGCCTCCCCGCACAGGCTGGGACATCATCTCACTTGCCAGCGATTATCGGGAGGATGGACAACCGGAACGGGCGGTCGAGTTGCTTCGGACAATGCTCCAAAACAACATGGGTCTTAGAGGAAAGGGCACTACCCCCGGCATGCCGAGTTATTACCATCTCGGACGCTCGCTCATTGCGCTGCAGCACTGGTCGAGTGCCGCAGAAGCGCTTTCTGAGGGCATGAGATACCAACCGGACTATGTATGGGCATATGCCTATCGTGGTCTCGCTTACGACCGGATGAAGCAGACGGAAATGGCGCGGGCGGATGTCGACAAAGTTCGCTCGTTGATCAGGGAGTCCAAACCAGATGCGCGCGAGCGTGACCAAAAGGTTTTTCAGGAGCCGCCGTTCACCGAATTATCGACGAAGTATCCTGAAGCTTCCCCGTCTCAGGTAAAGCAGGATTAATCGATGTCGTCGAGCGACTTGTTCCGAGCCGTTTTCTGCGAATGAGATGCTCTCGGCCTTTTTTCGAAGGTTAAGAACGTCCCGACGGTCGATTTTATTCTGGCTGCTGCGTCCATTCGATAACTCCGCGAGGACAAGGACGAACGCATCGACACCTTCCGCTGCGACTAAGAAGAGTTCTTCACCGTCGTTGAGGTGTTCGATGCTACCGGGCCATGGCAAAACCAGATCTGTAGTCAAACGTGCTGCAAAGGAAGTCGCACAAGGCGAACTCGTTTGATACGCGCTCGCCTGAGCAATTCTTTTCGTACCACTCGTGGCGTCTGAATCGTTCCTCTTCCAATTGAGGGTTTGGCGTCTGTTCTCGGGATGTCAGGCGTGGCGAGTAAGTGCAACCTCACCCCGCTCATATCGGGGCCATCGGTTCTAACGGATCCGTCATCGGCCGATGCGTCATTCCGCAGTCACCCGCCAGCCTTGGATCCCCCAAACCATTTCATGCGTAGGCGCAATCCCTTCCAAAAACGCCTCATCATGCGACACCACGACCATCGCCCCGGGATACGCTCGCAGCGCCTTCTCCATCGCCTCCGCCGACTCAATATCCAGATGATTTGTCGGCTCATCCAGCAATAGCAACTGCGCAGGCGTCTTCCGCCACAACGCGCACGCCAGCGCCGCCTTGAGGCGCTCCCCGCCGCTCAATGTCGCTGCGGGCGCATTGACCAGCTCAGGCCCTAGGCCCAGCAACGCCAATCGACTGCGAAGCTCGCCTTCCGCTAACGTGGCGCCCAGCACCTGCAGCGTCTCCAGCAGCGATTTGTCTTCCGGAATAACGGACGCCCGCTGATCCAGCATGGCCGTCGGCACACGGACGTCGCATACACCCGCGTGCGGAGCCAACTCCCCAGCCAGCATAGACAGCAACGTACTCTTGCCGCACCCGTTCGGCCCGCGAATGGCCAACCGGAACGGGCCAGACAGCGTCATCGTCAGCGCACATACGTCCGCCGGATAGGGCGGTTTCGCATGCTCCAGATGCAGAACGCGGCGACCCGGCGGCACGGCAGTTTCGGGCAGCGCGAGCGCAATGCCTGCCGATTGATCGATCTGTGCAGCAGCCTGCCTTACCGCATCGTCCAACGCGGCAACGGTGTCCTGCCGCCGCACGTTCTCGCGGCCCGCATGAGCTTCGGCATTCGCCTTCTTCATCCCCAGCAGAATCGGCGCCTGGTTCGCATCCCGGGCCTTGCGGGCGTCGCGGGCGTTACGTTGTTGTTGGGCGTCGTGCTGTTGGCGCAGCGTGCGCAGGGTCGCAGTGCGTTCGTTGCGTGCGTGAGCGAGAGACGCTTCGTGCGCGGCGTTCAGACGGTCCCGATGGTCACGGTAGGCTGTGTAGTTGCCGGAATGCACGGAGAGGGTGCCGCGATCCAGTTCGACGATGCAGGACATGGCGTCCAGCAGCGTTCTGTCATGGCTGACGACGATCAAGCCGCCGCGCCAGGCGTCGATCTGGTCCATGAGCCAGCGGCGGGCGCCTGCGTCCAGGTGATTGCTGGGTTCGTCCAGCAGCAAGGCATCGGGGGTCTGCATCAGGGCGCCAGCGAGCGCGACGCGAGTGAGCTCGCCGCCACTGGCAATCGAGGCGGGGTGATCGGGCTGCCACGCGGGCAAGCCGGCGTCGGCGAGCATGCGGGTCCATTCATCGCGGATGCGCCAATGGCCGTCGGTCAGATCGAAGTCTGACTGGCAAGTGCTGCCGGCTTCGATGCTGGACAAGGCCCGCAGAATCAGCACAATGCCGGCGATGTCCGCCAATGTGGTGCCGTCGGTTCGCGGTTGTTCTTGAGGCACGTAGGCGATGCGGCCGCTGCGGACAATTCGGCCGGATTGCGTTTCCATAGCGCCGTTCGCCAAACGCAGCAGCACGGATTTGCCCGCACCGTTGCGGCCGATAAGGCCATAGCGGTTGCTGCCGTCAAAGTCGTGGCTGACGTCGTTGAGCAGGATGCGTCCATCCGGCAGCGCGTGGCTGACGTGACGCAGGCTGAGGAAAGGCGCCGAGGATTGCGGCTGGGAATGCGCTGGTGCGAGCGCGCGGGAAGACTGGGCCATATGAAGCTCTCCGGATTCGATAAGACGCGTTGCGCGCAGCTCAAGCGGTGATCTGGGGGAGGGCTTAGAGGGTCATGGCCGGACGGGTCTCCGCGATGAGGGAATGAGGTTGGTTCGAGCAATGTGCCAAAGGAAAGTTCCTAGGCGCATCGCGAGCAGTGTATTTCAAAGCGAGGCCGAGGAAATCCAGCGACCAGAACGCAACGCCATCGATACCCCGCGCGCGCGCCTCAATCCTCCAGCATTCGCAGATCCGGCGGCCGGTTTTCGATGATCGCTTCCATGCTGAAGAACCCCGTCACCGTGGACAGCTCAAAGTCCGTGATCAGCTTCTGATAGAACCGGTCGTACCCGACCATGCCGCGGCACACGACTTTGATCAGATAGTCCCAGTCGCCGCCGATGCGATAGAACTCCGTGACCTCGGGCAGACGCTCGACGTGCTTTCGGAATCCATCGGCCCAGGCCTTGGCGTGGTGGCTGGTGCGGATCATGACGAAGACAGTGAGGTCCAGACCCAGCGCAACCAGGCTGACTTCGGCCCGGGTGCCGCGGATGATGCCGCAGGCGTTCAATCGTTGAAGCCGGCGCCAGCAGGCGTTCTGCGACAAGCCGACCCTGTCGGCAAGCTCGCGTTGCGAGAGCGCGCCGTCTTTTTGCAGGCAAGAGATGATGCTTAGATCAAGCTTGTCGATTTTTTCCATGGATTCGATCATATGACCCGTTTTCACGTGCTTATGGCAAAAAAACGGTGATGTTTCATCAAGGCATCCATCGTATGATATTTGCGTACTTTTCGGATCCCTCTCGCCATGAATATGCCTTTTGCCGAGGCGCCCGTACGCGTCTCGGCTTCGCCGTTGCAGCAGTTCCAAGACAGCCTGAAGACTTCTGATATCCCGGCGGCGCTTGCCGACGGGCTTATCGGCAAGGATGCCTGCATTGACGGGCCTTTTGGTTCGAAGCCTCTGGTTTACGCGGACTACGTCGCGTCGGGCCGGGCGCTGATGCAGGTCGAACGCTTTGTGCTTGAACAGGTGCTGCCGTATTACGCCAATTCGCACACCGAGGCTTCGTTCTGCGGGGGCTTCATTACGCGGCTGCGGCGCGAGGCGCGCGCAGCCATTGCGCGATGCTGCGGCGCCGGCGATGAGCATGCGGTGATTTTCTCGGGGTCGGGCGCAACGGCGGGTATCAACCGGCTGGTGAATCTGTTCGGCGTGAACGCGGCGGTGGCTGCCGGCCGGAAGGTTCGGGTCATCATCGGACCGTACGAGCATCATTCGAATATCCTGCCGTGGCGCGAATGCGGCGCCGAGATCGTTGAACTGGCAGAAAGCCCCGAAGGCGGCCCGGATCTGGCGCAGTTGGCGCGGGCGCTGGATGCGCCGAAAGATGCGCTGGTGGTTTGCGCGCTGTCGGCCGCGTCGAACGTGACGGGCATCGTGGCGGATGTCGCGGGCATCACGCGACGTGTGAAGGCTGCCGGCGCGAAGATGTTGTGGGACTACGCGGGCGGCGCGCCGTACCTGCCCATCATGATGTCGCCGGCGCCGGATGCGCAGATCGACGCTATCGTGTTTTCACCCCACAAGTTCATCGGCGGGCCCGGGGCCTCGGGCGTATTGATCGTGCGCCGCGACGCGGTGCTCGACACGACGCCGACCTGGCCGGGAGGCGGCACGGTGAAGTTTGTTTCGCCTGTGGGACATGATTACAGCGGCAGTCTGGAATCTCGGGAAGAAGCGGGTACGCCGAATGTGGTGGGGGACATCCGCGCTGCACTGGTGGTGCTGGTGAAGGAAGCGCTGGGCGCGGAATTCATGCAGGAGCGCCATGCGCACTTCGTGCAGCGCGCGCTTGCCGCCTGGAAGGGCGCGGAGCGTCTGGAGCTGCTAGGGTCCTTGACGGCGAACCGTTTGCCGATCTTCTCTTTCCGGGTGCGCGACGGCAAGGGCGGGTTTGTGCATCAGCAACTGGTGACGCGCATGTTGAGCGATCGCTTCGGCATTCAGGCGCGCGGCGGATGCGCTTGCGCGGGACCTTACGTGCATCGTTTGCTGGATATCGACGACGCACAGTCGCTGCAGATGCGGCAGGCGATCATGGACGGCCGCGAGATCGAGAAGCCCGGCTTTGTGCGGTTGAATTTCAGCGCGCTGCTGTCTGACGCTAAGGCGGACTTCATTCTGGAATCGGTGCTTGCGTTGGCGGCCGACGCGCCGGAGTACGAATCCCTGTATGGCTTTGATCCCAGCCGCGCGATTTTCTTTCCGCGCGATGCCGCCCAGCAGGCGGCATAGGAACCAGGTAGTTGATGATCGCGATTGAGGCCGCTGGATCGGCCACGATCGCGATGTCTTTTCAGGACACGGCGGCAGCGATGGCGCGAATCGCACCGGTATCCGCCGACGGGAATGAGAACGCGGGCGCAATGCCCGGCCGGTATTTCAATACCGTCATCAGTCCTTCATGTGCAGCCCGCAGGTCCGGATCCACGAGGCTTTCATGCCGCTAAGATCATCAGACGCGCCCGTCAACGTGCGCGTGACCTGATCCGAAAACTGCACGCCGTCGCGGCGGCACGCCTCGAAGTCGTCGCTTAAGGCAAAGCGCGCGTCCAGCAGGTCCAGCCGGCCCTGGCACAGCTCCCGATTCAGTTCCAGATTATTTGAGGCCTCGCGCGTGCGTTGGACGTCCTGAGCCTGTTTGATGCGGGCCAGCTCGGTATCGACGCGCGCGATGCAGCCGTCGTCGGCAAATGCGGACGTGCTAACGCACGCGGCGATGATGAGAAGAATGGCGAGGGACGGGCGGTGCAAGACGGCCATGCGGAAGAACCTTCGTGGTGCGTGATGAATGGCTTGCATCATAACTGCTGGCTAAAGTTTCTCGCCGGTGCGGCCGTTAACGCCGATACAGCGTTTATCGGCCATCAGGAGGCCAACTCCATGTTCAATATCATTTCCATCGTCCTGACGATCGTCGCGTTGATCGCCTGGGCCGTGCATCGTCAGCAGAAGCGGCACAAGGCGTTGTTGACAAAGTTTCGCGAACACAATCGGCGGTTGGGCACGGCCTTTCCGGAAGACAGCGTCGACAGCGAGTTGATTCTGAGCGACAAGGACAAGAAGGTCGTCATCGCGTTCGATCCGCAAAGCCAGAAACTGTGCATGGTGGATGGCGC
>Ga0209676_1002097_pt1 | contig 15392 bp, 15 predicted proteins | sample AraplaCvi_mLB_r2_FD_184282 | JGI IMG/M metagenome (GOLD analysis project Ga0209676, IMG submission 184282) | Arabidopsis root microbial communities from North Carolina, USA - plate scrape MF_Cvi_mLB_r2 (SPAdes) (version 2) | ecosystem: Host-associated > Plants > Roots > Endosphere | place: USA...
GTTCTCCACCGGGTCCCAGAACCACCAGCCACCCCAGCCCAGCTCATAGTAGGCCCACCACGAGCCCAGGGTAATGCCGACACCGAGGAAGGCCCAGGCAACGATGGTCCAGGGCCGCGACCAGCGCGCCCAGGCGGCGTCCAGGCGGCCACCGAGCAAGGCGGCGATGGCGAAGGCGAAGGCCACCGAGAAACCGACGTAGCCCATGTACAGCATCGGTGGGTGGACGATCAGGCCAAAGTCCTGCAGCAGCGGGTTGAGGTCGCGGCCATCGGTCGGCACCTGCGGCAGCAGGCGCTGGAAGGGGTTGGAGGTGATGATCAGGAAGCTCAGGAAGCCCACGCTGATCATGCCCATGACTGCCAGCACCCGGGCCAGCATCACCTGCGGCAACTGCCGCGAGAACACCGACACGGCGAAGGTCCAGCCGCCGAGGATCAGCGCCCACAGCAGCAACGAACCTTCGTGGGCGCCCCACACCGCACTGAACTTGTAGTACCAGGGCAAGGCGCTGTTGGAGTTGCTGGCCACATAGGCAACCGAGAAGTTGTCGGTCATGAAGGCATGGGTCAGGCAGGCGAAGGCAAAGGCCAGGAAGGCGAACTGCCCCCACGCCGCCGGCCGTGCCAGGCTCATCCACAGGCTGTCGCCACGCCAGGCGCCGAGCAGCGGCACGCTGGCCTGCACGGTGGCAAAGCAGATGGCCAGGATCATTGCCAACTGGCCGAGTTCGGGGATCACCAGCGCCGCGTTCATGGCCTGGCCTCCCCGCCGGTGGCGGCCTGGCCGCTTTCCTTCAGGGCCTTGGTGACCTCGGGCGGCATGTACTTCTCGTCGTGCTTGGCCAGTACTTCATCGGCCACCACCACGCCGTCGGCGTTGAGCTTGCCGAGGGCGACGATGCCCTGCCCCTCGCGGAACAGGTCGGGCAGGATGCCGCGGTAGGTAATCGGCACCGACTTGTTGAAGTCGGTGACCACGAAGCGCACGTCCAGCGAATCGGAAGAACGCTGCACCGAGCCTTTCTCGACCATGCCGCCGGCGCGGATGCGGGTGTCCAGCGGCGCTTCGCCGTTGGCGATCTGGGTCGGGGTGTAGAACAGGTTGATGTTCTGCTGCAATGCGCTCAAGGCAAAGCCGACGGCAACCCCGACGCCGACCAGCAGGCCGACGATGAGCAACAGGCGTTTCTTGCGCTGCGGATTCACTGGTTGTTCTCCCGGCGCAAACGGCGCGCCTCATCTTGCAGGTAGCGACGGCGGGCCAGCACGGGCGCGGCGACATTCAGCGCCAACACCGCCAGGCAGATGCCATAGGCCGTCCACACGTACAGGCCATGGTGGCCCATGGCGAGAAAATCACCGAAGGTGGCAAAGCTCATTGTGCGGCCCTCCGCCCCAGGCTGTTCAATACTTCATCCTTGACCCAACTGGCGCGCGCCTCGCGCTTGAGCACCTCCAGGCGCATGCGCAGCAACAGCACCGCGCCAAAGAAGCAGTAGAAGCCCAGCGCCGTGCACAGCAGCGGCAGCCACATTTCTGCGGGCATCGCCGGTTTTTCGGTGAGGGTGAAGGTGGCACCCTGGTGCAGGGTGTTCCACCACTCCACCGAGTACTTGATGATCGGGATGTTCACCACGCCGACAATCGCCAGTACCGCACAGGCCTTGGCCGCACTGTCACGATTACTGATTGCCTGGCCCAGCGCAATGATGCCGAAGTACAGGAACAGCAGGATGAGCATGGACGTAAGGCGGGCATCCCAGACCCACCAGCTACCCCAGGTCGGCTTGCCCCAGATGGCGCCAGTGACCAGCGCCACGGCGGTCATCCAGGCGCCAATCGGTGCGGCGCATTGCAGGGCGACGTCGGCCAGTTTCATCTTCCACACCAGCCCCACCACCCCGGCCACGGCCAGCAACACGTAGCAGGACTGCGCCAGCATCGCCGCCGGCACGTGGATGTAGATGATGCGGAAGCTGTTGCCTTGCTGGTAGTCCTGCGGGGCGAAGGCCAGGCCCCAGATGATGCCGACCAGCAGCAGGAGCACGGCTGCACCGGCAAGCCACGGCAGCATGCGGCCGCTGATGGCATAGAACCATTTGGGGGAGCCCAGCTTGTGGAACCACGTCCAGCTTATTTTCATCAGGGTACATCCAGGGTATTGGCCGGGCTTGGAAGCCCGGGACTCGTTATTCGCCAACGCTGATCTTCAGGCCGGCCGCTATCGCAAAGGGTGCCAGGGTCACGGCCAGGGCCGTCAGGCTGGCGAGCCAGAGCAGGTGGCCGGTTGCCGGCATATTCTGCAACGCCGCTTGCAACGCACCACTGCCCAGGATCAATACAGGGATATACAACGGCAGAATCAGCAATGCCAGCAGCAAACCGCCGCGCTTCAGACCGACTGTCAGCGCCGCGCCTACCGCGCCCAGCAGGCTCAGCACCGGCGTGCCCAGCAGCAGCGAGCCGAGCAGCACCGGCAGGCAATGGCTTGGCAGCCCCAGCATCAGCGCCAGCAGCGGCGCCAACAATACCAGCGCCAGCCCGGAAAAGATCCAGTGCGCCAGCACCTTGGCCAGCACCAGCAGTGCCAACGGATGCGGCGACAATACCCACTGTTCCAGCGAGCCGTCCTCGAAATCGCTGCGGAACAGGCCGTCCAGCGACAACAGCACCGCCAGCAGTGCCGCCACCCAGACCAGGCCGGGCGACAAGGTTTGCAACAATTGGCTTTCCGGGCCGACTGCCAACGGGAACAACGCCACCACGATGGCGAAGAACACCAACGGGTTGGCCAGCTCGGCCGGGCGGCGGAACAGCAAGCGTGCTTCGCGGCGCAACAACAGGATGAATACGCTCATGCCGCCCATTGCCCCAGGTTCAGTTCACGGTAACCGGAAGGCTTGCGTTCCAGCGTATGGTGAGTGGTGAGCACCACCGTGCCGCCCTGCTCGCAGTGGGCCGCCAGGTGCGCTTCAAGCTGCGCCACGCCTTGCTTGTCGAGGGCGGTGAACGGTTCGTCGAGGATCCACAGCGGCGGGCCGGCCAGATACAGCCGGGCCAGGGCCACGCGGCGCTGCTGCCCGGCGGACAGGGTGTGACAGGGTACATCTTCGAAGCCACGCAGGCCGACGGCCGCCAGTGCCGCCCAGATCGCCTCGCGGCTGGCCGGCTGGTGCAGGGCGCACAACCAGGTGAGGTTCTCCTCGGCGGTGAGCAGGTCCTTGATGCCGGCAGCGTGACCGATCCACAGCAGGATACTGGCCAGGGCATGACGCTGCTCGGCCAGTGGCTTGCCGCCCAGCAGGATCTGCCCGGCGGTCGGCTGCATCAGGCCGGCCAGCAGGCGCAGCAGGCTGGTCTTGCCGCTGCCGTTGGGGCCGCTGATCTGCAGCATGTCGCCGGGCCGCAGCTCGAAAGCGAGGTGCTCGAACAGCAGGCGCCAGTCGCGCTCGCAGGCCAGGCCCGCGGCTTGGAGGTGAAGGGTCACGGTTTCGCCTTATCTTTGTAGGGTTTGGTGCGGCGTCGCCTGCTTCGCGGGCACGCCCGCTCCCACAAGGTTTCACGCGAGGCTTGAAAGCTGCGCAAAACCCTGTGGGAGCGGGCATGCCCGCGAAGCAGGCGACACAGCCCTTAAGCCCTGTATCTCAAGTCGCCCCACTCGCTGCCGTTATACTGGCAACGACGGACGGTCGGCATTATTACACGCGCCGCCGCGCTGCCAAGAGGCCGGGTTCGACAGGTTGTATACAATCATGACTGAAATCAATAGTCTCGGCGCACAAACCGCGATCAGCCTCCAGGCCCTCAAGGCGGGCATGACCGGGGAACTGCTGCGCCTGACGCAACCGCAGCCCGGCCTGATGGCGCCCGGCGAGACCGCGCAGGCCGAGGTCATGTCGTTGCGCCAGGTGGGCCAGGACTTCCAGCTGGTGCTGCGTTTGATGCAGGCCAACGGCACCCAGACCCAGCTGCAAGCCAGCGCCAGCCAGCCCCTGCCCCAGGGCAGCCAGGTCACGGTCAGCCAGATCGAAAGCAACCACCTGGCGATCATGCTGCAGCAGGCCAGCGCCAGCCAGGTCGCCACCCTCACCCGCCTGGACATCAGCAAGGTGCCGGTCGGCACCCTGCTGCAGGGCAAAGTGCTGACCAACCAGGCGCTGGCCCAGGCGCCCGGCCAGCCCGCCGTCTACCGGGCACTGGTCAGCCTGCTCAACAGCGCCCAGGCCGGCGCCACCCTGAGTGTGGACAGCCCGCGCCCACTGGCCGTCGGCAGCCTGCTCAGCGCGCTGGTGCAGGGCGACCAGGCGCTGCGTTTCGTGCCGCTCAGCGGCCGCCAGGACCAGCTCAGCATTGCCCAGCAGCTGCTGACCCAGCAAAATCGCCAGGCTTCGCTGCCCGGCCTGCTCAATGCCCTGCAACAGGTGGCCCGCGACCCCGGCGCCGATGGCGAGCTGCGAGCCAGCGCCGAACGCCTGTTGGCCAGCCTGCCGGAAGCCCGGCAACTGGGTGATGCCAAGGCAGTAGCCCAGGCCCTGAACAACAGCGGCGCCTTTCTCGAAGCCAAACTGCTGGGCGGTTTCCCGGCCAGCGTCGCCACCGACCTCAAGGCGCACTTGCTGCGGCTGATCAGCGTCGCCCCGGCCAGCGTACCCGGGGCGCCCAACCTGGCGCCCGCCAGCCTGGCCGTTACCATGCCGGCCCTGGCCCGCAGCGCGTTGGGCATGCTCGAACGGGTCAGCCCCAAACCGCAGCCGGGTGCATTCCCGCTGCCGTCGCGCCTGCTCAAGGCCATGGAAGACGAAGGCGACCTGCAACAACTGCTGCGCCTGGCCGCCGCTGCCGTATCGCGCTTGCAAAGCCATGCCATGAGCAGCCTGCAACAAACCGGTACCCTGGAAAACGGCAACCTGCAGACCACCTGGCAAACCGAAGTGCCGATTCGTCACGGTCAGGACTTCATCCCGTTGCAGGTCAAGCTGCAGCGCGAGGAAACCCCGCAACAGCAGGCAGACCGCCGGCACGAAGCGCAAGACCCGCTGCAAGCCCTGTGGCGCATCGAGCTGGCCTTCGACCTGTCGCCGCTCGGCCCCATGCAGGTACAGGCGCAGCTGAGCCAGGGCCGCTTGAGCGGCCAGCTATGGGCAGAGCGCGAGCAAACCGCCCGGCTGATCGACACCCAGCTGAGCACCCTGCGCGAACGCCTGCTGGCACGTGGCCTGGACGTCGGCGACCTGGAGTGCCACCCCGGCACGCCACCACATGGCCCGCGTACGCGGGTGGAACAACGCTGGGTAGATGAAAACGCATGACACACAAACCCACCCGCCAGGCCATTGCCCTGAGCTACGACGGCCAGCAAGCCCCCACCCTCAGCGCCAAGGGTGACGATGCGCTGGCCGAGGCCATCCTGGCCCTGGCCCGCGAGCACGAGGTGCCAATCTACGAAAACGCCGAGTTGGTGCGCCTGTTGGCGCGCCTGGAGCTGGGCGAGCAGATCCCTGAAGCGCTGTACCTGACCATTGCCGAGATCATTGCCTTCGCCTGGCAACTGCGTGGCAAGGTGCCCGCCGGTTTCAGCGACGAACCCGAGGCGCCGCGCGATATCACCCCGGCAACCGCGCTGCTGCCACCTGGGGGCCACCGGTAGCTATCTACCACCTCGGTCGGCACCAGCCGTTCAGCCGGCGAACTTCTCTACAGGGACCGCGCAAGACGAACAGTCGCGCAGGGTGGTAACCATGTAGAACAGCCCGAACCCTCTGCCTGGCTACCGTAGTGCCTCATTTATCCGCACAGGCTGATACCCATGACAGGCACCTTGGTGAACCCCGCGGGCGAGCAGTTCGTCCGCAACCACCTGCAGCACATTCCCCGCCCGGACCGGCACGCTTGCAGCGCTATCCGTGAATGGGCCATGCAACAGGGCCATGATCTCGACCCCGACCAGACCGACGTGGTCACCCTGCACTACCGTGGCAATCAGGCAGTCATTACCCAGCGCATTTCGCTCACCCAGGCGGTGCTCTCGAACTGGCAAGGTGAGACCAACAAGAATGTGATCGGCCAATTGTTCCCAGGCCACTGGGCAGGCACTTTGCCAAGCGACCCGTTGACTATCGTCGAACACCTGCCGGAACCCGGCGTGCTTGACAACGGCGCCCACTTCTCGGTATTCAACGGCCTGTTCCGCAGGACCACTCCGGCACGCTACGACAGTACCACGCACCTGCCGGTCGACGTCGAGGCCATGCAACAGTTCATCTGGAACCTGGACTTCTACAAGCGCTTCACCACCATGCTGGATGGCTACTGGAACAAGGCCAACGATACTCATCGACAGTCCCTGCAAATCAGCTTCATCGCTGCTTGCAACAAGCAGGTCCAGGAAGGCTCGTTGAGCGATGCAGGCCGCCAACTGGCCTGGCAGGCTGCAGGCATCATGCAAAGCGTTCCTGGCTTGGAGGTCAGGGCCTTGAACGTTTATGGCTACACCGCCACCGACGTGATCTACATCGCTACCCCGGCACAGCAGAAAGTACTGCTGTACGTGCCTGGCAACGCATCACCCTTCCATGAATTCGACGACATGGCAGGTTTGAAGACCTGGTTCGGTGACCAATGCGCTGATGCCGAAAAACGTCAAAGCCTGCGCCAGCACTTCAAACTTGCCGACACACCGGATGGACTGGATTTCAGTGGCCTGGATACCGCCCTGGACGGCCTCGGCACTTATCCGGCCTTTCACCACCGCTCGCCCAACCGCTCAGGCTTCACCGTCGATGGCCCCTGGCCCCCCGCCGAGTACGTCAACTATCGGCCGCACAAGTACAGCCCATTGCTCGAAGGTGAACTGTTCGCAGCCCTCACGTTGCGACAGCGCAAACGCAGCTACGCCGACGCCGATTTCATCATCACCAGCGAAGCGCAAGTGACCAAGGCACGCTGGCGTGGCTATCTGGTGACCTCGATCAACCTGCTGGCGCCGCTGGCCATCGTGGTGCCCGAACTCATACCGCTGCTGGCCGTTGGCGGCATAGCGCAGTTTGGCCTGGGGCTCGATCAGGCAATCAACGGCAAGACGCTTGACGAGAAGGACGATGGCGTAAGCAACATCACGTTCGGCCTGCTCAATGCTGCGCCCCTGGCCCTGCTACCGGCAACCCGCACAAAGATGCTGTTCCCCGGCAAGCGCTCACGGTTCACCCTGCCGACGCGAATGAACGATCAGTTGGGGTATCCCTTGAGTCCCAATAGCCCGCCCCGTCTGCCAGAAGAGGGGGAAGCGGCACAGTACTTCTCCCCACCCCCATTCACCTTGCCGCCCATCCCGCTGAACGAGAGCCCGGTAGCCCGGCACATCACCAGGGTCATTGATCCGCAAACTGGCGGCATGCGTATGGAAGCGGTGCTGGACGAGCGCAGGGTCACAGTGGTTTACGACAGTGAACACGATGCGTTCGTCCTCGAGGCAGAACGCCAAAGCAGGCAACCCACCTACTACCACGTCAGTGACGAACATGACGGCCTGGCTGCAATCGACGTCGCCAACCGAACGGTTACCGATGAGATGCGCATGAAGACACTGCATGCATTGGGCGTCGACCTGAAGCTGCCCATCGAGATTCCACCTGTCAACAGCGCCGGTCTGAGGCCGCTACCCAAGCAGATTCTTAGCATATGGGTCGGTGACCAAACCCTCCCCGATGAACTACTGACAAAAATCAAAACCAATGTCGAAAGGTTGCGGGGGACACAATATCGATACCGCCTGTACCTGTCGAATGGCAGCTCGGAAGCTTATGAAATCAACAAGGCAAGGCTGGCCGAATTCAGCGATAAGCTGGAAATGAAAACGCTGGAAGACGAGCCGCTGTTTCATGACTTCAAGGAAACAGAATATTACGAGCAATATGCAAAAGCCATTGAGCACAAACATTACTCTTCGGCTTGTGATGTCCTGCGCTATCCGTTGCTGGACGCAGAGGGTGGAATATATATGGACATCGACGACGAGTTGCTTGCTGCCGAACTGGATGACAAGGCGCTGATAAGTTCAAGCCACTTGAGCACGACCCCTGAAGGTCTGGTGCTGGGCTCCCCGGTCAGCAACGACATGATGGGAATGCATGCCGATTACAACACCAACATGATCGGCAGTCACGCAAACAACGATACGTTACAGATAATCTCTGATCGCATACGCGAACACTACCTTAACAACGAAACGTTTTATGAAAGCAGACCGTTGACGGGTCAACCCGGCCATGAAGCCTACGTCAAGGCATTGAGCAGCATGACCGGGCCTGCCGTGCTCAATGAAGTGATTGACGATGTGAACAACGTTGAGTTGGCCAGGCTGCGCATTCAGCGACAACTCGCCAAACTGTGCCTCCTGCCTCAGAACCGGCTCAGGTTCCTGCTGCCCGATGTGTTTACGTTTAGCGATGATGCCGTGAAAACTGACCAAGCGCTGAGTAGCTTCATAGGAATCGGCAACTACCACTCGTGGGGCAAGCCCTGAAACAAACCGGGCGACTTGTGTCGCCCGTTTCATCAGCCACTGCGGTGCAGCTTGCTCATCAGCTCGGCCTCGGCCTGGGTCAGGCCGCAGCTTTCGGTCAGTTCGGCCACGCTGGCGCCCATGCCCACCAGCTTGGCCGCCTGGGTGAAGGTGACGTTATGCGGGTCGCGCTGCTCCAGCTGCTGGATCTTGTCGGGCAGCGGGGCAACCGCCACGCGCAGTTCGTGCAGCGCCTCGCCCATGCGCACGGTACCGTTCTGGTAGTCGTCCAGGCGCTTGGCGAGGTCCTTGATGCGCTGGTCACGCAGCGCATCACCCTCGGCCTGCTGCGCAGCCAGCTCGCGCTGGCGCTTGCTGTAGTTGAGGAAAAACCACAGGCTCAGCGCCCAGACCAGCGCCAGGAAGATGACAGCTACCTCTAGGATCAACTCAGATGTTCTCCAGCTCGGACCATTCTTCCTCGGTCATCATCTTGTCCAGCTCGACCAGGATCAGCAGCTCGCCGTTCTTGTTGCACACGCCCTGGATGAACTTGGCCGACTCTTCGTTACCCACGTTCGGCGCGGTCTCGATCTCGGACTGGCGCAGGTACACCACCTCCGCCACGCTGTCGACCAGGATGCCGACCACTTGCTTGTCGGCTTCGATGATGACGATACGGGTGTTGTCGGTGACTTCGGTCGGCATCAGGCCAAAGCGCTGGCGGGTGTCGATCACGGTCACCACGTTGCCGCGCAGGTTGATGATGCCCAGCACATAGCTTGGCGCACCCGGCACCGGGGCGATCTCGGTGTAGCGCAACACTTCCTGAACCTGCATCACATTGATGCCGTAGGACTCATTGTCCAGACGGAAGGTAACCCACTGCAGGATCGGATCTTCGGAACCTTGTGCAGACGACTTTTTCATTCCCCTACCCTCAAAATCCGCCATCGGCGGTGTGTTCGGTGTCATTTCTGTTTGGCGTGCATCTGCTTGACCGCGCCACTGGCGATCAGCTCGGCCAGTGCGGCGACGTCGAGCAGTGCACACATGTGTTCAATCACCGTGCCGGCCAGCCACGGGCGCTGGCCACGCTGGCTACGCCACTTGATTTCGGACGGGTCCAGGCGCAGCGAGCGGCTGACCTGGTGCACGGCCAACCCCCATTCGTAGCCCTGCACGGAAATCACGTACTGCAGGCCCTGGCGAAAATCATCGCGGTAGCGGTCGGGCATTACCCAACGCGCAGTGTCCAGCACCTTCAGGTTGCCAGCCTGGCAGGTCAGGATGCCCAGGAACCAGTCGGGCTGGCCGAACAGCGGCGTCAGTTCCTGACCCGCCAGGGTATAGATCGAACCCAGGCACACCAGCGGTACCGCCAGGGTCAGGCCGGCCACGTCGAACAGCAGGCATTCGAACGGCTCGGCGGCCCACGCCGGGCGGCCATCGACGGTGGCCGGGGGCACTGGCAGGTCAGGGGCCGGCAGGTGCACATCCACCAGCGGCACTGCCGGCTCCACGGCCTGTTCTTCGACCAGCACCGGGATGCTGGCCTGGGCCACCACCTCACGCTCCACCAGCGTCACCACCGGTGCTTCCACCGGCATCACGCTGGGCAGCACCGCCAGCCTGGGCTCGGCGAACGGCCGCGGTGCAGGGCTGGCGGTTGCTTCGGCTGGCGCCGGCCTGGCCTGCTGCACGGCATCACGCGCCTGCTCTTCGCGCACAGCTTCAGCGAACGTGTCCGCGGCTTCGGGCGCCTCGAACAGGTCTTCGGTTTCGGTGGCCTCCTGCAACAGGCCGTCGAGGTACGATTGCAGGGCCATCTGTGGCCGGGTGCCGGTGTTCCGGGTCTGGGTCATCAGGCCACCTGCGCTGCAGTCTTGTAGGTCAGCAGGTGCTTGAGCAGCGCCCGATAGGCAATCAGCCCGCGGCTCTTGCTGTCGAATTGCGAGGGCGTAACGCCCTTGCGGCTGGCATCGCGCAGGCGCGTATCCACCGGGATGTAGCCCTGCCACACATGCTGGCCGTAGGTGTCACGCAGCAGCTTGAGCGTGCCCAGCGAGGCCTGGGTACGGCGGTCGAACAGGGTCGGCACGATCTGGTACGGCAGGGCCTGCTTGCGCGAGCGGTTGACCATGGCCAGGGTACCGACCATGCGCTCCAGGCCCTTGACCGCAAGAAATTCGGTTTGCACCGGAATCACCAGTTGCTGGCTGGCTGCCAGCGCATTGACCATCAGCACACCGAGCAAGGGTGGGCTGTCGATCAGGGCATAGTCGAAATCCTGCCACAGCTGCGCCAGACTCTTGGCGATCACCAGGCCCAGGCCGTTCTGCCCGGGTGACTGGCGCTCCAGCACCGCCAGCGCGGTGCTCGACGGCAACAGCGAGATGCGTTCGTCACTGGTGGGCAGCAGCAATTGCCCGGGCAGGCCCTCGGGCACCGCCCCCTTGTGCAGGAACAGGTCGTAGCAGCTGTGCTCCAGGGCATCGGGATTGTGCCCGAAATAGCTGGTCATCGAGCCGTGCGGGTCGAGGTCGACGACGACCACGCGCTTGCCGGCCTCGGCCAGCAGGCCGGCCAGGGCGATGGTAGTGGTGGTCTTGCCGACGCCACCTTTTTGATTGGCTACTGCCCAGACTCTCATCAAGCAAACTCTATCTATTGATTTGGCAGGGACGCTGTAGAAACAACTATTCAAAAGCCTGCACGATCCCTGTGGGAGCGGGCGCGCCCGCGAACACCGGCGCAGCCGGTGCCAGTCACCGCGTCTTCTGCTTCGCGGGCATGCCCGCTCCCACAGGGGGTAGCGCCATCTTCAACATCGTGTCCGTGGCAACGTCGGGGAATTGACGGATCACTGCCCCGCCACCGTTGCTGGCGTAGCCGGTGCACTTTGTGTGCCAGCCCGGCGCAATGCGGCATCCGGCGTGGCATTGGCACTGCCCGAGCCCGTCAGGCTGCGGCGCACTTCGAGGTTGCGCGAAATCACCAGCACCACGCGCCGGTTGCGCGCACGGCCTTCGGCAGTGTCGTTGCTCGCCACCGGCTGGTATTCGCCGTAGCCGACCGAGGCCATGCGCGCCGGGTTGACCCCTTCCATCGCCAGCAGGCGCACGATGCTCGCCGCCCGCGCCGACGACAGCTCCCAGTTGGTCGGGTACTGTGCAGTGCGGATCGGCAGGTTGTCGGTAAAGCCTTCTACATGCACCGGGTTGGCGAACGGCTTGAGAATGCCGGCCACCTTCTCGATGATGGCAAATGCCTTGTCGCTAGGCATGGCATCGCCACTGCCGAACAGCAACGAGGAATTGAGCTCGATCTCGATCCACAGCTCATTGCCGCGCACGGTCATCTGGTCGCTGTTGATCAGGTCGCCAAAGGCATCACGCACGTCATCGCTGATGGTTTTCAGCGGGTCGACACTGGTCGCCCCCAGGCCCGCTTCGGTCTGCTCGCTGTCCTTCACCAACGGCTCGGCCGGGCGCACGCTCAGCGGCCGCTCTTCGCCGACGGGGATCGGCTTCATGCTGCGCTCGGGGTCGTTGAACACGCCGAGCAAGGCCTGGGAAATGACCTTGTACTTGCCCTCGTTGATCGAGGAAATCGAGTACATCACCACGAAAAAGGCGAACAGCAACGTGATGAAGTCGGCGTACGACACCAGCCAACGTTCGTGGTTTTCGTGCTCCTCGGTATGACGACGGCGACGCATGGGCTACTCCATGAAGCCTTGCAGCTTCAGCTCGATCGAGCGCGGGTTTTCACCCTCGGCAATCGACAGCAGGCCCTCGAGCAGCATCTCGCGGTAGCGCGACTGGCGCATGACGATGGCCTTGAGCTTGTTGGCGATCGGCAGCAGTACCAGGTTGGCGCTGGCCACCCCGTAGATGGTCGCGACAAAAGCCACGGCAATACCGTTGCCCAGCTGCGACGGGTCGGCCAGGTTGCCCATCACGTGGATCAGGCCCATCACCGCACCAATGATACCGATGGTCGGCGCGTAGCCCCCCATGCTCTCGAACACCTTGGCAGCCTGGATATCGCGGCTTTCCTGGGTCAGGAAATCGACTTCAAGGATGCTGCGGATGGCTTCTGGCTCGGCGCCATCCACCAGCAGTTGCAGGCCTTTGCGCGCATACGGGTCAGGCTCGCTGTCGGCCACCCCTTCCAGACCCAGCAGGCCTTCCTTGCGCGCCGTCAGGCTCCAGTTGACGACACGGTCAACCCCGCCCGCCAGGTCGACCCGCGGCGGAAACAGGATCCAGCGCAGAATCTGCAAGGCACGCTTGAACGACGACAATGGCGACTGCAGCAGGGCCGCCGCCAGGGTGCCGCCCAGCACGATCAGCGCCGCCGGGCCATTGATCAGGGCTCCGACATGGCCGCCTTCGAGGAAATTGCCACCGACAATGGCGACAAAGGCGAGGATCAGGCCTATCAGGCTGAGCACGTCCATCAGACGCACGCCTCCACCAGGTGCTTGCCGATTTCGTCCAGGCTGTACACCGCGTCGGCCAGGTTGGCCTTGACGATGGCCATGGGCATGCCATAGATCACGCAGCTGGCTTCATCCTGGGCCCACACCGTGCTGCCGCCCTGCTTGAGCAGGCGCGCACCTTCGCGGCCATCGGCGCCCATGCCGGTCAGCACCACCGACAGCACCTTGTCGCCATACGACTTGGCCGCCGAGGCAAAGGTGATGTCCACGCAAGGTTTGTAGTTCAGGCGCTCGTCACCGGGCAGGATCTTCACCGCGCCACGGCCGTCGATCATCATCTGCTTGCCACCGGGCGCCAGCAGGGCCAGGCCCGGACGCAGCATATCGCCGTCCTCGGCTTCCTTGACGCTGATGCGGCACAACTTGTCCAGGCGTTCGGCAAAGGCCTTGGTGAAGGCCGCCGGCATGTGCTGGATCAGCACGATCGGTGCCGGGAAGTTGGCCGGCAGCTGGGTCAGCACCCGCTGCAGGGCGACCGGGCCGCCCGTGGAGGTACCGATGGCCACCAGTTTGTAAGGCTTGCGCTTGGGTGCCGGCGAGTGCGCTGGCGCCGCTGCCGGGGCCGCCGCACGGGCAGGCGCAGGCATGCGCGCCGCTGCCGGGCTGGCAAGACTGCTGGCAGGGGCGTGGCTGCTGCTTGCCGGCGCAGGTGCGGCGACCGGCGCATGGCTGGCATAGCTGCCAAAACGCCGATTGCTGCGGGAAATGGTATGCACCTTCTCGCACAGCAACTGCTTGACCTTCTCGGGGTTGCGCGAAATGTCCTCGAAGTTCTTCGGCAGGTAATCCACCGCACCGGCATCCAGCGCATCGAGGGTGACACGGGCGCCTTCGTGGGTCAGCGACGAAAACATCAACACCGGCGTCGGGCAGCGCTGCATGATGTGCCGCACCGCAGTGATGCCGTCCATCATGGGCATTTCGTAGTCCATGGTGATGACATCGGGCTTGAGCGCCAGCGCCTGGTCGATTGCTTCCTTGCCATTGGTCGCGGTACCCACTACCTGGATCGTCGGATCCGCCGAGAGGATTTCCGAGACGCGGCGGCGGAAGAAACCGGAATCATCCACCACCAGGACCTTGACTGCCATAAACACTCCATTAGGCGGCGCAACCCGCCAGGGTGCGCCACCGAAATCAAATACGCCGCGCGGCGTAACGCTTGAGCATGCTCGGGACGTCGAGAATCAACGCGATGCGACCGTCGCCAGTGATGGTGGCCCCGGACATGCCCGGGGTGCCCTGCAACATCTTGCCCAGCGGCTTGATTACCACTTCTTCCTGGCCAACCAGTTGATCGACGACAAAGCCGATGCGCTGGGTGCCGACCGACAGGATCACCACATGGCCCTCGTGCTGCTCTTCGTGCACCTGGCCCTGGACCAGCCAGCGCTTGAGGTAGAACAGCGGCAGCGCCTTGTCGCGCACGATCACCACTTCCTGGCCATCGACCACGTTGGTGCGCGACAGGTCGAGGTGGAAGATCTCGTTGACGTTGACCAGCGGGAAAGCGAACGCCTGGTTGCCCAGCATCACCATCAGGGTGGGCATGATCGCCAGGGTCAGCGGCACCTTGATGACGATCTTCGAGCCCTGGCCCTTGGCCGAGAAGATGTTGATCGAGCCGTTGAGCTGGGAGATCTTGGTCTTGACCACATCCATGCCCACGCCACGGCCGGACACGTCGGAAATCTCGGTCTTGGTCGAGAAGCCCGGGGCGAAGATCAGGTTGTAGCAGTCCGACTCGCTCAGGCGGTCGGCGGCATCCTTGTCCATGAGGCCCTTTTCCACGGCCTTGGCGCGCAGGATGTTGGGGTCCATGCCTTTGCCATCGTCAGAGATCGACAGCAGGATGTGGTCGCCTTCCTGTTCGGCCGACAGCACCACGCGGCCGGTGCGCGCCTTGCCGGACGCTTCACGCTCGTCGGGCATTTCCACACCATGGTCGACGGCGTTGCGCACCAGGTGCACCAACGGGTCGGCCAGGGCCTCGACCAGGTTCTTGTCCAGGTCGGTCTCTTCGCCGACCAGCTCCAGGTTGATCTCTTTCTTCAGCTGGCGGGCCAGGTCACGCACCAGGCGCGGGAAGCGGCCGAAGACTTTCTTGATCGGCTGCATGCGGGTTTTCATCACCGCTGTCTGCAGGTCGGCGGTGACCACGTCAAGGTTGGACACGGCCTTGGACATGGCCTCGTCGCCGCTGTTCAGGCCCAGGCGCACCAGGCGGTTACGCACCAGCACCAGTTCGCCGACCATGTTCATGATCTCGTCCAGGCGTGCGGTATCGACCCGTACGGTGGTCTCCGCTTCGCTGGCGCCATGCTTGTCGGCGGCCGCGGCCGGGGCGCGGGGTGCTGCGGCAGGTTTGCTGGCAGGTGCCGGC
>Ga0209676_1002098_pt1 | contig 15389 bp, 11 predicted proteins | sample AraplaCvi_mLB_r2_FD_184282 | JGI IMG/M metagenome (GOLD analysis project Ga0209676, IMG submission 184282) | Arabidopsis root microbial communities from North Carolina, USA - plate scrape MF_Cvi_mLB_r2 (SPAdes) (version 2) | ecosystem: Host-associated > Plants > Roots > Endosphere | place: USA...
TAATCCGCAGGCGTCTCGATGGTGAGCCGCTTGCCGTGGTCTGAAGAGCTGCCCAGGCTGTGGATGGCGACGATGCGCCCCACGCCGGTAATGATTCCGGTAAACATGCGATATTTTCGCAGGGATTCAGGCCCGGGCGTGGGGAAAGGCCACTATTGCCCCATAAAGGCGGCCTGGCCCAGGTCTTGCCCGCGTGAAATCCGCCTAAAACTGGTCCCGGCCGACCCCGCGAGCCAGCACCCGCAGGTCGGGGCCGACCCGGTCGGCGGACTGGAATTGCAAGGGCAGGGCATCGGAGAGTCGCTCCAGCGGTCCCAGGGAGGCCATGCCCAGGCCGGGGCCGAGCAGCGTAGGCGCGAGGTAGACCAGAAACTCGTCGACCAGGCCTTCACGGATCAGCGAGCCGTTGAGCTTGCTGCCGGCCTCGACATGCAATTCATTGATTTCACGCCGAGCCAGGTCTTTCATCATGGCGGCCAGGTCTACCTTGCCGCGGGCGTCGGGCAGGCAGGTAATCGTGGCTCCCTTGGCCACCAGGACTGCCTCCTGGGGAGTGCCCTGGACTGCCGTGTAAATCCATATTGGACCCCCTGCCTCGAAAATCTTCGCGTCCACAGGCGTCTGCAGTTGGCTATCGACGATCACGCGAAAAGGCTGCCTGGGCGTTTCGACCAGCCGGACGTCCAGCTGGGGGTTGTCTTGAAGCACGGTGCCTATGCCCGTCAAAACAGCACCGGCCCGGGCGCGCCAGGCATGGCCGTCCGTTCGCGCCTCGGGGGAAGTGATCCACTGGCTCTGGCCGTTGGCAAGGGCGGTGGTCCCATCCAGCGAGGCGGCGATCTTCATGCGCACCCAAGGCGTCTTGCGGACCATGCGGCTGAAGAAACCGATATTCAATTCTTTGGCTTGCACGGCGCCGCCGCCTACCTCTACCTCAACCCCGGCCGCGCGCAGGCGATCAAAGCCCTGCCCGGCAACCAGCGGGTTGGGGTCCGCCATGGAGGCGACGACTTTGCGGATGCCCGCTGCAATCAGGGCGTCACAGCAGGGGCCGGTTCGCCCATGGTGGGAACAAGGCTCCAGCGTGACGTACGCGATGGCGCCTTGGGTGGAATGGCCTTGAGCTGCCGCATCACGCAAGGCCATGATCTCCGCATGGGGACCGCCGGCCTGCTGGGTGTGACCGGTACCCAAAATTTGTTTTCCGGCCGAGTCGGTCAAGACACAGCCCACCCGCGGGTTAGGAGCGCTTAGGTACAAAGCCTCTTCTGACACACGCAAAGCCTGCTGCATCGCAAGGTTCATGATGTTCTTTTAAGGTGCAGACCTGGAGGTTGGAAGGTCAACGGTTTGACTCGGAGTTAAAGCCCATTTCGAGAACCCGCCGGCTGGGAACTAAAAGCCCCTGCCTTGTGGCGGGAGTCATTTTCGTTTGGATAAGCGCGTCCATGATCTCGGCCTGCTGTCTTCGGCTGATTTCCGGTCTTGAGGAAATGATATTCATATCCAACAAACGGCCGTCTTCCGCAATCCATATTTCTATCACAAGGCGGCGCAATCCCAGGCTCGCTGCTATTTTCTCAGGGAAGTTCCAGTCGAGGGCGGGAAGGGCTGGCTGGTCCACCTCATCAATGTCGAAAAAATGGAGATCAGATATCTGCAGCTTTTTCGGCCTTCCGGAGGAAGGCTCCCGGTTGGGCGTGATCAAGCTCTCCGGGGTCGACGGCTTGATTGCCGCAGCGGAATTTTCGGCGGAAGGGAATATCGATTCGGCCCGCTGAGCCTGAGCAGTGTCGCTGGACTCAGGTATCACTCGCACTGCCATGTTGCGATCGGCAGGGTTTGTTGCAGCCGAGCTTTTTCTGGGCCGTTCGGCAGATTGCGAGACCAGCAAAAGCAGGCCACCGTGCATGAGCAGGGACACGATGGCCGCAATAATCCAGCTGATCCGCTGGGGAAGATCTCGTTCCTTCTTATGCTTCACCGCTCGGTGTGGCTGCGCTCATCATTTCCAGCAAAAGGTGGCTGCACTCTGGGCAGATGAAAACGATGATGAATAGTTGACGTTGCTTTTTACGCCCGTATTCGTAATCTGGAAGTCGCCACATTTATCGGTGGACATGGCGCCGGGTGAGTTGCGTGTCGCGGTGACGGTATAAGTTCTTGCGGTCGCGGCAGATACTGTAATGGTGTAAATGCCGCCGCCATCACGGGGTGATTGCTTCAGATTTGCGGGGAACAAATCGGCCACAACAGTACCTGCCGTGTTGCTGTCGTATTTCATGTTTTCCGTGTAATGGCGCTCCATCCACTGCGATGCCTCAAGGAGTATGGTTCGAACTTCTGCTCTGCGCCCCCTTGCCACATGCTCCTTGTAGCTCGGAAATGCCACAGCGCTCAAGATGCCAATGATGGCAACCACGATCATCACCTCTATGAGGGTGAAACCTGCGCTTCGACGGGGAACACCGCGCGATCGAGTTCCCTTTGCAGCTTTGTGAGAAAGAGTTTTCATGGCATTTACCTGGTCTTGAATGAGGGAATCTCGCGCCAGTAAATCCGCGCGTTGGTGTTGTTTGAACTGCCGCTTTCATCGGTGGTATCACCTATAACACGCGTGCAGTTCAGTTGACCCGAGGCGCATTGGGCGGTAGTTGCATCCCGAGTGACAGTGACACGTTGATCGGTGATTTTGATGGACGCAACAGGATAGGTGATACCACCAATCGTGATGGTACCGAAGAGCCCCGTGTTCAGCAGGCCCGTAATGGGGTCTACAAAGGTGATGTAGGCGGCGGGCCCGCTAAAGCACACGCTGCTGCTGACCGCTGCTGGTGCAATGGATACGGTCGCCAGCAGGCCTTGGCTCATGGTCGGGTTGCTCACCACCATTTCCGAGGTGTCGGGCAGGTTGATGTACCAGCCTTTGTTGTTAGTCCAGTCCATGGCTGCGCCGGTCACGTAACCCTGGCCTACAACGCCATTGGTGGGGTCTGCATCATCCAGGGTAACGCGCGTGAATGTGCGGGCAGCCAACTGCGTCCGCAGGCGGGGCAGGCCGGTGGTAGCGTTATCAAGCAGCGTAGGGTCGGCAACGTAGGCGGCGCTGGAATATATGGGTTTGTCCCAGATACCGAAAATCCCTTCGACGCGGCCGACGGTGCCGTCCGGGAAGTCGGAGCTGACAATGGACTTGCCGGTCGCGAAGTTCACCACAACACCACCCAACGGGTGGAAGCGGTATTCAGGTGCGGTCGTGATGGGCAGGCGGTCTACCGATGCATCCGAGGGTTTGGCGATGAACAGCGGCCGCTTGTTGGTGCCATCCGCATTGGCATAAGCAACCTTCCAGAGTGCTGGGTTGGGGCTCGAAACATCGAACTTCCAGAGGTTGCCCTTGAGGTCGCCCGCATAGATGTAGTCGGCGACCCCGTCATTGTTTATGTCCACCCAGGTGGCTTGCGACAATCCGTTGTTGGGGCCTGTGGCGGCTACCAGTTTGACGTAATTGACTCCCGGCGTCCAAACGCCGCCATAGGGGCCGTTTGCAAACAGGATGTAAAGAGCCGCCGATCCATTGGTGCTGTTCACCCCGTTCGGAACGATCGTCGCAAATTTGCCATTGTTCATCTTGGCAACAGCGCCAGCTTGCTCGCTGGAGCGATTCATGGTGCCCATCTGCGCCAGGTTATAGCCGAGGTCGCCGCTGTTATCGTCTGCTTCGGAGAACTGCCATTTGAAGATGTTCGCCGCATTCGCTTCTGTCAATGTATCCGGGTTCGTTACATCAAGAGCGAATACGCCTTTTGCGCCGCGTCCCAAAGAAGAAAACAGGTAGGTTTTCCACGCAGCCGCAGGTGCCTGCGCGTCATAGCCGGGCGCTGTGGAAACGGTAATCGTAGACCCCAGCAACACATCTGCGGAGTAGGGCGTTCCATCTACAAACGACTGGACCTTTGCACCGGCTGGATCCACCCAGTCCTGCAGGCGGGAATGAATGAGTTGTGGCACGTAAGAAATGATCGGGGTGCCACCCTCCGCCACAACAGTGGAGGCATTGAAGCCGTGCAGCATGCCGTCACCTGCGCCAACCCACACGATGTTTTTGCGGTCTTTTTGCGCCGTGACAAATGCGCCGTAGCCCGGAAAGACCGTACCGAAATAGTCCGCATTGGGTTTGGATGTCACTACAGGATTGGAGTTGACGACCGGACCCATGATGGAGTTGGCGTTGCGTTTGCGGAACCTGAGGCCTGCCGGGGCCTCGTCAACCCTGCTGCCCCTCAGCCAGTCGAGCTTGGCTTGGGCTGTCGCGTCGGTGCCGCCAAACGCAGTGGTTTTAACCGCATTTGACAATGCTGCCCAGGTAAATGCGGTGCCAGTTGAGTTTCCTACATTGGTAATGATCTGGCGAGTTGTGGACGCCGTCAATTTGGTGTGGCCGTCCCAGTAATAGTAGGTTCGGTCCAGCGTGCCGTCGCTCTTGAGGCGAGTATCAAAGTCACCGTCAGGTTTGACGATGAATGTCAGCAATTCCCCATGCCCGTCGTCGCCGTCAAAGCTTGCCAGGTATTTCAGGCTGCCAGTCTGGATCTGCGCAGAAGCGACAGCGGGCGCTGTGTTGGACGCCCCCACGATGGCACTGAAGGCGGCGCGCAGCGCTTTTTCCAGCTCGCTAGGACGGATCGCCAGGAAATAATTGTCGGGGAAGCCATCTGCACCAGATGTGCCGTCAAGCTTTTTCACGTCCCAGTTGGCTTTGTCTGCAGTTGGTTTGTCGTAATAAACCTTCGGAACAGAAGGCGGTACTGTGACCTTTTCATTTTTGCTGAATCCGCCCCATTTCGCGGCAAACCAAAGTGGGTCTTGCAGCTGTCCGGCAGTCGCCGTTCCGAAATCGTAAACAGCCCGGCTTTCTTCCTGGTTAACTTCACAGTTCTTGCAGCCGCCCGATGCATTGATATTGGGATTTGCAGTACCGTCAGCCTTTGTGACGGTCAGTGTGGTGCTGTCGGTGTAGTTGTAGGTATAGATGCCGGAATGGAAGTGCGCGCCATCTTTGGTACTGCCTGATATGGTGTACCCAAATCCCTGAGGGTTCACCGACGCGGCATTAAAAACCCGGGTGTATACATATACCTGGTTGCCGACCACTTCATAGCGCAGTATGCCGGAGGCATCGCTGTCGTAGTCACCGCCCTGTTCGGAGTCTTCCCAGATAATCAGGAATTTTCCCGATGTGGCCGTAGGGGTACCCACGACCCGAAAATCAACCAGCGTACCGCCGCCGACCGTACCGCCCGCAACCAATTGGTAAGAAGGCTGGATGATGATTTTGCGGCCCGCGATTGTGGGGTGCGGAATTTCAATGCGAGGCTTTCCGGGGGACAGCGCGACTGAAAAGCTTTTGACCTTGTACGCATCCGGGTTGGCGAGCAGTTCTGCGGCAGTCGGTGTCCGAACCGGGTTGGTTCTGGCCCAGTAGGCAGCGCCGGACAGTGCATACGACCCCGCATAAGTTGGGGCGTCAGGGCACAAACCATCTGCGGCGGCGAGGGTGGAAATGGTTTTTCCGGTACAGGTTCCGTCGTTGGTCGTGCCGTTGTTACCGATAAAAAACTTGTTGCCGTGAATCCCTTCATCGTTACCGATCACATTGATCATGTTGACCAGGCTGGGGCTGCCCGGCAACGTGGCGAAAGGACTCCATTGAGTGCCGGTGTTGTTGTCATAAGACGTCACGCTGGCATTGAAGTTAATGGCATTGATGGCGCGGCACTGGCCTTGGCCGAAGATGGCATCGGCAGCCGTCTTGGCGGCAGCGTTGGCCCTGTTCACCGGATCAATCCAGGCCGGCTTTGGCAAGCCCATGGCGGCATCTTTTGAGCCTGTCTGCGTGTAATCGTAAATGGCACTCGGAGACAGCCCACCAAGATAGCGCAGCGTTTCGGTGAACATCTCGCCCATGGGGTTGCCCCAGCTGGTGCACTGGTTGTCCGTCAGTGACGTCAACTGGAAGGTACAGTTGCCGTCTCCAATGTACGTGCCGTCGCTGTAGCGGTATCCGTAAATGCGCAGCTTGTTAATGGTGTAAACAATGCCTTGGGCAGTGGTAAAGGTACCGTCGGTTGTGTAGTTCACTTCGTTGCGGAATGACTGCAAATTACTTCGAAGTACACCACCGCTGATATTTTTCGCAAACGAGCCGGTCATCAATCCGAATTCGGCAAGATTGCCTTCCCCGTACTCATGCAGCAGGCCAATTGGCTTGAAATTGGCGGATGGGTATTGCCTGCAATTTTCTGTACCCAGCAATGCCGATGCGCAAACCTCCACCCGGACAATAAAGTCGGGACCGGTGGTGCCGATGACGACCCCCTGGGTGCCCTTGGTAGGATTGCTGGAGCCGGCTCCCAGTCCGGTGACGCCCACATTGTTACCGTTGGCAGCGGCTTTTTCTCCACTCCAGTGGCACTGCCAGCGTTCGTTGGCATTCCAGAGTTGGTAGTCACCCTTGGCGATCCGCATCAAAGGTGGGTTGGCGTTTGTATGCGAATCCCCATTGCCTGCTGTATTGGTGTTGAACGGCGCGTTAGCCGTCAGGTTGTCACCCAGTGTGGTATTGCAGATGGTGGCCGAAGTCTGTGTCAGGTTCTGGATCGTCCATCGATTGATGGTCAATGTCGGTGTACCGGAAGTGGCGCCCACATAACCGGTTGGCGTGACCACCATGGTGATCCAGGCCGGATCAACGGCAACTGCAACACCTTCCATGTATTGGGTCGTCGTGGTTGTGTTCACTGCCCTGATCTGGTCGCCGACCTCGACATTGAATGCAGTAGCCTGAGCGACGGAATGCGTTACGCAGTTGTAATTGGGTGGGGCACTGGCTGCGCTGCCGTAGTAAGTTTCAACAAGACTCTGGCAAGTGGTAGCAGTGGCTGCGGTTGGCGCGCTGCCCGGATTGTTCTTGTGAGCCTTGTTGGAATTGAAGGTGAATTCAATCAGGCGTCTCGCGTTATTGGTGTTGTCGTTGCTGATGACGCTCGAAGCCGCAAGCTGGCTGGCCGTAAAGGGGGTGAGCTGGTCCAGGTCATCGCCCTTGTAATACTTGGCAAATGAATGGGCGTCCGTTGGCAGGCTCGCGCGTTCCAGAACGGTCGACGTGCTGGTGTCCGTCGAGCGCAAGCCGCCATACAGCACCTTGCGCACCACGTCCATGCGGGTCATCGTGGCCCAGTTCAGGAAGTTGCCGCTCCAGTTGCCCGTGCAATACTTGTCCGTATTGGTGCTAACGGGGGCAAAGCGGTTGTTGGTGCCGCTGTAGCTATAGCATTTATAAGAATCGAAATACCCGTAGTAGTTAAAACTGTGTTTGTAGGTTGTTTCGGGGATTCCGTCGCCGTCAAGGTCCGAGAATTCGTCGTACGCCCGATAAAAAAGCTGATGGTCTTTCGACATGTTCAGCATGATCATCGGCCTCGGGGTCGAAGTCACGATGTTTGGCGGGATGGCTGGGGTAAGCGCCTGTGCTAATGCCACCCCTTGAGAAGCAAGGGCCGCGAAGAAAAATCCGGCAATGGTGATGATTTTTTTCATGGATTTTCCTTAACGCATGTAGGGACGGAAATAGGTTTGCATCACAACTTCAGTATTGATATCTGCACCGAAACCACGGGCCGTGATGCGCATCACCTTGTCATTGCCTGCGGAGAGATATTCAATCAGGTATTCGGGCTGTCGCGCGACGCCGGCGAATCTGGGAACCCCGGTAAACGTGCCAAGGGGAACTGCGCCGGTGAAGCTGCAGTTGGTGCCGACGCCTAGCGCGTCGCTTGGTTTTGCGCTGGGCGAGGCGGGCGGGCCTTCCCAAAGGCCATTTTTACCGTTGATCGTCGGCCACCAGGGCTCAGGGTTGGTAACCGTGGTGTAGTTGCTGGTGTCGTAATACGTCCGTTCAAATCGGCACTGCCCTCTGGGGCAGGTATTGTCGAAATTGGGCGACCTGGTTGCTCCAGCCGTAGGCCTGTCGTCGTTGCGCGCACACAAGGCATTGGGGAGCAGGGTGTTTGCTACCGACAACAAGTCCCGCTCTGCGTCGCGCAATGCGGCTTCTGTGGCCTGGCGGGCGACTTCGTAATCGAGCTGATTTCTTGAGAGCGTTTCACCGGTGGTAGCGCGCCGCATGCCTAAGGTCCCAAGAATTGTGATGACCAGGAGGAACATCAAAACCACAGGCAGGGATACGCCTTTTTCGAGGCGCATGGTTGTAGCAGATATGCCGGCGCGCATCAGTAAGTCCCCGTCAAATTGTTGCGTATGGCAAATACGCGCTCGTACTTCTTGTACAAAGTCCTGTCCGTGGCCGCGTAAGTGACGTTGGCACCCCTGCAGTTGGTATAGGTGCGCAAGGCGCCGGCCTTGTCCTCCGTGCGAGAATTTTCTTGGGTGCGGGTCAGCAAACACACCCTGACGGCAGTTACGCGCTGCCATGAGGTCAAATCGCCGACTTTTGGCAATGCGTTGACTTCAGCGGCGGTGTGGTAGGTCTCGGGAGACAGGTTCGTTGCCCCGGCGGCCACCCCATATCTGATCACCATGTCCTCAATGCCTTCAAAAATCGATTGATAGACAGTGTCTTCAACGGCCTTTCCGTTGCCATTGCAACCCAGGCTTTTCGTATTGACCGTCCGGTTGGTATTCCCGGCTCCTTGGGCCGTATAGGTGGTGGCAACCAGGCCGAAGCGATTGGATACATAGCGCGGCAGCCCCGCAGCCACCTGGGCCGCATTATTGGGGTCAAGTGCGACATCCTGTCTGAGGCAATCGAATCCGCTCCCGAAAGTCGTCGCGTCCAACTCGGACCTGGCGAAGTAATTGACGATGACAGAGTCGGGAGCCGTGGATACGGTGCTGCCACAGGCGCCGGTTGTTGGGTTGAACACCGCGCCGTCACATCCAAACAACCCCTGGTTGTACGCCGCAACGGCGGTATTTTTGGTATTGCTGAAACTACCCATCAAGTTGGACGTCGCAACACTGTTGGACATAATCGCCGGATAGAAGCCAGCCATCTGAAGATCCCGGCCAATCATGTCCAGGGCGAGCTTGCCTGTTTCATTCAGCGCCGCCATATTGGCAGTCGCGGTAGCGGTCGCGCGCGTGCCCAGGTAGGCAGCAGCAGCAGCGAGGGCGAGCACGAGGCTGATGACGAGACTGACCAGCAGTTCGATCATCGTCAAACCATATTGGCGGCGGCGTGGTCGCAGCATTGCAGTCTGAAGTGTTTTCATGGAATCATCTCCAGATTCACGCATTGAACGCCAGCCAGGGCGCTAGCGGTGCCTAATGCACCGGGGCAGCAATTTCGCGATGCAATGCCTGTGGTCGTGGCGGTACAAATATCGGGTGTACGCAGGGTTGTGCCATCGAGGTTGTCCTTGCTGTACCACGCCACTGTCACCACAAAACGCAGGTTCGCACCCTTGGTTCCGGTCGGAGTTACCATGCCCACCGCGCCCGGCAGCTGGTTGTTCAGGTCAAGGCGCCAGACGGCGAGGTCATACGCAGCCAGCTCGTCCGAGGTGCAGGTTGCAGTGTTGCAATCTTTGGCGGGGGTGAGGTAGGTCGACGCCCCGTCGATGGATGCGCGTTCGGCTGCGTAGGTGCGAGAAAAGCTGTAGGCGGTTTCGGTCGAGCTGGCATTTGCCCTGATGCGATCTGCAAAGCTGCTGATGCTGGATGACAGTGCAGATCGCACCCAGCCGGTTTGCTCGAATTTGAGCGAGGCTGTCTGCATGCCAACCATGCCCAGAATACCGATGGAAAGAATGAGTATGGCGATCAAGGCCTCAATCAGACCCGCGCCTCGCTGGCGACTCATGGACATGTGCTTCCCCCATATTTTTTGACGCTGACTTTGCCCGCCGAGCTAATGCAGACCAATCTGTGGTTTGGGCCCCCGGTCGCTTCCTGGGTGTAGGCCAACGTGAAGGTGGACTGGATGCCAGTCGAAAGCCCTCGAGAATCAAAAATGAATCGGCGTAGGGGCGATGCACTGGGCGATTGCAAAGTGAAGGTGTTGGCACCAGGTTGCCGCACGGAAATCAGCGTCGACCCGACAGTGGTGGGGTCGTCTTGTGTCGCGCTGCAACTTGGATTGGAAAAAATGATCCATCCCGCCTGCCAGTCAAGCCCCGCAGCTGCACAAGTTGGAGTGCCCCCGGTCAAGGCATTTGACGTATTGGCTGACATGCACATCGTGACGCAGTTATTTCTGCTTATCGCTTCGATCCGCGCACGCGATAGGTCATTCGTAAATTCAGCCGTAATGGCGCCAGCCTGATTTCGAGCCAGGAAATCTCTCAAATTAGGCAGCCCTATTGCCAAAATCGCGGCCAGAACAGCGATTGTCACCATGATTTCGATGATCGTGAAACCTGCACCGCAAGCGCGCAGGTCCGCTTTGGCTGGGCGGCGTGAGGATGTTGGGTACACGGTTGTGCTCATGCCGTGAGTATAGGAACCACATTCGGCGAACGAGGCCCCGGCTGTCGGGTTCTGGCTACCACTAATCAGTGGCGGTTACGCTGCTTCCGGCGCTGGGGCGACTCCTAGCGCCTGACCTCGTCAACCAGGGTCTTGAACTCGTCAATGTCCTCGAAACTGCGGTAAACGCTGGCAAAACGCACGTAAGCTACCTTGTCGAGTTTCTTGAGTTCGCGCATCACCAGCTCGCCCAGGCGGTTGGAGGCGACCTCGCGCACTCCCAGGCTCAGCAGCTTTTCCTCAATGCGCTCAATGGCCGAGTCGATCTGCTCGGTGCTGACGGGGCGCTTGCGCAGCGCCAGGTTCATGGAGCCCAGGATCTTGCTGCGTTTGTATTCGATGCGCCGGCCGTCTTTTTTGACAATGGACGGGAAGGTGACGTCGGGCCGCTCGTAGGTGGTAAAGCGCTTTTCACACGCGCCGCACTGGCGGCGGCGGCGTATGAAGTCGGCATCCTCGGCCACCCGGGTTTCGACAACCTGGGTTTCGAGGTGACCGCAGAAGGGGCATTTCATGGGTGTTGACCTGGATTTAAAAAGATCAATCTGTCCTTAGCCCATGGAGAGCGGCGCAGGATGCTATCAAAATTATAGTGCCTGCGCCGCCCATCGCGATCAGCGATAAACCGGGAAGCGGCTGGTCAAGGCGTGAACCTTGGCCCGGACCGCTTCCAGAGTGGCCGCGTCGCGCGGATTGTCGAGCACGTCGGCTATCAGGTTGGCCGTGGCGCGGGCTTCCTCGTCCTTGAAGCCGCGGGTAGTCATGGCCGGGGTGCCGATGCGCACGCCGCTGGTGACCATCGGTTTTTCCGGGTCGTTCGGGATGGCGTTCTTGTTGATCGTCATGTGGGCGCTGCCCAGCACCGCTTCGGCTTCCTTGCCGGTGATGCCCTTGGCGCGCAGGTCGACCAGCATCACGTGGCTTTCGGTGCGGCCGCTGACAATGCGCAGGCCGCGCTGCGTCAGCGTATCGGCGACGATTTGCGCGTTCTTCACGACTTGCTGCTGGTAGGCCTTGAACTCGGGGCTCATGGCTTCCTTGAAGGCCACGGCCTTAGCCGCGATCACGTGCATCAGCGGGCCGCCCTGCAGGCCGGGGAAGATCGCGCTGTTGATGGCCTTTTCATGCTCGGCCTTCATCAGGATGATGCCGCCGCGCGGGCCGCGCAGGCTCTTGTGCGTGGTCGAGGTGACGATGTCGGCGTGCGGCACCGGGTTGGGATAGACGCCCGCGGCCACCAGGCCGGCATAGTGGGCGATGTCGACCATGAAGATGGCGCCGACGGCCTTAGCCACCTTGGCGAAGCGTTCGAAGTCGATGCGCAGGCTGTAGGCCGAGGCGCCCGCGATGATCAGCTTGGGCTTGGTCTCGTGGGCCTTGCGCTCCATGGCGTCGTAGTCGATTTCTTCCTTGTCGTTCAGGCCGTAGGAGACGACGTTGAACCACTTGCCGCTCATGTTGAGCGCCATGCCGTGGGTCAGGTGGCCGCCTTCGGCCAGGCTCATGCCCATGATGGTGTCGCCGGGCTTGAGGAAGGCCAGGAACACGGCTTCGTTGGCCGATGCGCCGCAATGCGCCTGCACGTTGGCCGCTTCGGCGCCGAAGATGGCTTTGACGCGGTCGATGGCGAGCTGCTCGGCCACGTCCACATGCTCGCAGCCACCGTAGTAGCGGCGGCCGGGATAGCCTTCGGCGTATTTGTTGGTGAGCTGCGAGCCCTGCGCGGCCATGACGGCGGGCGAGGCGTAGTTTTCGCTGGCGATCAGCTCGATGTGCTGCTCTTGCCGGGCGTTTTCAGCCTGGATGGCGGCGAAGATTTCGGGGTCGGTCTGTTCGACCAGGATGTTGCGGTGGTACATGGCAGTCCTTAAAGACGTGGTCCCTGCTATTCATATGAGAGAGGTACTCTCAATGAAACAAGGGCTGCCCAGGCGAACGGCTGAACGCTGAGGCCCAACGGCTGTCAGCGGTGCGCTTCCCAGTGGTGTCCCACGTCAGCTTCAAAGGTTGCGAAAACCTTGAGCCTATCGCCAGTCGCGCACCCGGCTAGTGTAACTGAGGGCGCGTAAAACGCGTTGGACGCCGACCCATATCCGTAGTGTGAAAAGCAAAAAGCCGGGCGTTGGACAGCCCGGCTTTCGGTGTGAGCGGGGAGGCGGCCAAGGCTCGCCCCGGCGGGGATCAGGACTGGCTCAGCATCGCCACCTTCTCAGGCGTCTTGCCTTCGGAGGCCGGCGCGTCGGACTTGCCGGGCATGGACGCCGGAACCGGGCGCGAAGTGCCGGGCTCGGCAAAGAAAGGCGAGGGCTTGCCGCGCTTGGATGCGGATGCCACGACGGCCAGCAGCCGGGCGTGTTCGCCCATCACCTTGCTGGCGTAACCGCCATCGTCTTCCATGTTGGCGGCGCCCACGTAGTATTTGAGGCCGCCTTCGACGGATCCGGCGCGGGCGATGCATTCCTGCAGCACCTTGACGCCGACGCGCAGGTTGGTCACCGGGTCGAAGGCCGCCAGCTTGCCGCCGAAGTTGTCGTATTTGTCGTGGTGCACCTTGGTCATGACCTGCATCAAGCCCTGGGCGCCCACAGGGCTTTGCGCGAACGGGTTGAAACCCGATTCGATGGCCATGATGGCCAGGATCAGCGTCGGGTCGAGCTTGGCTTTCTGGCCGATCTCGAAGGCTTCAGCCACCAGCACGCTCAATGGCTCAGGCGCCACGCCGTACTTCTTGCTGAGCCAGTACGCCACCGCCGCCTGCTGGGCCGGCAGATCCTTGGGGTTGGACGCCGTGGCCCGTTCGATGGCGGCCGGCTCGGTAAAACCGATGGCCGCTTCCTGACGCTGCTGCAGCCACGTCATGAGCTTGAATTCACCGGCCTGACGCAAGTCGGGCCGGGCCGTCAGAGTGATCACGGCGAACACGACCGCCAGGCCCAGAAGGGCGAAGCTGTTGTGGGTGATCTCGAAAAAGCCCTGGGCGATGTCATCAGCAATGGTTAAAACACTGCTACGTACACTTTTCAAGTGCGCCTCAAGGCCGAATTGTCCTAGCGCTGTCATAGCACTCCTTTCTACGCTTGCAGGCCCTTTGGGGGCCAAGCAGGCTTTGATTGGGTCGCCATCAAACCAAGGCAAGCCTTGTGGGTGTTGACCCCTGTTTGACGTTGCCGTCTTCTTTGATGAAGGGGGCAGCGGAGATTCGGGTTGTCCCTAGGTTTCTGTGGGACTGGCGGGATTCTAGGGGGTCGTTAAATAACCTGTCAATAATAATGAACTTGTTTCTTATATCAAATAGGCAAATAAAAACCTTGATTCTGGGCGGAATCCGCCTGAATCAAGGTAGTTACGGCCTCTTTTTGAGATCAAGCTCTAAGTTAAATTCGCTGTGAAAAATACCGGATCGGCGGATCGCGGGTCCGGTTGTAGGCCGTTTTCGATGTTCGATGTGGGACTGAAGAGGCGATTTCAGATGCTCAAGCACATGCTGAAGGCAGTGCCAATCACACCGGTCCATGTGATTGAAAAGATGGTCTTGCATCTCGGGCTACCGAGGTTTAACCTGCAATTGCGTGTTCATTCACGCATCCAACCGGGTAGCCAACCCCGGAAAATCTGGAAGCAATCACTTGCTTTCATCGCACTGGAGACGATTCATCTCTCTTTTGCGGAAACCCGACGGCATGAGCATAAATGCCCGCCGTCAACCCCGGTCGGTTCAACTGCCCGGGGTTTTTCTTTTTGGACATGGCCCTTTTGGCGTGACCGTCTTTTTCAAATAAATCATTGACCGATTGGCGCCCGCGTTAAAAACTCGGCGGCTATGGCAATCGATGATTTGAAGAACAAATGGCGCGAAATTGAATGGCGAAACACAGCAAAAGCCCTGCCGGCGCGGGCTGCGGGTATGGCCCGCTCACCCTTGTGGCGGCGGCGTGCGGCATGGGCGCTAGGCACGCTGCTGCTGGTATGGGCGCTGGCCTATACGGCCGTGCCGGTCGTCCTGAAGTCGCAAATCGAGAAAATTGCCTCTGAAAAACTCGGCCGGCAGGTCACGGTGGGCGTGATCGATTTCAAGCCCTGGTCGCTGGAACTCACCTTGCACGACCTGGCCATCGCCAAGGCCGGGGCCGCCGGCGCTCCCCAGGCTTCCCCCCAGGAAGTGCCCCAGCTGACCGTCAAGCGCATATATATAGATGCGGAACTCGAGTCCCTGCTGCGGCTGGCGCCGGTAGCCGACGCTGTGCAGGTCGACGAACCCGTGGCCTTTCTGGCTCATCAGGGTGAGGGCCGCTATGACATCGACGACATCCTGGAGCGCCTGAAGGCTCCCGCTGACCAGCCGGCCGGCGATCCGCCGCGTTTTGCGGTCTACAACATCGTGGTGAGTGGCGGGCGCGTTGACTTTGCCGACCAGTCCGTCGGCAAGACCCATGAGTTGAGGGACCTGAACCTCTCCGTACCATTCCTGAGCAACCTCAAATCCCAGCGCGAAATCAAGACTGCGCCGCACCTGGCTTTCAAGCTCAACGGCAGCAGCTTCGACACCGCCGCCGAGGGTACGCCCTTTGCCCAGACCCATAAAACCGATGCCACCTTGTCGCTGCGGGGCTTCGACCTGAATCCCTACCTGGCCTACTGGCCGGCGAGCCTGCCCTTTAAATTACAAAGCGCCGTGCTGCATGCCGATGCCAAGGTGGCGTTTGAGCAGACGCCGGCCACGCAGGTGCGGATCTCCGGCACGGTGACGGCGGAGAATGTCCGCGTGCAGGCGGTGGGCCAGGCGGCGATGGCCGCCCCTGCCCCCGCCCAGTCCGCCGGCCGCAAGCCGGCCGGAAAGCGCG
>Ga0209676_1002099_pt1 | contig 15389 bp, 11 predicted proteins | sample AraplaCvi_mLB_r2_FD_184282 | JGI IMG/M metagenome (GOLD analysis project Ga0209676, IMG submission 184282) | Arabidopsis root microbial communities from North Carolina, USA - plate scrape MF_Cvi_mLB_r2 (SPAdes) (version 2) | ecosystem: Host-associated > Plants > Roots > Endosphere | place: USA...
CAGGAGAAAACTCCGGCCGGTTGCCCGGCGCCATGTCAGGGGAGAGATTATGGTGAATACTCGGTCCGCGTGCATATCGCGTACGATCAGCCTTCTTGCGCTCGGATTTGCGCTCGCGACGCCCGCTTTCGGTCAGGACAGCCCGCCATCGGACGAGGTGGCGGACGGCAATGTCATCATCGTGACCGCGCAGAAGCGCGAGGAAGCGATTCAGGATGTGCCGATCGCGATATCTGCCTTCTCGGCCGAGGCGCTCGACAGCTACAAGATTGAAAGCGGCTCCGAACTGCTCCGCGCCGTGCCGAATGTGAGTTTCTCAAAGAGCAATTTCAGCATGTATAATTTCTCGATCCGCGGGGTCGGGACCAAGGCGATTTCGGCGGCGAGCGACCCGGCGGTCGCGGTCAGTTTCAACAACACGCCTCTGATCCGCAACCGGTTGTTCGAATCCGAGCTGTTCGACATGCAGCGCGTCGAGGTGCTGCGCGGCCCGCAGGGGACGCTCTATGGCCGCAACGCGACGGGCGGCGTGGTAAACCTCATTCCCGCGCTTCCCGATGACAATTTCGGCCTCGCCGCCAAGGTCGAGGTCGGCAATTTCAAATCGATGCGTGCGAACGCGATGATCAACGTTCCGATCACCGACACGCTGGCATTTCGCGTTGCGGGCGCGCTGACCAGCCGTGACGGCTTCGACTACAACAGCTTTACCGACCGCCGCGTCAACGGCCGCGAGCTCTGGTCGAGCCGTGCGTCGATCCAGTGGGAACCCAGCGACCGGTTCAAGGTCAACGCCATCTGGCAGCATTTCGAAGAGGACGACAATCGCTCGCGCACGGGCAAGCAGCTGTGCACCAACGATCCGGGGCCGGCGCGCGTCGGCGCCGTCGACGTGACCGACCCGTTCGTTCGGGGCCGGATGAGCCAGGGTTGCCTGGCGGGCTCGCTCTATGACGAAGCCGCCTTTGGCGCGCCTAATGGTTATGCGCTCTCTTATTATCTGGCGCCCTACGCCATACCCATCGGCCTCGATCCAAACACATTCGAGCCCGTAACCCTGATCAGGCCCGGCGATCCGTTTGCCGGCGTCGAACAATCGCGCAACCTGCGCGAAATTGCGACCAGCTATGATCAGGTGTTCCGGGCGAAGAACGACGTGTTCCAGCTCAACATGGAATTCGAGGCCTCCGACGGGCTGACATTGGTGTCGCAGACCGCCTATGCGCGCGATCGCTATCATTCGTCGCAGGACTATAACCGCTTCGTCGCGAATCCTGGCTTCAACGATTCCTCCCAGCCCTTATTCGATTTTTTCATCAACCCGATCGATCCCGCGGTGTTCCCGGGTGCGACTCCGGGAGGGCAATTCTGCGATCCGCAACTCGGCTGCTCCGACCGGCTATTGTCGGTCGATATAAGCCGGTCGCGTAACCGGCAGTGGATGCAGGAATTGCGGCTGCAATCCGATTGGGACGGCCCGATCAACTTCAACCTCGGCGCCAATTATCTCGATTTCAAATCGAAGGACGACTATTACGTCTTCAACAATTTTTTCACGATCATCGCGCAATATTTTTATGGTGATTTCGGACCCGGCGGCTTGCCTGTTCCGCGCAATTGCCCGTTGGGTTTCGAGGGTAGCGAATGCATTTACGTCGACCCCAATCCGATCGAGAGCGTGAACGACCAGGGGCATAATTATTTCCTCAGCCAGAACGGCATCCGGACCAAGTCGAAGGCGGTTTTCGGCGAAATTTACTGGAACCTGTCCGACACGCTCAAGCTGACGGCGGGCGCGCGCTATACCGAGGACCGGAAAATATCGACCCAGATCCCCAGCCAGCTGCTGCTCGGCGGGGGCACCGACGGAACCGATCCCGGGACATCGACCGGCGGACGGGTGAACAGCGGCTATCCCGCGCTTCCCGATATCCGGCAGCAGTGGAATAAATTCACCGGCCGCCTGGTGCTCGATTGGAAGCCGGACCTTGGCTTCACCGACGATACGTTGATCTATGCCTCGGCATCGCGGGGCTACAAGGGTGGCGGCACCAACCCGCCGCGCGTCGATATCAACCCGGCGCTCGTCCAGTATCTGCCGCTGCCGCAGACCTTCAAGCCCGAATATATCAACGCCTTTGAAATCGGGACCAAGAACAGCTTCGACGGCGGCCGGTTCACGCTGAATGCGACCGCCTTTTATTATGACTACAAGGACTACCAGATTTCACAGATTGTCGATCGCATCGCGTTCAACGAAAATTTCAACGCGACCAGCTATGGCCTCGAATTCGAGGCCGCGTGGCGCCCCTCGCGCGCGTTCCGGCTGGATGCCAACCTCGGTTATCTCAAGACCCGGCTCGACGATGGCGAACGATCGATCGACGTGATGAACCGCACCCAGGGCGACGACGACTGGATCCTGCTTCGCCCTTGGTTGCAGGCGCCGTCGAACTGTATTGCGCCGCGGGTGCTGGTCGAAAAGATATTGGCCGCGAACACGGGTCTGGAGCAGTTCGCGCTGCCCGCCATGTGTCCCGGCGGCAATCGTCTGGGCGGGTTCAATCCGGACGTGCCGGGCGGCATTCCTTTCTGGGCGATCTATGGGTTCACCTATGATCCCTTTGCCGATTATAACCCGGCGACGATCGGCCAGGACATCGCGCAGGGGGGTAGCGGCGCCCCCAACAAGGGCCGCGGTTTCGATGCCGATCTGTCGGGGAACGAGCTTCCGAACTCGCCGCGCCTGACCGTCAACATCGGCGCGCAATATACCTTCTTCATCGACGGCGGCGATTGGGAACTCACCCTGCGCGGCGACTATTATCGCCAGTCGAAAAGTTATGCGCGGATTTACAACACCGAATATGACCGGCTCAAGGCGTGGGATAACGCCAATGTGGCGGTGACACTGGCGCGGCCGGACTCCGATCTCGCCTTTCAATTCTATGTGAAAAATCTGTTCAACGACACGCCGATCACGGATGCCTTTACCAATGCCGATGACACCGGATTGAGTGCAAATATATTCACACTGGATCCGCGAATTTTCGGTTTCAGCGTATCGAAAAAATTCTAATTGGTCAGTAATACTGTTTTTATAAATTATAGTTGAAAATACATTAAGCAATATGGAGGTATATCTCTCCATATTGCTTAATCTTGTTAAAATTATACTGTAACAGGACAAAGATTCTATTTGACATAGATGTATATGTAAGTGAAAATTGTTCCGCTCCACCGAGTCGATTGGTGCAGTTATATATGAAAATATAAACGCTTAGGAGATGGACAATGAAGAAGTTTGCTATTCTTGTTGCAAGTTCGATTGCTCTGTTCAGCGCGCAGGCCGCCAGCGCCACTACTTATTCGCCGACGGGGACATGGACCTGGGTGGGTAATGTCCAGGTGCAGAAAGGCACCGGACCCCTCCTGACTTGCCGGCTGACCGTGAACGCGACGGTTACCGCCACCAGCGCCACCGCCACGGCCTCGCTCGGCCTCGGCGATATCCGCTGCCTGACGGTCTCGCTGCAAGGCGCGCCCTACACGGTTTCGCATAACCCCGGCCCCCCGGAAACGCTGACCCTCAATGGTGTTTACGCGGATACCACCATCACCGCCGGCGATTGTGCGGGGAATATCACGGCCGTTTTCAACGACACCAGCCCCGCGCCCGTCGACGCGCTCGTGGTCAACGCCGTGTTGCCCGAAGTCACCGCGGGAACCGGCAACTGCACGATCGTCGGTACCTTGCTCAAGACGGCACCTGCCGGAGCGATCACCGTCAGCTGATCCCGGCACTCCCGGGTCGCTGCGGTTATCCGGGCAGCGGCGACCTTTCAAACCCTGGGCGCGCGATAATCGCGCGCCCATTTTTCGGTTTTGGAGGATGGGAATCATGTCCGTCGGTTGGCCATGCCGCAGCGCGGTAGCAAAAGAAGCGTGTGACCCATCGAATGCCTGCTGAAACGGCCTCGGCCATTCGATCCGCCGCAGAATATTCTGGCCGCGCCCGCCGGTTCGGGGCCGCGATTGCGCTGGCCTGCGCGATCGTCGCGGGCCGCGGCCTTGCGCAAACCGCGGCGGCACCGGATAACAGCGCCGAAACCGGTGTCGCGGACGAGGGTACATCGCCCGTTCCGCCCGCGATGGTCGATCCGGATGCGGGCCCCGATCCCGGGCAGCGCGAAATCGTCGTGACGGCGCGGCGCTGGGGTCAGGCCGAAATCGCCGCCGAAACCGAATTGGACGAGGATGAAATCGGCGCCTATGGCGCGGACAATATTGGCGAGCTCATCGACGCGATGGCACCGCTCATCGACGGCAGCGGCGATGCTCCCGCCGTCCTGGTCAACGGAAAGCGCATCGCGAGTCCCGCGGAGATCACGGGCTATCCCGCCGAAGCATTGCACGGCGTCGCGATCCTGCCGCCCGAAGCCGCCGCGAATTACGGCTATCCATCGGGGCAGCGGGTGGTCAATCTGGAGCTCAAGCAAGAATATGCCAGCTGGGACGCGAGCGCCGGCGTGACCGTTCCGACCGCGGGCGGACGCCGGAGCGGGCTACTGACAGCGGGCTACACCGTGATCGACGGCGACACGCGCTGGAACGCGCAGGTCACGGCGTCGGATGAAACCGCGCTGCTCAAAAGCGCGCGCCGCCTTCCGGTCCGCGCCGAGGTGCAGGCGCTGCTTCCGACCCTCCCTGACGGCATCGAGGTCGACCCCAACCGTTTTGAATCGGTGCTGGGCGAGGCGCGGTCGCTGAATTTCAACGCCGGCGTGGCGCGGCCGCTCGGCGAGTTTGCGGTCGCGGTGGGCGTCAATGCCGCGGCGAGCCGTAGCAAACAGCTGACCGGCATCCCGATCGGTTCGATCGTCCTGTCGCCGGGCAGTCCCTGGGCCCCGGCCGGCGAGGAGCCCATTACGGTCGGCCGGTTGCTGGGCGGCGGGGCGTTGCAGAGCCGGCAGCGGTCCGAATCCTTTGGCGCGTCGGGGACCCTTTCGGGACCGATATGGGGGTGGCAGGCCAGCCTGTCGGTCCAGTATGCGCATAGCCGCAGCAACAATATCTATGACCGCGGCTTCGATGTCGGCGCGGTCCAGCAGCGGGTCGAAACCAACCCCGATTTCGATCCCTACGGCCCCTGGCCAGCTACGCCGCTCCTTTCCGACCGGAGCCGCTTCCGCAATGATATGCTGAGCGCGACCTTCAACGCGTCGCGATCGATTGTGGAGCTTCCCGCAGGACAGGTGAATGCCAGCCTGACCGTCGGCGCAAGCCGCAACCGGTCGCGGTTCAAAACCGACACCGCCGGCATCATAGGGCGCGACCGGTCGGGCAGCGACCAGATCGATGGTCTGTGGTCGTTCACCATACCCGTGACCAGCCGGGCGCAGGATTTCCTCGCGCCGCTGGGCGACATAATGCTCGATCTGTCAGCTGAGGTGGGGAGGGCGACCCGGACCAGCACGCGCCGGAAATGGAACGCCGGGGTCCGCTGGACTCCCTTTTCGTTTCTCGACCTGCGCGCGAGCATCGGCCACGAAAATGCCCAGCCGAGCTTCGATCAACTTCACGGCCCGCGGTTCGAGGTCGTCACGCGCCTGTTCGACTTTGCGCGGCAGGAATATGTCCAGCCGGTCAGGATATTCGGCGGAAATCCTGCGCTCGAAGGCGGCAGCATCCGGGATCTGTCGTTGAATGCGATGATGCGGCCGTTTGGGGGTGATGTCGCGACGTTCAACATCGGCTATCGCAAACAGCTTTCCCGGGGCGTCGTCGCGTCCTTCCCGACGCTGACCCCCGATATCGAGGCGGCGTTTCCGGATCGGGTCATGCGCGATCCCGACGGGCGACTCCTTTCCATCGATACGCGCCCCATCAATGTCGAGCGCGAGCGGACAGAGGCCATCGCGTCGAGTTTGACGCTGCGCTATACCGAAAAGCCGGACGCCTTGGATGGAGCCCTTCCTCCGCCGGGTGGGGTCCGGCCGTGGACGTTCAGCCTGTCGGTCAATCATAGTTGGCAGCTTGGCAGCGAGATGGTGATCCGTCCGGGCCTTCCGGTGCTCGACCGGCTGCGGAACAGCGGCCTGTCGCGCCACGGTGTCTCGCTCAGTCTTGTGGTGGGCCGACGCGGGATGGGGGTGTCGCTGAACGGAAACTGGAATGGCGCCGCACGCGTCCGATCGAGCGACGAGGCTGGCGGCACGACGGAATTCCGCTATCCGTCTTCGGTGCTGTTCAATCTGGGATTGTTTGCGGAGCCCGAAGGGTGGGGAAGGGCGCCGTCCGAACGCAACTGGGCGTCCAGCCTCAGACTATCGCTCGACATTCAGAATATTCTGAACGGATACCGCAAGGTGTCGGTGCTGGGTCCCACCACGCGCCGTGAGTTCATGCGCGACGAGATCGATCCACTTGGCCGAACGATCCGCCTGAGCATCCGGAAGAAATTCTAGCGGCGCCGGCGATCCCGTTCAGGAGATCGCCGGCGGGATGCCCGACGGGATCAGGAACAGCGGCAGGATGCGCGCGATCAGGTCGCGCATCGCGTCGTCCTTCTGGTCCAGCATGCCGCGGACGTGCGGGCCGATGACCGCGTCGCCGAACGCGGTCACTGCCATCATCAACACCGCGAGGCGAACGCGCTCGGGCGCGCCGTCGTCCTTCGACTGACCGACGATTGCCTCGACCAGCGAGCGCACGGCTTCGCGCACGGGTTCGAGATGCTCGATATCGCCCGACAGGATGATCCAGGCCGCGAGCGGCCCGGCGCCGCCTTTGTCGAACGCGTCGAAAACCCGGTCTGCGATGACCCGCGGCGCTGCGGCATCGGTCTTGAGCATTTCGACGACATGGTCGAGCGCGACGGTCAGGTCGTTGATCATCGATCCCATCAGCGCCGATTGCAGGCTGGCAGCCGATCCGAAATGATGCAGGACATTGGCATGCGACATACCGATCTCATCGCCGATATTGGCGAGCGTCACCGCTGCCGGTCCACCCTTGAGCAGCAACCCCCGTGCCGCTGCCAAGCCTTCCTCGCGAACCTCGGCGCCCAGTCGCTTGCGCCGTTTCACGCGCGGTGGCGCTTGCTTGTACATGTTATCGTCCCTTACCCGCGGCCCCATCCCACTGGAGCCGTTCACCAACGGCTTTAGCGCAAAGCGCTAAATAGTCATAATCGTCTGCACGCTGCTTACGTATCCGTAAATGCCGCAGGAATCGTGCTGAAATCCGCGCTTGCATCACAGGAATCTTCACAATATATACATTGATGTCAATGTTACTTGAGTCGTTGAAAGAGGCCATGACCCAAACATCCCATACGCCGCAGGATCTGAAGATCGAAAAGCGCGACCTGAAGTTCGGGCGCGAGATGCCGCCGCCACGCTGGTGGCACGGCGGTGATCCCGGTCGCACCGCCTTTTTCAACGCCCTGTCGTCGACGTTCTCGGTGGGAGAGAAGTTTTTCATGACGGCGGTGCGGCATTATCGCAATGATGCACCGCAACCGCTGCGCGGTCAGATCGACGACTTCCTCTATCAGGAATCGATGCACTCGCGCGAACATGTCGTATTCAACCGCCAAGCCGAGGATGCCGGCTACGACATCGCGCCGCTCGAGGAGCGCGCGCGCCGTACCATCGCGTGGGTAAAACTCCGCTCGCCGATTCAGCAGCTCGCCGCGACCTGCGCACTCGAACATTTCACCGCGACGCTCGCGCATGATGCGCTCGCCGATCCGCGGCACCTCGACGGCGCGGCCGAAGAGGCAAAGCGGCTGTGGCAATGGCATGCGATGGAGGAAATCGAGCACAAGGCAGTGGCGTTCGACACATTTTTGCACGCGACACGTGATATCAAGCCCGTCCGGCGTTGGCTGAAGCGCAGTCTTGTGATGTTTCTGACAACGATCCGCTTCCACTATGTGATCTTCCGCAACACGGCAGACTTGTTGCGCCAGGATGGATGCAATGATTTCACGACATGGCGGAGCCTCCTCTTCTATCTCTACGGCCGACCGGGTACCTTGCGCCTCCTGCTGCTCGGCGTCTTTACCTATATGCGTCCCGGCTTCCACCCGTGGCAGATCGACGACCGTGCGCTGTTGACCAAGGCGCTCGCGGTGCTCGAAGCCGGCGAACCGAAAAGGAATGCGGAATGAAGAAGTTGGTTCTCGCCGTCGCCGCGCTCGGATTGTTCGCGGTACCGGCGCCCGCTTCGGCCGCCGATATCACCGGCATCTGGGCCACGGGCAGCGAAGGCGGTCGGGTCGAAATCTATCGCTGCGGCACGGCGCTGTGTGGAAGGGTCATCGACGCGGCGCGGTTGCGCGGCAATCCCGACCTGCGCGACGTCCGCAATTCAGACGCGACGCAGCGCGGGCGGCGGATCAAAGGGCTGGTGGTGCTGAAGGGCTTCAGCGGCGGCCCCGCTAAGTGGAAAGGCGGGCCGGTTTATGATCCCGAAACCGGCGACGGCGCCTCGCGCGGCTATCTGACGCTGCTTGCTAACGGCAAGCTCGAACTCAAGGGCTGTGTCGCCTTTATCTGCCGCACGAAAATCTGGACGAAAGCGAGCTAGAGTCGGGTGCCAACCGTCGAAAGCGGACGGGTCGCGATCCGCCGATCCCGCGATCGCTGGTCTGGACCCCGGATAAAGCGGCCCCGGATCGCCGGAACGACGCAGTTGATTTATTCTATAATTTTCTGACTAATATCAACATCTTAAATCTTATAACCGGGCTCTGGCTTTGAAGGACATAGCCTGTTAGTACCCGCTCCGGCGGCAGAGGCCCGGGGGTCAATCCTGCGGGTGCGCCAGATACCGGTCGTTCAGGCCGGGATTTCGCGGAAGGCTCTCGGGGGAGATTGGCGGCGGATGTACGACTTGCTGGCCGGGCTGTCGGTGATCGAAGCATCGTCCTTCGTCGCCTCTCCGACCGCCGGACTTTACTGTGCTCAAATGGGCGCCGAGGTGATCCGCATCGACCAGATCGGCGGCGGGCCCGATTTTCGCCGCTGGCCGGTGACCGATGCCAATGATTCGCTCTATTGGGAAAATCTGAACCGCGCCAAAAAGTCGGTTGCGCTCGACCTTGGCCGGCCCGAAGGGCGCGAGCTTCTGCAGGCGCTTGTGCGCGCGACCGGGCAGTTCATCACCAATTTTCCGGTGGGCGGTTTCCTGTCGCACGATGTGCTGGCGGCCGAACGTCCTGACCTCATTACCGTGAGGGTGATGGGTTGGGCCGACGGCTCGCCCGCGCTCGACTATACAGTGAACAACAGCGTCGGTTATCCGATGCTCACTGGCGCCGGGCCCGAACCGGTCAATCATGTACTGCCCGCGTGGGATTTGCTCACCGGTGCCTATGCGGCCTTTGCGCTGCTCGCGGCGATGCAGCGCCGCGCGGCCACGGGCGAGGGCGGGGAGGTTCGTTTGCCGCTATCCGACGTCGCGATCGGCACTGTCGCCAACCTCGGCGGCGTCGCCGAAATGCTGTATATGGGTGCGAACCGGCCGCGGCTCGGTAACGCGGTCTATGGCCTGTTCGGGCGCGATTTCGTCACCGCCGACGGCCGGCGCACGATGATCGTCGTCGTCACCCCGCGCCAATGGGCCAATCTCGTCGCGGCGTTGAATCTCGGCGATGCCATCGCGGTGATCGAGATGGAGCGCGGTGTGTCCTTCGCGGCCGACGATGGGCTCCGCTTCACGCATCGCGACGCGCTCTATCCGCTCTTCGAACGTGCGATCGGTACGCGCGATCACACCGACCTCGCCGCCGCCTTCGATGCGGGCGGCATCGTTCATTCGCCCTATCGCACGATGCACGACGCCGTGCGGGATCCCGCGCTCGTCGCCGACAATCCGATCTTCGGCCAAGCCGACAATCCTAGCGGTTTCGCCTATCCCGCCGCGGGCGCCTTTGCGACATTGCCGCAGGCGGAGCGCCAGCCGCCGGCGCCTGCACCGCGCAATGGCGCGCATAGCGAGGAAATATTGAGCGAGCGCCTGTCGCTATCGTCGGCCGAGATTGCGCGGCTGGTCGATGCGGGTATCGTCGGTGTCGCCAACATTGGAGAAATGAAGACATGACCCTGCGCCGCGCCGCCATCGTCGCCCCGATCCGCACCGCCGTTGGCAAATTCGGCGGCAGCTTGTCTTCGCTGACCGCGGGTGAACTCGGCGCGGTGATCCTGAAGGCGCTCGTCGAACGCACGAAGATCGACCCCGCGCGCGTCGATGATGTCGTGTTTTCGCAAGGCTATGGCAATGGCGAGGCACCGAGCATCGGCCATTGGTCGTGGCTCGCTGCGGGGCTACCGCTTGAAGTGCCGGGATACCAGCTCGACCGCCGCTGCGGCTCGGGGCTTCAGGCGGTCATCAACGCCGCAATGATGGTGCAGACGGGCATGTCCGACGTCGTCGTCGCGGGCGGGGTCGAATCGATGTCGAACGTTGAACATTATTCGACCGACGTCCGGAAAGGCGTGCGCGCGGGCAATCTCACGCTCCACGACCGGCTGACGCGCGGGCGGGTGATGTCGCAGCCGGTCGAGCGTTTCGGTGTCATCACCGGCATGATCGAGACTGCCGAAAATCTGGCGAAGGATTATGGCATAAGCCGCGAGGCGTGCGACGCCTATGCGGTGCGCAGCCACCAGCGCGCGGCGGCGGCGTGGGCGAACGGGCTGTTCGACGACGAGCTGGTCCCGGTGTCGGTGCCGCAAAAGAAGGGCGATCCGGTCGTCTTTGCGCACGACGAGGGCTACCGCGCGGACGCTACGCTGGAAACGCTCGGCAAGCTGCGCCCGCTTGAAGGCGGCGTCGTCACCGCGGGCAATGCGAGCCAGCAGAATGACGCCGCGGCGGCATGTCTTGTCGTCGCCGAGGACAAGCTCGACGAACTCGGGCTCGAACCGATCGCTTGGTATCACAGCTCGGCCGCCGCGGGCTGCGACCCGAGCCGGATGGGCATCGGTCCTGTGCCCGCGGTCGAGCGGCTGTTCGCGCGCAACGGGCTTGGATGGGGCGATATCGATCTTGTCGAGCTCAATGAGGCCTTCGCGCCGCAAGTGCTCGCGGTGCTGAAGGGCTGGGGTTGGTCCGACAGCGATAGCCGGAACGAGATCCTCAACGTAAACGGCTCGGGCATCTCGCTCGGCCATCCCATCGGCGCGACCGGCGGGCGCATCCTCGCGAACCTCACCCGCGAGCTGGTGCGTCGCGACGGGCGGTACGGGCTCGAGACGATGTGCATCGGTGGCGGGCAGGGCATCGCCGCAATCTTCGAGCGCGCCGCCTGAGCATGAACGATCTGCGCGAGGCGTTGGCGGCGGCGCAGACCTATCGCGCTGCGGCCGAGGCGGCGCTCGCCGAACGGCTGGCGCAGGCGCCGATCGAGCGCGAGCAGCGTGCGGCGCATGGCTTTGCATGGGTTACGACGACGGTGGCGGCGCTCGAGGCGGTGCTCGCATGGTGCGAGTCCGGCCTGGACTCGAACCCGCTCGACGCCAAAATCGCGACACTCGCGTTCGCCGAGGGGATCGGCCAGCTCGTCGGCGGATTGCCGATGGGGCAGAATGAGATATTCCGCCCGGCCGACCTTGGCCTTGGCCCGGCCGCGCGGGCACTCGCCGACGCCTGCGCGGGCCTGACCGACGCCGATCACGCCGAAACGCGCGCCAAGGTCGCTGCCCGGCTTTCCGAGGGGCGCTGGCCGAGCGAGTCGCTGCACGACGCCGACCTCGATTCGATCCGCGACCAGTTTCGCCGTTTCACCGACGCCGAGATCATCCCGCACGCCCATGGCTGGCATCTCGCCAATGATCTGATTCCCGACGCGACAGTGCGGGCGATGGCCGATCTCGGCACTTTCGGCGTGTGCATTCCCGAGGCGTTCGGCGGGCTGGGGTTGTCGAAGCTGGTGATGTGTATCGTCACCGAGGAATTGTCGCGCGGCTGGATCGGTGCGGGGTCGCTGGGCACGCGGTCGGAGATCGCGGGCGAGCTGATCGCGATGGGTGGCACCGACGCGCAAAAGGCCGAGTGGCTGCCGCGGATCGCGAGCGGCGAGATACTGCCGACCGCGGTATTCACCGAACCCGATGTCGGATCGGACCTCGGTTCGTTGCAAACGCGCGCCCGGCAGGATGCAAAGGGTGGTTGGGTCATCGACGGTGCGAAGACCTGGATCACCCACGCCGCGCGGTCGGACCTGATGACCTTGCTCGCGCGCACGCTTCCCGACGCGAAGGGCTATGCGGGGCTATCGATGCTGCTCGTCCCCAAGCCGCGTGGGACCGAGAGCGATCCCTTCCCCGCCGAGGGCATGAGCGGCAGCGAGATCGAGGTGCTCGGTTATCGTGGGATGCGGGAATATGCGTTGCAGTTCGATGCGATGCGGGCGTCCGCCGATGCGTTGCTCGGCGGCGAAGAGGGGCAGGGTTTCAAGCAGCTGATGCGCACCTTCGAGGGTGCGCGTATCCAGACCGCCGCCCGCGCGGTCGGGGTGGCGCGTCGCGCGCTCGAACTCGGGATCGACTATGCGGTCAGCCGCAAGCAGTTCGGGCAGGCGATCGTTCACTTCCCGCGCGTTGCCGACAAACTCGCGATGAGCCTCGTCGATTTCGTCGCTGCCCGCGAGCTGAGCTATGCCGCCGCGCGCGCGAAGGACAGCGGCAAGCGCTGCGATATCGAGGCGGGCATGGCGAAGCTGCTCGCGGCGCGCGCGGCCTGGTCGAACGCCGATGCAAGCCTGCAGATCCACGGCGGCAACGGCTATGCGCTCGAATATGAGATCAGCCGCGTGCTGTGCGACGCGCGCATCCTCAACATCTTCGAAGGTGCGGCGGAGATTCAAGCGCAGGTGATCGCGCGTGGGCTGGTCGGCGGGCGCAACTAGAGCCAGAGCAGCGGCTGTCGCACCGGGAAGTTGCGCACAACCTCGCTGACCGCCGGATCGGGATTGAGGCGTTGCCACAGATCGAGCCAGTCGCTGCGATTCTGCGCCATGCCACCGAAGAGCAGGCTCGGCTGGCGCACGGGGAAGCCGTCCGAATATTCGACGTCGGGGGATAGCGGCCATTTTGCCTTGTCGGCGATATAGGGTGCCATCCACGCGATCGCGCCGCCGATCGAGCGGCCGTCGGGGGTCTTCCAGTCGATCAGTTCGCCACCGCCGAGCAGCCACGCCGAGGCGGCGAGCACGTCGAGATTGAAGAGTGCATAGGCATAGGGTTTGGTGCGCGCGAGTTCGAGCAGCTGGCGCCCATCGGGCTCGATCTGCGTCGGGATGATGATCGTCTGGAGCCGGACCCGCGAGTCGGCGAGGATATCGGTGCGGCCGAGCAAGGCGGCGAAGGAGGCAGCCTGGAGTAACCAGCAGGTACCGTGATTGTTCTTCTCGTCGCGTTCGGTCGTGCCGAAGGGTGAGGTGGTCAGCCAGTTCAGATAGTCGGTGAACCAGCCCTCGACGCCCGCGCGGATCGCGGCATAGCCCGGTGCATCTCTACGCCCGAACAGCGCGACGGCGCGCGCGACCTCGACGATCTGCAGCGTGTCGATCACCCCGATCGGGCGTCCGCCGTTCACCCCGATGATCGCCTGCGCATGGTTGAGATTCGGATTCATCCGCGTCGTCGGATCGACGAACCACGCCCGGAGGTGACGCATCGCGGCGTCGGCGAAGCTTACCTCGCCGGTGAGATCCCACAGCGCCGCGAGCGCGGGGACGGTGCGGCCGAATGCGATCAGTGCGTCGCGGTGCCCATCGAACTTGTCGGGGTTCGAGCGGCCGTCGCGGCGGATGTAGGCGCCGCCCGGGTTCGCGGGGTCGGGCCACCAATAATCGCCTTCGGAATAATAGTCTTGAGGCCCGGCCGGGCTGCGCGGCGCCGCGATGGCAGCGATCGTGCGCGGCTGGGCCGCCGCGAGCAGGGCTTCAGCTTGCGGAAACAGCCGACGGTGCTCGATCGCGCGAATGTCGAATGTCTTGGGTGGCTTCGCCCAAGCGGCAGGCGCCGCCAGCAAGGCGGCGATCAGCAGGGAGCGGCGTGCGATCATTGTCTGATCCTTAGGGGATACGATAGCGCAGCAATAGGTCGCCGCTGACGGCGCGCGGATAGGTGCCAGGCCCCCAGGCAGATTCGGCACGAACGAGCAGCTCATCGAGGTTATCGGCAGGCCAGCCCTGTTCCCTATACGGCCAGTCGGCCGCGCGGCCGCTATAGGCGGCGACATAATCGGTCGCCTTGCGGAGCGAACGGCCCTTTTCCTCGGCGCGATAAAGGTCGATGCCGAGGCACGCCGCGCTGTCGGCAACGGTGTAGGCGGCGCTCAATGCATAGAGCGAATAGTGGAAGCTGCGCGTCCGCATCAGCTCTTTGGGGAGCGCACCAGACGTATCGACCTGCTGCGCGATCCGCCCCTTGGGGAAGGCGAGTGCGATCTTGCGCGCGATCTCGGGCCTCCGCGCAAACAGCGCGAAGCGTGCGACCTGCGCGTCGTACCACAGGCCGTGGTTGTTCGACGCCTTGCCCTCGGCCTGCCCGTTCGGGCTTTTGAGCATCCAGTCGACATAGCGGCCGAACCAGCCTTCGAGCGCTGCAGTTTCGGACGGCGTCAGCGCTCCCGATGGAGCGATCAGGCCTGCGGCGTCGATGACCGCGATGAAGCTCGCGCCGTCGAGCACGCCTTCGGGGCGGCCGTTCGAGACGCCGGGCACCGCCTGCGCAAAATTCATGTTGGGGTTCATGCGCGTCGTGGGATCGAGAAACCAGGTGCGGATCACGCGTGCCGCGCCGTCGGCGTATTTGCGCTCGCCGCTGTAATAATAGGCGAGCGCGAGCGTGTCGGCCTCGCGCGCCATGCGGCTCAGCGCGCTGCGGTCGAAACGATTGCTTTCGATATCGGGATTGGTGTCGCCGTCGCGGCGCACATAGGGGGCCTTCGGATCGGCAGGGTTCGGCCACCAATATCGCGCGAGGCTGACATAGTCGTGGCGGTCGCCCGACACGGGAATGCTGCGCTTGTCCATCACCGAGGCGGGTTTTGACATGAGCGCTTTGTCGGCGCGCGCGATCAGGTCGCGGTAGGCTTCGGCGATTCCCGCATCGTTCGGCAGCGCAGCTTTGATAGCCTCGAGATCGCCGGGACGTAGTGTGAAGGTCCGGCGCCCGTCGAACGACGCCGAATAGCCCTCGCTTGTCTGACAGGCGGGCGCCGGGGAAAGAGCCGCCGCCGCGGACGGAAAATACGCGGCAGCGGCCAGTATAGCCCAAGGGAGTCGGGCTAAAGTCGCTCGCTTCACAGGCGGACCCGGAAGCCGAAGAAATATTGCGGGCCGCTGCGCGACACCTCGGCGATGCTGTCGT
>Ga0209676_1002100_pt1 | contig 15383 bp, 13 predicted proteins | sample AraplaCvi_mLB_r2_FD_184282 | JGI IMG/M metagenome (GOLD analysis project Ga0209676, IMG submission 184282) | Arabidopsis root microbial communities from North Carolina, USA - plate scrape MF_Cvi_mLB_r2 (SPAdes) (version 2) | ecosystem: Host-associated > Plants > Roots > Endosphere | place: USA...
CGCGCCGTGCTCATCGCGCAGCAGCTCCAGCACTGGGTGATGATCGAGAATTTTGCCGCCGGCCTGCTTGACCTGCTTGCGCATTAGCCGCATGTATTCCGGGCCTTGCAGCGAATTGCGCCGCGACACGCCGTCGGCATCCACCGGAAAGGGATAGCCCCAGTCCGCCAGGGTATTGATGCCGTCCCACGTCCGGTCCAGCACACGGCCCATCCAGCCATGGTCCGCGAGGCGGCCGCCCATGTCGTAGCGGCTGGCCATCGCGGCGGCGCGCTTCTGCGGATCCGGATCAACATACCAGACCGCGGTGCCGGCCGCCGCCGTGGCGCCGGACGAACCGCAATAGCCTTTGTCCGCCAGGATGACGCTTGCGCCGGCCTGGGCGGCGCAGACCGCGGCCCACGTCCCGGCGGGGCCGCCGCCGATGACCAGCACATCCGCCTCGTAGCCCGAATTGGCGCTGCCTTGCGGCGCCGCGTGTTTGCCGGACATGGAACCCCCTGCTGTGATTGCTTGCAATAGGAAGGTTCGATGGTATGCCGCCAGTCCGCCGTCACGAACGACGGATCGGCGATTTGCAAATCACCGGGGTGATGCGCTTTGTCCGGCCATCACTGCCCGGGCGGGTCTCCGTACATATAGTCCCGCCGCCACGGATATGACAGATCGGCGGGAAAATCCAGTTCATCCGCGCGCCCCGTCGCGGGATGCTGCGCAAGAATCTGATGCAGCGCGATCCACCCATGCTCGAAGGCCATCGCGCAACCGGCCAGATACAGCCGGTAGGCGCGCAGTGAGCGCTCGCCCTGGTCCGCGCCCAGAATGCGCGCCGCGTCCGGCAACCGCGCTTCCAGCCGATCGCTCCACGCCCACAGCGTGCGCGCATAGTGCGGACGCAGGTTCTCCACGTCCAGGTCTTCCAAGCCGCCGTTGGCCAATGTCTGCATCACGACGCTGACGTGCGTCAGCTCGCCGCCCGGGAAGATTTACTTCTCGATGAACTCGCCCATGCCGTTGCCGAGTTCCGCGTTATCCACGCCGGCGGCGGTGATGCCGTGGTTCATGATGAGCCCGCCCGGCTTGAGCAGGCGGCGCAGCGTGGCGAAGTAGCTTTCCAGTTGCGCGCGGCCCACGTGCTCGAACATGCCCACCGACGCAATCTTGTCGTAGGGCTGCGACGCGTCCAGCTTGCGGTAGTCCAGCAGTTCGATGCGCACGCGATCTGACAGGCCTTTTTCCCCGATCAGCCGGCTGACGTGCGCATGCTGGTTGCGCGACAGCGTGATGCCGGTGGCGTCCACGCCATAGTGTTCGGCCGCCCACAGCAGCAGCCCGCCCCACCCCGCGCCCACATCCAGGAAGCGCTCGCCCGACGCCAGGCGCAGCTTGCGGCAGATGAGATCCAGTTTGGCTTCCTGCGCCTGCGCGAGCGTCATGCCCGGTTCGCGGAAGTATGCGCAGGAATACACGCGGCGCGGATCCAGCCACAGCGCGTAGAAGTCGTCGGACAGGTCGTAGTGAAATTCGATCTGCCGGGCGTCGCGCTCGATGGAATGGCGCCACACCGACATCACCTTGCGCACCAGGTCCGTCAGCCAGCCGCCGCGCGCCGCGTCCATCGGAGAGCCGGGCAGCAGCGCCGCGGCCGCCGCCATCACATCGCGCATGCTACCCTCGATATCGATGCGGCCTTCGACATAGTCCTGGCCCAGCACGCCAACGGCCCCTTCGGCCAGATGCGCCAACGCGGTCTTGTCATGCGTCACGAACCGCACGCGCGGGTCGGATGGGCCGAGCACGGCGCCATCGGGCAGCACAAGCTGAACGGAAACAGGCAAGGCCTGAAGTTTGCGCTCCACGACAGATAGCAAAGGATTCACGGCTTATCCTCCGGATGCATAGGGACACCAGGGACGCTAACGGAAAATGCCAGCAATCTTCCTGTAAGCCCGCCCATGATAAAGTCCCCGGCTTGGCGCGGCCAATACAGCCTCTGCACTGCCACGCGCCCTGTCCCTGCGTTTTACCGCGATCTACATGCCCCCAATGCAAACATCCCGCAGCAGCCTGCCCGGTTGGCTCATTCTCATGGGCGCGCTGACGGCCATCGGCCCGTTCGCCATCGACATGTATCTGCCCGCGTTCCCCACGATCGCGGCGAACCTTGGCGTGGCCCGCGGCGATGTCGAACGCACGCTGGCGGCGTACCTGATCGGCCTGGCGCTGGCGCAGGTGTTCTACGGCCCGATGGCGGACCGCTACGGCCGCAAGCCGCCGCTGCTGGTGGGCCTGACGCTGTTCATGATCGCCTCGCTGGGGTGCGCGCTGTCGGGTTCGGTCGAAGCCCTGACCGGCTGGCGCGTCGTGCAGGCCATGGGCGGCGCGGCCGGCATCGTGATCCCGCGCGCGGTCATCCGCGACCATTACGAAACCCATGAAGCCGCGCGCGCGATGTCGCTGCTGATGCTCATCATGGGCCTCGCACCCATCCTCGCGCCGCTGATCGGCGGCCAGCTGCTGGCCATCACCTCGTGGCGCAGCCTGTTCTGGGTGATGCTGGCGGGCGGTGCGATGCTGATGGCCGCAGTCATCATGATCATGAAGGAATCGCTCACGCCGGACCGCGTGGTGCCGCTGCGCTGGAGCACCATCCTGCAGAACTACCGCGGCCTCTTCGCGCACCGCGGCTTCATGGCGCACAGCCTGGCGGGCGGGTTCGGGCAGGCGGGCATGTTTGCGTACATCATCGGTTCGCCGCGCGTCTTCATCGAACTCTACGGCGTGCCGCCGCAGTACTACGGCCTGCTGTTCGGCACCAATGCGCTGTCGCTCATCATCTGCTCGCAGATCAGCGCCCGCCTGCTGCGCACCCACACGCCGCGACAACTGCAGCGCCGCGCGCTGGTGACGCTGGCCTGCGCCAGCCTCGCCGCCGTCGCCCTGACACTGGCCGGTCTGATGACGCTGCCGCTGCTGATGCTGTGCCTGATCGCCTACATGGGCAGCCAGGGCTTCGTGAACCCCAACTCGGCGGCGCTCGCGCTGTCCGACCAAGGCAAGCGCCTGGGCGCGGCGTCGGCGCTATTGGGGACGCTTCAATTGTCGTGCGGCGCCCTGGCGGGTTTTGCCGTCAGCGCCTGGCAGGCCGACACCGCCCTGCCCCTGACGACCACCCTGGCGGCCTGCGCCTGCCTGTCCTGGACGGCCGGCCGTGTGGCGCGTTCGCACACGTCCTAGCCCCTTTGGCTTGATTTATTTAAGAATTCCGTATTAGAATCGCGGTCTTCACATGAAGTTTCCCGTGCCGGACTACTATGCTTTGTAGTTCAGCACTCTGACCCCCAACCGCGTGTTGTGAATAAAAGCGTGAATTCAAGCGTGAATTCAAGCGGGTGGCAGGCAGCGGGTATAAGCACTGGGGTGAAATCACTTTCCCCCTCATCCACTAAGACTGGGTGGCCGGCCAAGGCAGCGCACAGCGCAGCCCACACAGCCCGGCGGCTAAACCCCCGTCTACCCCCCGAAGCGATGCGCGGCAAGAACGACACTAAAGAGGTGCATCCATGGCACGCGTATGCCAAGTGACCGGCAAAGGCCCGATGGTGGGCAACAATGTTTCGCACGCGAACAACAAGACCAAGCGCCGCTTCCTGCCCAACCTGCAATCGCGCCGGTTCTGGGTTGAAAGCGAAAACCGCTGGGTTCGCCTGCGTGTTTCGGCCAAGGCCATCCGCACGATCGACAAGAACGGCATCGAAGCCGTGCTGGCCGACATGCGTGCCCGCGGCGAACTGGCCTAATCGGCCGCCCCGCCAATCTACATACTAGGAGCACGACATGGCCAAAGGTATCCGCGAAAAGATCAAACTCGAGTCGACCGCCGGCACGGGTCATTTCTACACGACCACCAAGAACAAGCGCAACATGCCCGAGAAGATGCTGATCAAGAAATTTGATCCGGTCGCTCGCAAGCACGTCGACTACAAGGAAACCAAGCTGAAGTAATTCAGCCGGTATCCCGCAAAAAAGGCCCTGTCATGCAGGGCCTTTTTTATTGCCGTTATTTTCGTGCCATTCGTTTTCCACCGCCATTTGCCGCCGCGCTGAAGGCCATGTTTCAATTAGGCCGCACCCGCGGCGCCCCAGGCGCGCGCAGGGGCCCGATTCATTCAACGCTGCGATAACCCGCCATGATCCGTCCCTGCCTCACCCTGCTGCGCCGCGCCGTTGCGCCCGCCCTCATCGCCCTGGCGCTGGCGCCGGCCGCCCCCGCCGCCGCGAAAGACAAGGAACCGCCCATCCGCATCGGCGAGATCAACAGCTACAAGGCCATTCCCGCCTTTCTGGGCCCGTACAAGAAGGGTTGGCAGTTGGCGCTTGAAGAAGTCAACGCCGCGGGCGGCGTGCTGGGCAGAAAGCTTGAGGTCATCTCGCGCGACGATAACGGCAACCCCGGCGACTCGGTCCGCGCCGCGCAGGAACTGCTGGCGCGCGAAAAAGTCGAGCTGCTGTTCGGCGGCTTTCTTTCCAACACGGGTCTCGCACTGACCGACTTCGCCAAGCAGCAAGAGGTGTTCTTCCTGGCCGCTGAGCCGTTGACCGACAAGATCACCTGGCAGGAAGGCAACCGCTATACCTACCGCCTGCGTCCATCCACCTGGATGCACGTGGCGGCGCTGGCCCCTAAGGCGCTCGCGCTGCGCAAGAAGCGCTGGGCCATCGTCTATCCCAATTACGAATACGGCCAATCCGCCGTGGCCACGTTCAAGGCCATGATGCAGTCGTTCCAGTCCGACGTCGAATTCGTCGCCGAACAGGCCGTGCCGCTGGGCAAGGTGGATGCCGGCGCGGTCGTGCAGGCATTGGCCGACGCCAAGCCCGACGCCATCTTCAACGTGCTGTTCGCCGCCGATCTGACCCGCTTCGTGCGCGAAGGCAACACGCGCGGCCTGTTTGAAAACATGCCCGTCGTGTCGCTCTTGTCCGGCGAACCCGAGTACCTGGAACCGCTGGGCGCCGACACGCCTACCGGCTGGATCGTCACCGGCTACCCCTGGTACGCCATCGACACCCCGGCCAACAAGACCTTCGTCGAAGCCTACAAAAAGCGCTTCAACGAGACGCCCAAGGTCGGTTCCGTCGTCGGCTATGCGTCGCTGATGTCCATTGCGCAGGGCCTGAAGGCCGCCGGTTCCGTCGACACGGAAAAGCTCGTCGACGCCTTTGCCGGCCTGAAGGTGGACACGCCCTATGGTCCCATCCAGTACCGCAAGATCGACCATCAATCGACGATGGGCGTCTATGTGGGCGTGACGGCGGTCGAAGACGGCAAGGGCATCATGAAGGATTTCGCCTACATCGACGGCGCCCGCCTGCAACCGCCTGACGAGCAGGTGCGCAAGATGCGGCCGGCGCCTGCCCGCTGATGAATGTATCCGGGCTGCTGCTGCAGCTACTCAATGGCCTGGCCGACGCCAGCGCGCTGTTTCTGGTCGCCGCCGGGCTGTCGCTGATCTTTGGCGTGACGCGCGTGGTCAACTTCGCGCACGGCTCGTTCTACATGCTGGGCGTGTATCTGGCCTGGACCTTCACCAGCCACTTCGGCGGCGGCGCGGGCTACTGGTTCGGGCTGCTGCTGGCGGCGCTGGCCACCGGCCTGATCGGCGCCGCGGCCGAATTGCTGGTGCTCAAGCGCCTGTACCGCGCCCCCGAACTCTTCCAGTTGCTGGCCACTTTCGCGCTGGTCCTCATCATCGGCGACGTGGCCCTGGCGGTCTGGGGTCCCGAAGACCTCTTCTCCGCCCGCGCGCCAGGCCTGTCGGGCGCCGTGCAAATTCTGGGCCGGCGCTACCCCGAATACGACCTGCTGCTGATCGCCGCCGGTCCCATCGTGCTGGGCCTGCTGTGGCTGCTGCTCATGCGCACGCGCTGGGGCCGGTTGCTGCGCGCCGCCGCTGAAAACCGCACGATGCTCGCGGCCCTTGGCGTGAACCAGGCCTGGCTGTTCACGTCGGCCTTCACGCTGGGCGCCTTCCTTGCCGGCCTGGGCGGCGCGCTGGCCGCGCCGCGCGTGCCCGCCACGCTGGGCCTGGACCTGGAGATCATCGCCAGCGCCTTCGTGGTGGTGGTCGTGGGCGGGCTCGGATCGATACCGGGCGCGTTCCTGGCGGCCGTCCTGATCTGCTCGGTCAAGGCGCTGTTCGTGTTCCTGGGCCAGGTCGCCATCGGCCCCTGGGTATTCAACCTGTCCAAGCTCACGCTGCTGGCTGAATTCGCGGTGATGGCCGTGGTGCTGGTCGTGCGGCCTTGGGGCCTGATGGGCAAGCCGCCCGCGCCGGCCTCGCACGCCGGTCCGCCCGAACGCCCCATCGCCCCCGCTGGGCCTCGGCTGCGTCTGGCCTACGCCGTGCTGCTGGTTCTGTTGGCGCTGGTGCCCGTCGCCACGCTGTACTGGCCCTATCTCAGCATCCTGATGACCGAGATCCTGATCGCCGCGCTGTTTGCCGCCAGCCTGCACTTTCTGACCGGACTGGCGGGCATGACCTCGTTCGGCCACGCCGCGTGGTTCGGGCTGGGCGCCTACGGCGCCGCGTTGCTGCTGAAACTGGCCGCCATCCCCATGGAAGCGGCGCTGCTGCTCGGCCCGTTCGCCGCAGCCCTTGGCGCGCTGGTGTTCGGCTGGTTCTGTGTGCGCCTGTCCGGCGTGTACCTGGCCATGCTGACGCTGGCCGTCGCGCAGATCCTGTGGGCACTCACCTATCAATGGGATGACGTGACCGGCGGCAGCAACGGGCTGACCGGCTTGTGGCCCTCGGCATGGCTCTCGCAAGGACCGTGGTTCTATTACCTGTCGCTGGTGCTGTGCGCGGCCGGGGTCTGGTGGCTGCGGCGGCTGGCGTTTTCCCCGCTGGGCTTTGCGCTGCGCGGCGTGCGCGATTCGGCCTTGCGCGCCGAAGCGCTTGGCATGGACACGCGCCGCATCCAGTGGGCCGGATTTGTGGCCGCCTCGTTCGCGGCGGGCCTGGCCGGATCGCTCTACGCATTTTCCAAGGGCAGCATCGCGCCCGACGTGCTGGCGGTGAGCCGCTCGGTGGACGGGCTGGTCATGGTGCTGCTGGGCGGCATCCAGACGCTGGCCGGTCCGCTCGTTGGCGCGGCGTCGTACACCTGGCTGCAGGATGCTGCGGCGCGCAGCACCGAATACTGGCACGCGGTGCTGGGCCTGGCCATCCTGGCGCTGGTCATGGCCTTCCCCGAAGGGCTGGCCGGCGCGGCGGCCCGCCTGCGCAGGAGGTCCGCATGACGACGGCAGTTCCCCTGCTGCAGGTGCGCAACCTGCGCAAATCCTTCGGCGGCATCGACGCGCTGGCCGACGTGTCGTTCGACCTGCACGCCGGACACATGCTGGCCTTGATCGGCCCGAACGGCGCGGGCAAGTCGACATGCTTCAACGTGCTGGGCGGGCAGCTGCGCCCGGATTCGGGTTCGGTTCGGCTGGACGGGCAGGAGCTTGTTGGCCTGTCGGCCGGCAAGATCTGCCGGCTGGGCGTGGGCCGCAGCTTCCAGACCGCGGCCACGTTCCGGTCCATGACCGTGCTTGAAAACGTGCAGACGGCCCTACTGTCCCGCGACCGGCTGCTTTTTAACCCTTGGCGGCGCGCCGCCCGCCATGCCGTTGATGAAGCCAGGACCCTGCTGTCGCAAGTGCAGATGGCGGACAAGGCTGACGACGCCTGCGGCACGCTGGCCTATGGCGACGTCAAACGAGTGGAGCTTGCGATGGCGTTGGCGCACCAGCCGCGTCTGTTGCTGATGGACGAGCCCACAGCCGGCATGGCCACCAACGAGCGCCACGCGCTAATGCGCCTGACCCGCCAACTGGCGGACACGCAACGCCTTGCCGTCCTGTTCACGGAACACAGCCTGGACGTCGTGTTCAAGCACGCAGATCGCATCGCGGTGCTGGTGCGCGGCGGCCTGCTGGCCGAAGGCGCTCCCGCCGCCATCGCGGCTGACGAGCGGGTCAAGGCCGCTTATCTGGGCACCGAGGCGCCGCAAGGCGCCTGACGTCAACGCGGGCCGCGGACCGTCAGGGCCGCGACGGCGCCTGCGTCAACAAGCCCGCCGCAATCATCGCATCACCCATCTCGCTGCGGGCTGTCCGGCTGGCATTCCCAGAAGATCCGGGCCGTGCATCCCGCGCAAATGTTCCGGTCCAGCTTCGCGTAGATCGCATGCAATGCCGTCGCCTTGTCCGGAAAGATGTGATCGGCGCCCAGCCGCTCCAGAAATCCTGTGCGGCTCCACATGTCCATGACCTCTGGCCGAGGCCGGTGGAAATAAAGGTCGCCGCCCATCGCGCGCCGGGCCGCCAGTTCGTCGTCCCAGACCTGCGCGCCGGCCAGGTCGATGAAATTCATGCTCTTGGCCATGACCAGCAGATGGCGCGGCGCGCCGGGCGCCGAGCGCAGGTCATGCAGCCGCTGCGCCACGTGCGCCGCCGCGCCGAAATAGACCGACCCTTCCATGCGCAGCAGCTTCAGTTGGGGACATTCCGGCAACGCGTCCGGCTGATGCTCCAGCACGACGAAGCGGCGATCCAGCCCGCGCGAATCAAATCCCATCGTGCGCATCGCCGGCCGCGACGTGCGGTGCAGATACACCATCAGCGACAGCACCGTGCCCAGCAGGATTGCCACTTCCATGCGGATGGCGATCGTCGCGGCCAGCGTGGCGCCGGCGATGGCGCATTCGCCAGGCTGTGTGCGCAGCAGGTGCCGCCAGCGCGGCACGTCCAGCAGCGTCCAGGCCACCAGCAACAGCAACCCCGCGATCGCGGCATGCGGAATCAACGCCAGCAACGGGGCGGACACCGCCACCAGCAGCATCAGCAACAACGCGGAAAACACTGACGCCAGCGGCGTCTTCGCGCCGGCCTCGAAGTTGGGAATGGACCGATTGAGCGATCCGCACGACAGATAACAGGAAAAGAACCCGCCGACGACGTTGGACAGACCCTGCCCCACAAACTCGCGGTTCGCGTCGATGCGCTGCCCGGAACGCGTCGCCACCGCCTTGGCGATGGAAATGGACTGCGCCAGCGCCACGATGGTCAGCGCGAACGCCAGGCTCAGCAGATCGGGAAGCGCGCGCCAGTCGACGCTGGGCACATGAAACGGCGGCCACGGTTGCGCGATCGCGCCCAGCACGGGAACCGGCGCGTCCCCGGGGGCCAGGATCCACGTATTGAAAACCCATGCCGCGAACGTCCCCGCAGCCAGGCCGAGGAGCATGTAAGGTTTGCGCTTGTCGAACCTGCGTGCCAGCAATGCCGTGACCAGGGTGACCAGCGTCACCAGCAAGGCGCCGGGATGCACCTGCCCGAGATGCGTGGCGACGCTTTCCAGCACCGCCCCCGCGCCGTGCGCTTCTGGCGACGGCAGGCCCAGCGCGTCCTTCAACGCATGCACCGCGATCAGCACGGCCGCGCCGCTGGTAAAGCCGAACAACGCCGACGGTGATATGAAGTGCGCCAGAGATCCCAGCCGCAAGACACCCACCAGCCACTGCATGACGCCGACCAGCACGGTCACGGCAAGCGCAAGCTGGATATAGGCGGGGCTGCCCGCAGCCGCCAGCGGCGCCAGCACGGCAAACAGCGCCAGCGAATTCGCGTTGGTCGGGCCCGACATCACATGGCGGCTGGAGCCGAACAACGCCGCCACGATACAGGGCACGATGGCCGAATACAGGCCGTACTCCGGCGGCAGGCCCGCCAGCGTGGCAAACGCAACGCCCTGCGGCAGCACCAGCAACGCCCCCAACAGGCCCGCCGCCAGATCGGCGCGCAGCGTCAACCGGTTGACGTCGTCCACCCACGAGCCGAAAAGCCGGCGCGCGACGTTCATTCCCCCCTGCATCATCCTGTCTTGTTCCCTGGGCATCGGCGTTCACGCCGGTCCGGCTAGGGTAAACGCTCGACCTTGACCACGCAACGCGGCAATCAGCGGATCAGCCCGCTTCACCGCCGCGGCGCGCCTTCATGGCCTGGCCGATCGCGGCCAGCGCATCGTCGGGAATCAGCCGCGCCGCCATCGGCAGCAGCTCGTCCTCTTCGCGCCGGATGTGCGCGTTGTAGGCGTCGGTGAAAGCCTGGACCTGCTCCGCCGGCAATTGCGCCGGCCGACCCGCCGCGATCTCGGACAGCGTCTCGCGCAAGGGTTCCCACAGTCCGGCCAAATGCCGATGATCAGCCATCAGACCGTCTACCAGCGCGTGCAGGCACACCGCGTCGGACCCCGCCATGGAATCGATCAGGGCGGGAAACAGGTCCTCTTCTTCGTCTTCGTGGTGATGGGCTGCGGCGGTGTCGAAATACCGGCGCACACTGGTGGCGGCGGTTTGCGCCGCAGCGTCGCTGCCATGCGCGGGCAGGTGCGCCGCCAGCCGCGCCAGCGTGGCGCATTGGCGCGCGATGCGTCCGTGACAGGCTGACAGCAGCGCCAGCGGATCGTCAGGGCCCGGCGCCGCGGCCGGTCCGCCTGGAAAGCTCACTGCCATCGCCTACCTCCGAAATCGTGTTGCGTTATCCCTGCGTGCCGCGCCACCACAAACGGATGGAATCCCACGCGCGGCCGGCAATGCCTGCCTCGGCCACCGGCTCCAGCGCGACAACCGGGAAGTGCATGGCGGGCTTGCCATCGACCGTCACCCGCAGTTCGCCCACCGTCGATTGCGCGGCGATTGGCGCAACCAGCGGCGCCTGCGGCGCCCAGACCGATTCGACCTTCGCGCCGGCGGGCACGGTGACGTACGCGTCCCGCGAGAAGCCGACCTTCATGCTGTCCGCCTCGCCCTTCCAGACCTCCGGCGTCGCGACGGTTTGCCCGCTCGCGTAGAGCTTGATGGTATTGAACCCCTGGAAGCCCCATTCCAGCAACTCGCGGCTTTCCTGCGTGCGCAGCTTGTCGGACGCGGTGCCGACCACCACCGTGATCAGCCGCCGCTGATCGCTGCCATTGGGCCGGCGCGCCGAGGCGATGATGCAATAGCCGGCCGATGCCGTATGTCCGGTCTTCAACCCATCAACGCTGGGATCCAGCCACAGCAGCCGGTTGCGGTTGGGCTGCGTGATCTTGTTGAAGGTGAACTGTTTGGCCGAATCGTAGGTCTTGTAGAGCTGAGGAAAATCGCGGATGAAGCGCGTGGCCAGGATCGACAGGTCGCTCGCGGTGGAGTACGTATTCGGATCCGGCAGCCCGTGCGGACTGGCGAAACGCGTAGCGTGCAAGCCCAGACGCGCGGCGGTGTCGTTCATGCGTTCGACAAAGGCTTCGACGCTGCCCGACACGGCCTCGGCCAGCGCGACGGCCGCGTCATTGCCCGATTGGATCATCAACCCGCGCAGCAGGTCGTCCACCGACACCTTGGTGTTTGGCTCCAGGAACATCTTCGAGCTTCCCGCCGGCACCTTCCAGGCCCGCGCCGAGATCGTGACGAGCTGGTTCGCCGTCAGCTCTTTCTTGGTCAACGCCTCGAACACCACATAGGCCGTCATGATCTTGGTCAAGGACGCCGGCTCGATGCGCGTCGTGGCCGCGTGCGACGCGATGACCTGGCCGCTGGTTTCATCCAGCAGCAGCCAGGCCTTGGCCGACAGCGCTGGCGCGGGCATCGATTGCGCCATTGCGCTGGATATACAAGCGGTCGCAACGAGCAGGCTCGCCGCCAACTTCTTCATCAACATATAGCTGCTTCACTTCCATGTTCTGGTTTTCTTCGGGTGCGCGCGATTGCAAGGGAAAGGCCTGATTTCAGGCACTTTCCGCGCCTGCCTGCCGCGCGCGCCGCCCGCAATTGGAACATGCGCCGCCAGATAGGTTCATCCGCATGCCTCGCGACGGCGTCTGACCGCGCGCCTTCGCAGCGTTTTCCATCGCGCGCGCGGCCTGCGGCTATGGCCCGCGAAAACGCCGGCGAATGTCACGACATCTTGCGAAACCCCTTGCAGAAAGCACTTTTCTGCGTCGAAAACAACAAACAGTGGCTTAAAACCCGTTGGAAAGCCGCTTTTACCGCCACTCTTCCGCTATCATCGGGCGCGTAGCGTCAAATGCCGATATCCGGCACGCGCTGCTCCATGTCCTCAACATACGGATTTTGACCATGGCCACGAAAGCTAAAGCTCCTGCCAAGAAAGTCACCAAGACCGCCGTCAAGGCGCCCGCAAAGAAGGCAACTGCCGCCAAGCCCGCCGTGAAGCCGGCTGCCAAGAAGGCCGTCGCCGCCAAGAAGGTCGCTGCCGCCCCCAAGGCCATCAAGGCCGCGATGAACAAGACCCAGCTCATCGCCTACATCGTTGAGCAATCGGGCGTCGAAGCCAAGTCGGTCAAGGCCGTCCTGGCCAGCCTGGAAACCTCGGTGCTGGGTTCCGTGGACAAGAAGGGCGCTGGCGAATTCACGCTGCCCGGCCTGTTCAAGGTTGCCGTGCAAAAGGTTCCCGCCAAGGCCAAGCGCTTCGGCAAGGATCCGTTCACGGGCGAAGAGCGCTGGTTCCCCGCCAAGCCGGCTTCGGTCAAGGTGAAGGTTCGCCCGCTCAAGAAGCTGAAGGACGCCGCGCAGTAATTTCATTACGCGCAGTCTCCGGTCAAGCCGGAAAGGCCCGCCTCGCAAGAGGCGGGCCTTTCTTTTTTTCGCGCGCGCTTTGCGTTGTGCCGCCCACGCTTTGCGTTGATCCCGAGCCGCTGCTAGAATTTTGTCTTTACGTGAAGATACTTCACATTAAAACAACAGCCACTCGCCATGAATGACCTCGTCGATCTCGTGATTTCGCAGTGGGCCAAAGAGTGCCCGTCGCAAGACTTCTCCGCCATGTCGGTCGTTGCGCGTCTCTTCCGCCTGAATGCCTTCGCGGCCCGCAACGTCAACCGCACCTTTCGCCAATACAACCTGCACCAAGGCGAATTCGACGTGCTCGCCACGCTCTACCGCACCGGCGCCCCCCACGCCATGAATCCGCAAAAGCTTGTCGAAGCCCTGTTGCTCACGTCCGGCGCCATGACCAATCGCCTGGACAGACTGGAACAGGCCGGGCTGCTCGTGCGCAGCCCCAATCCCGAGGACCGGCGCGGCGTCATCGTGTCGCTCACCGCCGAAGGACTGCGCGTCATCAAGGTCGTGCTCAAGGACTATCTGGCCGATCTGAATGAATTTCTCGAACCGCTGTCGGCGGCCGAGCGCCGCCAATTGGCCGGTCTGCTGAAGAAACTGCTGCTCAAGCAGGACCAGGACACGCCCGGCAGCGTCGGTGCGTAACCCGAAGCGACCGCTCCATCTTCAATACCACTTGCGCTTCAGATCAGTGACTTCCCCCGAACAAACCACCCCGACCCTCACCGCCCCCATCATCCTCCTGATGTCGGTGGCGACCGGCCTGGCCGTCGCCAGCAACTATTACGCGCAGCCCCTCTTGCACACCATCGGCCAGCAGTTCTCGATTTCGAACGCCACGGCCGGCACGATCGTCACCACCGCGCAGCTCAGCTACGCCGTGGGGCTGATGCTGCTGGTGCCGCTGGGCGACATGTTCGAGCGCCGTTCGCTGATCGTGCTGATGAACCTGCTGTCGGCGGGCGGCCTGCTGATTTCCGCCTTCTCCACCAGCATCTCGATGCTCATCATCGGCACCGCGCTGACCGGCATGCTGTCAGTCGTCGCCCAGATCCTCGTGCCGTTCGCGGCCACGCTGGCGGCGCCCCACGAGCGCGGCAAGGCCGTGGGCACGGTCATGAGCGGGCTGCTGCTGGGCATCCTGCTGGCCCGCACCGCGGCGGGCGCGCTGGCCGACGTGGGCAGCTGGCGCACGGTGTATTGGGTCGCCGCCATCCTGATGCTGTGCATGTCCGCCGTCCTGTGGCGCGTATTGCCTCGCTACCAGAGCCCCACGGCAATGAGCTATCCGCAGCTGCTGGGCTCCATCCTGCGCATGTTCGTCGAGGAACCCCTGTTCCGCGCCCGGTCCCTCATCGGCGGGCTGCTGTTCGCCGCCTTCAGCATGCTGTGGACGCCGCTGACCTTCCTTCTGGCTGGCCCGCCCTATGAATACAGCAACACCACCATCGGCCTCTTCGGCCTGGCGGGCGCTGCCGGGGCCTACGCCGCCAACCGCTTCGGACGCCTCGCCGACCGCGGTCTGGGCAATCTCGCCACCCGAGTGGGTCTGCTGCTTCTGCTGGGCTCCTGGGGACTGATGGCCTTCGGGCAGGTGTCGGTGCTTGCTCTGCTGGCCGGCATCCTGGTGCAGGATCTGGCGATTCAGGGCGTACACGTCACCAACACCAGCTCCATCTACCGCCTGCGGCCCGAGGCGCGCAGCCGCCTGACCGCCGGTTACGTCACCTGCTACTTCATCGGCGGCGCGTCGGGTTCGCTGGTTTCGTCCTGGTTGTACGCCCATTTCGGCTGGCCCGCGGTGGTGATCGCGGGCGCCGTTCTGGCAACCCTCACGCTGGCTTATGGCGCGCTTGCGCCCAGTGCGCGCATCCCCGAAATGCCCTCGCCCCCTGCCAGCGCCTAGCACCTCCTATAATCAGGGGTTTTGACCGCCACCGCGCCCCGGCGCGATGGGGCGGCTCACCCCTTTTTTGCCACCGCGCACGAGCCCATGCAGGAACGCTACCTCCCCACTACCGTCGAAGCGGCCGCCCAACAAGACTGGCAGGCCCGCGACGTCTATCTGGTCCACGAACACGCCAAGAACCCCGACGGCTCCGAAAAGCCCAAGTTCTACGCCTGCTCCATGCTGCCCTATCCCAGCGGCAAGCTGCACATGGGCCACGTGCGCAACTACACCATCAACGACATGATGGCCCGCCAGCTGCGCATGCGCGGTTACAACGTGCTCATGCCCATGGGCTGGGACGCCTTCGGCATGCCGGCCGAAAACGCCGCCATCAAGTCCAAGGTGCCGCCCGCCAAGTGGACCTACGACAACATCGCCTACATGAAGAAGCAGATGAAGGCGATGGGTCTGGCGATCGACTGGACGCGCGAAATGTGCGCCTGCGATCCGCAGTACTACAAGTGGAACCAGTGGCTGTTCCTGAAGATGCTCGAAAAGGGCGTGGCCTACCGCAAGACCCAGGTCGTCAACTGGGATCCGGTCGACCAGACCGTGCTGGCCAACGAACAGGTCATCGACGGCCGCGGCTGGCGATCCGGCGCCCTCGTTGAAAAGCGCGAGATCCCCGGTTACTACCTGCGCATCACCGATTACGCCGACGAACTGCTGGGCGCCGTTCAGAACGACCTGCCCGGCTGGCCCGAGCGCGTGCGCCTGATGCAGGAAAACTGGATCGGCAAGTCCGAAGGCCTGCGCTTTGCCT
>Ga0209676_1002103_pt1 | contig 15342 bp, 10 predicted proteins | sample AraplaCvi_mLB_r2_FD_184282 | JGI IMG/M metagenome (GOLD analysis project Ga0209676, IMG submission 184282) | Arabidopsis root microbial communities from North Carolina, USA - plate scrape MF_Cvi_mLB_r2 (SPAdes) (version 2) | ecosystem: Host-associated > Plants > Roots > Endosphere | place: USA...
GACAACGCCACCGTGATGTTCGTCGAGGATGACGAGCAGCTCCGCCTCGCCACGGTACAGACGCTCGAGCTTGCCGGGCTGAACGTGTTGCCGTTCGAGCGGGCCGCGCCGGCATTGGCGCGGTTGAGCCCGGACTTCCCCGGCGTGGTCGTATCCGACATCCGCATGCCGGGGATGGACGGGCTCGAACTGCTCGGCCGGATCCGCGCGATCGATGCCGACATCCCCGTGTTGCTCGTCACCGGGCACGGCGATGTGCCGATGGCGGTCTCCGCACTGCACGACGGCGCGTTCGACTTCATTCCCAAGCCCTTCGCGGCGGAGCGGCTGCTCATGGCGGTCCGCCGCGCGCTCGACCGGCGTGCGCTGGTGATGGAGAATCGCCGCCTGCGCGCGGCCGCCGCCGCCGTGGCGCAGGAGGACAGTCCGCTGATCGGCGAGAGCGCGGCGATCGTCCGGCTGCGGGCGATGATCGGCCAGCTCGGCGAGACCGATGTCGACATCCTGCTCGAAGGCGAGACCGGCACGGGCAAGGAACTGGTCGCGCGGATGCTCCACCGGAGCAGCCGGCGCCGGGGCAAGCCCTTCGTCGCGGTCAACTGCGCGGCGCTGCCCGAGGGGATCGCCGAGATCGAGCTGTTCGGCCATGCCGCCGACAGCGTGCCGCACACAAGGCTCTCGCGCGTGGGGCGCATCGCCTCGTCGAGCGGGGGCACGCTGCTGCTCGACGAGATCGATTCGATGCCGCTGGCGATGCAGGCGCGGCTGCTGCGCGTGCTCGAGGAGCGCGAGGTCCAGCCGATCGGGGCGGAGCGTCCCGAGGCGGTCGACCTGCGCGTCATCGCCACGGCCAAGGAGGATGTGGGCAGGGCGGTGGCCGAGGGCCGGTTCCGTGCCGACCTCTATTACCGGCTGGCGACGATGCGGCTGCGGGTGCCGGCGCTGCGAGAATGCGGGGGCGACGTGTTCCTGCTGTTCGCCGCGTTCATCGAGGAGGCGAAGCAGCAGCTCGGCGTCGGCGAGGTCGCGCTCGATGCGGGCGTGCACGCGCATCTCGCCGGCTATCCCTGGCCGGGCAATGTCCGTGAGCTCCGCAACTTCGCCTTCGAGGTCGCATCGGGCCGGGCGTCCCGCGAGATGCAGGGGGTTGCCGGCCAGGACCTGCCGACCCGGCTCGCCAGGTTCGAGGAGAATTTGATCCGCGACGCGCTCAGGCGCCATGGCGGACGGGTATCGCGGGCGCTCGGCGAACTGGGGGTGCCGCGCAAGACGCTGTATGACAAGATCGCTCGGCTCGGCATCGATCTGGCGGAGTTCAAACGCGCGCAGTGAGGGAAGGCGGATTGCCGAGTGATTGCCGCGGGCGGAGCGGTCATCTCGGGCGCTCGCAGCCACCGATTTGTGGCAAGTCGGATGCGGTTGCCCGGTCGATTCTTCCGATGGGTGCGCGAATTTTCCGCCCGTTCTCCGGCTACCAAACGCTCGGTTCGTCGCACGCCGCGCTCGCGCCACCCGCTCCCAAGCCCCTGTATCCAGGGCTGTTCATGTAGCGGACAGCTTGACCCGAACACCCAAGGGACAGCCGGCGGGGGCAATTTTATGGAGGTTGCTCAATGCGTGTCGTTCTCAAAAAGCCAGGGGTCAGCTTCCTGGTCGCCATGCTGGCCGTCTCGGCTTCCGGCAGCGCCTATGCGCAGCAGCAGCAGAGCGCACCTGATTCGAATATCGTCGTCAATGGTCCCGCCCCGTCCGATCTGACGGAAGGGCCCGAAATCAAGGGTGTCATCACCGCGCGCCACGGTGACCGGTTCAAGGTCGCCACTGCCGACGGCACCACGATCATCGCCATCACCGATACCACGCGGATCAAGTCCGGCGGTGGTTTCCTCGGCGGTGGCCAGAAGCTCGCGGCGGACTCGCTGCTCAACGGCCTGCCGGTCACCGTCAAGACGCTGCAGGCGCGCGATGCCCAGGCGGGCGGCGAGCTGTATGCGAGCCAGATCAACCTGCGGAAGAATGACCTGCGCACCGCGACTATGATCCAGAGCGGTACCTCGCAGCGCTTCGATGAGCAGACCGCGGCGACCGAGGCCCTGCGCGGCCGAATGGCCGATATCGACAAGTACAACGTCAAGAGCACGACCAACGTGCACTTCGATGTGGGCCGTGCGGACATCTCGCCGACCGACAAGTCGCAGCTCTGCACTGCGGCGAACGAGGCCCAGCAGACCGAGAACGCGCTGATGCTGGTGGTCGGCTACACCGATTCGACCGGCAGCGATGATCTCAACCAGGAGCTCAGCGAGAAGCGCGCGGCCAAGGTGATCAACTATCTGCAGCAGGTCTGCGGCTGGAAGCCCTACCGCATGCTGACCCCGACCGGCATGGCCAAGGCCGATCCGCTGGCGAGCAACGATACGGCCGAGGGCAAGGCGCAGAACCGCCGTGTCGCGGTGAACATCCTGGTCAGCAAGAGCGTCGACGGCCTCTGAGCCCAGCGACGCGGCCTGAACGGGCCCGAGCGGATATTCGCGCATGATGGGGTCGGGAGCGGCGAACGCTTCCGGCCCCATTTTCGCGGGCGCTTGCCGCGTAACGACGGAAGTCGCGTCGCAGCGGGGCGTGTGCAGGCACCGGCGCTCTCCTTCGATCAAGCTAAGCCGTGCATCGATCCATCGCGGCTTTGGTTTGGACGGCTTGGCGCCAACCCAATAGCTAGCGATCGAACCCGACCCCTTCGAAACCGAGGGCGGTGACTAGGAGAAGATCGTGACGAGCTGGAACCCGGTTGAAATGGCGCGCAGCCTTGGCGGTGGCCTCCTGTCCTTCCCGGTCACCCATTTCGATGCGGATGGCGGTTTCGTCGAGGACGCCTATCGTGCGCACTGTGCATGGATGCTCTCGCACGAGCTGACCGGCCTGTTCGCCGCGGGCGGCACCGGCGAGTTCTTCTCGCTCACCCCGGCCGAGGTGGTCACCGTCGTCCAGGCCGCCGTGGCGGAGGCAGCGGGCAAGCTGCCGGTCATCTCGGGCTGCGGCTATGGCACTGCGATCGCCACCGATATCGCCCGGGGCGCGGAGAGGGTGGGCGCCGACGGCCTGCTGCTGCTGCCGCCCTATCTGGTCGGCTCGAGCCAGGAGGGCCTGGCCGCGCATATCGAGGCGGTGTGCCGTTCCACTGGCCTGGGCGTGATTGTCTACAATCGTGACAATGCGGTGGTGAACGACGAGACGCTGGCCCGGCTGTGCGAGCGCAACCCGAACCTGGTCGGCTTCAAGGACGGTGTCGGCGACATCGAGCTGATGACCCGCATCTTCGCGCGGATGGGCGACCGGCTCACCTATATCGGCGGGCTTCCGACGGCGGAGACCTTCGCGACGCCGTACCTCACCATGGGCGTGACCACCTATTCCTCGGCGATCTTCAACTTCATGCCGGAATGGGCGCTCGGCTTCTATCGCGCGGTCCGCGCCGGCGATCAGGCCGAAGTGATGGCCCAGCTCAAGGCGTTCGTGCTGCCCTATATCGCGCTGCGCAACCGCGGACGCGGCTATGCGGTGTCGATCGTCAAGGCTGGCATGCGGGTGGTCGGGCGCGATGCGGGGCCGGTGCGCACTCCGCTCACCGACCTCACCGCCGCCGAGCAGGACGAGCTGCGCGCGCTGGTCGAGGGCGTCTCTGCAAAGTCCTCCGCCCAGGCGGCGTGACAGCAGGCACGGAGGTGCTAGGCTAGGATCATGTTCGAGCTAAGCCAGCTCCGCTGTTTCGTCGCCGCGGCCGAGGAACTCCATTTCGGTCGCGCCGCGCAGCGCCTGAACATGACCCAGTCGCCGCTCAGCCGGCAGATCCAGCTGCTCGAGCGCATCCTCGGCGTCACCCTGCTCGAGCGTACCAGCCGGCAGGTGAGCCTTACCCCCGCCGGCCATGTCTTCCTGATCGAGGCGCGGCGGATCGTCCGCCTTGCCGAAAGCGCCTCGCTCTCCGCCCGGCGCGTGGCGCAGGGCGATGCCGGCAAGGTGGCGATCGGCTTCACGGCCGTCTCCGGCTATGGGCTGGTGCCGCACATCGTCGCCAATGCCCGGGCAAGCCTGCCCAATATCGATCTCGACCTGCACGAGATGGTCAGCGGCGACCAGGTCGATGCGTTGCTCACCGGGCTGATCGATATCGGCTTCGTCCGCCCACCGGTCGACCGCCACGAGTTCGAGACCCTGTGCGTGCTGCACGAGCCGCTGGTCGTGGCGCTGCCGCCCGGTGATCCGCGCCAGTCGCGGCCGAGCTTCGAGCTGTCCGACTTCGATGACGAGCCGCTGATCATGTATGCGCGGCAGGGCGCGGGCTATTTCCACAACATGCTGGTGCGGCTGTTCGACGATGCCGGCGTCTCGCCGCTCTATGTGCAGCATGTCACCCAGATCCATTCGATGCTCGGGCTGGTCCATGCCGGGCTGGCGGCGGCCCTGGTGCCGCAATCGGCTTCGGGGCTGCACCTGATGGACGTCCAGTTCCGCGCGCTGCGTACCGATCCGGAGGATCCGGTCGAGCTCCACATGGCCTGGCGCCGCGACAACGCCAATCCGGCGCTCGAGCCGATGCGCCGGCTCTGCGCGCAGACGGCGGGCGCGTGATAGACCGGCGCGGCGTGGTGCTGGGCGGGGCGCTGCTGCTGCCCGCCGCCGCCGCGCTGGGCAAGGCCAGGGGCGATCCGGTCGCCACCACCCGTTATGGCCGGGTGCGCGGACTGAACGCGCAAGGCGTGCTGGTGTTCAAGGGCGTACGCTACGGCGCCGACACCAGCACCCGCCGCTTCCAGCGCGCGCTGCCACCGATGGCCTGGACGGGCGTGGCCGACGCCACGCGCTATGGCCTGGCCGCGCCGCAGACCAAGGCGGAGGAGCCGACCGGCGAGGACTGCCTGTTCCTCAATATATGGACGCCCGCGCTCGATGCGGGGAAGCGCCCGGTGATGGTCTATCTCCATGGCGGCGCGCATGCGCATGGCTCTGGATCGGACCCGCTCTATGACGGCAGCCATCTCGTCCGCCGGGGCGATGTGGTGGTCGTCACGCTCAACCACCGGCTGGCCGCACTCGGCTATGCCTATCTCGCCCAGCTCGGCGGGCCGGCGGAATCGGGCAATGTCGGCAATCTCGACATCGTCCTCGCGCTGCAATGGGTGCGCGACAATATCGCGGGCTTTGGCGGAGACCCGTCACGGGTGATGCTCTTCGGCCAGTCGGGCGGTGGCGCCAAGGTGGTGACCTTGATGGCGATGCCTGAGGCACGCCTGCTGTTCCACCGCGCCGCGACGATGAGCGGCCAGCATGTCACCGCCGCCGGCCCGATGCACGCCAGCGCGCGGGCAAAGGCCTGGATGGCAAAGGCGGGTGCCGCCGATGTTGCCGCGCTCGCGGCGCTGCCGGTCGGTAAGCTGGTCGAGGCGATGGGGATGATCGATCCGCTCGAGGGCAAGGGCGAGATCAACTTCACCTCCACGCTCGATCACGGCGTGCTGCCGCGCCATCCCTTCGTCCCAGACGCCCCGCGCGAGGCGGCGCATATCCCGCTGATCATCGGCAACACGCATGACGAGACCGGCTTCTGGCTGGGCGATATCCTGAAGCGCGGCGATACGAGCTGGGACAACCTCACCGAACGCGTCGCGGCGCAGATCACCAAGGACGTGGCGCCCGACTGGGTGGTGCGGCGCTACCGCGAAATCTATCCGGAGAAGACGCCCGGCCAGATCCTGCTCGCGGCGAGCACTGCGGGCCGCTCCTGGCCCGGCCATCTGATCCAGGCGGAGGAACGCGCGAAGATCGCGGCGCCGACCTGGATGTACCAGCTCGATTTCCCGTCGCCCGAGGCGGACGGGGTGCTCGGCGCCTTTCACACGCTCGATATCCCGCTGGTGTTCGACAACACCGGGGCCAGGGGAGCCCGCACCGGCGACAGTCCCGAGGCGCGGCGGCTGGCGGGCTTGATGGCGGACAGCTTCATCGCCTTTGCCCGTACCGGCGACCCCGATTGCGCGAGCATCCCCGCCTGGCCGCGCTTCGAGCTGGAGAAGCGGGCGACGATGGTCTTCGATGTGGATACGCGCGTGGTCGACGATCCGCGCCGCGAGGAGCGCCTCCTCTGGTCGGTCGCGCCTTATATCAAGCCGGGTGGGTAACTTGGCAGGCCCCCGGCGAAGGCCGGGTCCAGTTGCTATGGCGTTCGAGAGGTTTGACTGGCCTAACCACATTCGTCGAGACTGGGCCGCGGCCTTCGCCGGGGAACCGGAAGAGCCAGTATCACGGATCCACCCCAAGGAGATCGTCCATGGCCAGGCTTGTTTACGCCCTGAACCAGTCGCTCGACGGCTATGTCGATCACATGGGGTTCGCGCCCGACGAGATCGTCTTCCGCCACTTCATCGAAGATGTGCGGGGCCTGACCGGCAGCATCTATGGACGCCGCATGTACGAGATCATGCGTTACTGGGACGACGAGCATCCCGAATGGGATGCGGCCCGGCATGACTATGCCCAAGCCTGGCGGGCCATGCCGAAATGGGTGGTGTCGCGTTCGCTGGAATCGGTCGGGCCCAATGCCACGCTGATCGGCGAGGATGTCGAGGCGGCGGTCCGCGCGCTCAAGGCGGAGCGGGACGGCGTGATCGAAGTCTCAGGCACGATCCTGGCGCAGAGCCTGACCGAGCTGGACTTGATCGACGAGTATCGCATCTATCTGCACCCGGTCGTGCTCGGCAGCGGCAAGCCCTATTTCGCCGGTCCCCGGCCAAGGCTGCGGCTGGTGGAGGACGAGCGGATCGGCCCGGATGTGATCCGGCTGACCTATGTTCCGGCTTGAAGGTCAGGCGAGCGCCCGTTGAGATTTGCTCGTGCCGTTAGCGCGGGCCACTCAAAAAAAAGCGCGCACCCGTTATTTCAGTAACCCGGGCAGTCAATGCGGCCATTGCAAGGAATTACCGGTACGGGGGGAGGGGTGTAGCCGGGCGAGGGATCGCTACCACCGTTATCCTGCGGGTACCATTCAAGATATTTCGCGAATTCCGAGTTGTAGCACTCCACATATGATCCGTACCCAAGGCTGGGATGATCATAGAAGCGACAAACTCCACTCGCATAAGCATCTGCATTTGCTCCTGCATCATCTGCAAATGCAACCTGTGGCGTGCCTAATGCCATACAAGCGATCAGTAGAAGTTTTATTTGCATAATACTCTCCCTCTTATGTCATTGGGAGGCTATATAGTCATCCATTGAGTCAATATATATTGCTGTTTCTGCCTGTGTGGGGAGTTTGGCTGCAGTTCGGCAGGCAGGGTGCAAGAGAGGTGCAAAATATACGACTGGGTGGAGTCGATATTGAGGATCGGGTCTACTTTTCCGTTTTCACGACGAAGTTCTGACCAATCAGGTCAGGATCGTTGTAGAAGAGTCTGATTATTATCGAATTTCCGGATAATTCCGCGGATCCGCTCTCGGCTGCCGCGTCGTCATCATATCGAGCAACGACACACTGCTTCGAATGCTGATCAAAATAGGGTTGGCTTGGATCGGTGAAAGGCCGAGGCGATCCATCGGGAAGTCGGCAACGTTTCGCCAGGATCGCAGCCTGATCGGCAGGTATCGTATATGTCCACGCAAGGATACCGCTCGAGTCCATGGCGCAGCAACCGTTCGAAGCGTCCCGTAATGCCGACCAGGGCGCGATTTGCATGCCAAACAGGCGCTGTTGAACTGTTCGCGGCTGGAGCACTCTGAAATGGACTTGAGATGTGAGCCAGGCGGTAAACCCGATGATTGCCAATATGCTGACAGCCCATGGCGCAATGCGACGTGAATTGCCGTTCCTCGGAGCCATGGTGAAAGATTACTGCGTGCGCGTTGGTTCTGCAATTGTGATAGAACTTCCCAACAGCAGGAGAGCGACCGGCGCGCTTCGGGAAACGCTGTAGCGGTATCTCCACCATATCGTCATGCTGGCTGTCCGATAACTTTCTTCACCGCCCCCAGGGAAACGCCAGCGTCGGCCGGTTCGCGAACCGCTTCATCGCCAGCTTCAGCCGCGCTCCGCAACCCGGCTCCAGCCGCAGCGTGAAGTCGGGCCGGCCGATCCGTGCCTCGACGCCGTCCAGTACCACGCTCTCGATCCGGTGCTCGGCCCAGGCGCCGCCCTGCACGATCACGGTGCGCGGCGCCTTGCCCAGGTTGACGAGTGTCAGCTCCGTCGATGTGTCGCCCAGTGCATGGACAAGGGCTGCGACATCCTCGGGCACACCGGCGCGACGCCTGTCCGCGTCGAAATAGCGCAGCCGGCAATGGAGCGGCACGCCGCCCTGGTTGGGTGAGGTCGGCGACCAGGGCGGTCGTCCGATGTGCAGCCCGCCGGTCATCAGCTGGATCAGGCTGGTGATGCTCGCCGGGGTGATGTCGAGCGGCCAGTCGGCGAGGCGGGTGTCGGGCGTGGTCGGGTCCTCTGCCTGCGCCTTTTCGCGCGCGGCGATCCGGTCGAGGTCGGCCTGCATCGCCTTCAGGGGATAGCCGGGATTGGCGCCCTCGAGGAAGGAGACCCAGGGATGCTCGCCCGCCGCTTCGCGGTCCTTCGGGTCCTGAGTGAAATACCAGATCTCGAAGCCGTTGCTGCGATAGGGGCCGGGCTTCCAGCCATACCAGCCCCGCGCGCCGTACATGGTCGGCGCCTCGAACCTGCCGTCCTTCTGCCGGCCCGCCTCGTTGATCCGGGCGTTCTGGCGGCGCCACAGCTCGACATAGGAGAGGTCGCCGGTCAGCACCGTGCCGTTGAAGAAGGCGGTGATCGAGCGCGGCACGCGGTTGCGGTCTTCGCGCTTGCCGGTCTGCGGGACGATCGGCGAGAAGCCCCAGCCATAGGTGCCGCGCCACCAGTCCGCACCCAGCTTGCCGTCCAATCCGATATGACTAGGCAAAATGTCGTTGTTGGCCTTGGCGCGATCCACCCAGGCATCGAGATAGTCGAGCGCCCAGCGGCGATAGCGCTCGCCGCCGCCCAGCGCATAGGCGTTGAGCCCCAACGTGGTCGCCTGCAGGTTGAGCGGGTTGTCGCCGATCACTTCGCCATATTCGGCATAATGGTCGAGCGTCTGCTGATACGTCGTCTCGCCATGCTCCATGTGGAAGCGCTCGCCCGCCTCGAACGGGTCGCCGGCCCAGTCGAGCGGGGTGGCGGTGCGCAGCATCGGGCCGCGGCTGCCGTTCATCATGCTGCGGATGATCCGCCGTTCGGGATCGTAGTTCTGCACGGTCGGGTCGCGGCCGGTATAGAAATCGGCATAGCGCATCGTACGCTGGAGCAGCTTGCGGTCGCGCGGTATCGACAGGCCCATCACGTTGAAGCTGGTGAGGCCCTCGGAGTTGTGCTGCCAGTCCATCTGGACCGGGAATTCGCGGTAATACATGCCCTGCCGTGCGATCGGCACCTCGACCGTGCGGGCGGCGGCATATTGCCTGAGATGCCCCTCCCAGAAGCGCTGGGCCAGCGTCAGGATCCTGTCCGATCCGCCCAGCGCGTGGAGCACCAGCCAGTCATTGGTTGCCTCTGCCGCGTCGTCGGGCCCGTCATTGGCGCCCCAGCGCTCGAACACCTTCAGCCAGCCGCGCGAATCGACATATTTGGCGTAGAAGGCCTCGCAGGCGGTGGCGTTGCGGGCGAGTAGCCTGCGCTGCATTACCGCCCAGTCCGGCGCGGCCATCTTGCTGGTGGCGATGAGCCGGGCAGGGGCGGCACGGGCCGCGGCGGGCAGGGCGACCGCACTAGCGGCGCCCTGGAGCAGGAAGCGGCGGCGATCCGTGGTGGTCATTCGGAAATCTCCACCCGGCGGATCGGGCCGGCGATGACCAGGAAGGCGAAGATCGTCAGCAGGCAGTGCGCGCCGACGAAGACCAGCGCCAGGTCGAACGATCCGGTGCCCGCGACGATATAGCCGACCACGATCGGGGTCACGATCCCGGCGATGTTGCCGAACATGTTGAACACCCCGCCCGAAAGGCCCGCGAGCTTCTTCGGCGCGACGTCTGCCATCACCGCCCAGCCGAGCGAGGCAACGCCCTTGCCGAAGAAGGCGACCGACATCAGCGTGACGACCAGCCATTCCTGATCGACCCACACGCAGGCGATGATCGCGGTGGCGAGCAGCATGCCCACGGTCAGCGGCGCCTTGCGGGCCCAGTCGAGCGAGCCGGTGCGCTTCAGGATCCGATCGGAGATGAAGCCGCCGGCGAGCCCGCCGATGAAGCCGAACAGGGCAGGGGCGGCAGCGGCGAAGCCCGCCTCCATGATGTTCAGCCCGCGCTCCTTGACCAGGTAGATCGGGAACCAGGTGACGAAGAAATAGGTCAGCACGTTGATGCAGTATTGGCCGAGATAGATGCCCAGCATCATCCGGTTGGCGATCAGCTTGCGGACATTGGCCCAGTCGAACGCCGCCGCCTGGCCGGCCTGGTCCTCCATGTGGATCAGGCCGCCACCGGCCTCGATCTGGTCGAGCTCGGCCCGGTTGATTGCGGGGTGCTTCGCGGGGCTATGGATGAAGCGGAGGAAGGCCAGGGTGGCCAGCAGGCCGAGCCCGCCCATCGCCCAGAACACCGATCGCCAGCCAAAGCTGTGCGCCAGCCAGCCCATCAGCGGCACGAAGGCGACGATCGAGAAATATTGTGCCGAGTTGAAGATCGCCGAGGCGGTGCCGCGCTCGGCGGCGGGGAACCAGGCGGCGACCAGCCGGGCATTGCCCGGAAAGGACGGCGCTTCGGCCAGCCCGACCAGGAAGCGCAGCGCGAACAGCATGGCGGTGGCGGAGAGGATCGGGATCAGCCCGGCAAAGCCCTGGCTGAAGGTGAAGATCGACCAGAGCGCGATCGCGCCGGCATAGACGCGCTTGGTGCCGAACCTGTCGAGCAGCAACCCGCCAGGGATCTGCGACAGCGCATAGGCCCAGGCGAAGGCGGAGAGGATGTAGCCGGTCTGCACCGGGGTGAGCCCCAGTTCACCGGCGGCGGCGTTGCCGGCGATCGAGAAGGTCGCGCGATCGGCATAGTTCACGCTGGTGATCAGGAAGATCAATGCGATGATCGCATGGCGCACGCGCGTAGGCCGGCTGCCCTCGGTCAAGTCACTCTCCTTACGCACGGCGCGCCTGTAGCCGGCGCGTGGATGGCCCTTTTACGCCTACCGGCCGGCAGGGGCGGGGTCCAAGCCAAAAAGGGGAATGATCCAGTCACGGCTTGGCTAGATCATGTGGGTTTAGCGCTAGGTATCTTCCGATCAGTGCAAGATGCGCATCGATCCATGTTCGATTGAGGTTGGCCTGTTGCGCGGCTTCGCGGCTAACCAGCCTGCAATCAAATCCGCTCGGCAAAGAAGCGGCACCATATGGGGAGACTGAAGGCGATGTCCCGCACCCGAATCCTGAAATCCGTCCTCGCATTGTCCGGCGCGGCCGCGGCGCTGGCAGCCGCGCAAGCCCAGGCGCAGGATGCGCCCGCCGATCCGGCACCCGAAGCGGCCGCTCCCGCTCAGGACGAGGGCGCCGGCAACGAGATCGTCGTCAAGGGCTTCCGCGCCAGCCTCAACAGCGCGCTCAACCTCAAGCGCAACGAGACCGCGACGATCGACGCGATCAAGGCCGAGGACGTCGCCGAGTTCCCCGATCTCAACCTGGCGGAATCGCTGCAGCGTATTCCCGGCGTGGCGATCAGCCGCGTCAATGGCGAGGGCCGCAACATCTCGATCCGCGGTCTCGGCCCGGAATATAGCCGCGTCCGCATCAACGGCATGGAAGCGATCGGCACCACCGGCGGCACCGACAATTCGGGCGGCGTGAACCGCGGCCGCGGCTTCGACTTCAACATCTTCTCCTCCGACCTGTTCAACAGCCTCGCAGTGCGCAAGACCGCGACCGCCGACGTCGAGGAGGGCTCCCTCGGTGGGACGGTCGACCTGCAGACCGCGCGCCCGTTCGACTATCGCAAGCCGACCGCGGTGATCCAGGCGGCGGCGAGCTATAACGACCTGGCCCGCAAGGCGACGCCGCGCGTGTCCGGCCTGCTCACCACCAGCACCGCGGACGGCCGCTTCGGCGTGCTGCTCTCGGTCGCCTATGAGGAGCGTCACCTGGTCGAGGAAGGCGCCAACATCACGCGCTGGACCTATGGCGGGTTCAATGGCGGCTTCGCGCCGACCTCGACGATCGCGGGCAAGACGATCGCCCAGATCAACGACACCAACCCGGCCACTGCGCTCTATCATCCGCGCATCCCGGGCCTGGTCAGCTACGACATCCGGCAGAAGCGCCTTGGCGCGGCGCTCGGCGTGCAGTTCCAGCCGACCGAGAAGACGCTGATCTCGATTGATGGCCTCTATTCGCGGCTCGACGGTACCCGCCAGGAAGCGCAGTTCCAGGCGATCAGCTTCAGCCGTTCGGGCACCGGCAAGCCGCAGACGATCATCCGTTCGGGCACGGTCGATGCGAACAACAACATCATCAGCGGCACGTTCGATAACGTCGATCTGCGCACCCAGGCGCGGTACGACAAGCTGACCACCGATTTCTACCAGCTCACCGGCACGCTCGACCAGAAGATCGGCGAGTCGCTGAAGTTCGGCGCGGTGGTCGGCTATTCGCGCTCGGAATTCCGCAATCCGATCCAGACCACGGTGACGATCGATGCGGCGAACACCAACGGCTTCTATTACGACTTCTCCACGCGCTTCCCGACAATCCGTCCGGGAGTCGACATAAGCAACGCCGCAACCTTCGCTTTCACCAATGGCACCTCCGAAGTCCGAATCCGCCCGCAGACGGTGGACAACAGCTTCACCAACGCCAAGGGCTTCCTCGAATGGACGACCTCGCCCGAGCTGAAGCTCAAGGCAGGCGTCGATTGGCGGCGGTTCGAATATGCCTCGACCGAGCAGCGCCGCCTGCAGGGCGAGACGGTGGTGACCACGCTCACCCCGGCCCAGCTGGCACCGCTGACCACCGTCTTCTCCGGCTTCGGCCGCGGGCTCGATATCCCCTCGGGCACGCCGACTTCCTGGGTGGTACCGAACCTCCAGGCCTTCCAGGCCTATCTCAGCACTGCCGCCAACCCGACCTATGCGATCGGCGGGGTGGAGAACGCCACGGCGCGCGGGTCGTTCGTCACGGTGCGTGAGGAGGATCTAGGCGCCTGGGGCATGGCCGAGTTCAACCTCGCCAATGCCGGCGTGCCCATCCGCGGCGATGTCGGCCTGCGCTATGTGAAGACCGACCAGTTCTCCACCGGCTATGCGAGCCAGGGCACCGCGATCAACCTGGTCAGCGCCGATCGCAGCTATGAGAACTGGCTGCCCTCGGCCAACCTCGTGTTCGACGTGACCGACAACCTGATGGTCCGCTTCGCCGCGGCGAAGACGATCGCCCGTGCCGGCATCGGCTCGCTCACCCCGGGCGGCAACCTCAACGTGTCGGGCGGCAACCGCACCTTCAGTTCGGGCAACCCGGACCTGAAGCCGACCAAGTCGACCAATCTCGACGCCTCGATCGAATGGTATCCGACGCGCGGCGCGATCTACGCGGTCTCGGCCTTCCAGAAGGACATCGGCACCTTCGTCCAGACGCTGAGCACCACGGTTCCGTTCAGCAGCCTCGGCCTGCCGGCGTCGCTGCTCAACGGCACCACCGCGCTTCCCACGGATGCGTTCATCGTCAGCCAGCCGGTCAATTCGAAGGGCGGCCTGCTGCGCGGCTTCGAAGTCAACATCCAGCAGCCTTTCAGCTTCCTGCCCGGCTTCCTCGGCAATTTCGGCGTGCTGGCCAACTACACCTATGTCAGCTCGGACATCGAATATCTGACCGCGGCGAACGGCTCGACCACGGTGAAGGCGCCGCTGCTCGGCCTGTCCAAGCATGCCGCCAACGGTACGCTCTATTACGAGACGAAGAAGTTCTCGATCCGCGGCTCGATCGCCTATCGCTCCAACTACCTCACCGCCGTGCCGGGTACCGAGGGCAATTCGTACAACGGCACCAACGCGACGACCAACATCGACGCGCAGGTCTCCTACAACGTCACCGACAAGTTCAAGATCAGTCTCGAGATGATCAATCTTACCGACGAACTGAACGACCAGTTCGTCGATGCGACCAACCGGCTCAATGTGCTCACGCATAGCGGGCGTCAGTTCGTCCTGGGTGCGCGACTGGCCTTCTAAGCCTCCGGGCCAGTCATCCCTCTCCCGGGAACGGGGCCAGCCTCCCCCTCGGCTGGCCCCTTTTTTCTTCCGCTAGATCCGGTCGGGGCCGAACCAGCTCGGATTGCGTATCCACTCGCGGCGCGGAAGCCCGGAGAAATCGCGCAGCCGCTCGAATATGGCGACTTCTTCTTCAGACAGATCGTAGAATTCCAGCAATCGCCGCCGCGCAAGCTATCCAAACAGGCCTCCCTCCCCAGGCAATTGCAAGGCTTGCGCCGAACAGGTGCGATGTCGGATTACGCGGTGCGGAATAGCCAACTCAACCGGACTAACCCCAAAATATGTAAGGGCTTAGTGGTATTTTGCAGATGGCGGAGGGCGCTTGCCTTCCGGCGCATACCCTATGTTTGCGGCACTGGCAGTACCCCTCCGGTGGAACCCTAACCTATGTAAGTCCGGGCGATTTCTCAGGAACCCGGATGTGCCGGCCCGGGTTTTCCCTGGGCGGATGCAGCAATGAAAAGGAGAGCGCATGTCCAAATCGATCATCGAGCGCGGGCTCGAGCTGGCGAACAGCGGCGCGTATCGGCGTGTCGAGGAGATTGAGCGCGAGGTGTCGTTTGAAGGCTATTCGAACGCCGCGCAGCATTTCGCGGCGCCCACCTTCCGCAAGCAACTGCGTAGCCTGATGCAGTCATCGCGGGCCGCACGCCTGGTCTGAGATAGCCGGATTCCGGTATCGGCGGGTTCACCTATGTTGGTGCCGAAGCGGATGTGCGGGTTCAAATAGCCCGGATGAATGGAAAGAGCCTGATCGAGCGTGCGCTCGAACTTGCCCGGTCGGGCGCCTATGAGCGGATCGATCAGATCGAACGGCAGTTGAATGCGGAAGGCTATTCGAACGTCGCCTCGCATTTGGACGCGCCTTCGTTGCGCCGGCAGCTTAGCCAGCTGGGCCGCGCCGCGCGCGGTGAACCTCTGAAAGCGCGTGGACGGCCGCCCGTGCCGCGGGACCCTGCCGACGCCTGAGTGGCGTGACCCCGCCGAAGCGCGGCCACCCACGTCTGCTCAGGGTTTCAGGCCCTTGGCCATGTTGAGATGCGCGGCGACGGTGGGGCTCA
>Ga0209676_1002105_pt1 | contig 15331 bp, 16 predicted proteins | sample AraplaCvi_mLB_r2_FD_184282 | JGI IMG/M metagenome (GOLD analysis project Ga0209676, IMG submission 184282) | Arabidopsis root microbial communities from North Carolina, USA - plate scrape MF_Cvi_mLB_r2 (SPAdes) (version 2) | ecosystem: Host-associated > Plants > Roots > Endosphere | place: USA...
GCGAGCGCAAGGCCGACCTCGAGCAGGTGGTGGAACGCATCCTGCGCCACATGAAAGGTGTGGCCTCGCCGGTGCAGCCGGCCGCCCAGGCGGGCGCGGGCCGAAAGCTTTCGCAGCAGGACCTGCTGCTGGACGACACCACCGACGTGCCGCTGGTGCTGGTGGCGCACGACCTCTCGCCGGCCGACATGCTGCAGTTCAAGCAAAGCCTGTTCGCCGGCTTTGCCACCGACGTGGGCGGCAAGACCTCGCACACGGCGATCGTGGCCCGCAGCATGGACATCCCGGCCGTGGTGGGCGCGCGCAGCGCCAGCCAGCTGATCAAGCAGGACGACTGGGTCATCATCGACGGCGACGCCGGCGTGCTGATCGTCGATCCTTCGCCCATCATCCTGGCCGAGTACGGCTTCAAGCAGCGCCAGGGCGAGCTCGAGCGCCAGCGCCTGAACCGGCTCAAGAACACCCCCTCGCTGACGATTGACGGGCAGCGCGTGGAACTGCTGGCGAATATTGAAATGCCCGAGGACACCCTGGGCGCGGTGACGGCCGGCGCGGTCGGCGTCGGGCTGTTCCGCAGCGAGTTCCTGTTCATGGGGCGCAGCGGCAAGCTGCCCGACGAGGAAGAGCAGTACCAGGCCTACCGCAAGGCGATTGAAGGCATGCATGGCCTGCCGGTCACCATACGCACGGTGGACATAGGCTCGGACAAGCCGCTGGACCGCCATGCCAAGGCCCAGGACACCCATTTGAACCCGGCGCTGGGCCTGCGCGCCATACGCTGGAGCCTGGCGGACCCGCCCATGTTCCTCACGCAGCTGCGCGCCATCCTGCGCGCGGCCGCGCACGGCCAGGTGAACCTCCTGGTGCCCATGCTGGCGCACGCCACGGAAATCCGGCAGACCATGTCGCTGATCGACCACGCGCGCGCGACGCTGGACAACACCGGCGTGCCCTACGGCCCGGTGCGCCTGGGCGCGATGATTGAAATTCCGGCGGCCGCGCTCACGCTCAAGCTTTTCCTGAAGTACTTCGACTTTTTGTCGATAGGCACCAACGACCTGATCCAGTACACGCTGGCCATAGACCGCGCCGACGAGGCGGTCTCGCACCTTTACGACCCCTGCCACCCGGCGGTGCTGCGCCTGATCGCCGACACCATTGCCGAATGCGACGCCCAGGGCAAGGGTGTGAGCGTGTGCGGCGAGATGGCCGGCGACGTGGGCATGACGCGCTTGCTGCTGGGCCTGGGCCTGCGCAGCTTTTCCATGCACCCCTCGCAAATCCTGGCGGTCAAGCAGCAGATCCTGCGCGCCGACGCCTCCAAGCTGCAGCCCTGGGCCGCACAGGTGCTGGCCAGCGAGGACCCGGCCGCGCTGCTGCAGTCCGCCTGAGCCTTCAGGCGCCCCAGTTCTTCCCGGTCACCAGCCGCCAGGCATTGCCGTAGGCGATCTTGTGGCGCGCGGCTTCGCTGAGCGGCGCCAGGATCAGGTTGCGCTGCCGGCCCATGGCGGTCCGGTACATGGATTCGACCGGCGGCCGGTAGTCGCTGGCCGCCACAAAGCGCTCGGGAAATTTCTCGAGCAAGGCCTGCCATTCGCTGCCCAGCCGCCCGCCCTGGAAGAGGGTGGAATCACGCGCGCCCGAGGGGCGGTAAATGTTTTCGGGGCGCGGCACCGCCAGGTCGAAATGCAGGCCGGGAAAGCGTGTGATCAGCGAGGCCACATACGCGGGGTTGTAGGTCTTGGCGCGCTCCGGGTAACGGACCATGCCCAGGTGGCACCAGATGACCTGCGCCTTGGGGTAGCGCGCCAGCATGCCTTCCAGCACCGGAAGCAGGGTGTCCTCGATCTCGTAGTGGATCTGGAAGGCCGTGCCGGTGTCCTCGCTGAGCTGGAACAGCGCCTGGCCCGCGGGCCCGTCCAGCGGCACGGTGATGTCGCGGGCGAAATTGCGGGCTTCCACCTGTTCGGGGGAGGGGTAGTGGCGAAATTCGTACTCCCCCATGGTGTGGTAGCGGCCGGTCTTGAGGTCGCCGGCCACCTTGCTCACAAAGGCGTCGGGATTGTTCCACCAGCGCGGGAACTCGCCGCTGCTGGTCGTGGGGATGAAATAGCCGGGGTACTGGCGGTGCAGTTCGAGCGAGGGTTCGGAGTCCGGTGAAAATGCCGGCGCAAAAGCGATCTGCGCAATGTCGGTCTCGTCCATCCAGGCCATGATCTGGGGGATGTTGGTGGTGCCGGCCACATAGGTCGCTTCCATGTCGATGATGGGCAGGCGGCCCTTGTCGAGCATGCCTTGCAGCCGTTGCCGCCAGGCTTCGATGGAAACGGCGCGCGCGGCCGGGTCGGCGGCGCTTGCGGGCAAAGCTTGTGAAAAAGCCGGCAGGCTCAGGGTGGCTAGCGCGGCGGCTGGTGCTGCTGCGGCGCGCTGCAGAAAACGTCGACGATCCATGTGTTTGATCCCTCCTCGGGCCCCCCGGCCCTTGTTCTCGCTGACTATCTTAGGGGAAGACCCCCGCCGAAACAAAGCGAAACATGCCGCAACCGGCGCGAAAACACCGCCGCGCCCGGCGCGGGCACCATGAGGAACCTCAACACCTCCCGCAAGGCTCTTCATGAAACACCGCATCAAAAAACTCCTGCTCGGCCTGTTCGGCGGGGCGCTCATCATCGGCAGCCTGGGCGCCTGCTCGCACGGCGGCCATGGCTGGCACGGTGACCCGGGCTCGCCCGAAGCGCGCGCCCGCATGGTCGAAAAAATCGGCTCGCGCCTGGACCTGGACGCCGCGCAGAAACAAAAGCTCGCCGTGCTGGCCGACAAGCTGCAGGCCCAGCGCACCGCGCTGCGCGGCGCCACCGAACCGCGCGAGGCCTTTCGCGGCCTGTTTGCCGGCAACAAGCTGGACCAGGCCGGCGCCAAAAAGCTGATTGACGAAAAAACCGCGGCCCTGCAGTCCGGCAGCCCCGAGGTGATCGCCGCCGCGGCCGATTTCTTCGACAACCTGCGTCCCGAGCAGCAGCAGAAAGTGCGCGACTTCATGGAGCGCGGCCGCCGCTGGGGTTACCGTGGCTGAGGCGCTGGTCTTTTTGCCCGGCCGCGTGGCGCGGCCCGTGCGCCGCGAGGCGGCGGCGGTGCCCGGCAGCGCCAATGGCGGCGTGCGCCTGCTGTTGCGTGCCGAGGGGCTGATGGTGCTGGCCGCCTCGGTGGCGGCTTATGGCCAGTTCGGCGCGGGCTGGGGCTGGTTCGCGGCGCTGTTCCTGCTGCCCGACCTGTCCTTCGCGGCTTACCTGGCCGGGCCGCGCTGGGGCGCGCTGGCTTACAACGCGGCGCATTCTTATCTGGGCGCCGTAGGCCTGCTGGCCGCCGGTGTGCTGGGCGGCTCGCCGCTGCTGCTGGCGGCGGCGCTGGTCTGGTGCGCCCACATCGGCTTTGACCGCCTGCTCGGCTACGGCCTCAAGTACAGCGCGGGCTTTGGCCATACCCACCTGGGCCGGCTCGGGCCGCAGGACCCTTGGTGATGGCTACCCAGGCCTGGCGCATGCTGCGCGGCTTTTTGCTGCTGGAGGCCGGGCTGCTGGGCGCGGCCTCCGCGGTGCATTCCGGCCTGCTGCTGCAAGGCCATGCCCACGGCCAGGCCCGCATCGCCGAGGCGGTGATTGCCACCGTTCTGCTGGCGGCCTGGGCCCTGAGCCTGCTGTGGTCCGCACGCACGCGCAGGCTGGCGCTTCTGGGCCAGGGCTTCGCGCTGCTGGGCACGCTGGTGGGCCTGTTCACCATTGCCGTGGGCATTGGGCCGCAGTCGGCGCCCGACCTGGTGTTTCACTTCGCGCTGGTCGCCTTGCTGCTGGCGGGGCTGTACTTTGCGCGCCGCGCCGCCTGAGGGCGGGTCGCAATTTCTCCCTATGATGGTTGCATGCCCCGCATACTCCTGATCGACGACGACGAGCACCTGGCCGCGCCGCTGGCCGCCTACTTCGCGCGTTTTGACTTTGTGCTGGACAGCGCCTTGCGCCCCGGCGAGGGCCTGGCCAAACTGCGTGCCGGCACTTACGACGCGGCCATCCTGGATGTCATGCTGCCCGAGATGGACGGCTTCGCGCTGTGCCGCGAGATCCGCAAGGAAAGCGACATCCCGGTCATCATGCTGACCGCGCGCGGCGACGTGATGGACCGCGTGGTCGGCCTGGAGCTGGGCGCCGACGACTATCTGCCCAAGCCTTTTGAGCCGCGCGAGCTGGTGGCGCGCGTGCAGACCATTTTGCGGCGCCAGCGCGCCGTGGTGCCGGCCGGGCCACGCCGTGTGTTCGAGGGCCTGGCGATCAACCTGGAGACCCGCGAGGTGCTGCGCCTGGGCGAGAAGGTCGAGCTGACCGGTACCGAGTTCGAACTGCTGGCGCTGCTGGCGGCCGACCCGGGCAAGGTGTTCAATCGCGATGACATCCTGAACCGGCTGCGCGGCCACGAGGCCGAGCTGTACACGCGCGCCGTCGACATCGTGGTGAGCCGGCTGCGCAAAAAACTCGAGCCGCTGGACTGCATCAAGACGCTGCGCAATGCCGGCTACACACTGGCGGTGGGCAAGCCGGGCGCGCCATGAGGCGCAAGCACTGCCGTCCTTCGCGGCCCGAGCGCTGGCGCCGCCGCTGGGGGCATTCGCTGCGCCTGCGCCTGATCACGGTCTTCCTGCTGCTGGCGCTGGCCATGGGCGCGGTCTTCATGAGCGGCATGCAGCGCGCGTTTTCCAGCGGCTGGCGCGACGCGGCCAGGCCCCTGGTCAGCGACTACATGGACAGGCTGGTGGCCGATCTCGGTTCGCCGCCCGACCTGGGCCGCGCGCAGGCGCTGGCGGCGCGGCTGCCGATCTCGATACGCATAGAGGGGCCGCAGGTGAACTGGCAGTCGCACCCGGACCGGCAATTCTTCGGCGGCCGCGCCAGCGAGTGGCTCAGCCGCACCACGGCCGACGGCCACAAGGTGGTGTTCGGCCCCGGCACCATTCCCTCGCACGGCATGTTCGGCTGGATCACGCTGTCGCTGCTGCTGTGCCTGCTGGTGGGCGCCTATGCCTATGTGCGGCGCCTGCTGCGCCCGCTGGACGACATACGCGCCGGGGCCGAGCGCTTCGGCCGCGGTGTGTTCGACACACCCATCCCGCTGCGCCGGCGCGACGAGCTCGGCGACCTGGCGGCGCGTGTCAACACCATGGCGCACGACATCAAGGCCATGCTGGACGCCAAGCGCGGACTGCTGCTGGCGCTGAGCCACGAGCTGCGCTCGCCGCTGACGCGCGCGCGCCTCAATGCCGAGTTGCTGCCGGTGCAAGGCGAAGGCAGCGCGCCGCGCGAGCGCGAGGCGCTGCTGCGCGACCTCGGCGAGATGCGCGACCTGATCAGCGATCTGCTGGAAAGTGAACGCCTGGCCAGCCCGCATGCGGCCCTGCAGCGCGAGACCGTGGACCTGGCCGCGCTGGCGCGCGAGGTGGTGGCCGACATGCCGCAGGCGGCCGCCGTGGAACTGGACCTGGCGCCGGATTTGCCGGCGCTGGCGCTGGACCGTATGCGCGTGCGCCTGCTGCTGCGCAACCTGCTGGACAACGCGCTGCGCTACAGCGCCGGCGCGCCGCAGCCGCCGCGCCTGTCGCTGCAGGCCGGTGACGGCGGCGGCGTGATGCTGGAGGTGCGCGACTTCGGCCCCGGCGTGGACCCGGCGCAGCTGGCGCATTTGACCGAGCCTTTTTTCCGCACAGACGGCGCGCGCCAGCGCGCCACCGGCGGTGTGGGCTTGGGGATGTATCTGTGCCGGCTGGTGGCGCAGGCGCACGGCACGACGCTGGAGGTGCGCAACGCGGCGCCGGGGCTGGCGGTGCAGGTGCTGTGGCGCTAGAGCGCTGCCGACTGCCCGGCACACACCTCGCGCACGCAAGCGCGCAGCCAGCGGTGCGCCGGGTCGGCATCCAGCCGCGGATGCCACAGCAAGGACACGGTGAACTCGGGCGTGGCGACGGGCAGGGCAAAACTCAGCATGCCGGCGCGCAGCTTGCCGGTATGGCGTTGGGGCACGCTGGCGACCAGGTCGGAATCGCCGGCCAGGGCCAGCGCCGCCGAAAAACTGCCGACGATGGCGGCGACCTCTCTTTGCAGGCCCAGCGGCGCCAGGGCCTCGTCCACCGGCTCGGCGCCCAGGCCGCGCCGCGAGACGGCGATGTGCCGGGCTGCCGCATAACGCGCGGGGGTGATCTCGCCTTCGGCCAGCGGGTGGCCGTTGCGCACCACACCTATGAAACGGTCGCGGAACAAGGCCTGCGCGCGTAGCTCAGGCGCGGTGGCCTTGCCGATCACGCCGGTTTCCAGGTCCACGTCGCCATCGCGCAGCGCGGTGCTGTCCTTGTCGAGTTTTTGCACAAAACACAGGCGCACGCCGGGCGCTTCCCGGCTTAGGCGGGCAAGCAGCGCGGGGCCGAAGTTCTCCACAAAACCTTCACGGGTACGCAGGGTGAAGGTGCGCACCAGCTGCTGCAGGTCGAGCTTTTCGGCGGGACGCAGCACGGCCTGCGCGTCCTGCACCAGCCGGCCGACCTGCTCGCGCAATTCAATGGCCCGGGGCGTGGGCACCAGGCCGCGCCCGGCCCTGACCAGCAGCGGGTCGCCCGTGGTCTCGCGCAGGCGGGCCAGCGCCCGGCTCATGGCCGAGGGGCTGAGCCGCAAACGCCTGGCCGCGGCGGCCACGCTGCCTTCGGCGAGCAGCACGTCGAGGACCACCAGCAGGTTGAAATCAGGCATGGACATGACCGCACCATAGCGCATTTGCGCCTGACATGGCGTTAAACGCACGAATAAAGTGCAAATGCTGCGTCTTCCGCTATGCCCGGCAAAAAACTAGGCTTGAGGTAGCCCTGTTGCGGGCTTTGTCTAACTCAATAAGAGAGCGGAATCCATGTCCAAGCCAATCCCTACACAACCCGATGCCGGCACGGCATCGCCGCCCCTGCCGCCCTCGGCTCGCTGGGCGCTGGCCAGCCTGTCGCTGTCCATGCTGCTGTCTGCGCTGGGCACCAGCATCGCCAATGTGGGCCTGCCCACGCTGGCGCAGGCCTTCAACGCCTCTTTTCAAGAGGTGCAGTGGATAGTGCTGGCCTATCTGCTGGCCATCACTACCCTGATCGTGGGTGCCGGGCGGCTGGGCGACATGTTCGGGCGGCGGCGCCTGCTGCTGGCCGGCATCAGCCTGTTCACGGCGGCTTCGCTGCTGTGCGCCGCCGCGCCCACGCTGGGGCTGCTGGTCGCGGCCCGCGCGCTGCAGGGCCTGGGCGCCGCCGTGATGATGGCGCTGACCATGGCTTTTGTCGGCGAAACGGTGCCCAAGGCCAGGACCGGCAGCGCCATGGGCCTGCTGGGAACCATGTCGGCGGTGGGCACGGCCCTGGGCCCCTCGCTGGGCGGCGTGCTGATCGCCGGCCTGGGCTGGCGGGCGCTGTTTTTTGTCAATCTGCCGCTGGGCTTGCTGGCGCTGTTCCTGGCTTACCGCCACCTGCCGTTTGACCGCAGGAACGGGGCCGGCAAGGCCGGGTTTGATGTGCTGGGCACGCTGCTGCTGGCCCTGGCGCTCGCGGCCTATGCGCTGGCCGTGACCCTGGGGCGCGGCAGCTTCGGTTCGCTCAATATCGCGCTGCTGCTGGCGGCGGCCCTGGGCGCGGGCCTCTTTGTGTTGGCCCAGTCGCGGGTCGCATCGCCGCTGCTGCGGCTGGCGATGTTCCGCGACCGCCTGCTGAGCGCCAGCCTGGTGATGAATGCGCTGGTCGCCACGGTGATGATGGCAACGCTGGTGGTCGGGCCTTTCTATTTGTCCCGCGCGCTGGGGCTGGGCACGGCGCTGGTGGGGCTGGTGCTGTCGGTGGGCCCGGTGATCTCCGCGCTGAGCGGGGTGCTGGCCGGCCGGCTGGTCGACCGCCTGGGCGCGCCGGCCATGGTGGCCGCGGGGCTGGCTGCCATGGTGGTGGGCTCGGGGGCGCTGTCGGTGCTGCCGGGCCTGTTCGGCCTGGCGGGTTATATCGCCGCCATCGCCGTGCTGACGCCGGGCTACCAGCTGTTCCAGGCGGCCAACAACACGGCCGTCATGGTGGATGTCCCGCCGGACCGGCGCGGCGTGGTCTCCGGCCTGCTGAATTTGTCGCGCAACCTGGGGCTGATCACAGGGGCTTCCGTCATGGGCGCGGTGTTCGCGTTTGCCTCCGCGGCCAGCGACATCACGGCGGCCAGTCCTGAAGCGGTGGCCGGCGGCATGCGCATCAGCTTCGCGGTCGCGGCCGTGCTGGCCGCCACGGCACTGGCTCTGGCGCTGGCCAGCCGCGCGCTCGCGGCGCGGCCTAGCGTGCCCGCGTGCCCAGCACCGCCGCGCCTATGATCATCGCCGCCGCCAGGCCTATGCTCCAGCTCAGCGCGCGGCCGCTGACCCCCATCAGCAGCGCGGTGGAGCCCAGCGGCGTGAGGTAGCTCAGGATGCCGATCTGCCGCGCGTCGCCGAGTTTGAGGGCTTTGTCCCAGAGGAAAAAAGCCGCGCCCAGCGGGCCCAGGCCCATCACGGCCAGCAGCAGCCAGTCTTGTGCCGACAGGGCCGCCGCCGGCTCCAGCGCCCAGTGGCACAGCAGCGAGAGCAGGCCCGACACCAGGCCGAACAGGCCTATGGCCGCCGTGGGAAAAGCCGGCACGCGCTTTGTCAGCAGCGAATAGCTGGCCCAGATCAAGGCCGAGCCCAGCGCCGGCAAATAGCCCCAGGACCAGCCGCCCGCAGAAGACCCGCCGGCCGCGCCCAGGATCGCAATCGCCGCACCGGCAAACCCCAGCAGGGCCGCGGCCACATGCACGCCGCGCAGCCGCACGCCGCGAAGAAACAGCGGCGACAGCACCACCATGAACAGCGGCCACAGGTAATTGACCAGGTTGGCCTCAACGGCGGGCGCATGGCGCAGCGCGATAAAGAGCAGGAAGTGAAAACCGAAAAGGCCGTAAATGCCCAGGGCCAGCGTGGTGGCGGGAATCTTCCATAAGGCGCGGTCCCGCAGCACAAAAGGCAGGGCCAGCAGGCTGCCGACCAGCAGCGCCACACCGGTCAGCAGAAAAGGCGGAACATGCTTGAGCGACACGCCGAGCGAGGCAAGCAGGGCCCAGAGGGCGATGGCACCGAGTGCATAAAGATTGGCTGGCATGCCGCGAGCATAAAAGCCGCCGCGCTGGCCATCGTCGCGCAACGACGCTGCGCCCGCGCGCAACGACGTTCAAGGCCCGTGCCAGAGCCATGTGCGCCTGCCGTCCTACAGGAATGCCTACATCCGGTAACCAGTTTCACCTGGCGGGCGTGTGCCGGACACTTCCCGGGCGCGGCTGGCGCGTTCAATGAGGGTGCAGATGTTCTGACAACAAACCCGAGGCCTGCAGCCTCAAGGAGACCCTCATGAAAAAGCTTTCCATCCTCCTGCTCTCGCTCGTGGGCTTTCTGGCCTTGTCGGGCTGCGTGGCCTATCCCGTGCCCTACGACAATGGGCCGCATTACCGCGGCGGCCCCGGCCCGGGACCGCGTTATGACCGTGACGGCGACGGTGTCAGCGACCGCTACGATCGCCGGCCCAACAACCCTTATCGTTATTGAGGCTGCCGCTTAAGTGCGGCCGTCAGCGCCGAGGGCGAGTGGTAGCCGCAGTGCAGCGCGGTGTCGGCCACGCTCATGCCGCGGCCGCGCAGTTGCAAGGCCAGTTCCAGGCGTTGCCGGCGCAGCCAGTGCATCACGCTGAGGCCGGTTTCGCGGCGGCAGCGCGCGGCGAACTGCGTGGGGCTTAAAAACACCTGGGCGGCGAGCTGCGCCACGTTGAGCGGCTCGTGCAGGCGCTGTTGCGTCCAGGCGGCCAGCTGTTCCCAATCTATGGGGCGGCGGTAGCGCGTGGTGCGCGGCGCATGCTGCGCCAGCGGCTGCCAGGATTCCAGCAGCAGGGCCGGGCCGCAGTGTTGGGCAAGGCTGCCGCGTTGCTGCAGCGCGTGGGCCAGGTAGTTGCCCAGGGCCAGGGCTTGCGCGGCATTGGCGGGGTCGGCGGCGCAGCGCGCCCAGCCGGCGTGTGGGGTGTCCAGCACGATGCAGCGGCTGCCTTCGCGCGATTCAAAGTCATGGTGCTCGCCGGGCGCGATCACACAGCCCTGGCCGGCCGCGACGCGGCGCCCGCGTCCCCGCACCTCGAGTTCGAGCACGCCGTCCAGGCCCAGCAGGACCTGGAAGTGCGGGTGCGCATGGCTGCCGTGGGAAGCGCCGTAGCGGCGCAGCGACAGGGAGCCTTGCGGCGCGTTCATGTTCCGTGAATCAAATTGCGGCAGCCGCCGCGTCGGCCTTGTCGGCCACGCCGGCGGCATGGGCCTGCTGGTCGGCGTGGTAGCTGCTGCGCACCATGGCGCCCACGGCGGCGTGGGTAAAGCCCATCTTGTAGGCTTCTTCTTCGAACATCTTGAAGGTGTCGGGGTGCACGTAGCGGCGCACCGGCAGGTGGCTGGTCGAAGGCGCGAGGTACTGGCCTATCGTCAGCATGTCGATGTTGTGGGCGCGCATGTCGCGCATCACCTGCAGGATTTCCTCGTCGGTCTCGCCCAGGCCCACCATGATGCCGCTCTTGGTCGGCACATCGGGATGCAGGGCCTTGAACTTCTTGAGCAGGTTCAGGCTGAAGGCGTAGTCGCTGCCGGGGCGCGCTTCTTTGTAGAGGCGCGGCGCGGTTTCGAGGTTGTGGTTCATCACGTCGGGCGGCGCGGCTTTGAGGATTTCAAGTGCGCGGTCGTCGCGGCCGCGGAAGTCGGGCACCAGGATTTCAATCGTGGTGGCGGGCGAGAGCTCGCGGATCTTCTGGATGCATTCGACAAAATGGCCGCTGCCGCCGTCGCGCAGGTCGTCGCGGTCCACGCTGGTGATCACCACGTATTTGAGCTTGAGCGCAGCGATGGTTTTGGCCAGGTTCAGCGGTTCATTCACGTCCAGCGGGTCGGGCCGGCCGTGGCCCACGTCGCAGAACGGGCAGCGGCGCGTGCATTTGTCGCCCATGATCATGAAGGTGGCCGTGCCCTTGCCGAAGCATTCGCCGATGTTGGGGCAGCTGGCTTCTTCGCAGACGGTGTTGAGCTTGTTCTCGCGCAGGATCTGTTTGATCTCATAGAAGCGCGTGGTCGGGCTGCCGGCCTTGACGCGAATCCAGTCGGGCTTCTTGAGCATTTCGCCCTGCACCACCTTGACGGGGATGCGCGAGAGCTTGGCCGCGGCCTTTTGTTTGGCCAGCGGGTTGTAGCCTTCCAGGGCCTGGACTTCGCGGACCACGGGGTTGGCTACAGCTTGGAGGGGATCGGGTGTGCTCATGGTGTGTTTCGTGTTGGCGGCAGGTGGCATTGCGCCTCAGGGCGCCAGGTAGGTGGCAAGCTTGCGGCCCAGCACATCCGCGGCTTCCTGCCAGCTTGCCGATACCCCGATTGTAGAAAGGTCTGTGGTTTGCAGTCCCGGATAGCCGCAAGGGTTGATGCGCGAGAAGGGTTCCAGGTCCATGGCCACATTGAGCGCCACGCCGTGATAGGTGCAGTGCCGGCTGACCTTGATGCCCAGCGCGGCGATCTTGCCCAGGCCGCGAAACGGGTCGGCAGGGTGCAGCGGGCCGGTCAGTGCGGCGTGCGAGGCCGGGTTGTCCAGGCGCACATAAATGCCGGGCGAGCCGGCCACGCGGTGGCCGGTGACGCCGAAGTGCGCCAGGGTCTTGATGACCGATTCCTCGATGCGGTAGACGTATTCCTTGACGTAGTAGCCGGCGCGCTTCAAGTCAATGAGCGGATAGGCCACAACCTGGCCGGGGCCGTGGTAAGTCACCTGGCCGCCGCGGTTGGTCTGCACCACCGGGATGGCGCCGGGATTGAGCAGATGGTCGGGCTTGCCCGCCAGGCCTTGGGTATAGACCGGCGGGTGCTCGCAGATCCACAGCTGGTCGGGCTCGCCCTCATCGGCGCCCGGGTGGCGGGCGGCCGTGAAGGCCTGCATGGCTTCGTAGGTGGGTAGGTAGTCGACCCGGCCCAGAAGATTTGTGATTCTTATGACCATTTGCTGATCAGAGGCCTGATTGTCCTGAATTAGGCCATTGATTCTGCAGGCGACGTGCACGGGCTATCTTTGGTAGGCGGTTGGATGTGCGTGCTGAATTGGTAAGTGCCTGAGCCGGGTTGAGCCAATCAAGGGTAGGCATGACGTGAGCCTTACTTCGCGGCGATTTGGTAGCGATCTTTTAGTTTGACCAGTGGGCTGGCATAGGGGACTAGTCCCATATGTTGCAAACAACCAACCACAATCCCTGGGTGGATGTCAATTTCCTTTGCAAATGCTTTTACCCCTGCAAGGGAGATATCAATCTGGCCAATCCTCTGGCGATCGGCAGGAGCAATCAAGACCTCAGCGGCGAATTGATTGGCTTCTTTTTCCTCCCTGCTCTCCACTTCGGCACCGGAGCTGGCGTCATCCAGGAAAACGGCCCGCTTCGGGTGCTTGAGAATGTGAGCAACTTCGTGAAAAAAACTAAACCAGAACACGTCACTCCACTTGCCTAGCAGGGAAAGCTGGATTAACGGACGCTCACCTAGCCACCTTGCCACCCCACTGACATGAGTACCAGAAAAATGCGGCACGAAAAGCAAAACTACCCCGGCTTGACCACAAAGCGTCTTTAAACCAGCTCCAATTTCTGTAGCGGGTTGCGTACTCAGCTTACGCATCGGCATGATGTTGGCTTGTAGCGTTTCTGCGTTATAGGCAGGTAGGTCTGCAGACAAAGCCGCTATCTCCCCGAGCCGCAGCCACGCCGTAATGGCGGCATTATCGGTTTGCTTAGCAGGATTGGCCCTTCGGAATGCGGCCTGTACTCTGCCATATTGAACCTCCCATCCTTCGGGAGATGCAACGCCGAAAAACTTGAGAACCGGGTCAATTAGAGAGGCCTTAAAAGCAGGTGTCAGACGTCCTTTGGGAAGATATCCGGCTTCTTGCAGTTGTTTGAGCGGTAGTTTGTCCAGCCACTCAATTCGGCTCTCCGCACGCTCTGCATCACGCTGGCGTGCAAGAAATTCGCGGTAACGTGCTTCTCGCGCGAGCCAAAAATGTGCAGGTGTACCCAGCACGCGTTCTAATTCAAGCGCAGTGTCTTCCGTGATTTCTTTGGCGCCGAGCACCATTTCATTGACGGCGTTAACGGGTCGCCCCATCCGGCGAGCTAATTCAGCTTGTGCAATGCCGCGCTCTTCAATCAGCTCGGCCAAGGTATCGCCTGGCGGCGAAACCTCTGCGGGGCGATAGCTCAAATTTTGTTCAGTCATGGTAGTCCACCATTTCAACGATATAAATGCTGTCGATGGCGAGCCAGTCAAGGCCTCCATCTGGTTTGGTGGGTGGAGGTTGTTTTTGAGGCTTCACAATGAGCCGCAATCCACCATGTAAGCGCGCTGAGAACTGCCCTGCGCGGTCGTGCTTGAGTTCTTCCCAGTAGCCGGGCAAGCTGCGCATGACTTCCATTGACTCAGCAGAGTCAAGGTCGTTGAGTCGTGTCCTGAGTTTTTTGGCGTTTTCGGGGCCATGTGCCTTGGTGACTTGTTTCGAGCTTTCAAAAAACTCTTTGTCTTTGGCGTTAAGAAAGTCGATTTTCAAAATGTCATCCACCCTTGGGATGGATGATTATACGGAAAATTGGGACAGAAAGGCTTAATTCCGGCCTTGATTTCTTTCATAAGGGCACCACCAACGCGTCATATGAAAGAAACTAGCTCAATATTTTTATATGGCGCGGGATCCCTGCCTACAACACCACCTTCACCATGGGATGCGTGGACAGCGTGCGGTAGAGCTCGTCGAGCTGTTCGCGGCTGGTGGCGGTGACGGTAACGGTGACGCCCAGGTATTTGCCGCCCTTGCTTTCACGCAACTCTATGGTGGAGGCGTCGAAGGCCGGGTCGAACTGGTGCGCCACCGAGGTGATGGCGGCGACCAGTCCGTCGACCTTGTGGCCCATGACCTTGATGGGGAACTGCGAGGGGTATTCGATCAGCGACTCCTGGCGCGAAGGCTCGGAGCCGGGGACTCCGATGATTTTCGGGGTGTCGGGCGATGTGGTCATTACAAGGGGTCCTTTCAGGCCTGTTTAGCGCGCTGGTATTGGGCGTACAGCTTGGCATAGATGGGGCCGGGCTTGCCCTTTTCCAGCCCGTGGCCCACGGGCTGGCCGTCCAGCAGGGTGACCGGCAGCACTTCCTTGGTGGCCGATGACAGCAAAACCTCATCGGCCGCCAGCACTTCGGCGCGCGTGATGCGGCGCAACTCAAAGGGAATGCCGGCGGCGCGGCAGATTTCCTCGATCAGGCCGAAGCGTATGCCCTCGAGCACCAGGTTGTCCTTGGGCGGGCCCAGCACCTTGCCGTCCTTGACGATCCAGACGTTGCTCGAAGCGGCTTCGCTGAGGTGTTCGCCGCGAAACATGATGGTTTCCACCGCGCCGGCATCGACGCTGATCTGGCGCGCGAACACCGCGCCCAGCAGGCTGGTGCTTTTGATGTGGGCTTTTTCCCAGCGGAAGTCGTCGGCCGTGACGCAGGCCACGCCGGCCTCGCGTTGCTGCGCGCCGGGCAGCTTCATGGTGTTGGCCATCACGAACACGGTGGGCGCAAGACCGGGCAGCATGGGGTGGTCGCGCATGGCGACGCCGCGGCTGAGCTGGATGTAGACCAGCTGGTTGCCGCTTTCGGCCGGCGCCCCGGTGGATTGTGCGTGGGCCGCGATCAGCTTCAGGGCCACGGCCTGCCACTCGGCGCGCGTCATCGGGTTGGGGATGCGCAGCTCGGCCAGGCTGCGTTCCAGGCGCGCCATGTGCTGCTCAAAACGGAACAGCCTGCCGCCATAGGCCGGCACCACTTCGTACACGCCGTCGCCGAAGATGAAGCCGCGGTCCATCACGCTGATCTTCGCGTCCTTGAGGGGGGTGTATTCGCCGTTGAGGTAGCAGGGCGTGTCGGGAAGGCTGGGGGAAAGCGTGGTCATGTGGCTTGAAACGAAGAAAAGAAGGAAGAAAAAGAAAGAAACGTAATTACCCGATTGTCCAGGGTCCGGCGTTCAGCGGCGGCGCTTGAACCAGATGCGCAAACGCCAGGCCAGCTTGACCAGCAAGTAGCCGGTGGCGGAACCCAGCACCGCGAACAGGCCCATGCCCAGTATGGCAGGCCCGCCAAATGATGCCAGCCAGCTGATCACGCCCGCGCCCTCGGACATGGGCACCGGCGGCGGCGCGTCCAGC
>Ga0209676_1002108_pt1 | contig 15303 bp, 16 predicted proteins | sample AraplaCvi_mLB_r2_FD_184282 | JGI IMG/M metagenome (GOLD analysis project Ga0209676, IMG submission 184282) | Arabidopsis root microbial communities from North Carolina, USA - plate scrape MF_Cvi_mLB_r2 (SPAdes) (version 2) | ecosystem: Host-associated > Plants > Roots > Endosphere | place: USA...
TGAAGTGACCCCTAAAAGTTAGACACGGTTATTTCATTAGGCAGCGGTTAGGGTATGGGTTCGATATTGTATCGGACTCATGCCTTTTAATTTTGCCTTAATCCTTTTTGTATTGTAATACGTTATATACTTTTCTAATTCAGTTTTAAAATGGTCTACACTTTCAAATTTTTTGAAGTACAAAAACTCAGACTTCATAATCCCGAAGAAATTCTCCATTACAGAGTTGTCGTAACAGTTTCCTTTACGAGACATACTTTGGAGAATGCCTCTTGACTGAAGCGCATGACAATACTGCTTCATTTGATAGTGCCAGCCCTGATCCGAATGCATGAGAAGCTGATGGTCTTCTGGTAGACGCTCTAAAGCTTTATCTAACATCTCTGAAACAAGTGAATAAGTTGGTCTAGAGCCAATTGTGTACGTAATAATTTCACCATTAAATAAATCTAAAACAGGTGATAAATATAATTTTTCGCCGAATAATTTAAACTCCGTAATATCGGTTACCCATTTTTCATCCGGTGCGTCCGCTGTAAATTGGCGGTCTAAATGATTTGGCGCAATTTTACCGACTGTTCCTTTATAGGATTTATATTTTTTTATACGCACAAGGCACTTTAATCCAAGTTCTTTCATGATGCGTTGGACCTTCTTGTGATTCACGTTCTTCCCACGATTAGCTAGCTCATCACGAATACGACGATAGCCATAACGTCCTTCATGTTCATCGTAAATTGAATTGATTTCTACTTTTAAATCCGCATTTGGATCTATTCGGTTCATTTTCTTTACTAAATCGTAATACGTGCTTCGTGGAATACCAGCGAGTTTCACTAGCCCCCTCACCGAATATTTATGCCTTAACTCAAAGACTACTTTTGCTTTGTCTTGTTTGGTGATTTTTCCTTGTTTTGAACTAAGGCATTCAACTTTTTTAAATACTCGTTTTCCATTTCAAGTTGTTTAATACGTGCTTCTAGTGCTCCGACAGATCCTTCAGCTGAGATTTGTTTTGTCGATTGTTTTTTCATCGATGGACGCCCCTTTTGTCTTGGTTCAAGGGCATCTAAACCGCCAACCTCCATTTGTTTTTGCCAATTATACACCGTTGTATAACTTGGGATTTTAAAAAGAGCTGCGGTATCCATTAATGACGCACCAGATTGAACCATGTAATTTAGTACGTCTAGTTTAAATGGTACAGAATAATTTGTATAGGTATTCCTAAACCCTTCATCTCCATGTAGTTCATATAACTTTAACCAATATTGAAATTGTGCTTTTGTTACTCCCATCTGTTTTGCATACTCTTTTTGAGAAAAAATCTTTGAATTAAAGCCTCGAATAATCTTTAACTTTATCTCGCTCGTAAATTTAGTCATAAAAAAACTACACCTCCAATTGTTAGATGCTGTGTCTAACAATTGGGGTGCAGTTCAAATCCGGCGGCTTATTTTTATCACTCAATTTTGTATCAATTTTTTCTCACGAATACTCAATTGTAAATTTGCTACATTTTTTATAAATTGTTGATCATGTGAAACAAAAAGAATAGTGCCTTCATATCCAGCAATAAAAGTTTCTAATGCTTCTATAGCATAAATATCTAAGAAATTAGTTGGTTCATCTAACAATAAAATATTATATTCACCTAAGAATAACAGACATAGTTGGAGTCGAATAGCTTCTCCACCACTTAAAGACTTTACACTTTTTTGTAAATCTGTACCGACAAACTGCATTGAATGTAAAACACTTCGTACAAATGGTTCATCGTATCCCGAGCGATTTTTCACGAATTGCATAACTGTTGCATCATGCGCGAAATGGTAGCTCATTTGCTCGAAGTATCCTATTTTTGCTTTCGGAGAAATCATTAAGTTATCATCCTTCTTTGCAATATAGTCTAGCAATGTACTTTTTCCACTGCCATTGCACCCTGTAATCGCAATTTTTTTACCAAGTGGCAGTTGGAAACTAACATCTTCTAATAATATTTTATTTTCAACTTGAAGTGTAAATCGCTCAACCATAATCGGGAACTTGTTATATAATTCCGTAGCTTTAGATTGACGGAAAACAATAGATCTATTTTCTCTTACAGCTTCGACTTCCTGAAGTTTTTCCATTCGATTTTCAATAGCTTTAGCTGCACGTTGCATCGCTTTTGCACTCGTACCTTTGGACTTCGTCATAAACGACTTGTTCGGTAAGGCATTCGCTTCCCTTTTAGACATCCTCCCAGCTTGAGCAACCTTTTGAGCTTTTTTCATTTTTTCTTGTGCTGCTTTTTCGAGCCGGCTCTTTTCTTTCACGAACTGTTCATGGGCTTGCTGTTGTTGCTCACGTTCTAACTGCTTTTGAACCACATATTCACTATAATTTCCTAAATAAACTCGGACCTCGCCTTCATGAATTTCCCAAATTGTCGTGACTAGTTCGTCTAGTACAGCACGGTCATGACTAGTTAACATTAACGCTCCATAATAATACCGAAGTTCCTCTAATAAAAAGGAAATCCCCTCTTGATCCAAGTGCGTTGTCGGCTCATCAATTAGTAATGCATCGTAATAGTTGGTAAACAATTGAGCAAGCTTCTTCCTTGTCTGCTCGCCGCCACTTAAATAAACCGAATCTTTTGGTATATCTAATTTTCCAAGTAATACTGGATCGGCTCCAAGAGATGTTGGTGCTTCAAGTTGTTCAAAACATCCGGGCTCAACATGACGATACACTTTCCCTTTAGTTGGTTGAACCTTACCTGACAATAATTTTAATAGTGTACTTTTTCCTGCACCATTACTACCAACAATCCCAATACGGTCAAATTGGTGAATGGCTAACCGGTCTATTTTTAAGATTTCCTTATCTAAATAGGCTACTTCAACATTTTCTAATTCAAAACAAATTTTTTCCATATTCGCTACCTCCCGAAATTTTATCATTTCGTATCAATAAAAAAGTAGTATCCCCATTCAAAATCCCTCCTACATTTAAATAAAATAAAAATCACAGACGTCCTGTCTGTGATTTAGAGTAAAAGGAATTGCCCATCTTCATTGAAATAGAGGCTTGAAGGAAAATGTCACCAAATAAGCCTTCTCTTAGTAAAGGAAAATTACAGAAAAATAAAGAAAGGCAGAACAATCCCTTTCTTCAAATTAGATAATTATATTTAAAATGAAGATTACTAAAAAAGGACAGACTTATCCCGTTTACTCTGTGTTATACAAACAGAGTCTTTGACCGTATTGAATTACTGGTTCAAAGTTAGGGACCATAGTCTAGGTATCATTTTTAATAATCCTCCTTACATTTTAATGGTACGATATTTATCGTATAAAGACTTTGAGAGAAAGTCAATGGAAAATTACACTTACCCACCTTTATTTAAAGTTTGATTGTATCGCATTTAAAAAGCTATCATTTTGAATAAGTTTGATCAAAACGATAGCTTCCTTTTATTTATAATGAGTGTTATTTATAGTTCATACCAACCTTTTAATTTCCTTATTCAATAACATTTATTTCTAATTTTTTCTGTACAGCTTTAATCATTCGAGCAGATCCATAGCAAGTTTCTCCATTTTCCATTAGAATTTCTTTCTTTTTAAAGTCCACTTCCTGAATATTGTCGATATTTACAACGTAAGAATTATGGCAACGAATGAAGCCTTCATACTCTTTTTCTATATCTTTCAGTTTCCCATAAAACTCCACTTGACGATTATCCAAATGTAAAACAACTTTATGTAATGGGGAGGATTCAAAAAACATGATATCATCATAGTTGACACTAATAATTTTATCTGCAATTCTTTGAACGAATTTTTTATTGGATGTCTTGTTCATTACTTGCTTTCTTTCATTTGTCACCTTCAAACAGCTAACAATCTTGCTCTGTACAGAATCGACATCATCTTTAATAATAAAATCCATCGCAGCTACTTTATAAATGAAATTTAAATATGTAAGTTCTGAGTGGGTTGTGATAAAAACAATATCACCTATTGGATCAATTTTTCTGATTTCCGAGCCAAGTGTGATACCATTCATATCATGATTCAAGTCGATATCAAGAAAATATAAACCAGGTCGATTACTCTCCTTTATATAGGCTAATATTTCTTCTGGATCTGCAGTTGTTAGTATCAGTTGCATATCAAGATTTTCAATCATTATGTAATTTGAAACATACCTGGCTATCTTTTCTCTTTGTTCCTTTTGATCTTCACAAATAAAAACATCAATCATCTCAATCCCTCACTTTAAAATTACAATTTCCTGTTTAAAAAATCCATCCTCTATAACTGTATCCAACTGTGTGTTATTTTCTTGATCAACCATTTTCTTCAGGCTAGTCAGCCCCAACCCTCTATTTTCTCCTTTTGTTGAGAAACCTTTTTCGAAATAATGAAAGAGCTTATGTCCAGTATCGCTAAACGTATTCCAAACAACAAAAGACACGGATTGTTCAAATTCCACAAACCCCACTCGAACCGTACCTTTTTCTACTTCTTCTGCTGCTTCAATGGCATTGTCTAGTATAATTCCGATACAGCGGCACAACAGTACACTATCCATATTCAGATAATGAATTTCGTTAGGACATTCAAAAACCACATCTATCCCCTTTTCCTGTGCTGTAATCAGTTTGGAAGATACCAAACCTTTCACTTCTGGGATTTTAATTTGGGACAATCCCCTCATTTTAAAATCATTGTCACGAATCTTTTGACTGACGCGCATAATATTGTCATTAAAATAGCTTTCTAAAGCAGTCATATCACGATTGGTGATGTATTCTGACATAGAAGACAGGATATTGATGTAATCATGGCGAAAAGTTCGCATTTCATTATAGTTTTTTTCCAACTGTTCGGTATACATTTGTAAACTGTTTAGCTCAATTTCTTTTTCCCTCATCTCAAACTGCTTTCTAAAGGTATACACTAGGAATGACAAACTAACAGCAAAAATAATAAAGTAGATTAATAAGTACAGCGTATTCATCAATACAAGCTTATTTTGATTTCCTGTTAATCGTACATAAACAATTATTGTAAAATAAATCGCATATGTAAAAAGACCGAAGAAAGCAGCAATTCGCGTTAAATTCCTATCATCTGCATCCTTCTCAAAAATTCTGATAGTAACTTTTTTCCAAAAGGCTATAAATATTAAGCCAATAATCAGTGTAATAAATTGATGAAGTAATGTCGCTGAAGAAATGATTCCGTTTGTTTCTATAAAGGTAGTACTAATCCCAAAGATTTTTACCATAATGAAAGTTGTTATATGATCAATTAGAATCGTAGCAATCATTATTGTTGATGCGTAGTACAATGCAGGTATCCACTTTAGATAGGTATATTTAAACATAGCAAGAACAAACGCAAATATTAATAACGAACCAAAAATATCTAAATAAGAATATAGCCCAGCCATAATTAAACTAAACAATATGACCGCAATAATATATTCCTTTCGAAAAAAACGTTTACCTATAACGAAACTTACCAAAATACAATAAAATAAAACCTGAATGAATGCTAATATAGCCACTCACTGACCCTCATTTCTATATAGTAACTCCACTATATAGTATACTATAGATAAGTAAACAAAAGGAATCAGGGAAGGCGTGTTAGCGGAAGATAGGAAATTAACAGAAAGACAAAACCTGACCAAAATTCAAACTTATATTCTAACTCTTAAAGCTATCACTTTTACAAAGCTCTTTCAAAAAATTCATTTAAAACAACAGCTCATTATCAAATGGTGAAGCAGGCAATGTCTACTTATAACGATTCTCACCAAATCGTTGGAACTCATTAAATTCTTTTTTTGAGCTTAATAACAACTAATGAAATAATTAGAAGAAACGATGTGTACCCGATTGAAATCAGCATATCTTGATTAAATTCAAATGTCTGATTCCAAATTGAAATATACATTTTATTTAAATGATAGAACGGATTCACATAGGATACATATTTCACAAAATTCGGAAGACTCTCTACAGGTACAGAAAAGCCGCCAGTGAACATAACAATTTGAAACAAAACAATAGACATAATTAGTGCTGTTTTTACTTCCTTGAAGTTTGAATAAATCGCATGAGAATAAACTAACATTATCGCATTAATAAGCAACAAACTTAAATATGAAACTAAGAAATTAACAATAGAAAGTTGCAAATCATAAATAAGTATGCTAATCAATGTTATGAAGACAAATCCTGCAGTTGCAATAATAAATGACTTGGCAATACTGGACATCAAAAGAATTTTATCCGTTATAGGCGTAATGAAAAGTCTTTTTTCAATTCCTTCCGCGCGATTCATTACCTGATCAAAACCAAAGGCAAAAAATACTACTGAAAAACTAATTAGGACAATAAACGATGGAGTATACATTTGAACATAGTTCATTCCTCCGCTATAGGTTGCATTACTGAACATTTGTCCCATTAAAATATATGTTACTGGCGGTACAACAACTGTGAAAACTAAATAAAATAACTCTCTAAAAAACATGATTAAGTCATATTTAATTTGTGTTAATAACATCTTTTCTTCCCCTTATTTAGAAATTTTATCAAGATAAAAGCTATTAATAGACTTATAACCTGATTTCAGTATATTTTCTGGCGTATCATATACTTCGGTTACACCGTCGTTAATGAATAGAACTTTATCACAGTAGAGTTCGATTTCGTCCATGTAATGAGTCGATAAAATCACTGTACTGTCATTTTTTTTAATATATCCTGTGATACTTTCCCATAATACGTTCCGCATATGGGGATCCAGACCAGTAGTCGGTTCATCCAAAATAATCAAACGCGGTTTTGAAGAAAAAGCAATTGCTAGGCTAACCTTTTGCTTCCAGCCTCCAGATAAACTATCAAAAAACGTATTTAGATGCTCCGACAATTCAAACTCTTCGATAATTTCATTCAAATCTACTTTGCTACCATAATAGGCACGAAAAAGATTTAATAATTCTTTTACTTTTAATTTTTTATAAAACTGTGTAGGCTGAAGTACAGCAGATATATTACTTTTGATTTCTTCCAGCTGAGCTTGATCAATTTCCTTTAAGTTATTACCAAAAACAGCTACCTTGCCGTCATTATAATCTTTAATCGTCATTAAAATTTCCAAGAATGTAGATTTCCCAGCACCATTTTTACCGATAACACCAATAATTTCACCTTTTTTAGCAGTAAAGTCTATCCCTTTTAGAACAGCTTTTTTCCCATAGTTCTTAGTTAATTTTTCTACCTTTACATTGTAATCCTGCATGGTTCACCCTCCTAATTTACATACATACTATAACTCGAGAATTCTACTGTTTTTCATTCCATGCATACAATGTGCTCCTCTATACTTAGATGTCCAAAGTATTTGATTTAGGTGTTCTATTTTTATTCCTAACTGTCAACAAGATTCCCTGTGGCAGCACTTGTTTTACAAGTTCAGCTAATTTGAACAGGCAGACTGCTTCAAAAGGGTGCTTAACCTCTGGATAATGTTAAAGCCTTGCAAAGAATAACAGAATCTAATCGTGTGGATAAAGAAACATAAAGTCTTATCCGCAGTATAAGGAGAAGTAAAAAGGTTAATGAAATTGGAACAACTTGAAAAAAGTTTGCATGAATTTGTCATGCTTTTTATACATTTTTTATTCCTTATTTTTTCTTTTTCTTCTATTGTGTACTGTTAGCTTAACGATTCCTCTTTTATAATCCGTAAGATTTTCAAAAACACAGTTTCTAATAATTCATTTTCTTAATCCTGTGAAGAACGAAAAAAACTACTAGACATAAAGTCCAGTAGTTCTATGAATTCCGCTAATTCAATATATACTGTTAGATACATGGGGTTATAATTGTCCTTTTTTTGATATAGACCAGTCATGTGCCACATTTTTAAAAATTTTTTTAAAAGAAGGTTTCCATTCTGACAAATCCTGATAAACAAACGTTATATTGTCACATATTTTATCTGCAACTTCGTACATATGTTTAATATCATTTGCCGTAAACAATATATATCCTTTGCGCCCTGTACCGTCTACAATATTTGGTATAGTGTCGCCCTCTTTTACTAATAGATCAATTAAAACGATCTCGGATATGTTAGCTAACCCTTTATACTTGATTTCTTTTAAGCTACCTGGTTTGGGAATCAAGCTTAAAGACATAGCTTGACAATTTGAAGGTACACATCTAAATTCATCTATAGTATTAGTAGCTAACGCATCATAATAGTATCCAAATTGAGATATGCCGGTTGTTAGTTTTACCATTTTCCAAATGTTACCGCCACCTATCCTCACTTGAGACTCTATGATTATTGGCTTATTTTGTTTGTCTATCTTTACCTCTGTATGAGTAATACCGGCTTCCAGTTGCATGTCGTCCAAAAATAGCATTACTTTCTCAATGATTAATTTTTTTTGATATTCATCTATAGGTGCAGGCATAATAGTATAGTTTATTAAAAATGTATCTTCTTTAAATATTTCAGCTGATAGAGCTAGTATAGAGTGTTTTTTGTTATAAGAAACGGCTTCGACCGTATAAACTACGTCACCTTCCACGTACTCTTCCACTAAAATTGGTAATTGAATACCGTTATCTTTAATAAATAGCTCTACGTCATCTCCTATGTCTAGCTTAGATACTCCTTGACCACCTGCGCCAATCGGGGGCTTTACTATAATACTACCTTTTTTGTTTAAAAATTCATCAATGTCTTTTATGTTGTTGCAAACTATCGAATCTATCGAAAAGTCTTTGCCTGCTAGAATTTCACGCATCATGTCTTTATTACGGGTTATCATATTAGCGTTGTAAGAAACTCCTTTAACATTAAAAATCTTTGCAATTATGCAAGCCGTATCTAGGGCTACTTCGTTAAAAGATACAACCACATCAAACGGTTTCTCTTTGTACAATTCTTCAGCATAGTACACACAGACAGGTATGTTTGTTGTGTCTATTTCTTTTTTATAGAAACACTTTTCTAAGATAGTTCCATCGAAATATATGTGTTTAGTGTAAGACCCTATATACGAAACAGTATACCCCCTATCTAAAGCATCTTGTATAGGCTTTGTCCATCCCCCTATAAATAAAACGTGTGGTGTTTTTTCTATGACAGTTCCTTTTGATACCTTAAACATTATAATCATCTCCTCTAAATTGAACTTGTATATTCAATGTTGACTCCTTTTGATATGCCTCGCCTTAACAACACTATTAAACACAATGTTGTTCCGAAGCCCCCTATAAATAACGTTGTTTGAAGCCCAAATATAGAAACTAAAAAAGCACTAGCAAAACTTCCCAATGCCCAAGCTCCCCAATTAAGGGTACGCTGTACAGCATTTACTCTGCCCAGCATGTGATTTGGTGAGGCAAGTTGTCGTATGGTTGCAGCGTAAGGACCGAATACACCTTCTCCCATACCATGTATGATACTTGCAGCTACTATACCGGATACGGTTCCCAAATATCCCATTATCGGTATTAAGCACAGACCGATAACTGATACAGTAGCGCTATAAATAAGCATTTTTGTATTATTAATTTGTTGGCTTTTTTTGACGAGTATCGTATTGCCTATCAAAAATCCTATCGCTGCCGAACCTACAACAAAGCCTATTTCAAGTTCAGATAGACCCATTACCTTAAATAGGAATATTACTAAAATGCTATTTAATATGTATTTAAAAAAACCATAAACAGCGCCACAGCTTACAATTGGTTCCAATACAGGGTGGTTTTTAAAAAATATCAAACCTTCATATATGTCTTTATATAGCGATTTTATATTTACGTTTTTTAAAGTGCCTTCTGTATGCGGTTCAAACCTTGAAATAAATAATACACACAAAAAACAAACAAAGTACGTTACAGCGTCAACAGTGAATGAGCCTGTTAATCCAATTAGAGTAATAACGATTCCTGCCAGCATAGGACCAATTACTATAGAAAGAGACTCCGAAAGGGCAAGTTGAGCATTCCCTTTTTTTAAGTTGTCTTTATCTGTTACTATTTCGGGTAAGAAAGAAGGAATGGCAATGTTGTAAAACGTAGTAAATATTCCATTTAGAAACATGAGAAAAACCAATAATAGGAACGTTATTATATTTGTTCCAGTCAGTATGAAAACTAATAAAAATAAAACGCCTTGACATATACTACAAATTAGCAAAACCTTTTTTCTATGAAGGATATCTATCAAAGCACCGGCTACTAATCCAAAAAGTAGGTAGGGTATAAATATAATCCCACGAAGCATGGCAGCATTTGCCTCACTTGTTTCTAGTACCTCTAATGCAAAAAGAGGCAAAGCCACTACTGTAAACTGGGTACCTAACAAACTTATAGACTGTCCTAGCCAAAGCTTGTAAAAATTAAAATGTTTTTTATTTTTCATAATACACTTCCATTAATTCATATTTATAAAAATAAAGAACTGACAAATTATCATAATATTCAGAAATTTTATCATGCATTTTATACATTTTCTTTTTCCCTCTTATCTTTTCTTTTTCTTCCATCGTGCATATTTTTCAGACATGCAAACTGCACATGACCTAAAACCTGCTGATATAGCCGTCTGTTCATCGGCAAAAAACACGCGATGTTTAATGTATCCCCCTTTGCTATAGCTCTTAGTGCTGAGGGACAATCGAATCTTCCATATAATTTACTCGGTCGATACCCACCCAAAATACCCGGTGTATCACTTTGATATGGATGCATATCGGCACCCAACAGGGTGAATGTCTTTTTTCTATTTTCAGCACTTTTCTCATTATCTTTATACATGTAATCACTTCCTATTTTTTTACGGCTCAAACCCAGCCTGACTCACATAAACGTGATTTTCTGGAAAGATTTCAATGAATCGGTTATATACTTCTTTAATTACATGTGGTCCATACCATTCTTCTAAACCAAGTTTGGCATACTTTTTCTCAATACCAAGTTTTCTTGTGCGTTTTCCACCACTGCCATCACCCATGAAGTAGTCATCAATACAAATCCGTTCAACGAATGGCTTCAATTTCATAGGGAAATATTCTCCACTCGGTAAAATGGGGGCTATAGCAACTTGAGTTGGTATTTCAGCAGCCGCTAATTGTTCCAATGTCTTAAAACGCGCCTGGATTGGAGGTGCCTTTGGCGTAAAATGTTTACGGATTGTTTCCGAATCTGTCTCAATCGTCATACTTACTCGAACTTTATCTTTAAAATGTTGCAGCAAATCGATATCTCGACTGACAAGTGGGCTTCTAGTCTGTACTAATAGGAAGTCAGGAGGATCTTCTACCATAACTTCTAGTAAAGATCGCGTCACTTTTTCCTTATGCTCTATTGGTTGATACGGATCAGTACTTGATGACATAAAAATGGTTACATTTCCTTTGGCTTTGGCGCGCCGAAGCTCCTTTTTTAATAAATTCGCAGCTCCGTTTTTAACATCGATCCAATTTCCCCATTCCCCTTCTCGAAAAAGAGATACAGGCATTTCGCGTACATAACAATAGGAACACCCAAATGAACAGCCTGTATAAGGATTTAGTGAATGCGTATAACCAGAAAGGAAGCCCGTCCCTTTATTCAGAATCGTTTTCGGATTTTTATAAAATAATTCACTTGTCATGACAAAACCTCCATTCATTGTACGGCAATAATTACTCATTGCTTGATGAAGCTTGCTTTTCTAGATCCAGTAGCAATGTCTTCATTTCTAATCCGCCCCGATAGCCAGTTAATGAGCCACTCTTCCCTATTACACGATGGCACGGTACAGTAATTAATACCGGATTAGCCCCAATAGCCGCTCCTACAGCACGAACGGCTGCTGGTTTATTTATATCATTTGCAATGTCTGAATAGGATTTCGTCTGCCCATAAGGAATCTCACAAAGTGCATTCCAGACTGCTAGCTGAAATTGCGTACCTACGTACTCAAATGGAACAGTAAAGGTTTTCCGCTTCCCTTCTAGGTACTGAGTGATTTCAACAACATAGGGTTCAAGCTTTTCATCATCTTCGACAAGAGGACTTCCTGGATAGCGTTTCTTAGCCCATTCGAACAATTCCTCGAATGGTTTGTTCTGTGAACCTACAAACACAAGCCCCTTTGAAGTTGAAGCAATATAAAAATTCCAATCCTTAGACTTTAGTAAAGACCAATAAAGAGTTGGTTTATTCTTTGTTTCCATAGTACTTTTCCTCCATTTTACTCATTTGACGAAATTGCGCTGGTGTCTGTCCAGTTTTCTTTTTAAATAAAGTAATAAAATAAGGTGTGTTAGTCATACCCACACATATGGCGATATCTCCAATCGCTTTATTTGTTTGAATCAAATACTTTTTAGCCGCGTGTACTCTAACTTGTTGTATATACTCAACCGGCGTAATGCCTTTAATCCTTTTAAATGTTCGATGCAAATGATACGGACTCCCATGACAAATAGTTGCCAAAGATTCTAGCGTTAATTTTTCTGTGAAATTTTTATCAATGTATTCCGTAATTAAATCAACCCACTCGCTATCAGGTAGATTTTCATTAGTGGGCTTGCAACGTTTACAAGGACGAAAATTTGCGCGGAGAGCTTGTTCTGCGTTTGGAAAAATGCATACATTTTCTTTTTTCGGAACGCGAGATTTACAGGATGGTTTACAAAATATCCCTGTAGACTTTACAGCGTAGAAAAATTGATTATTGAACGCTGCATCATTATTTATAATTGCTTGCCACTTTTCATCTGGTATCATCTCTACATCATTTGAAATTCTATGTCCGTTATTAATACTATCTGGCATGACCTCACCTCTCCTTACAATATACTCCCTTTAAATTCAAAATGTATAGTTCTGGGAATGGAATAGCAATATATTGAAGCTAATTTTTTATCCCGCATAACGGGCTGTAAGACTCCCCCTCTAACACTTAGAGAAATCCGAGAAGTTAAGGTGGGAGATATACAGCCCGTAAAAGCCCTATTGGTTTACCTAACAGTAGGGGATGAAGAAAATTCCCACTGATCAAAGTTTCACTTTATTTAGAATCGTGAAAAATAATCCCAAGACCGTATCGTTCTCCAGAAGTAACCGTGCTTACTCCGTGACGTACCGTATTTTTATAATATCCTTTTTTACCTAGAACAGGTCTATAGTTAGTAGGAAAAATCAGCGCACTACCTTGTTCTAATGTAATTACATGTCCCCTACTCTGAGCACGAGGAATTTGTTCCACTAATAGAAATTCTCCACCGCAAAAGTCTTTTTCTCGTCCATTTAATACAAATACTACTTGAAACGGGAAAAATATGTCGCCATATACATCTTGATGCAAACAATTAAACCCGCCTGTTTCATACTTTAATAGTAAAGGTGTCGGTCTTGTTTGCTCATATTTTTCACAGGTGTTCAAAAAATCTTGAAGGTGATCTGGAAACTGTGCTGTTTTCTTTAAATAACCTAACCATCGATTAGCTGTTTTGGCCAACTCTACATAAAAGGACTCCCTTAAACTTTGGATGATTTCAGGTAATGGATAGGAAAAATATTTGTACTCCCCATTTCCAAAGCGATATCTCGTCATATTGATTGTCGCTCTGTATGGCTCTTCCTCACAATACAATTCTTTGAAGAATTCACATTCCTCTATTGTTAAAATCACTGGAAGCTTTGCGAATCCTTGCTCATCTAATTCATGTTGAATTGAATCCCAATTTAAGCTCTCGACACGTGTTTTTATATTTTGGACCATTTTTATCAACTCCTATTTTGCATTCTTGATAACTAACACTATAACCGCATAAATAAAAAAAAATAAGGTGTTTAGAATGTAATAGCAAGATAACAAAATTAGGTAAGATTATTTTGTGATAAAGTAAAATTACAGTTAGTGTAAGTTTTCAATCGTATAAAAAATCGGAATAGATGAGGAGAATGAAAAAATGACATGGCATGAAGTCAATGAAGTTATTGCAATCACATTACCTGAAAATTTCGACATGAATGCAAACCTAGGCTATTTGACAAGGGAAAAAAATGAATGCATGTATGAAATAGAGAATGATACCATTACAAAAGTTATAGCCATTGAGGAAATTCGGTCCTTAGTACAGGTAAGCGTAATCAATAAACAAATGGTTGTTCAATTCCTAAATGATACGAGACCTATTGAAAAGTGGAAACGGGAAGAAATTGTAAAATACATTTATGAATGGTTTGATCTTGATAATGATTTAACGTCATTTTATGAAATGGCAAAAGCAGACCCATTACTTAAAATGCCTGCCCAAAAATTTTATGGATTGCGAGTTATCGGCATTCCCGATTTATTTGAAGCTTTATGTTGGGGAATTTTAGGGCAACAAATTAACTTAACCTTCGCGTACTCCTTAAAGAAGCAATTTGTAGAAAAATTTGGCGATTCCATCGAATGGAATGGTAAAAAGTATTGGGTGTTCCCAACGTACGAACGAATTGCACAGTTAACGCCTATCGACCTAGCTGATATTAAAATGACGATAAAAAAAAGTGAATACATTATTGGAATAGCTAAATTAATGGCAAGCGGAGAATTATCGAGGGAAAAACTAATAAAAATGAACTTTAAAGATGCTGAAAAAAAATTAATTAAAATACGAGGAATCGGTCCTTGGACAGCCAATTATGTTTTAATGCGCTGCCTCAGGTTCCAGACAGCTTTTCCAATTGATGATGTAGGTCTTATTAATTCGATAAAAATAGTACGTAATATGGACCGAAAGCCTACGAAAGATGAAATCTTAGAATTATCGCTTCCATGGGAAAACTGGGAATCATATGCTACCTTTTATTTATGGCGTGTCCTTTACTGATCTTTAATTTTAAACCAAGGCGGATAATCTGCCCCACTGCCCTGTTCCTTGCCCCTCTTTAAACCAACTCGACACAAAAACACCCCTTTAGATAATCATATCCAAAGGGGCAAAGCTTCGCGAGTTTATTTTAAACATCGCATCTTTTTTATAAACGGTTTATAGGCCACATTTTAACTGTGCCGCACAGTTTGTACATGTATTACAGCCACCGATTTCTTCTACAGTTCCTTTACGGCATACAGGACAAGTATTCCCTACATCCGAACCAATAACTGTTGTCGATTCTAATGCTTGAATCGTATCTACTAATACAACTGGACGCTTCGTTGGTACTTCTACTAAATCTTCCTCAAATGACAGTTGATCCATATCATTTTCTTCAGCCTTTAGTGT
>Ga0209676_1002111_pt1 | contig 15272 bp, 14 predicted proteins | sample AraplaCvi_mLB_r2_FD_184282 | JGI IMG/M metagenome (GOLD analysis project Ga0209676, IMG submission 184282) | Arabidopsis root microbial communities from North Carolina, USA - plate scrape MF_Cvi_mLB_r2 (SPAdes) (version 2) | ecosystem: Host-associated > Plants > Roots > Endosphere | place: USA...
TTGAAAATGAAAGACCGAAGAATTTACCTCTCGTGCGATTTGCTCCATTGTGATGTCATCTAATAAATGCTCCTCAATATAATTAATTGCTTTTTGAATCGACTCTATCCAACTCAAGTGCTCTCACTCCTTGTTTATAGCATAAAATATTCGAATTATTTAATCCTGTCTTTTTATGCTATCTTTGGACTGGTTAAAATGAAAGCTTTATTTTTTATTGGTACATCACCATATCTTGGTGTTGATTTTCATTCGGACTGGGCGCTTTGTAGCTACCGCTTCGCTGCAGGGTCTCATCTGTAACACTAATCCCCAAGAAGTCGCCCAGTCGGAACGGAGGTTAACCAATCATACGTTAATACAAATGTCAGCCTTAATTCTCAACAACATCCAGTATATGTTAAAATTAGTATTAAACAGTGTGAAAGGATTGGAGGTTTTGATATTGATTAAATGGCAAGGAGCTGCAGGAATTTGCTTCAATGCAGACAATCAATTATTAATGGTTTTGCAAGGTACTAAAGAAGAGGCTAAATCTTGGGCCGTACCATCAGGTGGAAAAGAAGCTACTGAGAATTTTGAGTCATGTTGTAAACGCGAGGTATATGAAGAAACCGGATTTGTAGTAGACATCATCAGAGAAGTGTTACATAAAAATAATGATGCAGTGGAAGTTCGTTATTTCGAGATGATCATTACTGGTGGACAAATGATGATACATGATCCCGATGAATTGATTTATGAAATTGCGTGGAAATCAAAAGATGAATTATTAGATTTAACATTATCTTTCCCTGAAGATAGGCAATTTCTTTTATCATTATTCCAATAATTGAATCGTCGTAGCTTTTAATTAATGGTAGTAGGGAGATACCTATGGACACCAAAAATTAGAAAAGTATACTTAGTGCTTGGCATTACCTCTCACAGGTATTTCCCTTTCTTCTGCGGGTAACCACTTATCATATCGATTATTTAATCTTTACTTTTTCAACAGCCGCTTCGTATATCAATTCGTCCTCAATTTTAATATATTGATTTTTCGCTGACTTACAATAGCCTTCTTTTTCTAGAAAATCCTTTAGCTCCGATTTCTTAGCAAATATTGTTTCAATGACATTCCGCTCCTCTTCAGATTCATCTGTTCTTTTAGCAATGGATACCCAATATATTTTTGACAAGTTATATCCCCCTTTGAATCAATTATTTATAAATAATTAATGCTGAATGTATAACAGTATGCTCCCCTATATATAACGTATTATATTTAATATCAACTATTAAATAGTCGCTTAAATCTAATAGAGCGTTATTAATATCATGTTCAAATTGCAAAATATCATTGTTTTGTATTGTTACTACTTGAGTCGCTTGCGTCATACATTTTCCCCCGTTTCTTCTAATCATAGATCTAAAGGAAGTAGTTGTCTCAACAAAATGCTTTCGTAGTAAGAATAGGTCATTAATGTGTTTAAGAACCTAATAACCCTAAAAATAAAATAAGACTCCCCCCTGGTTGATAAAGACAGTTAAAAACTCATTCATATGGTAAAATAAAACATGATATAATGAAATATTATCCATTTAACAAAAATTAAATTAAAGAGTTTCAACAATATACTAAATTAATATGTCTAGCATTCATGATTAATCTTCATTAGAAAGTAGGTTTTTTTTTGAAAATTACTGCTATCCTCGAAAATTCGAAGTTAGAAAAAAAATTAACTGCAAAGCATGGTTTATCATTGTATATAGAAACCGAACAAATGAACATTATTTTTGATTTAGGTCCCGATCACTCTTATATAAAAAATGCACAAGCATTAGGTATCGATTTAAATAAAGCGAATGCAGTAATTATTTCACACGGGCATTCTGATCATATTGGAGGATTAAGTTATTTGGATGAAGTAAATAAACATGCTCCCATTTATTTGTCTTCGAATGCCTTAGAATCACATTGGCTAAAAATTGGACCCTATTATCATAATGTAGGAGCAAAGGATACATTAAAAAATTTCGATAATCGTCTGAAGTTTATTTACGATGATATAGAACTTACAAAGGGAATTCATATTATTCATTTAGCTCCTACGAATGAATATACGAACAATCTTTATAAAGGGGCTAAGAAGGAATTAGATGATTTCAATCACGAAATCGTGTTAGTGATTGAAAACGAAAATGAGTTAGTACTATTTAGCGGTTGTAGTCATCATGGAATTGTAAACATAACTAAAACTATAACTGAAAAATTTCCAAATAAGAATATCAACGCAACTATCGGCGGATTTCATTTAATTGGTCTACCCATAGTTAACACTTTAGGAAAGTCCCGAGAAGAAGTTATCTCCATTGGTAACACATTAAATGAAATGAAGATTGACTGTATGTATTCTTGCCATTGTACTGGAACAAAAGGATTTAACATTCTCAAAACCGTCTTAAAAGAAAAATTACAATCTTTTAAAACAGGACAAATTATCGAGCTTTAGTAGATGTTACAAATTTCAACCCTTTCATAGACAGCGAGATCTGCTTTTAATCGATGTGAATGGAGAGATTCAATTGAAAATAATTGAGAGAACAATAATACTTTCATGTGCAGCTATATTCCTATTTATTGTTTTTAAAGCCGTATATAATGGGGTACAGTCAAATAGATCTTTAATCAAACCCCAAAGTTCAAACTATTACCAAATAATTGATAAAGATTTTAATAAAACAGTGGACGTACCTTTTACTAATATCAACTCATATAAGGGGAATGCTGACTATATTTATATGAGTGTAGATCAAGAGAGTCCTGCTTTTGATAATAAAATTGTTCAATACAATCGAAAGACCCAGAAATACACAACCATTTTTAACAGTAAATTCAAAATGCCATCAGTTCAAAGGGTAGAATTAAATGATACTTGGTTATTGTGGGTAGATTCCGATGAACACGGAGGGTATCTGAATCCATATTTTATGAATTTAAAGACGCAAGAAATTCACCCATTGACGAAAGAAAATGATGAAAATGTTTCTAATGACTTTCCCATACTAATTGGAGACTATGCAGCTTGGATTCAAATGGACAGAAAAGATGAAAAAGCGCAAGTTCTGCTTAAGAATCTCAAAACAGACGAAACAATCAGTATATATGATTTAAATAGCTACACATACAGAAATATGAATTTGTCTGCGAAAGACGGAAAAATATTATTCACTGATGAAAAAGATTATTTTGGATACCTCTATTTGTATGATGTTAAAAGTAAAGAAATAAAAGAATTTAAAAGTTCCTATGAATTTATTGGTTCGGCAAGGCTACTTAGTAATCAACAATGGGTTTACCTAACGTTTGACGACCCTACTAAATCTTCAACTGGTGATGGTAAGCTGATTTTTTATGACGCTTCGACAAATCATACTCAAGAAGTTGTTTCGGAAGTGTCAATTGCAAATAATCTTTACACAGATTTTAATAATCAAGTGTTCTTTTCTTATAATAATGATGAAAATTGTAGCAAATTATTTCATGTGAAAAATAATTCACTGGTTGAAATTAAGAAATTTAAAACCCCTTACATATATGGGTTTGCTGCAGAAAATAATATCTATATTATTAACCAGGATTTATCAGATGAAAAACGCAAATTAATTATCCAAAGTGAACTACCTAACTAAAAATAGCTATCCCTATCAATGAAAAAATAGGGATAGCCTTCTTCTTGGACTCTCAATTCCTCACATTTCTGATCAAAAGTGTCGGAGTACTAAAGCTCCAACACTCCCCTTCTAATACATTTTCAAATATTCTTCCCGCTCCCAATTGTGGACACGTGTACGATATTTATTCCATTCTATTTCTTTAGCAGCAGTAAATTTCTCAAAGATATGATCACCAAGTGCTTCACGTACAATAAGATCCATCTCTAGTTCAATAAGTGCATTTTCCAATGATGATGGTAGACTGTCGATACCATTTAATTCACGCTCAGCTCGTGACATTTTATAAATATTACGATCTACAGCATCTGGAGGTGTTAGATCTTTGCGAACTCCATCAAGACCGGATGCTAAAATAACAGCCATCGCTAAATATGGGTTTGCTGCTGGATCGACTGAACGAAGCTCGATACGTGTTGAAAGTCCTCGTGCAGCCGGAATTCGAATAAGTGGTGAACGGTTTTGAGCAGACCATGCTACATAGCAAGGAGCTTCGTAGCCAGGCACTAATCGTTTATAGGAATTAACAAGTGGGTTCGTTATTGCTGTAAAACCGTGTACATGTTCTATAATTCCCGCCATAAAACTTCGGGCTGTTTGACTTAATTGTAATTCTGCATTTTCATCGTAAAACGCATTTTTATCCCCTTCAAACAAAGATAAATTGAAATGCATTCCAGAACCGTTGACGCCAAATAATGGCTTTGGCATAAATGTTGCATGTAGTCCATGCTGTGCAGCGATTGTTTTTACAACCAGTTTAAACGTTTGAATATTATCACAGGCTTCGATAGCACTTGCATACTTAAAATCGATTTCATGCTGACCAGGGGCAACCTCATGATGAGAGGCTTCGATTTCAAAACCCATTTCTTCTAGCTCTAATACAATGTCACGTCGACAGTTCTCTCCTAAGTCTGTCGGAGCTAAATCGAAGTATCCTCCACTATCGTTTAGCTCAAGTGTTGGGTGTCCTTTTTCATCTAATTTAAATAAGAAAAACTCTGGCTCAGGTCCTAAATTAAATGAAGTAAAACCTAACTCCTCCATCTCTTTTAAAACCCTCTTCAGATTAGAGCGTGGATCGCCTTCAAACGGTGTACCATCCGGTCTAGCAATATCACATATAAAGCGCGCCACCTTGCCTTTTTCAGCAGTCCAAGGAAAAATCACGAAGGTACTCAAGTCCGGACGTAAGTACATATCTGATTCCTCAATGCGCACAAAACCTTCAATGGATGAGCCATCAAACATCATTTTGTTGTCCAACGCTTTTTCTAGTTGGCTAACTGGTACTTCCACGTTTTTAATCGTTCCCAATATATCAGTAAATTGTAGGCGAATAAATTTCACATTTTCTTCCTTTATTCGACGTCTAATATCTTCTTTTGTATAATGTTTCATTCTTCACCACTCCAATGTAATTTTAATTAACATCACTTCTTGATTACTGTTATTAAAATACATTAAAAGGACAAAAAACGCAATATGAATGTTAGGTTTTATTACATCGTTTTTTTTCGAATATATTAATCTTATTTTCAGATGGATATGATACATTTATAAAAGGAAAAGAACACTCGTTAACCCATCAATATAAAAAAGTAGGTTGTATTCCAATTAAATGAAATACAACCTACTCTCTTTAATATTGTAAAAGCATATTTACTAACACAACAATAATCACAACAGGTACAACTATTAACATCAGTAGACGATACGTTGTATAGAACCCCTGTCCCAATTTACTACCTATTAACAATTCCTTCTTCACAAACTCTTTATCAACTACATACGCAATAAAGATAGCAATCAATAAGTTACCTAACGGAAGCATTAAGTTTGATACTAAAAAGTCAGTTGCATCAAAAATCGTTTTTCCAAAGATTGATACATCCGCTAATGTACTTGATGAAAGCGCTGCTGGGATTGCGGCAATAAAGACTACTACACCTAGTAACATCGTTAATGTAGAACGAGACATACGACCCTTTTCAATAAATGCCGCTACGATAATTTCATATAAACTGAAAGAAGAAGTTAACGTTGCGAACAAAAATAATAATAAAAACATCGCTAAGAATACTTCACCAAACGGCATTTGACTAAATGCTGTTGGCAGAACCATAAATAGTAAGCCCGGTCCAGCTGCAGGCTCTAAATCAAAAGCAAACACAACAGGGAAAATCGCTAATCCTGCCAAAAACGATACAAGTACAGTTAAGAGTACAACTGAGCCCGCCGAGTTAGGCAAACTCACATCCTTTTTTAAATATGAGCTGTATGTCACAAGACAAGAAAACCCTACCGCTAAGCCAAAGAAGGACTGTCCTAACGCTTCTAATACAGCCTTACCAGTAATATTGGAAAAATCCGGCCACAAGAAGAATTTAACCCCTTCCATCGCCCCATCTAATGTTACCGCTCGCACAACAAGTACTATAAACATGATAAATAATAAAGGCATCATCCACTTATTAGCCTTCTCTATGCCATTTTGCACGCCAAGTGAAATGACTAGTACATTTATCAGCGTAAACAACCCTAAACCTAGTAATGTAATCCAAGGCGTCCCTACAATCTTTCCAAATAATTCACTAGGATCATTTGCAGGATCAATAACAGCCCCAGTTATACCAAGCCCACTATATATAAAAATCCAGCCTCCTACAACGCTGTAAAAAGTTAATAACAAAAAACAACCCAACACGCCCATTCGGCCAACCCATGCCCAACTTGTTTTTGTTGGCGCAATTTTTTTATAGGCAGTTACAGCCTCTGACTGTGTACCCCGACCTAAAACGTATTCTGATAATAGCATCGGTAAACCGATCAATAATGTAAATAGAACAAAAATAAGGAAAAACGCTCCCCCACCACTTTGTCCAGTAACATACGGAAGCTTCCAAATTGCTCCCAGTCCAATTGCAGCTCCTGCCGATGCTAAAATAAAGCCTAGCTTACTAGACCACTGACTCTTTTTTTCACTCATCTCTTCAAACTCCTCTAACATTCTAAACTCTTCCTTATTTTACACGAAAATACTAAACGCGACTAGATAAAGTGAAACTTTAATCAGCGGCGGTTTTCTTCATCCCCACTGATCATTAGTTGTCACCAATCAGGCTTTTACGGACAGTTAATCTCTCACCTAACGAGGCGGGAGTCTTGTACCTGACGCTTTGTTTTCGTTACAGATAAATTACTGTCCGTTTATGTAGGAGAAAAAGTGATCGGGTTTGATGCAAAACCACTCAGGCAGGACGCATAAGTGATCGACTTTAAACCAAAACCACTCAGATAGGACCACTTACTATCCTCAATCTCTCTACAGCCAACACATAGCTCTATAGCACAATCAGACAAGCCGTGTAAGCACTTCCTCTGCTTCCCTGTTGACCCTCATAGGTTCGTTAAATGGCTATGTGAGCTTGTTACTCAGAGCTTATAACATTCAATCTTTTGTTATCCATACACTTTCACTTCGCATCAACATTTGGAAATATGTTACACTATTCCAAACAACTGATTATTCAGGTATTCAACTCCCATGAAAGAACTTAATCATCTTTCATTTTCTGTGGTAAAGTGTTGATTTTTGGCGCTTCATGGATGGCTAACTTAGCAATTTAGTTTATCAACAAATAAATTGTTTTCTGAAACGCAATTAATCATGAACACCAAGGTATTTTTCTTTCGGCTCTATTAAAGGTAATCATTTACAATCGAAACAAAGAATGAGAGGTGGTAATATATTGAAACAACATAAAGAGTTTTATCCAATCATTTTAACTTTAGTTTTGTTCTTAGTTGCATTATTTATTTTCTTTGTATTTAGGTCTCCGAATATAAATCTATGGATTCCAATTTTCTTATATGTTTTGATAGACATTGGGTTTATTGCGTCATTAATTTTAGGGGTCAAGTCTAAAAATATAACTGTAAAGGTGTTCAGTATTCTTTCAAACATTACATTTATGATACCGTTATCAATATTGATATTTCTGTTACTGTTGGCAAATGGAATTTCTGAACCATAGAGAATCAAAATCAAGGAAACTCGTCAGGGCTTCCTTAATTTATTATTCGATTATCAACATTATAATTTAACAGAGCCTTTAAAAAACAAAAAATACCTTCAAGGTTTATATAGAAAGATAAAACAACAGCGTAAGAAAGATAAAAATGATAACAAAATTGGTATAGTCATTGTAAATATTTGTGTTGTATTAGCGATTTTGGTTCTTATACTAAATGCATTTATCAAAGAGTTCTAGATTGTTTTATTGGAAAATTTGAGCGTTGAAAATTATAAAAAATGTATTTAAACTCCCATGAAAGAACTTAATCATCTTTCATTTTCTGTGATGTAGCGCTGGTTTTTGTGCTACATGGATGGTTAACAGAGGCTTTAGTTTAATAAGAACAGGACTTGTGTTCATGATTAAACTTCATGTATGCAAGTCCTTTTGCTATGCTTCCTCAATCACTCCAGCAGCTTCACACATAGCTCTGTAGCAACGATTAAACAACCTATGTCAGTGATTCCTCAGCTCCACTATCTGCCCTCATTGGCTCATTATATGCTTATAAGTGGTACTACGGTTGCTATCGTTGCTCATAGGGTTTGTAGCAAACACTCTATTAGCACAGCACTTCATTATGCCACGCTCAACTGTGACACCACTTCATTTGAGGAAGGTGTATCTCTGAATACCAACCTGAGAGCAATCTAGGCAACCAAGTGTATGTCTATCTAATCCTCGATTCGTCTGAGGGCTATTCTGGACTTAACAATGCACATCAGCTTAGTGATGTGCTACCGCAATCTCTTCATAACTTGCTTTATAAGCTCACTCTTCCATACACCAATATTTGTAAACGTGTTAAACTATACCAAACGACTGATTATTCAGTTATTGAACGAACGGACAGTTTAGTTCAATAAGTAATTTGGTCAATCATGGTAAAGTAATATTAGTTATAGGAGAGATGATAATGGACCAATTAAAAGGGAAAGTTGCGATTGTTACGGGTGTAAGCCGTCTGAAAGGGATAGGAGCTGCTATTTGTAAGGAGTTAGCTGATTCGGGTTATCATATATTTTTTACTTATTGGACGGAATATGATAAAAAAATGCCTTGGAGCATTGAATTAGATGAACCCGTTAAATTAAAAGAAGAATTAATAAAAAAAGGTATTAAGGTATCATTTATGGAGTTGGATTTAACTCAACATGATGCACCTGAACAACTTATAAATAAAGTTTCTGAACAACTTGGTAGTCCTGATATCTTGATTAATAACGCAGCATACTCAACCAACAACGATTTTTCTAATTTAACTGCCGAAGAATTAGATAAACATTACATGGTAAATGTGCGTGCAACGACACTATTAAGTAGTAGATTTGCTCAAAGGTTTGATAAGAAATCAGGTGGAAGAATAGTCAATATTACTTCAGGTCAGTTTCAAGGACCAATGCCTGGCGAATTAGCATATGCAACAACAAAAGGTGCAGTTGATGCTTTAACTATTACGTTGTCAGCTGAACTAGCCCCTTTAGGAATAACGGTTAATGCATTAAATCCAGGTCCAACTGATACAGGTTGGATGACAGAAGAAATAAAAAATGAATTAAAACCGATGTTTCCTTTCGGTAGAATAGGAAAACCGAGAGATGTTGCAAAAACTATTAAATTTCTAGTGAGCGATGAAGCAGATTGGATTACAGGTCAGATTATTCATTCAGAAGGTGGATTTAAAAGGTAAATTTAACTAAAAAGGCTTTGGTTTTAGAACCTTTTTGTTGTATTAAATTCCAAGGAAGTTATCAATTTGTGAAACATTGTACTTAAACTCCCATGAAAGAACGTAATCATCTTTCATTTTCTGTGGTGAAGTGTTGATTTTTGGCGCTTCATGGATGGCTAACGGGGCTCAAGAGTTGAAGAGGGTTACTCTAAATATAAAAGTAGCAAAGAGGATATTAAATGATAAGTAAAATAGAATTATACGAAAAAGAGTCTCAGGAATTCAAACCTTTTAAACACTTTATTTCACGCATTCAAGTAATACGGAAAGAATCCAGCTATGGGGCTGAAGTTGCCTCAAAATGGACTGATATTTTAAACCAAACTCTTGTATATGAAACTTACCCAGTGATACATCCAATTGGTCAGGAGACATTCTCGTTATATGCAGAGTTCACGACTGGTGTATTTGAGTATACCTTAGACATAGACGGGGCTACTACATTTATAAAAGAAAAAAACATTAAACCCATAAAGATTTCTCCATCGAATATAATTGAAGCTGTTGACCAAGGTAACATAAATAAAGACCCAAATCGAATAAAACCCAATCATAAAAATCCTGTAATGGTACTTCAGAGTCGATTTTTAACCAACAACAAACCTTATTGTATCAATGGAAACCATCGTATATTTGAAGCATATAGAAATAATGACGAACAAATAGAAGTTTATGTTTTTAAAGATTTGGAGTTTGTTCCTTTCTTTTATGACGTTCTAAGTAAAGCAACATATTTTTTAGAAATCGATTACCATAATGTGGTTAATGATAGAAGATATTTCTTGCATAACGAAAATGGTGCATTTGCAAATGAATTTAAGTAAATACGTTTCTTCAACTCCCATGAAAGAACTTAATCATCTTTCATTTTCTGTGATGTAGCGCTGGTTTTTGCGCTACATGAATGGCTAACGGGGGCTATCCTTCAATAAGAATAGAATTTGTGTTTATGATTAAATTTCATAAATGCAAGTCCTTTGGTTATGCTTCCTCAAGCGCTCCCAAAACCCAACATATGGCTTTGTAGCTCCATTCAAACAGCCTGTGTAAATGATTCCCCCACTTCACTATCAACGGTCACAGGCTCGTTAAAGGCTTCTAAGAGCTTGCTACTCAGCTAGCTCATTCTCACAAAGTTAATGAATATACATAAATGTTTCCTCACATGTATTCACCAATATTTGTAAATATGATACAATCAACAAAATAACTAATTATTCTGTCATTAAATTAATTTACGTGAGGTGAAGATGTTGAAAAATTATATATTTGCAGGAGTTTTACTTGGAACTGTCTTATTATCAGGCTGTGTAAATGAAAAAGTAGAAAATGTAGAACCATCAGAACCTTTAACTGATGGACAAACAGTAGAAAATAAAAAGTTATCTAATATTGACAAAGTAGTTGTACCACCAACTCCTTTAGACTTAACACAAGAACAAAAAGAAAAGTATTACAAGGAATATATTTCTCTTGTAGAGAAAGTTAATGCAGAATATAATGAAGACTTTATTATAGAGCCTATATCTAAGTTTTTAGAGGAATATTGGGTTGAAGTTAAGGATTTTGAAAAGATATTAAAAGAAAGAGTAGATGCTTCATTTATAGTTTCAAAAAACAACGAAGCTTATCCTCCAACTATTGTGCCTAAGTCAGTGGAATTACATACAAGTTCAAATGTAGCGATTATTAGTTTTAAAGGTTCTTTTGAAACACAGTTAAATTCCAATACACCTGATGGTAGACAGTTGTTCTCAGCTATGAACTCTATTTCTTCGCAAATTGAAAATGGTAGCGGTAATTGGATACAAACAGGATACGATTATTCAATGGTAGAAGGTGGGCGTACTTTTCTAATTACTGTGGGTGGAAAATACTCACAAAACGGTGTTACTTCTTCTCATATCATAGAAGTAGAATTTCATTGTAATAAAAATGGTGGTATTAGTTGATGACAGAAAGACAAAGGTCATATTAAACGTGGGCGATTCCGAGAATCTTTTGTAACGTGAATACGTCTCCTCCATTAACTAAAAATCGATGAGCAAACGTATGAGCCGACAATCTAACATCTTTAAAGTTCATAGCTATTTGCAGACGTTTAAACACGCTTTTAGTTGAGTCATAAGCCATTTGAGAGCCATCTCTGTTAACAAAGACGTATTCTGGCAATTCTTTAAAGTAGCGAGTACAAAAAACCTTTAACTCGTTTAACTCATCAATAACCTTATCTGTTAATGGCACTGTTTCCTGCCTTCTATTTTTCCCAAATATATATAACTGAAAATGTTGTTCATCAATATCTGACCACTTAATCCCTCTTAATTCTCCAATTCTAATGCCAGTACCGAGCAATAAGATAATAATAGTGTGATTTCTGTATGCCGTGTATTCATGATCCTTTCTTCTCAACCTTCTGTAATAGGAAAGCATTTGTTGAATATGCGAATCTTTGAATACTTCGATACGATAGTCAGTTTCTTGACGTTTTACTTTTTTGCACGGATTAGATTTAATATACTCGTTATCCAATAAGTGGTTGAAAAAGTTATTGAGATTTTTTAGCTTAACATTAATCGTAGTTGGATTATTCCCTCGTTCATTTTTACAATATAATAAGTAACTTTTAATATGGGCATGTGTGACATCTGAAGCATCTAATACCTCATTTTCAGTCGACCAGCGTTTGAATTCACGAAAAAACATTCTATATCCATCTAATGTATTTTTGCTTAAATTCTGCAACTCTTTTTCCTCTGAAAAATCTGCAATTGCAAATTTAAGCAACAAAAAACACCTCCTAGACTTAACAGTCCAATAAGGTGTCTTTACTTGAACACTATCCTAAATCATACTTTTTTTCACGAAATTAACTCATATACATAGAACGCTGATTATTAATCCATTTACGCATCGTTGTGAATAGTAACGCCATAATGACCGTTATTAAAATACCTTTCACAATATTAAACGGCAAGATTCCAGCTACAATCATTTTATATAGTGAATCACCTACAACAGGTTCCATACCTAAAAAGTAAGTGTACATTGGTAAAAATACTGCATAGTTTAGAAGGCTCATACCTACTGCCATAACGATTGTTCCAGCAGCTAAACCACTGACAAGCCCTTTAACTGTTTTGAAGCGATTAAAAATAAAGCTAACTGGTAATATAAATAAAATACCTGTTGTAAAGTTTGCGATATGTCCTACCGGTACTCCTGTTGGCGTGCCTGAGAAAATCCAGTCCAACACATTTTTAAAGAATTCTACTAAAATACCAGCTACTGGTCCCATTGTAATCGCAGCAAGCAATGCTGGCATATCACTAAAATCTACCTCCAAAAACGCCGGGAATGGCGGAATTGGGAAATTAAAAAGCATTAATAAAAACGAAATACTGCTCAGCATACCAATCGTTATAAACGATTGAAGTTTCACATTTTTCTTCATTGAAAACTCTCTCCTCTTTGCTGATTCAATCTCGCAAGAAGAAAGGTGACGACCTCATCAATTATTATCATGAAAAAACCCTTATGCCAAAAGAGCATAAGGGAGAATAGGCATGATTAAAAGACGCCATTAATTAGCTATTTTCGAGCAAGCGCTGTGTGAAGACACATTGAAAAAACGCTCGTACTTAGCTAAATTCATAATAATGAATGACGATCGTACCTCCATCTTCTCCCATCCAGACTGTAACTGTCGGCCTTGGAATTGCACCAAGTCAGCCATGCAAAAAACTATTTGCACAGGTCGCGGGCTGAAGAGTCTTTAGTAAATCATTCGAGCCAATGTATTTTAACAATAACATTAGCGATTTACAACTCCATTACCGCCGGTCGGGATTTTCACCCTGCCCCGAAGATGAATCAATATTTTTTTGTTGTATAACTTTACTATAATGAATTATTAGGAAAAAGTAAATAGCTTTGCTTAAAAAATCCCGATTAAACTTGTATGTTTTGACCCATAAACTGGCTCAACACCTAACTCAGGGTTACTTTCCATCCTCTTCCGGCTTGCTCCAAGGTCTGATCTGTGACGCTATGATTTATCACGAGCCTCTACTCCAATCATCTTATTTACATCGCATAGCTTTGGAATAAAGTTCGATTAGAAAATGCCTTTCTATCCTTATTTAATAACAAAACAGAAAAACTTCATTTAACAAGCTAACATCTCATTCTTACAATTTTTTTGACGTTTGTTGAACAAAAAAGTAACAAAAAAGTAATGCACATTTTCATATAATAATCCAACAGAAAAAGCTATTCTGTTAAATTAGAAAAAGATTGCTAAGCATTGATTAAGAAAAACACCTTTTCAATAAAGTCTTTTTGTATAACTTTCCTGAAGTCTTTCAGCAATTATATCAACACTAGAGTTTGGAATCTTAGCGTGTTCAAATAAAATTTTAGCAGTTGATGGTAATGTTTCCTTATTAGCCCAAGAGGACGGTTCCCATAATTTTGACCTCTTAAAAGCTTTTGCACAATGTATGAAACATTCCTCTACTTCCACTCCAATACCTACAATAGGTTTTTGTCCTTTAACAGCCATCTTTTCAAGTAGTTCATCATCTTTTACCAAACAAGCCTTGCCGTTAACTCTGAGTGTTTCCCCTAATCCCGGAATAAAAAATAAAAGACCCACTTTCGGATTTAATAAAATATTACGCATAGAATCTAATCTTTTGTTTCCTGGTCTTTCTGGAATAATTAAATGCTTATTATCTAGTACACGAACAAAGCCAGGCATATCCCCTCTTGGTGAAACATCACAGAAACCTAGATTATCAGAAGTTGAAATCACTAAAAAAGGCGACTTAGAAATAAAATCATAGCAATGATGGTCTAAATCTGTAATCACCTTTCTTATTACTAACTCACTCGGAAATCCAATAATTGAACGTAATTCTTCTTCAGTTTCAATAGTATTTTTAAATTTTTTATTTTGTTCCAAACAGACTTCGCTCCTTCGATTTACGACTAACATATGAACTGATAATACCATTCTTCTTTAAATTAAATGGCCCTTAAAAACAAAAAGGGAGCAATTCTTATTCGGTGAAAGCGCCCGATTGCGGAAGATCGTTTTCAACTAAAGCAATTAAAAAATACAGGTTTAAAGCTTCAAATTTACAGGTTTTCATTCAAATAACACACTCTGAATAATTTTGAAAAGTACTATTGTAGCCATGTTTATATATTTGCATAAAAAGCTGTATAGACAATATTCAAAGGAAAATCCAAGAAATGTTGGTTTAACAGCATTTCTTGGATTTTGGTTTCTTTCCAAACTTTCATTTGGGAACGTTATTAACGTTTACTAGTGTATAAAAATTATTAATCTTGAGATAGGTGCAACCAATCGAGTTAACCAAAAGGACTTTTTAATATATGTCTTCGTTGAAGAAGTATCAGTTAAATGAAATGATTTAACTACTTTTTAACAATTATTACTTTGTATCCAACAAATAAGATTAAAAACCAAACTGGTGCGACATATAGGGCAACACGCATTTCTGGAATAAACGCCATTAACACAATAACCATTAATAAAAATGCAATGGCAATATACGTAGAAAGTGGATAAAGCGGAATTTTGAATTTCAGTTCGGCTACTTCCTCTTTCGTTTTTGACTTTCTAAATTTCAATTGTGCTAATAAAATAATCATCCAGCTTGTAATGACTGCAACAGTCGCAACAGCAGAAATATAGATGAACACTTTTTCAG
>Ga0209676_1002112_pt1 | contig 15248 bp, 10 predicted proteins | sample AraplaCvi_mLB_r2_FD_184282 | JGI IMG/M metagenome (GOLD analysis project Ga0209676, IMG submission 184282) | Arabidopsis root microbial communities from North Carolina, USA - plate scrape MF_Cvi_mLB_r2 (SPAdes) (version 2) | ecosystem: Host-associated > Plants > Roots > Endosphere | place: USA...
AGGCTCGCTCCCACAATTTTCAGCGTCCAGCCCCCCTTCACCATTCGAGCGCGAATCCCTGTGGGAGCGAGCCTGCTCGCGAAGGCGTCGGCACAGCCAGCACCTCACTCGACTGACCCACCGCTTTCGCGAGCAGGCTCGCTCCCACAATTTTCAGCGTCCGGCCCCCCTTCACCATTCGAGCGCGAATCCCTGTGGGAGCGAGCCTGCTCGCGATGACGTCAGCACATCCAACATCTCACTCGACTGACCCACCGCTTTCGCGAGCAGGCTCGCTCCTACACGTTCAGCGGTTATCGCTGACGTCGAGTTGGCCGTCCCAACCGCCGCCGAGTGCGGCAATCAGTTGCACGCTGGCGATCAGTCGGTTCTGCAGGATATTCAGCACACTGCGTTCGTTGCTCAGCGCCGTGGCCTGCACCACCACCACGTCGATATAGGCGATCAGGCCGGCCTTGTACTGGTTTTCGGTGAGGCGCAGGGAATCGCGCGCGGCGTCCAGTGCTTCCTGGCGCACCGCTGCTTCGTCTTCATACACCTTGAGCTGGACCAGGTAGTTTTCCACTTCTCGGAAGCCGTCGAGCACGGTCTGGCGGTAGCGGGCGACCGTTTCGTCATAGGCCGCTTCGCTGCGGTCGACCTCGGCGGAACGAATGCCGCCGTCGAACAACGGCAAGGAAAGCTGCGGGCCGACCGACCAGAAACGGTTAGGCAGGCTGATCAGGTTTTTCGACGTGCTGCTGCTGTAGCCGCCGCTCAGACTCAGGGTCAGGTCCGGATAATACGCAGCTTTCGCCACGCCGACGTTGGCGTTGGCGGCGATCACCGAGCGCTCGGCCGCAGCGATGTCGGGACGGCGTTCCAGCAGCTGCGAAGGCAGGCTCAGCGGTATTTGCGGCAGGTTCGGGATGCTCTGGCTTTCGGCGATGCTGAAGTTCGCTGGCGCTTCGCCGGTGAGCACCGCGATGGCGTTTTCAAACTGTGCGCGCTGCCAGATCAGATCGACCAGATCGGCCTGGGTGCTTTTCAACTGGGTTTGCGCCTGCGCCACCGCATCGCGCCCGGAAACCCCGGCGCGGTACTGGTTCTGGGTCATTTTCAGCGAGCGTTCGTACGCGGCAACGGTGGCCTCGAGCAGGCGCTTCTGCTGATCGATGACCCGCAGTTGCAGGTAGTTCTGCACCAGTTCCGATTGCTGGCTCAGACGCATCGCCGCCAGATCGGCAAAACTCGCCTGGGCATTGGCCTCATCGGCCTCCAGCCCACGGCGCAGCTTGCCCCACACGTCGGCTTCCCAACTGACGCCCAGTTGCGCGGTATAAGTGTCACGAATGCCGCTTGAGGAACTGCTCAGGCTCGAACTGCTGCTGCCGGTGCCCTGACTCGAACGGTTCTTGCCCAGACTCAGGTCGACGCTCGGGTAAAACGCCCCGCGCGCACTGCGCACCAGAGCCTGCGCCTGACGGAACTGCGCTTCGGACTGGGCGACGGTCTGGTTGGCGCTGTTGAGTTTCTCGATCAAGGCGTTGAGCTGCTGATCGCCGTACAACTCCCACCAGGCACCGCGAGCCAGCGAGTCGCTTGGGTTGGCCTGACGCCAGCCTTCGGCTTCCTTGAACTGAGCGATTTCGGCGGTTTGCGGACGCTGGTAGTCCGGGCCGACGGCGCAAGCGCTGAGCAGCGCCACGCACAACGACAGGCTCAACAGGCGCGAGCCGCGTGCGGTGGCCAATTGGATAAGCGAACGGTCAGTCATAGCGGAGTTTCCAGAGCGGCATCAGTGCGCACGCCACGCCATTTGTTGAAACGATGGCGCAGCTTGTCGAGATAGAGGTAAACCACCGGGGTGGTGTAAAGGGTCAGGACCTGGCTGAACACCAGGCCGCCGATGATCGTCAGGCCCAGCGGCTGGCGCATTTCCGCCCCCTCGGCGCGGCCGAGCAGCAGCGGCAAGGCACCGAGAATCGCCGCCAGCGTGGTCATCAGGATCGGCCGCAGCCGTTGCAGGCAGGCGCTGCGAATCGACTCCAGCGGCGACAGGCCTTGATGCCGCTCCAGTTGCAGCGCGAGGTCGATCATCAGAATGGCGTTTTTCTTCACCACGCCGATCAGCAGGAATATCCCCAGCAGGGAAATCAGGCTGAACTCACCGCCCAGCGCGTAAATCGACAACAGCGCGCCGACCCCGGCCGAAGGCAAGGTCGAGAGAATGGTCAGTGGATGAATGTAACTTTCATACAGCACACCGAGCACCAGATACACCGCCAGCAATGCACCGAGGATCATGAACGGCTGGCTCTTCTGTGTGGCCGCAAAGGCGTCAGCGGTACCGGCCATTTTCGCGATGACATCTTCCGGCAGGCCGACTTTGGCGATCGCCCGTTCAATGGCAGCACTGCCCTGCTCCACGGTCACGCCTTCGGCCATATCAAAGGAAATGCTTTCGGACGCGAACTGGCCTTCGTGGCTGACCCGGTCGTTTTCCAGACTGTTTTCGTAATGGGCGAACGTCGACAGCGGCACCCGCGCGCCGTCAGCGGTAATCACCTCGACCTGCTTGAGTGTCACCGGATCCTGGGCGTATTTCGGGTTGACCTCCATCACCACCTGATACTGGTTGAGGCTGTCGTAGATCGTCGAAATCTGCCGCTGGCTGTAGGCGTTGTTGAGCACGGCGGTGACCATGTTCATATCGACCCCGAGGCGTTTGGCCTGATCCCGGTCAACAATCAACGTCACCTGCTGCGCCCCGGCACCTTCGCGGGCATCGATGGCGGTCAGCTCGGGCAAGGCCCGCAACGCGGTGACCACTTTCGGAAACCACTTGCGCAGCTCGGCGAGGTCGCCGCTTTGCAGGATGTAGGTGTATTGCGAACTGGTCTGCTCGCGGCCGCCGCCAAATTGCAGGTCCTGGTCGGCCATCAGCATCAACTGCGCCCCGGGCACCTTGGGCATTTCCTTGCGCAGACGCTCGATGACTTTCTGCGCCGACAACTGGCGATCCTTGATCGGTTTCAGGCGCACGATCATGAAAGCGTTGTTGGTGCCGTTGTTGCCGCCAATGAACCCGGCCACGCTTTCCACCGCTTCATCCTTGAGCACGGCGCGGCGGAAGGTTTCCATTTTTGGCTGCATGACGTTGAACGACAGACCGTCGTCGCCGCGCACAAATCCAATCAACTGGCCGGTGTCCTGCTGCGGCAGAAAGGTTTTCGGCACCACCACATAGAGCGCAATGTTGACCCCGACGGTGAGCAGCAGGCTGAGCAAGGTCAGACGCCGATGACGTAACACCCAGTCGAGGCTGGTGGCGTATTTGCCGACCATCCAGTCGTTGGTCTTCTGACTCCAGCGTTGCAGACGGTTTTCCTGCCCTGGCGTGTGTGGCTTGAGCCAGCGCGCGCAGAGCATCGGAGTCAGTGTGAGGGAAACCACCAGCGACACCACAATTGCCGCCGCCAGGGTGATGGAGAATTCGCGAAACAGGCTTTCGACCAGCCCGCCCATGAACAGGATCGACAGAAACACCGCCACCAGCGACACGTTCATCGACAACAGGGTGAAGCCGACTTCCTTGGCGCCGAGATACGCGGCCTGCATCGGTTTCACGCCTTCGTCGATGTGCCGGGAAATGTTTTCCAGCACCACAATGGCGTCGTCCACCACCAGACCGGTGGCCAGGATCAGGGCCATCAGCGACAGGTTGTTCAGCGAGAAACCATAGAGGTACATCACTGCAAACGTGCCGACCAGCGACACCGGCACCGCCAGGGTCGGGATCAGCGAGGCGCGGAAGTTACCGAGAAACAGGTACACCACCAGCACCACCAGGGCGACGGCGATCAGCAAGGTCATTTCGGCTTCGTGCAGCGTGGCCTTGATCACCGGCGAGCGATCCATGGCCAGATTGAGTTTGACGCTGGCCGGCAGCACCGCTTGCAGGGCGGGCAATTGCGCCTTGATCTCGTTGACCGTCTCGATGATGTTGGCGCCGGCCTGACGGTTGATCACCAGCAAAACCGCCGCGTCATCGTTGAAGAAACCGCTGTTGTAACGGTCTTCGACGCCATCGCTGACTTTCGCCACGTCCTTGAGACGCAGCGCGGCGCCGTCGGCGTAGTGAATGATCAGCGACTCGTAATCCTTGGCTTTCTCCAACTGGTCGTTGGCCTGGATCTGCCACAAACGCTGACCGTCCTCGACCGAGCCCTTGGGCCGGCGCACGTTGGCGTCAGCGATGGTCTTGCGCACATCGTCGAGGGCCACGCCGTACTGGTTCAGCGCCTGCGGCTCGAGTTCGATGCGCACCGCCGGCAGCGAACTGCCGCCGATCTGCACTTCGCCGACACCCTGCACCTGTGAAAGGCTTTGCGAAAGTATGGTCGAGGCCAGGTCGTAGAGCTGGCCCTTTTCCAGCACATCCGAAGTCAGCGACAGCACCATGATCGGCGCCTGCGACGGGTTGACCTTTTTATAGGTCGGCATGCTGCGCATTCCGCTTGGCAGCAGATTGCGCGAAGCATTGATCGCCGCCTGTACTTCCCGCGCCGCGCCGTTTATGTCGCGGTCGAGGTCAAATTGCAGAATGACCCGCGTCGACCCCTGACTGGAGCGGCTGCTCATGGTGTTGACGCCGGCAATCGCACCGAACGACCGCTCCAGCGGCGTTGCCACCGTCGAAGCCATCACCTCGGGACTGGCGCCCGGCAGACTGGCCTGGACGACGATCACCGGGAAATCCATCTGCGGCAACGGCGATACCGGCAAGAGACCGAAACTGACACCGCCGAGCAACATGATTGCCAGGGAGAGCAGCATGGTTGCCACGGGGCGTTTGATGAAAGGGCCGGAGAGGTTCATAGCGTCGAGCTCCAAGCTGCAAGCTGCGAGCTAAAAGCTGTTCCTGCGCGCGCATGCTGCTGTTTTCTTGCAGCTTGAAGCTTGCAGCTTGAAGCTGCTTTCACCACGCCGCTCACACCACCTCTCCCGCGACAGGCTTGGTCCAACGCCGCCCCAACCGATCAAAAGCCAGGTAAATCACTGGCGTGGTGAACAGCGTCAACACTTGGCTCACCAGCAAACCGCCAACCATCACCAGACCCAACGGCTGACGCAACTCAGCCCCGGAACCGGTGGCCAACATCAGTGGCACCGCGCCAAACAACGCCGCCAGCGTGGTCATCAGGATCGGTCGGAAGCGCAGCAGCGCCGCCTGATAGATCGCCTCCGCCGGCGCCATGCCCTGGGTACGTTCGGCGTCGAGGGCGAAGTCGATCATCATGATCGCGTTCTTCTTGACGATACCGATCAGCAGGATGATGCCGATGATCGCGATCATCCCCAGCTCGTTGCCGCTGAGCAGCAACGCCAGCAAGGCACCCACCGCGGCGGACGGCAAGGTCGAGAGAATGGTGATCGGATGGATGTAGCTCTCGTAGAGCACGCCAAGCACGATGTACATGGTCACCACCGCCGCCAGAATCAGCAGCAAGGTGCTCGACAGCGACGCCTGAAACGCCTGCGCCGCGCCCTGGAACTGAGTCTGCACGCCGACTGGCATGCCGATGTCCTGCTGGACCTGCTCGATGATGTCCACGGCATGCCCCAACGCCACGCCGGGCGCGAGGTTGAACGACATCATCACTGCCGGGAACTGGCCGATGTGGGTGATTGCCAATTGCGCCTGACGCTCTTCGACGTGCGCCAGACTCGACAGGCGTACCTGCGCGCCATCGGTGGTCTTGACGTGAATCTGATCCAGCGCCTGCGGGCCGATCTTCTCCCCCGCCTGGGCTTGCAGCACCACGCGGTACTGGCTGGCCTGGGTGTAAATGGTCGAAATCTGTCGTTGGCCGAACGCGTCGTACAGCGCATCGGTGATGTTCGCCACCGACACGCCAAGGCGCGAAGCGGCGTCGCGGTCGATCACCAGATAGACCTGCAAGCCTTTGTCCTGCAGATCACTGGCAACGTCGGTCAACTCCGGCCGCTGCGCCAACGCCTCGACCAGACGACCGCTCCACTGGCTGAGCAGTTCGGAATCCGGCGACGACATGCTGAACTGGTACTGGGTGCGGCTGACCCGATCCTCGATGGTCAGGTCCTGTACCGGCTGCATGAACAGCCGAATGCCGACCAGTTTGTCCAGTTGCGGTTGCAGGCGCGTGATCACTTCACCGGCGCTCAGATCACGCTCGCTATGGGGCTTGAGGTTGATCAGCAAACGGCCGCTATTGAGCGTAGCGTTGTCGCCGTCGACACCAATGTAGGACGACAGGCTCTGCACCGCAGGATCTTCGAGAATGATCTTCGCCAGTTGCTGCTGGCGCTCGCCCATCGCCGCGAAGGATATCGACTGCGGTGCTTCGGAAATGCCCTGAATCACCCCGGTGTCCTGCACCGGAAAAAAGCCCTTCGGCACGATCACATAAAGAAACACGGTCAACGCCAGTGTGCCGATCGCGACCAGCAAGGTCAGCGGCTGATGCTTGAGCACCCAGCGCAGCATCCGCCCGTATTCGTTGATCATCCAGTCGATGAACGCACCGCTGGCACGATAGAACCGGCCCTGCTCGTGTTCCTGCGGTTCACGCTTGAGCAGGCGCGCGCACATCATCGGCGTCAGGGTCAGCGACACGACCAGGGAAATCAGGATCGCCACGGCCAGGGTGATGGCGAATTCGCGGAACAGGCGCCCCACCACGTCGGCCATGAACAGCAGCGGAATCAGTACGGCGATCAGCGACAGGGTCAGGGAAATCAGAGTGAAACCGATCTGTTTCGCGCCCTTGAGCGCGGCCTGCATCGGACTGTCGCCCTCCTCGATGAAGCGCGAAATATTCTCGAGCATGACGATGGCGTCGTCGACCACGAAACCGGTGGCAATGGTCAGCGCCATCAGGGTCAGGTTGTTCACCGAGAACCCGGCGAGGTACATCACGCCGAAGGTGCCGATCAGCGACAGCGGCACGGCCACTGACGGGATGATCGTCGCACTGGCGCGGCGCAGAAACAGGAACGTGACCATGACCACCAGCGCGATGGCGATCAGCAGTTCGTGTTGCACATCGGTGACCGAGGCGCGGATGGTCTGGGTGCGATCCGTCAGCACAGTGACATCGAGGCCGGCCGGCAGGTTGTCGGTGATGCTCGGCAGCAAGGCCTTGATGCGGTCGACCACTTCGATGACGTTGGCGCCGGGCTGACGCTGGATGTTCAGCAGCACCGCCTGATTCTGATTGGCCCACGCGGCGAGAAGTTCGTTTTCAGCACCATCGACGATTTCCGCGACGTCCTTGAGCCGCAACGGCGCGCCGTTTTTGTAGGTCAGGATCAGGTTGGCGTAGTCCTCGGGCGAGGTCAGCTGGTCGTTGGCATCGAGCATCGACACCCGGGTCGGGCCATCGAAGTTGCCTTTCGGCTGGTTGACGTTGGAAGCGCCGATCAGCGTGCGCACGTCCGACAGGTTGAGGCTGTTGGCCGCCAGCGCTTCGGGGTTGACCTTGATCCGCACGGCCTGACGCTGACCGCCGGCAATGCTGACCATGCCGACGCCGCTGATCTGGGCGATTTTCTGCGCCATGCGCGTATCGACCAGATCGTTGAGCTTGGGCAGCAACATGGTTTTCGAGGTGATGGCCAGGGTCAGCACCGGGGTGTCCGCCGGGTTGACCTTGTTGTACACCGGCGGCGCCGGCAGGTCGGTCGGCAGCAGGTTGGTCGCAGCGTTGATCGCGGCCTGCACCTGCTGCTCGGCGACATCCATGTTGATGTCGAGGCTGAAACGCAGGGTCAGCACCGAAGCGCCGCCGGAGCTGGTCGAAGCCATTTGCGTGAGACCGGGCATTTGCCCGAACTGGCGTTCAAGCGGCGCGGTGACGGCGCTGGTCATGACGTCAGGGCTGGCGCCCGGGTACAGGGTCATGACGCGGATGGTTGGGTAATCGACCTGCGGCAAGGCCGAAACCGGCAGCAGGCGATAAGCGATCAGGCCGGCCAGAACAATGGCCAGCATGCTCAGGGTGGTGGCTACCGGACGGAGAATGAACAGCCGCGAGATGTTCATGCGCCCTTCTTGGCCTTGTCAGCGCTGGTCGCGTCCGGATTGGCGGCGGACTTGCCTTGCAGGTGTTCGGTCGGCGAGGTCGGCACTTCGCTGCTGTCATTGACCACTTCGACTTCGCTGCCCTCCTTCAGACGGTCGGTGCCTTCGAGCACCACGCGATCGCCAGCGGCGAGACCTTCGGTGACCACGGTATTGTCACCGTCGCTGGCACCGATTTTCAGTTGGCGAATGGTGACTTTCTTGTCGCCGTCCAGCGCATAGACAAAGGTGCCGTTGGTGCCGAACTGAATCGCTGCCGACGGTGCCAGCACCACGCCTTTCAGCGTGTCGGCCAGCAGGTGGACGTTGACGAACTGGTTGGGAAACAGCGACTGGTCGCGGTTATCGTAGCGAGCCTTGAACTTGAGCGTGCCGGTAGCCACGTCGATCTGGTTGTCGAGGCTTTGCAGCACGCCGGTGGCCTGCAACTTGGTGTCGCCACGGTCCCAGGCTTCGGCAGGCAGCCTGGCGCCGCTGCGGTAACGGGCCAGCACGGTGTCGAGGCTGTTTTCCGGCAAGGTGAAGGCAACGCTGATCGGTTGCGTCTGGGTGATCACTGCGAGGAAGGTGGTGTCGTTGGCCGCGACGAGGTTGCCGACATCGACCTGACGCAGACCGACGCGGCCGGCAATCGGCGCGCGGATCTTGGTGAATTCGAGATTGAGCTTGGCGTCGTTGACCGCCGCCTGATTGGTCTTGACCGTGCCCAGGTACTGGCCGACCAGCGCTTCGGCGGTGTCGAGGGTCTGTTTGGCGATGCTGTCTTCTTTATACAGACCGCGATAGCGCTCGACGTCGACCTGAGCGTTTTTCAGCTGGGCCTGATTCTGCAGCAACGTGCCTTCAGCCTGGAGCAAGGCGTTCTGGTAAGGACGCGGATCGATCTCGGCCAGCAAATCGCCCGCCTTGACCATCTGGCCTTCCTCGAAATGGATCTTGACCAGTTCACCGCCCACCCGGCTGCGAACATTGATGGTGTTCAGCGCCGTGACCGTGCCCAGCGCCTTGTAATACAGCGGGAAGTCGCCTTTCACCGCCGGCGCCACGCGCACTGGAATCGGACCAGTACCCCCGCCGAAACCTGGCCGCGCCATGCCCGAGCGCCCGGTATGCCCGGCAGTCGCCTTCTCGCCCCCCGCCTTGTCAGCAGAGCCGGCGGGCCAGAATTTCCAGCACAGGACGGCGATCACCAACAGGACAAGTAGGCTGATCAGCCAGCGACGGGACTTGCGGGGGGACGATTGCATGGAGTTATTGACCATTGGGCGCGTGGGCTTCTATTACGGGAGGCTGAACGATAAGCACTGAGTGGATTTAAGCAAAGCAGCTTTACCGGCAATTTACCTTCCACTTACGTTTCAAGGTGTAAGGCAAAACCCTGATACACAAATGAAAACGGCCTGGACAGGGCCAGGCCGTTAACAATTGTAAAAGCCTTACTTGAGAACGGACAGTGCCGCTTCGTAGTTAGGCTCTTCAGCGATTTCCTTGACCAGTTCGCTGTGCAGGACGTTGTCGTTTTCATCCAGCACCACAACCGCGCGAGCGGTCAGGCCTTTCAGCGGACCGTCAGCAATGGCGACGCCGTAGTTTTCGATGAACTCGCTGCCGCGCAGGGTCGACAGGTTCTGGACGTTTTCCAGACCTTCGGCACCGCAGAAGCGCGCCTGGGCGAACGGCAGGTCAGCGGAAATGCACAGCACCACGGTGTTGCTGATGTCGTTGGCCTGAGCGTTGAACTTGCGCACGGAAGTGGCGCAGGTCGGGGTGTCGACGCTTGGGAAGATGTTGAGGATTTTGCGCTTGCCGGCGAAGTCTTGCAGGGTGACGTCGGACAGATTGCCGGCTACCAGGGAAAAGGCTGGCGCCTTGGAACCGGCTTGTGGCAACTGGCCGTTGACTTGAACCGGATTGCCTTTGAGGGTGACTTGAGCCATGACTTGAGTCCTTCTGATGGGTGATTGGAAAGCATGCAAGGAGCGGAAGTTAACCACGAAATCGGCTGACGACCTATGCCCTGTTGGAAATTGTTGGGTGCTGGCCCACACGGTTGTATACAACCCGCTAGAGATCCCTGTAGGAGTGAGCCTGCTCGCGATAGCGGTCTATCAGTGCCATCTACATTGGCTGACACGACGCTATCGCGAGCAGGCTCACTCCTACAGAAAAGCGGATTTATATTTCGGCTGAGGATTTTGGCGACTTACTGACGCCGGAGTTGCACGAGCAGGAAGATCGGATTCGCGAGCAAGCGAAAAAAAGCTGAAATGGTTGATGCGCGACAAGCCGCCTTCGCGAGCAGGCTCGCTCCCACACTGTCCGGTGTCCTACCGATAATCCCGACCCCGGCCCCGACCCCTGTGGAAGTGAGCTTGCTCACGAAGAGGCATTCAGCCCCGCGGCATCATTTGGCTTCCGCCTTCAGTTTCAAATACGACTGGTGCAGGTCGCTCGCCCAGCCATCGATCACCGCTTTCATGTCATCGGCTTTCATCACCTGGGAAGCGTTTTCCAGCGGTTTGCCGGTGCCCTTGCGCACCACCTGCGCGATGACCTGATTGGTCGCGCCGTCCATGAACACCGCTTCGGTCGCCAGCGTGGTTTCCTGGTCGCGGATACCGCTGGCCGTGCTCACCGCTGCGGCGACCAGTGCAATCGGGATCACCTCATAGACTTGCAGGCCTTCGGTCTTGCTGCTGACCGCGGTAATCGCCGGCCGTACCACGATCACACCCGGCCCGGGGCCTGCGGCCAACGGCAGCGACTTGCCGAGTTCGCGCTTGAGCGCCTGATCGTAATAACTCGTGATGCCATTGAGCGTCTGCTGGGGGATTTTCTCGGTGGCTTGCGGCTTCGGATACAGCTGGCTCGGCTCCACGTAAACGCTGGTGAATTTGTTGATGTCGAGTTTCGGGTCCATCCAGCGCATCACCTCGGCACCTGAAGGTGACTTGGCCTCCTTCAGTTGGCTGTAATCCTTGAGAAAGCCGGAATACTGGTCAGGCTCGACGGTTTTGCTGGAGCAACCCACCACGCCGAGGGTGGCAATGCACAGCGTGCCCATCATGACGGCTAGCTTCATGCTGTAATTCCTTTGAGAAGGCCAAGACATTTTGCATAGGGGAGATACAGGTATAGCCAAAACCCCGGCAAATGCGATGGCCAATTACAAAGTTCACATCCGACAGCGCGAGTGCCTCGCCAACCGGTATTACCAGGACGATGTCTCCCCACTGCGCAGCGCCATCTCCCGCCGACTGTTGGCGCGCATCGCTTTGACCAGCGACACCGTCCCTGCCAGCAAAATCGCCGCACCGAACAGAAAGTCGATGTTGTACAGCTGGAAATCCTCCACCGGCCCGATCAGCAATGTGCGCACCACCGCAATCCCTACCAGCGTCGCGAGAAAGTCGATTCCCGGCTCATCGCGGTAGAACACCAGCATCAGCGGTAGGCACAGCACCAGCAGCAGCAACAACACCACGACCTTGAACGAACCTTTGCGCTCGACGCTGAACGCGCATTCGTGCGCCCCGTAAGGTTTGTAATCCTCGTCGCGGATCATCGAGTTTTTCTCGTTGATGTAATCGGCGCGGTTGTACTTCTGGATCGGCGTGAAGGTGTTGGACATCTCCATCAGGGTGGTGATGTTCTTGAAGCGCAGGTCGACGCGCTCGCTGCCCTTGAGGTAATACAGCACCGGTTTGTAACCGTAGCGATAGGTGTCGAACGGGAACGCGGCGGTCTGGGCGTGCACGCCGATCGGCCGTGGCTCAAGCTCGGCGAATGCGCTTTTGTTGGTGGACGAGAGGTTGCGGCTCAGCGGCTGCACCTTGACCTGCTCAAGGAAGATTGGCGTGACGCCGAAGGACCATTGCAGCGGCTCCAGACGCAGGCGCAGTTCGTTGCGGCCCAGGTCGTAGCGGTTGAAGGTGCGTTCGGAGACCACCACCGAACCGCCGACCATGAATTCGCCACGCAGGTTGTTGGTGACGCGCAAGGTCAGTTGATCCTTGCCCAGCAACGCCGCTTCGCTGGTCGGAGGTGTGCCGCACCACGCGGTGCTTTCGCCGACACTGCCGAGCTGGCCGTTGCGGTTTTCCTTGAATACATAAAAGTAACTGGCCCACAGCGTCAGCAGCAAAAGCGACGCCGTGAGACCGAGGATTTTTTTGCCCGGACTCACTGATAAGACTCCCTTCTTCGGTTCCATCGTCCAGCCGAAAACCCGCTGGCGACGGCGACTCTACCAAAAGGCCATCAGTGACCCAAGGAGAAATGCCGCATTAGCAGCGAACCTAAGGGTTTCCCCGGTATTCGCGTCAATCCGTGTAGGAGTGAGCCTGCTCGCGAAAGCGGCGTCGGAGGAAGTGAAGCCGGGGTGGGTGAATCCGGATATGTGAGGTGTGTCAGTGGACTGCCCTCACCCTAGCCCTCTCCCAGAGGGAGAGGGGACTGACCGCGTTGTTTGTTTGAAATATACCGACCTGAAATGCTGGATTTGAATGCGAGCTCGACAGCGGCGGAGATCGGCTCCCTTCCCCTCGCCCCCCTTGGGGGAGAGGGCTGGGGTGAGGGGGTAAGCTTTTGATCTTAACCGCGATCCCGAGGAATCAACCCCTGCAATTGCTGGGCGAGGAAATTGGCGTCGAAAGCAAAGGTATCCGGATCCTTGAGCCCATTGGTCTTGCGCCACTGCCACGCGCCATCCGCCAACCCGACCAGCGAAATACTCCCGTACCGCGCCGCCGTCAGCCCCATCACCGCCAGCGAAATCTGCCCGCCGCTGCCCATCACATCCGGCACGAACTCCACCGGCTTACCGGCAATCACGATGCTCAGCTTCTCTGTCATGAAGGTTGAGGTCTCCACTGGCACGCTCGGCCCGGACGCGACGTAGGTCTCGCGGCTCACCTCCAGCAGATTCGGCGCCTTGACCGGCTTAAGCCATTGCTCGATCTGGTCGAACAACGCACCAATCCGAGTGGCCCACGCGGCCGATTGCGTAGTGAACAGTTGCTTCTTGTGCGCTTCGCTCTCGGCATAGTGACGAAGCATTTCGCCCAGTTGCTGTACGTCGTTCATGGCGGTGTTCCTTGAAGAGTGCTGCGGACACCGAGCATGGCAGATGCGTGGCAACGGCAGGCGTAAATTTTCGATGGATCAAATTCCCGATCCAAACGACACTCACCGCAAAGCCCCATCAACACAGGAGCACCGCATGCGCACCATCGGCCTTATCGGCGGCATGAGCTGGGAATCCAGCGCCGAATATTATCGACTCATCAATCAGCAAGTCCGTGATCGTCTTGGCCCTTTGCGCTCTGCGCAGCTGTTGATGTACAGCGTCGACTTCGGCCCGGTCGAACAGGCCCAGCACGCTGGGCGCTGGGACGATGCGGCGGCGATTCTGGTGGATGCCGCGCGCAGGCTTGAAGCCGGTGGCGCCGAATGCGTGGTGCTGTGTACCAACACCATGCACAAGGTCGCCGAGCAGATTCAGGCGGCGATCAGTATTCCGTTTCTGCACATTGCCGAACCGGCTGCACAGGCTGCACTCGAAATCGATGCGCGCACGGTCGGGCTGCTCGGCACCGCGTTCACCATGGAACAGGACTTCCTCAAGCAGCGTTTGATTGCCCAAGGCTTGACCGTTTTGGTGCCGGACGAAACAGAGCGCAAGGATGTGCACCGGATCATCTACGACGAACTCTGTGTTGGCGTGATCAATGAACAGTCGCGGCAAATCTATCAGCGGGTGATCGAATCCCTCACCAAGCGCGGTGCGCAGGCCATCATTCTCGGTTGCACGGAAATCGGCCTGTTGATTAAACCCGAACACAGCGCCCTGCCCCTGCTCGACACCACCGAACTGCATGCACAGTCGGCGGTGGCGTTCGCCTTGGGCGACTGAGTCAGTTTTTCGAACGACTGCGCAGACGGGCCATGCTCAGGGTGTCGACCCATTGCCCATCGCGCACGGCGTAGTCGCGGAACAGGCCTTCGGTCTCGAAACCGAATTTGCGGTAGAGACCGATGGCCGCTTCGTTGTCGGCATACACGGTCAGTTCGACGCGGTGCAGATTCATCCAGTTATCGGCAACATCCAGCGCCGCCGCCAACAACTGCGAACCGACACCCTTGCCCTGCCATGCCACTGCGACGGCCATGCCGATGCTGCCGGCGTGGGCGCGGCGCATCCTTGAATAGGCCTCCAGGCCAAGATTGCCGATCACCACGCCCTGTTGCAGCGCCACCAGCTTCAGTGCGCGCTCGTTGTCGGCCTGCAATCGCTGGCGCCAGACCTCCACCGACTGAAACGGCATCTGCAGCACCTGCCGCGCGACGGCGGGGTCGTTGTAGAGCGCGGTGATGCCTTCGAGGTGGAAATCGCTGGAGCGTTCGAGGTGGACGGTGGGGGTCGGGTCTGCCATGGGATCGGTCCGTGATCAAGGTATGGCTGGTCACTCTAAACCGCTGATCCGGAATCTGGCGAGATGAAATTTTGGTAGCGAGCCTGCTCGCGATAGCGGCCTCACCACCAACGCCTCTTGCCCGGCAGAAACCGTCTGCCGTACGGTCGCCAATTTTTTCCTCTTAAACTCCGATGTTCAAAGACACCTGCCGACTCGCCTTTCAGGCTACACAACCTTGCCCGGAAAGGCGCCGAGTAAGGCGCTGCAACCGCCCATGCCTTCGCAGGCGAGCCTGCTCGATAAGTGCACCACCCGTCGGATTTCCGCCCGCACCTGTCAGATGTGACAGGTGCGCAATCTCCCTTTTAGCCGTTCAATCACTCCATCGCTCAAGCCCACGGAGTGGCCACCATGTCCGACAACGACCCAATCAACGACGCTCCGCAGCTGCTACAGGAACTCAAAATCCCCGGCCGTACGGGTCCAGTGTCGTCGACGCCCCTGAGGTGGGGCATCAATCTCGCCGCGGCGAAGCTCAACTTTCCTCGTCAGGGCCTGCTCTGCCAGGCCGGGCCTTGGGGGACGATGGGTAACCGCGACTCGTTGCGCATCTTGCGGGACTCCGATCTGCAGATAGCGCTGGAAATCGTTGATGAGGATGCGGTCGGCACCGAGCTGCAAATGTTCGTGGAGGCCAGACACCTTACCGAAGGAATGCACACACTCTC
>Ga0209676_1002114_pt1 | contig 15245 bp, 16 predicted proteins | sample AraplaCvi_mLB_r2_FD_184282 | JGI IMG/M metagenome (GOLD analysis project Ga0209676, IMG submission 184282) | Arabidopsis root microbial communities from North Carolina, USA - plate scrape MF_Cvi_mLB_r2 (SPAdes) (version 2) | ecosystem: Host-associated > Plants > Roots > Endosphere | place: USA...
GTGGACAACAGCGCCGCGGGCAAGGGCTTCGACAAGGCCGCCATGTGCATCGCCGAGAAGCTGCCGATGGGCGCCAAGACCGGCACCGTGAAGGTTCCGTTCCGCTTCCCGGGCGGCGCGTAAGCGCTCCGCGCTCAAGCGTATCGAACATGAGCCCCCGTCGACCCGGTCGACGGGGGCTTTGTCCTTTTGAGGCGCGAGTGGGCGGCTCTGCGTCGGTCTGGCCGGAGAGGGGGGAGGCATGTCGGGGTAATGGGGGACGCGACGCCGTCGATCCAAACGTCGGAAACGGAACCGCCGCTGCGGACGGCCCCCCACAAGGCGTCCGTAACGGCGGCGTCGGGCCCTTAAAGCCCCCCGCGCCCCCACAGAAACGCGATTGCCATAGCGGTAACGCTGTCATGCGAAACGTCGATCGGTTTCCCCCACGAAGCGAACGTCTCAGGGGACAGCGGGCGAACACGGAGTTGCCTTGGCCCACCCGCGCGCTATCTAGCGGCCATGGCTCTGCACATCATCAAGCTGGTCGTCGGTTGCGACACGGTCGAGGACCTGGTGGACTGGCACAAGCAAAGCGACCGTCCCTGGATCATGCACACGCGCATGACGCCCAAGCGCATCGACGAAGTCCTGGACGGCGGTTCTCTGTACCGGGTGTTCAAGGGCCAGATCCTGTGCCGCCAGACGATCCTGGCCATCGACACTGTCGGCGAGGGCGTGAGCCAGCGCTGTGAAGTGACGGTGGATCCGAGCATCGTCCGCGTCGCGCCGCAGCCCCGCCGGGCCTTCCAGGGCTGGCGCTACCTCAAGCCGGAAGACGCGCCGCCGGACCTGAGCGAGAGCGAAGCGGCCGACCTGCCGCCCGAACTGGCCCGGCAGCTGCGCGAAATCGGGGCCTGGTAGCCGTCGCGCTGAACTTTAGGGCGTCTCGTTAGCGAACTGGCAACCGAGACGGGTGTCATCTTGCCGCAGGGATAGCGGAGGAATGACGATGAAGGCCGGTTTCGCCGCCTTGGGCGTAGGGATGCTGTTCGTGGGCTTGATCGCCGGTCTGCTGATCGCTCTCAAGCCAATCTAGCTAGGCCATTTTTCCGACGAAGCAGACACCGGTGCGTCGTCAGAAAATGCTTCAAACAAAAGGCTAGACCGCCATGTTGTCGATCAACCGCGTCTTGCCCAGCCACGCGGCGATCAGGATGCGGCCTTTCGCCTGATCGATCGGCCCGGGGCCCAGGCGCGACAGATCGCTGGCCTCGCGCACCTCGACATAGTCCACCGGACCGAAGCCGGCGGCCTTCAGGGCGGCCTTCGCCTTTTGCTCGGCCTGGTCGATCCGGCCGCCGGCGGCGACCTCGGCGGCGGCGGCCTTCATCGCGGTGGGCAGGGCGACGGCGGCGGCGCGCTCCTCAGGCGAGAGGTAGGCGTTGCGCGAGGACAGGGCCAGGCCGTCCTCGGCCCGGGCCGTCAGGGCGCCGATGATCTCGATGGGGATGTCCAGGTCGCGGGCCATGCGCTTGACGACCTGCAGCTGCTGGTAGTCCTTCTCGCCGAACACGGCGACATCGGCCTGGCTCTGGTTGAACAGCTTGGCCACGACGGTCGCCACGCCGCCGAAGAACTGCGGCCGCGCCGCGCCTTCCAGCGGTTCGGAGACTCCAGAAACCGACACCGCCGTGGCGAAGCCGGGGGCGTACATCTCGGCGCCGCCCGGAGCGAACAACAGGTCGCAGCCGACCGACGCCAGCTTCTCGACATCGGCGGCCTCGCCGCGCGGATAGGCGTCGAAGTCCTCGTGCGGGGCGAACTGCTTGGGATTGACGAAGATGGTGGCGACCACCCGGTCGGCGTTCTCGCGCGCGATCCGGATCAGCGACAGGTGCCCCTCGTGCAGGGCGCCCATGGTCGGGACCAGGGCCACGCGCTGGCCGGCCGCCTTCCAGGCGCGCACATGCTGACGCATCTCGGCGACGGTGCGGACGATGGTCGGGCTGCTCATTGCTGGGGCTCCACGCGGACAGGCCCGGCTTATGGCCTCGTCGCCTGGCCAGGTCCACTATCCCTTGCGGGAACCCGCCCCCGGGGGGCTTAGCAGGTGCGACAATTATGCCTGTGGATTGAACCGGTTGACCGGATGGGGCGCTGGTAACATCGTGTTAACCTTCAGTCCAAGGTCGTGCGAGTCGCGACGCATCAAGGATCGAACCATGGCCGAAACGCGCGTCATCGTCGTCGGCAACGAGAAGGGCGGAGCGGGCAAGTCCACGATCGCCGTCCACCTCGTCACCGCTCTGCTCTATGGTGGCGCGAAGGTCGCCGTGCTTGACCTGGATCTGCGCCAGCGTACCTCGGGCCGCTTCTTCGAGAACCGCGTCGCCTGGGCGGCCAGCAAGAAGCTGGACCTGCCCATGCCGCTGTCCTTGAACCTCAGCGACAATGACATCGCCCTGGCCGAGAAGTCGGAGGACGAGCAGGTCGCCGGCTTCGAGGCCGCCTTCGCCAAGGGGCTGGCCGAGTGCGATTTCGTGCTGATCGACACTCCCGGCGGCGACAGCGCCATCACCCGCCTGGCCCACGGCCGCGCCGACCTGGTGGTCACGCCGATGAACGACAGTTTCGTCGACTTCGACATGCTGGGCACCGTCGACCCGGTGACGCTGGAGCTGACCAAGCCCAGCCTTTACTCGCTGACCGTCTGGGAAGGCCGCAAGCAGCGCGCCCTGTCGGGCCAGCGCCAGGCCATGGACTGGGTCGTGCTGCGCAACCGCCTGGCCACGACCGAAGCCCGAAACCGCAAGCGCCTGGAGGACCGTCTGACGGCCCTGGCCAAGCGGGTCGGCTTCCGCATCGGCCCTGGCCTGCGCGACCGCGTCATCTATCGCGAGCTGTTCCCCTTCGGCCTCACCATCGCCGACCTGTCGCCGCAGGTGCGTCCGGTGCCGGTGTCGCTGCAGCATCTGGCCGCCCGCCAGGAACTGCGCGCCCTGATGCACAGCCTGGGCCTGGCCGCCTATTCGGGCGAGACCTTGCTGGCGGCGCAGTAGTCCACGGGCTACATGGATGACCAAGCGGGCGGCCGGGTCGGACCCTGCCGCCCGTCTTCGTATTTGGAGTGCCGATGCTCTACCTGCTGCTGGCCGCAGCCATCCTTGTCTTCCTGCTCTGGCCAAAAGGGCGGTCGTTCTTCAAGGGCGACGGTTGGAGGATCGGGGCGGGCGCGGCCTCGATCGCCGCTTTCGCCGCCGCGGCCTATGCGACGATCCGCGGGTCATGGGGCACGGGGATCGTGCTTGGCGTCGTCGGCCTGTGGAGCGTCACCGAGGCTCGGCGCCGTCCGATCATCCGCCGCGAGATGGTCCAGCCGCCCAAGCCGGAGCTCAGCCTGTCCGAGGCTCGCGCCATCCTCGGGGTCTCCGCCGACGCGACGCTGGAGGAGGTCAAGGCGGCCTATACCCGCCTGATCCAGATGGCCCATCCCGACAAGGGCGGCACCGAGGGGCTGGCGGCCCAGTTGAACGCCGCCCGTGATCGTTTGATCAAGCGACGCAGCTGAGCTAGGAGAGGGATATGATCAACCGCGAACGCTTCTGGCGCCGCCGCTCTTCGGGTCCGACCTGCTCGGTATGACGCCCTGAACCTCGTTCAGGCCGGCCGCCGCTTGCGGCCTCGATAGCGTCTTCAAGTTCGGACTTTTGATCACCCCATGACCGACCAAACCACCGACTGGGCCTCGCGCTTCAGCGCCCGCATGTCTCGCGTCCGCGCCAGCGAGATTCGTGAACTCCTCAAGCTGCTGGACCAGCCCGACATCCTGTCGTTCGCCGGCGGCATTCCCGACCCCGGCCTGTTCCCGGCCGAGCAGATCCAAGCCGGCTACGACGCCATCCTGGCCGACCAGGCCCTGTCGCGGCAGGCCCTGCAGTACTCGGTCAGCGAGGGCTATCTGCCGCTGCGCCAGTGGATCGCCGAGCGCATGACCCGAGACGGCATGCCGTGCGAGCCGCACAACATCATGCTGACCGCCGGCTCGCAGCAGGCGCTGGACCTGATCGGCAAGCTGTTCATCAGCCCCGGCGACACGGTCGTCGTGGCCCGTCCGACCTATCTGGGCGCGCTGCAGGCCTTCAACGGCTATGAGCCGGCCTACCGCGACCTGCCCCAAGGGGCGCTGCGCGATCCGGCCGGCGCCGACCTGCCGGAGGGCGCGCTGGGCTATTTCGTGCCCGACTTCGCCAACCCCACCGGTATCAGCTTGACTTTGGACGAGCGCCAGGCCGCGCTGGCCCTGGCCGACCGGCTGGATTGGACGCTGGTCGAGGACGCGGCCTATCGCGAGCTGCGCTTCGAGGGAGAGCCCATCCCGACCCTGCTGGGCCTCGACATCGCTCGGTCGGGCGGGATCGACAACGCCCGCACCCTGTTCCTGGGCACCCTGTCGAAGACCCTGTCGCCGGCCCTGCGCATCGGCTGGGTCTGCGGCCCCAAGGCGGTGATCGAGAAGCTGGTCCTCCTGAAACAGGGCGCGGACCTGCACGTCTCGACGATCAACCAGATGGTCGCCCACCGCGCCGTTTCGGAAGGCTATGACCAACACCTGCATCGCTTGCGCGGAGCCTATGGCCACAAGGCGCGGGTGATGCTGACCGCCCTGGAGCGGACCATGCCTCAGGGCGTGACCTGGTCGCGGCCGGAGGGCGGCATGTTCGTCTGGATCGACCTGCCCGAAGCCCTCGACGGCGCCGCGTTGCTGGCCCGCGCCATCGAGGAGGAGCGCGTGGCCTTCGTGCCCGGGGCGCCGTTCTTTGCCGAGGTCCAGACGCCCAACGCCATCCGTCTCAGCTACTCCCTGCCTACCGACGCGCAGATCGAGGAAGGCGTCCAGCGCCTGGCGCGATTGATCGGCCGGGTGATCTTGGAAACCAAATAAGCGTCATCCCGGCCGCAGCGGAGCGGAGAGCCGGGACCCAGGGGCAGCCGCACTGCGCCGACCCCTGGGTCCCGGATCGGCTACGCCGTCCGGGATGACGAATTTTGTTGAGTTGAAGTTAGCCGCTTACGGCGACAGCACCATGCAGGGCACGCGCTTGGCCTTCAGGGCCGAACAGGCGCCGCGGGCGGCGTCCGAGGTCATGCCCTGGAACTGGGCGCGGAAGGTGCCGCCGGCGCCTTCCACGGCGGCCTCGGCATTGGCCACGGCCTTGGCGAAGCGGCCGCGCACCAGCTTCAGCTGGTCGTTGGCCAGCGACTTGGACTTGAAGGCGCCGACCTGCACGGCCCATTCGCCCTTCGGTTTCTTTTGGGCGGCGGGCTTGGCCTTGGCGGCTTCCTGGGCGCTGCGCAGGGTGGGGGAGACCTTCACTGGGCCCGGATTGCGCGGGTTCTCGGTCAGGACGATGCGGAGGCCGGCCTGGTCGCCGTCGCCTTGCTCGACCGACGGACGCTCGATCGGACCGGACGGTTCGTCCTCGTAAATGTTGGCCGCGATCGAGGTGCGCTCGCCACGCGACCGGCGCTTCATCACGTCGAAGCCGGTCAGCAGCAGGTCTTCCATGTTGTTGTCGCGCCAGGCGGTCGACGGACCGCCCAGGACCACGGCGATCAGGCGGCGACCGTCACGCACGGCCGAGCCGGCGAGATTGAAGCCCGAGGCGTTGGTGTAGCCGGTCTTCAGGCCGTCGAACCCTTCCATGCTGTCCAGCAGGCGGTTGTGGCCCTTGATGTAATTGCCCCGGAAGTAGAAGCCCTTCACCGAGAAGTAGCTGTAGTACTGCGGGAAATCGCGCATGGTGGCGCGCGACAGGATGGCCAGGTCGCGGGCCGTCGAGATCTGGCGGCTGTCGGGGAGGCCCGAGGCGTTGACGAAGCGGCTGTTGCGCATGCCCAGTTCCTGACCGCGCAGGGTCATCAGGGCCGCGAAGCGCGACTCACTGCCGGCGAGTCGCTCGGCCATGGCCACGGCGACGTCGTTGGCGGACTTCACGGTCATCGCCTTGATGGCCTCGTCGACCGACAGGCTGTCGCCCGGCGAGATGCCGATCTTGGTCGGGGCCTGGGCCGCCGCGCGAGGCGACATGGTGACGCGGTCCGTCAGCTTCAGGCGGCCTTCGCTCAGCGCCTCGAAGGTCAGGTACAGGGTCATGACCTTGGTGACCGAGGCGGGGTATCGGGGACTGTCGGCCCGTTTGTCGTAAAGGACTTCGCCTGAATTGGCGTCGATCACGATCGCCGCGTACTTCGGTTCCTGAGCGTTCAGCTGCAGATACGGTATGGCGGCCGACGCGGTCGTCGGGGCCGCCGCGCCGAACAGGCACGACAACGCCAGGCCGGCGGCGGCGAGGAGGGAACGGGCGGAGGTAAGCTTGGCGAACATCGAGCAGCGTCCGTCACTTTTGAACTGGGAAGCGGTTCCGCACCGCTACACGCGTGACCAGTAGCATGATGGAAGCGGCCTTTCGCTAAAGTAAACAACTGGTGAGCGATCTTGCCGCAGGCGTGAAAAAATTGAGCGCGTGTTTCCCATGCTGCAGCTTCGGCGCAATGACCCTGCGTCATGGTGCGCTGCACAAATTTGTTGACTGCTGCACTGCAACATGAGAGAACCGCGGTGTTCCAAGCGCAGATGGAAGAGCTGCGGCTCAACCTCCGCCCCGCCCGTCTTCTTCCTCCCCCAGGAGATTCCCCATGGCCGCCGCCGAAACCCTGAAGACCACTGTCGAGCAGTACACCGCCGCCTCGAACCAAGCGTTCAAGGACGGCGTCGAAAAGTCGCTGGCCGCCCTGGCCGAAGCCAACACCCATTCGAAGAAGAACCTGGAAGCCGTGGTCGCCTCGGTGACCGCCGCCACCAAGGGCGCCGAAGCCCTGGGCGCCCAGACCTTCGCCTATGGCAAGAAGGCCGCGGAAGACCAAGTCGCCGCCGCCAAGTCGCTGGCCGCGGCCAAGAGCGTCCAGGAAGCCGTCGAGCTGCAGACCGCCTGGGCCAAGTCGGCCCTGGAAGCCTACATCGCCCAGGTCAGCAAGGCCTCGGAGATTGTCTCGGCCTCGATCAAGGACTCGGTGAAGCCGCTGAACGAACGCGTCAGCGCCGCCGTCGAGAAGTTCCAAGCCGCGCGTTAAGCGCCGCTTCGGACACGACATCGAAAAGCCCGGGCCTCGCGGTCCGGGCTTTTTTCTTTTGCGCCGTCCTTTGCCGCGTTAAGCATGCCCCACGAATTTGAGTGGAGCCGCGTGCATGTCGAAGGTCGAGGAACGTCTGAAGGCGCTTGGGATCGAGCTGCCCCAGCCGGTGGCGCCGGTGGCCAACTACGTGCCCTTCGTCCGCTCCGGCGACCTCGTCCACATCTCTGGACAGATCTCGATCGCGGCCGACGGCGGCGTCAAGGGAACGGTCGGCGTCGACGTCGACCTGGAGACCGCGCAGAAGGCCGCCCGCCTGTGCGGCATCAACCTGTTGGCCCAGATGAAGGCCGCCTGCGACGGCGACCTGGACCGCGTGGTCCGTGTCGTGAAGCTGGGCGGCTTCGTCCAGGCCGGTCCCGACTTCATCGACATCCCCAAGGTCGTCAACGGCTGCTCGGACCTGATGGTCGAGGCGCTGGGCGACGCCGGTCGCCACGCTCGCTCAGCGGTGGGCGTCTACAAGCTGCCCCTCGGCTTCGCGGTCGAGGTGGACGCGGTGGTGGAGATCGCCTGATGCGCTCGCGCGAACGCCCCTCGACCGATGTCTTCGGCGAGGCGTGGGAGCGCCTGTTCGACCCGCCGGTGGCCCATCGCGGCCTCTGGACGCCCGGCGGCGCGCCGGAGAACAGCCTAGCCGCCTTCCAGGCCGCTTGCGCGGGCGGCTACGGCGTCGAGCTCGATGTCCAGCTGACAGCTGATGGCGAGGCGGTGGTCTTCCACGACGACCGCCTGGAGCGGATGACCGGCCGGGAAGGGCGCCTGCGCGACCACACCGCCGCCGAGCTCGGGACCTTCGCGCTGAAGGGGACCGACGAGTCGATACCCACCCTCGCGGACGCCCTGACCCTGATCGGCCACCGCGCGATGGTCTTCATCGAGCTCAAGACGCCCTTTGGCGAGGTCGGGCCGCTGGAGAAGCGGGTCACCGAGGTGCTGGTCGACCATAACGGCCCGACTGCGGTGATCGGCTTCAACCCGTATTCGCACGCCTGGTTCGCCGACCATCATCCGCAGATCCTGCGCGGCCTCGACAGCTACAGCTGGAACGACGAGAGCGCGCGCAAGCTGGCTCCCGAGATGCGCAAATCTCTGGCGGCGCTGGAGCAGGTCGAAATCGCGCGGCCCGACTTCCTGGCCCTGGGTCTGGACATGTTGCCCAGCCCGCGCGCCGACCTATATCGCGCCAAGGGCATGCCGATCGTCGCCTGGACGGTGCGCAGCCCCGACCAGTGGGAAGGCGTGCGCGACCATTGCGACAATCTGATCTTCGAGGGCTTCTCGGCGTGACGCCAGACCCGGTCGGGGTGCAGTCGGCGGTGCGCGTGCATCGCGACATCGCCGAGATCGGCAAGGCTGCCTGGGACGCTTGCGCCGCCCATACCGGCGATCCGTTCGTCAGCTACGACTTCCTGTCGGTCCTGGAGGAGAGCGGCTGTGTCTCCGCCCGCACCGGCTGGGCGCCGCATCATCTGACTGTCGATGACGACAACGGCGCCGTGGCCGGCGTCATGCCGCTCTATCTGAAATCCCACAGCCAGGGCGAATACGTCTTCGATCACGCCTGGGCCGACGCCTACGAGCGGGCCGGCGGGCGTTATTATCCCAAGCTGCAGTGCGCCTCGCCGTTCTCGCCGGTGACCGGCTCGCGGCTGATCTTGCGGCCCGACGTTGACCTGGACGAGGGGCGATCAGCTCTGCTGGGTGGAGCGCTGACCCTGTGCGACCGTTTGGGCGCCTCGTCGCTGCACGTGACCTTTCCGGTCGAGGACGAGTGGGGCTGGATGGGGGAGCGCGGGCTGCTACGCCGCCAGGACCAGCAATATCACTGGGAAAACAACGGCTACGCGACCTTCGACGACTTCCTGGCGGCCCTGTCGGCCAATCGCCGCAAGACCATCCGCCGCGAGCGCCGCGACGCCCAGAACGGGCTGGAGATCGCGGCGCTGACCGGCGACGACCTGACCGAGGAACACTGGAACGCGTTCTTCGCCTTCTACATGGACACTGGGGGCCGCAAGTGGGGCCGGCCCTATCTGAACCGCCGGTTCTTCTCGCTGCTCAACGCGTGCATGGCTGACAAGGTGCTACTGATCCTGGCGCGGCGGCCGGGCGGGCCGTGGATCGCGGGGGCGCTGAACCTCTTGGGTCGTGACTGCCTGTACGGCCGTCACTGGGGTTGCGTCGAGGAGGTGCCCTTCCTGCACTTCGAGCTCTGCTACTACCAGGCCATCGAGCACGCGATCCGGCTGGGCCTGCCGCGCGTCGAGGCCGGGGCGCAGGGGCAGCACAAGATCGCCCGCGGCTACCTTCCCAGCGCCGTCTACTCCGCCCACTGGATCGCCGACCCGGCCCTGCGCGAGCCGGTGGCCCGCTATCTGGAACGCGAGCGCGAGGCGGTGGAAAGCGACATGGAGATGCTGACGGAAGAGTTCTCGCCCTTCCGCCATACGCCGGACCCGCCCCGCGAAAGGGACTGATTGCGGCTACTGCAGCCGCACCTCGCCGACCTTGTCCTTGTAGTCCTTCTTAGGGTCGGCCCCCAGCATCATCTTCACGCCGGCGAACAGGCTGTTCTCATTCAGCCAGATCTGGGCGTCGGCCGGCTCGAAGCGCAGCAGGCGCAGCTTGGGATCGTCCTTGCCCTCGTACCAGGCGGCGATGAAGGGGTTCCACAGGCGCTCGACCGTCTCGCGGTCGGTGTCGATCCGCAAGGAGCCGTCGACGGCGGCGAACAGATGGTGGCCCTTGTCGGCGAAGTGGATGAAGGCGTCGCGCGCGCCCCCCTCCACGGCCTGGACCAGGTCGACGTCCACGGCGCTGAAGATCCAGATCGGCCCGGAATGATCGCCTTCGATGATCGCGGTCATCGGCTGGGCGCGGCCGTTCTCGTGATCGGGCAGGCCCAGCATCACGGTGCGGTCGGACTTGAGGGCCTTCCAGAACTTCTCGGCCAGATCGGCTTCCTTGGACATTGTGGGTCTCCTTGGGTTTCGGAGACCAACGGCGGGCCGAGAAAAGGCGTTCCTAGGGTGAAGCTACGACCGCTCCCACGCGGCCCTCAAGAGCGCCTTAAGTTCGGCGTCGACGTCGTCGGGGGAGGCGAGGGGGATCTTGGCCTTCAGGCGTTCGGACCAGCCCTCGTTCTTCGGCTCCAACAGGCGCGGGGAGGTGTCGGGCGTGACCGCCAAACCCAGCATCGCCGTACCGCCGTTGACCGGCTTCAGCGCCGCGAATTGCGACTTGCGGGACCACGCCGTGAAGGTTTTGCGCTGGCCGGTCACCAGAGGGTCGAAGCCGGCCACGGCCGCCTCGACCGCCCGCAGCACCGCCGCCGCGGCCGGGTCGGTCCACAGCGCCGCGCGCAGGCCGCCAGCGTCGTCCCATCCCATCTCGGCCGGGAAAGCCGCCGAGAAGATCGTGGCGGCCCGATTGACGCCGATACCGTAGGTCGCCTTCAGCCAGTCGTTGCGGGCCTTGGGCTTGGTCTCCTTGCATTCGCGGCGAACGATCTCGACCCACTCTTCAAGGGTCTTGCCGGTCTCGCGCGGCAGGTTGGCGCGGACCGAGGCGAACCACTTCTGCTGCTGCTCGGTCAGGCCCTGGGGCTTGTTGTCCATGGTTGCGCACATCCCCCCGTTTGCTACGACCGTCTTTAAGAAGGAGACGCCCATGAGCCTGGACGGACGCTACGACGCCGACAACATCTTCGCCAAGATCATCCGGGGCGAGATTCCCAGTGTGAAGGTGTTCGAGGATGACAAGATTCTGGCCTTCATGGACGTCTTCCCGCAGTCGCGCGGCCACGCTCTGGTGATCTCCAAGGTCAGCCAGGCGCGCAATCTTCTGGAGGTCGAAGCCGACGTGCTGGCGGACCTCGCCGTCGCGACCCAGAAGCTGACGCGCGCGGTGGTCGCGGCCTTGAAGCCTGACGGCGTCGTCGTCACCCAGTTCAACGGCGCGCCGGCGGGCCAGACGATCTTCCACCTGCACTTCCACGTCATCCCCCGCTATGAGGGCGAGGCCCTGGGACGGCACGGCGAGGGCGGCATGGCCGACGTCGAGGCGTTGAAGACCTTGGCGGCCGAGATTTCGGCGGCGCTCTAGGCGATCGCGGAACTTCGTCGGGTACCAGGCCAACATAGCGCAACGAATCCCGTACTGACGCCTTGAAGCTTGATGCATCGGAGCGCGCCATGACCCGAGACGATCGAGGCCCGGGCGGCCTGCACAGGCTAATCTACGCCAGCCGCTTCACAGGGGCCGAGCGCGACTTCGACGAGGTCCTGCGCAAGGTCATCGCCAAGTCGATCCAGAACAACCGCCTGGACAATGTCACCGGCTTCCTCGTGGCGGGAGAAGGGCGCTTTCTGCAGCTGCTGGAGGGGCCGGCGAGCGCCGTGGAGGCGGTCTATGCCCGTATTGGCGAGGACCCGCGCCACACGGATCTCATTCTGATTTACAAGGAAAGCGCCGATCGCCGCCTGTTCCGCGACTGGAACATGGGCCAGCATCGTATCAGCGAGGCCGACCGCGCCCTGCTTACCGAGGCGGGCCTCTCCAGCTTCGATCCCGCCAGCCTGGACACCGAGGCCGCCGAGAAGCTGCTGACGACCGCCGGCGGCCGCCATCTAAGCTGAGCGGCAGTCAGGCGATCAGCTTGGCCATGGCCGTGTAGAACGCCAGCAGCACAGCCATGCCGCCAAGCAGCGACCAGCCCTGCATGCGGATCTTCTCACTGAGGCGCACCTCCAGCTGGGCCATCTCGTTCCGCAGCGTGAGCTTGGTCTCCACGATGTCGGCTCTTGTGGCCAGCTCCAGCTGCTTCAGATCTTCCTTTGACGCGAAGGGCTTCAGATCGTCCTTCGTCGCGAACGGTTTCAGGTCATCCTTTGTCGCGAACTGTTTCAGGTCGTCCTTCGTCGCGAACGGCTTCAGGTCATCCTTTGTCGCGAACGGTTTCAGGTCGTCCTTCGTGGCGAACTGTTTCAGGTCGTCCTTCGTCGCGAACGGCTTCAGGTCATCCCTCGTGGCGAATTTTCCCAGATCATCCTTGGTTGCGAGATGACTGATGTCGGGCATGCTGGCTGTCTGCTGGACGATCTCGACCACCGTATCGGCCATGCGCTCGTTCATGCCGGCTTCGCGAAGCCGCTTTGAGGCGCTCAAGCTATCGAAGGCGATCGTTGCCATGAACACACGCTAACCGAATGTTCTCGTTTCGTCCACAATCTTTGCGCGTCTTCAACCAAAAGGGCCCGGATCGCTCCGGGCCCTTCGCTAGTCTGATTGAGAGCCTTACTCGGCCAGCGCCGGTTCGGCTTCGTCGGCCTTGCCAGCCTTGGGATCGGCCGCGCTGTCGATCTCGAAGTCGATCTTGCCGTTGGCCAGCACGACCTTGACGTGGCCGCCGCGGACGAGGCGTCCGAACAGGATGTCGTCGGCCAGGGGCTTCTTGATGTGCTCCTGGATGACCCGGGCCAGCGGACGAGCGCCGTAGAGCTCGTCGAAGCCGTTCTTGGCCAGCCAGTCGGCCGCGTCGTCGCTGAGTTCGATCGTGATGTTGCGGTCGGCCAGTTGGGCCTCCAGCTGCATGACGAACTTCTGCACGACCTGGCGGATGATCTCCGGCGTCAGCGGCTTGAAGGCCACGACGGCGTCCAGGCGGTTGCGGAACTCCGGCGTGAACAGGCGCTTGAGGGCGGCCTCTTCCTCGCCTTCGACCTTCGAGCGACCGAAGCCGATCGAGTTGCGCTGGGCATCCGAGGCCCCCGCATTGGTGGTCATGATCAGAACCACGTTGCGGAAGTCGACCTTCTTGCCGTTGCTGTCGGTGAGCGTCCCATTGTCCATCACCTGCAGCAGGATGTTGTAGACATCCCCGTGCGCCTTCTCGATCTCGTCGAGCAGGACGACGGCGTGCGGGTGCTGGTCGACCGCATCGGTCAGCTGACCGCCCTGGTCGAAGCCGACATAGCCGGGAGGGGCGCCGATCAGGCGGCTCACGGTATGGCGCTCCATGTACTCCGACATGTCGAAGCGCAGCATCTCGATGCCCAGGGTCTGGGCCAGCTGCTTGGCGGCCTCGGTCTTGCCGACGCCGGTCGGGCCGCTGAACAGGTACGAGCCGATCGGCTTGTTCGGTTCACGCAGGCCGGCGCGCGCCAGCTTCATGGCGGCCGCCAACTGGGTCAGGGCTTCGTCCTGGCCGAACACGGCGCGCTTCAGATCGGTCTCGAGTTCCTTCAGCGCCTCGGTGTCCGACTTGCTGACCGACTTCGGCGGGATGCGGGCGATCTTGGCGACGACGGCCTCGATCTCCTTCACGCCGATGGTCTTCTTGCGGCGGCTTTCCGGCAGCAGCATCTGCGAGGCGCCGGCTTCGTCGATCACGTCGATCGCCTTGTCCGGCAGCTTGCGGTCGGTGATGTACTTGGCCGACAGCTCGACGGCGACCTTCAGGGCGTCGTTCGTGTATTTCAGCTTGTGGAAGTCCTCGTAGTAGGTCTTCAGGCCTTTGAGGATCTTGATGGTGTCTTCCACCGTCGGTTCGTTCACGTCGATCTTCTGGAAGCGACGGACCAGGGCCCGATCCTTCTCGAAGTGCTGACGGAACTCCTTGTAGGTGGTCGAGCCCATGCAGCGCAGGCTGCCCGAGGCCAGGGCCGGCTTCAGAAGGTTGCTGGCGTCCATCGCCCCGCCGCTGGTCGCGCCAGCGCCGATGACGGTGTGGATCTCGTCGATGAACAGCACCGCGTTCGGGTGGTTTTCCAGCTCCTTGACGACCTGCTTGACCCGCTCTTCGAAGTCGCCGCGGTAGCGGGTGCCGGCCAGCAGCGCGCCCATGTCGAGCGAGTAGATGGTGGCGCCTTCCAGGACCTCGGGGACCTGGTGCGTGACGATCTTGCGAGCCAGGCCCTCGGCGATGGCGGTCTTGCCGACGCCGGGGTCGCCGACCAGCAGCGGGTTGTTCTTGGTGCGACGGCACAGGATCTGGATCGCGCGCTCGACTTCGTTCGCGCGGCCGATCAGCGGGTCGACCTTGCCCTGGCGAGCCTTTTCGTTGAGGTCGACGCAATAGGCCTCAAGGGCCTCGCCGCCCGTCTTGGCGTTGGGCTTCTCGCCGTCGTCCTCGGTCTGGTTCGAGCCGGCGCTGGCGCCCTTGACGCTCTTGGCTTCCGAGGCGCCGGCCTTCTTGGCGATGCCGTGGGCGATGAAGTTCACCGCATCGTACCGCGTCATGTCCTGCTCCTGCAGGAAATAGGCGGCGTGGCTTTCACGTTCGGAGAAGATGGCGACCAGCACATTGGCGCCGGTCACTTCCTCGCGGCCCGACGACTGGACGTGGATCACCGCGCGCTGGATCACGCGCTGGAAGCCGGCGGTCGGCTTGGCGTCCTCGTCGTCGTCCACGACCAGCGAGGATAGCTCGACGTCGAGATAGTTCGAGAGGCTCTTCTTCAGCGCGGCGAGATCGACGTCGCACGCGCGCATCACTCCGGCGGCGTCCTCGTCGTCGGTCAGGGAGAGCAGAAGGTGCTCCAGCGTCGCGTACTCGTGCTTACGCTGGTTGGCGTACGCGACGGCGCGATGCAGGGACTCTTCCAGGGGGCGCGAAAAAGAGGGCAATGGGGGAGGCTCCTCAGTCCTTTTCCATGGTGCACTGCAGGGGGTGCTGATGACGCCGCGCCGAGTCGATGACCTGGGCGACCTTGGTTTCTGCGACTTCGTATGTGTAGACGCCGCACACGCCCACACCGTTTTGGTGGACATGCAGCATGATGCGTGTCGCGTCTTCGCGTGACTTGTTAAAGAACCGTTCGAGCACGTAGACGACAAACTCCATCGGAGTGTAGTCGTCGTTGAGAATCAGAACTCGATAGAGCGAAGGCTTCTGTGTCTTCGGCTTCACTTCCGTGACGACCGACGACCCAGCGCCGTTGCCTTGTCCGCCTTGCTTCCGCTCGGCCATCGACTTGTTCTCTCCCGGCGGGCAAATCACCCGCCTGCCTGAATTAGATATGGAAACGCGGCGGCTTTGGAAGAGGCCGAAGCGCCGCTGCGCCGCTTTA
>Ga0209676_1002115_pt1 | contig 15239 bp, 9 predicted proteins | sample AraplaCvi_mLB_r2_FD_184282 | JGI IMG/M metagenome (GOLD analysis project Ga0209676, IMG submission 184282) | Arabidopsis root microbial communities from North Carolina, USA - plate scrape MF_Cvi_mLB_r2 (SPAdes) (version 2) | ecosystem: Host-associated > Plants > Roots > Endosphere | place: USA...
GCACCAGGTGCTCACCGTGCTCGTCTCGAATGCACTGAGCTATGGCCGCATGCCGGGCGAGCCGGCGCGGGTGACGGTGAGCGTGTATCCGGACGATGCGGGACTTCCGTGCATCGACGTGCTCGATCGTGGACCCGGCATTCCCGAATCCGTGGCGTCGCGGCTGTTCCGCCCGTTCTTCACGACCTCCAGCCACGGCACCGGGCTCGGTCTCTACATCGCGCGCGAGTTGTGTCGAGCCAACCAGGCCACGCTCGACTACGTCGCCATGCCGGGCGGCGGCGGATGCTTCCGGGTGCGCCTGATCGGCAGCCACACGCTGCTCTCGTCCTGAAGCGGAACCTGAACAGGGCAAATCGCTCTGCGCGTGCTTGGCGCCCCGCACGACCTTAAGTTATCGTGAAGGCCGGAGGGAAAATGGCTGAAACACGTAGTGCATTGGTGGTCGACGACGAACGCGACATCCGCGAACTGCTCGTCATGACCCTGGGCCGCATGGGCCTTCGATGCGACACCGCCTCCACGCTCGGCGAAGCCCGCGGCCAGCTCGCGCGCAATCGCTATGACCTGTGCCTGACGGACATGCGCCTGCCTGACGGCTCGGGCATGGACCTGGTCGCCGAGATCAGCCAGAAGCATCCGGAAACACCGGTCGCGATGATCACCGCCTTCGGCAACGTCGAAGCCGCGGTCGAGGCCTTGAAGGCCGGCGCGTTCGACTTCGTCGCCAAGCCCGTGGACCTGGCCGTGCTGCGCGACCTGGTCCGCCACGCGCTGGACCTCAACGAACGCCGCAAGAGCGCGCCACCGGCCGACATCGTCGCCGCGCGCCTGTACGGCCAATCGCCGGCGATGGCCACCCTCCGCGGCACGATCGCGAAGGTGGCCCGCAGCCAGGCGCCGGTGTACATCGTCGGCGAGTCGGGCGTGGGCAAGGAACTGGTCGCCCGCACGATCCACGCCGAAGGCGCACGTTCGACCGGACCGTTCGTCCCGGTGAACTGCGGCGCGATCCCGGCCGAACTGATGGAAAGCGAGTTCTTCGGCCACAAGAAGGGCAGCTTCACCGGCGCGCATGCCGACAAGCCGGGCCTGTTCCAGAGCGCCGACGGCGGCACGCTGTTCCTGGACGAAATCGCCGAGCTGCCGCTGGCAATGCAGGTCAAGCTGCTGCGCGCGATCCAGGAAAAATCGATCCGCCCGGTGGGCGCGAACGCCGAAGTCCCGGTCGACGTGCGCATCCTGTCGGCGACGCACAAGGATCTGGCGGCGCTCGTGGCCGACGGCCGTTTCCGCCAGGACCTGTACTACCGCATCAACGTGATCGAACTGCGCGTGCCGCCGCTGCGCGAGCGCCAGGACGACCTGCCCGGCCTCGCCGAGAAGGTGCTGCAGCGTCTTTCGCTGGCGCAGGGCCGCGTGTTCCCGCCGACGCTGTCGGCCGATGCGCTCGACACGCTGCGTGCGTATGCCTTCCCGGGCAACGTGCGCGAACTGGAGAACATCCTCGAACGTGCGCTTGCACTGGCCGAAGGCGACAGCCTGACCGCCGAGGACCTGCGCCTGCCGAAGGCCGCGAACACCGTGCCCGCCTCGCCGCCCCTCGCGGCTACAGGCGCCACGTCGGCGACTGCACCGGCGAATTCCGCAGCGCCGCCGCTGATGGTGCCGGGCCAGCCGACGCAGGCGATCGATCCGCGCACGCTCAATCCGCGCGACACGGCCAGCAGCCCCTTGCCCTCGTACATCGAGGAAATCGAACGCGCCGCGATCCAGCAGGCGCTGCAGGAAAACCGCTACAACAAGACGCGCACCGCCGCTGCACTGGGCATCACCTTCCGCGCGCTGCGCTACAAGCTGAAGAAGCTCGGCATCGATTGACGATGCCGCGCCTGTGGTCGATCGGACCCAGGCGCGCGCAGCCGACTTTCATCGACGCAACGGACGAATTCGCGAACGCGCGGAGCGGAAAGTGCGTCCTCGTCCAACTGCGGTGCGACAGCCTAAGCGCCCCTCGCTTGGCTCATCACGTCCATGATCGACCGGGCTTCAAGCACTCCGCCCCCGGAAGGCTGCCCCTTACGTGAAGCCGTACGCACCCGTACCGCCACGTCGGGGAGCCCCGGACAGAGTGACGCAATTCGTCACCTCCCAGCGAGCGTGACACTCAGCGTCACCCACCCTCTGACCGGTTCTGACATTTAGCGTGACCTCATCTCCAGTTCAGCACGCACGTGGCCGGGAAGTCTTGTTGGCACGGCTTATGCGTGTACCTTAGCGGCACGTGCAGTGAGCACGGCTGCCCGAGGACCGGAAACGCCGGCCCACAGGCACGTGAAGTTCCAAAACACTCCTAGGGGAAATCGTAATGAAGAAGCAGCAGGGCTTTACCCTCATCGAACTGATGATCGTCGTCGCGATCGTCGCCATCCTGGCCGCCATCGCGCTGCCGGCTTACCAGGACTACATGAAGCGTTCGAAGGTCTCCGAAGCCGTCGCCACCGCCGGCGCGTGCAAGACCTCGGTCGCCGAGTATGCGGCTGCCGCCAACAAGCTGCCGACCACGCTTGCCCAGTCGGGCTGCTCGAACGAGAAGAGCCAGTACGTGAAGGCTGTTGACGTGGGCGCCGCTGGCAAGATCACCGTGACCCTGCAGGCCATCGGCACGGGCGTCGACGACAAGACCATCAGCCTCGAGCCGACCAAGTCGGACGGCACCGCTGCTGGCGACGGCGACAACATCGCCGGCTGGAAGTGCACCACGACCGCCGACGCCAAGTACGTTCCGGGTTCCTGCCGCGGCTAATCGCAGCACGCAACACGTAGTCTGAAAAAGGGGAGCGCATGCTCCCCTTTTTCTTTGCACCAATTCGCGGAATGATCGACCGCGACACTGCTTGGGGAAGTGGGTAATGAACGCGAACACGCAACGCCACGGGGCCGCGCTGCTCTGGATCTTCATCGCATCCGGTTTCGCCGGACTGATCTACCAGTCCATCTGGACATCCTACCTGGGCCTGTTCCTTGGCCATTCCGCCTACGCGCAATCCCTGGTCCTCATCCTGTTCATGGGCGGCATGGCGCTGGGCGCCTGGCTGGTCAGTCGCCGCAGCGAGCGTCTCAAACGCCCCCTTTTCTGGTACGCCGCGATCGAACTGCTGATCGGCGTGCTCGGCTTGACGTTCAACCACCTCTACGGGTGGTCGACGACTTTCGCCTACGACACACTCTTCCCGGCGGCAGGCGGCCTCGGGTCGGTGAACGCCATCCGCTGGACGATCTCCGTCCTGCTCGTCCTGCCCCAATGCATCCTGCTGGGCGCGACCTTCCCGTTGATGAGCGCCGGCTTCCTGCGGCTTCGCCCGGATGCCGACGGCAAAGTCATCGCCGGTCTCTATTTCACCAACAGCATCGGCGCGGCCGCGGGTGCGCTCGCCGCCACCTACCTCCTCGTTCCTCGCGTCGGCCTGCCCGGCACCGTGCTCACGGCGGGCCTGCTCAATATCCTCGTCGCATTCGCCGTCTACCCGCTGAGCAAGCAGGAGCGCGAAGCGTCGACCCAGCAACCGGAACCGTCCACGAACGGCGGCAATGCGACGCCGATGCTCGTCCTTGCCGCCGCCGCCATCACGGGCCTGACCTCGTTCATCTACGAGATCACGTGGGTGCGCATGCTGTCGCTCGCACTGGGCACGACGATCCACGCATTCGAGCTGATGCTCGCAGCGTTCATTTCCGGCATCGCATTCGGCGGCCTGTGGCTGAGCCGCAACGCGCATCGCATCCACTCCCCGCTGAAGACGGTCGGCTGGGTGCAGGTGTGGATGGGCGTGGCCGCGCTGGCGTCGATGTTCGTCTACGCCAACGCGTTCGAATGGGTCGGCTGGCTGATGCGCGTAATCACACGCACCAGCGAAGGCTACTCGCTGTACAACCTGTCCAGCGGCATCATCGCGCTGCTGGTTATGTTCCCTGCCGCCTTCTTCGCGGGCATGACGCTGCCGCTGCTCACGGTGATCCTGCTGCGTAACGGCGCGGGCGAACGCGCAATCGGCCGTGTCTATGCGGCCAACACTCTCGGCGCGATCGTCGGCGTGCTGCTGGCGGTCCACATCCTGCTCCCGTTGATCGGCCTGAAGTGGGCACTGTGGCTCGCCGCGGCGGGCGACCTTGTGCTGGGCATCGTGTTGCTGCGTCGGGTTGGCGTGGGCGGTTTCCCGACACCCGCACCGGTGATGGCGGGCGCCACGGCCATCATCGCCCTTGCTGCGACCATGCTGCTGGTGCGTTTCGACCCGCTGGTCCTTGCCTCGTCGGTGTACCGCACCGGTGCCGTCACGCTCGGCGATTCGGCGAAGATGCTGTTCTACCGCGATGGAAAAACGGCGAGCGTCGCCGTTTACGAAACCGGCTACGGCGACAAGCGGAAGGGCTGGTCCATCGCCACCAACGGCAAGGTCGACGCCGGCCTGGCGCCGACCCTCGACAGCCCCGCGCGATCGGACGAAGCTACTATGGCGCTGCTCGCGGCGCTGCCGTTGTCGATGAAGGAAAAGCTTGACCACGTGGGCGTGATCGGATTCGGTTCGGGCATGACCACGCACACGTTGCTGGGCAGCCAGCGCGTCGGCCAGATCGATACCGTCGACATCGAACCAATGATGATCGAAGGCGCTCGCATGTTCGGGCAGCGCGTCCATCGCGCATTCGACGACCCGCGCTCGCACATCATCATCGACGACGCTAAATCGTACTTCTCGTCGTCACGCAAGCAATACGACATCATCGTCTCCGAGCCTTCCAACCCATGGATGGGCGGCACCGCGTCGCTGTTCTCGTCGGAGTTCTACCGGTTCGTGCCCAGGCACCTGAAACAGGACGGCCTCTTCGTCCAATGGTTGCAGCTGTACGAAATCGACGAAACACTGGTGAGTTCGGTGCTCGCCGCGATGCTGCCGGAGTTCAACGACGTCCAGGCCTACCTCGCCAACACCGGCGACCTGATCCTCATCGCCTCGCCGCACGGCAAGGTTCCGCCGCTGCAGGACTTCACGTCGAAGGACGCGGCGTTGCATCCGGAACTCCTGCGCGTGGGCTTTGGCACGCTGCGCGACATGCAGGATGCGTACGTGCTCGACCGGCGCGGACTGGCGGCGTTCGTCCAGATGTACCCGTCCAAGCCGAACTCGGATTACTTCCCAGTGCTGCAGTTGAAGGCCCCCGAGTCGCGGTTCAAGCGCGACATGGTTTCGAACCTGGGAAGCGTGCTGACGGCGCCCTGGCCCATCTCGCCTGCCTTGGGCGGCCTGCAACGGCGCGCGCTCTCGTCGGAGCTGCCCGATCACAAGCGGGAGATCACAAACGATCGCAAGTTGCGCGCCGCGCGGGAACTCCGCGCAGCGCTGGTCGACGACCAGCCCATCGGCGGCGACTACGCCAGCCAGGACGATGCCATGCAACTGGAAGCGCTGCGCGGCCTCGCGACGGATTGCAACCTCGACCGGGCGCCGGCCCAGAGCAGCCAGATCATGTTCTCTCTGGCGCTGGAGACCATCCCGTTCCTCGACGCAGACGCCAATCGCGAGATGTGGATCGAACCGAAGTGGTTGGGTGCGTGCAAACCGGCGCATCCGCTCGTCGTCGAAACCCTCGCACTGCTGGCAGCGACGGCGAAGGACGACCACATGGCGGTGATCGATGTCGGACAGAACCTGCTGAACGGTGACAACTCGGGTTTTGTCTTAGGCAATCCGACCGCTTCGTATTACATCTGGGGGGCCATGCAGTATTCGGCGTTCATGCTCGGCTCGCCTCAGCTGGCCGAAGCACTGCAGGCGCGTTACGGCGCCAAGTTGCCCAGCCAGGTGACGGCACAAGTTCCGATTCGTCTGCTGACGCAGTTGGCATCCGGGCAAACGAACGCCGGGCCCGTCCCGCAGGCCGCCGGGGGGCATTGACCCCCGGCTTGCGGGCCGGACGCCCATTACGTGAAACAGTGCCGGCCCGCGTCAGGAGATTGATGTACATTCCCGAGTGGGGAAGTACCAGGGGATCATCATGAACGTAGCTGCCACCGCCAATCTGGTGGGGATCACCGGCATTGCGCGCCGGCTGGTCCTCGATGGGGCGCTGGACGACGGCGCCGCCCGGCAGGCGCTCAGCGCCGCCACGGCTGCCAAGCAGCCGATCACCGCCTATCTGGCCGAGAAGCGCCTGGTCACGCCGGGTCAGCTGGCGGCCGCCAATTCGATCGAGTTCGGCGTGCCGCTGTTCGATGCGACGACGCTGGACCCGGCGCAGTCGGCCATCAAGCTGATCAGCGAAGCGCTGGTCCGCAAGCACCAGGTGTTGCCGCTCTACAGGCGCGGCAACCGCCTGTTCGTCGGCGTGTCCGATCCGACCAATACGCAGGCGCTGGACGAAATCAAGTTCCAGAGCAACCTGGCAATCGAGCCGATCCTCATCGGCGAGGACCAGATCCAGCGCTGCATCGACAAGTGGCTGGAAGCCAGCGATGCGCTCGGCGACGCGGTCGGCAACGATGAAGGGCTGGATAATCTCGACATCTCCGGCGGCGAGGAAGTCGCCAACGACAACACTGTCGACGCCAAGACGGACGACACGCCGGTAGTGAAGTTCGTCAACAAGGTTTTGGTGGATGCTATCCGCCGCGGCGCGTCGGACATCCATTTCGAGCCCTACGAAACCGAGTACCGCGTGCGCCTGCGCATCGACGGCCTGCTCAAGCAGGTCACGAAGGTGCCGACGAATCTATCCGGTCGTATCGCAGCCCGCCTGAAGGTCATGTCGCAGCTCGACATCGCCGAAAAGCGCGTGCCGCAGGACGGCCGCATCAAGCTCAACATCTCCAAGACCAAACAGGTCGACTTCCGCGTCAGCACGCTGCCCACGCTGTTCGGCGAGAAGGTGGTGCTGCGTATCCTGGACGGCAGCGCTGCCAAGCTGGGCATCGACAAGCTCGGCTACGAGGACGACCAGCGCGCGCTCTACGAGCAGGCGCTGGCGAAGCCGTACGGCATGGTGCTCGTCACGGGCCCGACGGGTTCCGGTAAGACGGTGTCGCTGTATACCGGCCTGAACATCCTCAACGAGGAAGAGCGCAACATCTCCACCGTCGAGGACCCGGTCGAAATCCGCGTGCCGGGCATCAACCAGGTGCAGATGAACGTCAAGCGCGGCATGACGTTCGCCGCCGCGCTGCGCAGCTTCCTGCGACAGGACCCGGACGTGGTGATGGTCGGCGAAATCCGCGACCTGGAAACGGCCGAGATCGCGGTGAAGGCTGCGCAGACGGGCCACCTCGTGCTCTCGACGCTGCACACCAACGACGCGCCGCAGACGATCTCGCGACTGATGAACATGGGCATCGCGCCCTACAACATCACTTCGTCCGTGACGCTGATCATCGCCCAGCGACTGGCGCGCCGCCTGCACGACTGCAAGCGTGAAGTGCCGCTGCCGGAACATGCGCTGCTGGCCGAGGGATTCACGCACGAGGAAGTAGCGGCGGGCATCAAGATCTACGAAGCCGTCGGCTGCCCCGATTGCACCGAAGGCTACAAGGGTCGCACCGGCATCTACCAGGTCATGCCGATGACCGACAAAATCCAGGCCATCGTGCTCCAGGGCGGCAACGCGCTGGACATCGCGGAAGCCTCCAGGCAATCCGGCGTCCGGGATCTGCGCAAGTCGGCACTGCTCAAAGTGAAGAACGGCGTGACCAGCCTCGCCGAAATCAACCGTGTAACCAAGGACTAATCCATGTCCGCGACCCGTACCGCGACTCGCACCGCGAGCAAATCCGCCACCACCGCACGCCGTCCAAACGGGATGGAAACCTTCGTCTGGCAGGGCACGGACAAGCGCGGCAAGGTAATGAAGGGCGAGCAGTCGGCGAAGAACGCCAATTCACTGCGCGCCGAACTTCGTAAGCAGGGCATCACGCCGCGCACCGTCAAGGTGAAGGGTAAACCCCTCATGGGCGGAGCCGGGCGTCGGATCACCCCGCTCGACATCGCTGTTTTCAGCCGCCAGCTGGCCACGATGATGAAGTCGGGCGTGCCGATCGTTGGAGCGATCGAGATCATCGCCAACGGCAACAAGAATCCGCGGATGACGACGCTGCTTAACACCATCCGCTCCGACATCGAAAGCGGTTCGTCGCTGTACGAGGCGCTTAGCAAGCATCCGGTCCAGTTCGACGAGCTGTATCGCAACCTGGTCAAGGCGGGTGAAGGCGCCGGTGTGCTGGAAACGGTGTTGGACACCATCGCCACCTACAAGGAAAACATCGAAGCGCTGAAGGGCAAGATCAAGAAGGCGATGTTCTACCCCGCCGCGGTCGTGGCGGTGGCGCTGATCGTGTCGGCTATCCTGCTAGTGTTCGTGGTGCCGCAGTTCGAAAGCGTGTTCCAGAGCTTCGGTGCGGATCTGCCGGCGTTCACCAAGATGGTGATCGCGATGAGTGACTTCATGGTTGCCTACTGGTGGCTGGTAGGCATGATCGTGGGCGGAACCATCGTTGCGTTCATCATGGCGCAGAAGCGGTCGGTCGCCTTCTCGCGGTTTCTCGACCGGGTAATGCTGAAGCTGCCGGTGGTTGGCCAGATCCTGCACAACTCCGCGATCGCCCGCTTCTCACGCACGCTGGCGGTGACCTTCAAGGCCGGCGTGCCGCTGGTGGAAGCGCTGGATATCGTGGCGGGTGCGACCGGCAACTGCGTCTACGAAGACGCCGTGCGCAACATCCGCGACGACGTGTCGGTCGGATATCCGGTCAACATGGCGATGAAGCAGGTCAACGTCTTCCCCCACATGGTCGTGCAGATGACCGCCATCGGTGAAGAAGCCGGTGCGCTCGACACGATGCTCTTCAAGGTCGCCGAGTTCTACGAACAGGAAGTCAATAACGCCGTCGACGCGCTGTCCAGCTTGCTGGAGCCGATGATCATGGTGTTCCTGGGCGTGGTCGTCGGTGGCATGGTGGTGGCGATGTACCTGCCCATCTTCAAGCTCGGCGCGGTGGTGGGCTAAGCCCCCCCCATCACGCCGTTCTGAACTTCGGGCACAATCCCGCGCATGGCATTCCTCGATCAAAACCCCGCCATCGGATTTCCGCTGGCGGCCGGACTCGGCCTGCTGGTCGGCAGCTTCCTCAATGTGGTGATCCTGCGCCTGCCCAAGCGGCTGGAGTGGCAGTGGCGCCGCGACAGCCGCGAGGTGCTCGGCGAACCCGACACCTACGATCCGCCGCCACCGGGCATCGTGGTGGAGCGCTCGCACTGCCCGCACTGCAAGCACCAGTTGTCGTGGTACGAGAACATTCCGGTGTTCAGCTACGTGGTGCTGGGCGGGAAGTGCCGCAACTGCAAGGCGCCGATCTCACCGCAGTACCCGCTGGTCGAGCTGCTGACGATGCTCCTGGTGGTCGCAAGCGTGTGGCGTTTCGGCTTCGGCTGGCAGGGCTTCGGCGCGATCGTCTTCACCTGCTTCCTGATCGTGCTGTCGGGCATCGACCTGCGCACGCAGTTGCTCCCCGACCAGCTGACGTTGCCGCTGATGTGGCTGGGCCTGATCGCCGCGTCCGACAATCTCTATTTCCCCGCAAAACCGGCGCTGCTGGGCGCGGTGGCGGGCTACCTGAGTCTCTGGATCGTGTGGTGGCTGTTCAAGCAGCTCACCGGGAAGGAAGGCATGGGGCACGGCGACTTCAAGTTGCTGGCGGCCATCGGTGCCTGGACGGGCCTGAAGGGCATCCTGCCGACGATCCTGCTGTCCTCCGTGGTCGGCGCAGTGGTCGGCTCGATCTGGCTGGCCATGAAGGGGCGCGACCGCGCGACGCCGATTCCGTTCGGCCCGTATCTCGCCATCGCCGGCTGGATCACCTTCTTCTGGGGCGAGCAGATGGTCGGCGCCTACATGCAGTTCGCCGGGCTGAAGTAAGGTCCCGCCGGTTACCCTACCCGCTCCGAAGCGGCGTACAGGCCCATGAGCGAGTTCATCGTCGGCGTCACCGGAGGCGTGGCCTCCGGCAAGAGCGAAGTCACGCGTCGCTTCGAGGCGCTGGGCGTTCCCGTCGCGGACGCCGACGTCGCGGCCCGCACCGCGGTCGAGCCGGGCTCGGACGGGTTGGCCGAGGTCGTCGCGACCTTCGGTGCGGATGTCCTCGCGCCGAACGGGAGCCTCGATCGAGCCGCGATGCGTCGCCACGTGTTCGGCGACGACGCTGCACGCCGGCGACTTGAAGCCATCATCCATCCCCGCGTTCGGGCGAACCTTCGTGCGGCCTGCGAGGCCGCGTCCGGGCCCTACGCCATCGCGGCCATTCCGCTGCTCGCCGAAGGCGGCGGACGCGAGGCTTACCCGTGGTTGTCGCGCATCCTCGTTGTCGACGTGCCGGTCGATGTGCAGCGCGCGCGCGTGATGGCGCGCGACCGCGTGGATGCGGAGCTGGCGCAGCGGATGATCGCCGCGCAGGCGACGCGCGACCAGCGGCTGGCGATCGCGGACGATGTCATCGTGAACGACGGCCCCGTCGAGCTGCTCGTTTCCTACGTCGCGGCGCTGGATCGCCGCTACCGCGCGCTGGCTGGCGCGCACGCGTAAGCGCCGGACCTGTCAGGCCGACGGCCAGAGGCCGCGGATCGCGGCAATGCCCTGGGCGCCGTGCGACCGCGCCTCATCCGCATCGGCCGTAGTCAGGCCGCCGATGGCGTAGATCGGCAGGGACACGCGTTCGCGCATCGCCGCGAGGCCATCCCAACCGATGCCAACGACGCCCGGGTGACTCGGCGTCGGTTTCAGCGTGCCGAGCACGGCGAAATCGCACCCGAGTGACTCGGCCGCGAGCAGGTCGTCCACGCCGTGGCAGGAGGCCGCCAATGGAAGTCCAGGCGGGATTGGACGCTCAGACAGGCCGTGCAGCAGGCGCGAAGGCAGATGCAGGCCCAGGCCGAACTCGATCGCCAGCGCGACATCGCCATTCACCAGCGCTTCCGCGCCCGCCTGGCGGCACAGGCGCGCAGCCTGGGCGACCAGCGCGCGCCATCGTCCTGCATCCAGCGCCGGCGCACGCAGCTGCACGCGCCTGACGCCGTCCGCGAGCGCGCGTTCGAGCTGCCCGAGCCAGACGGTGTCCTCCCTCGCAGGCGGCGGCGTCACCAGATAGTGCGCCGGCTGCAGCAAGGCCGCGACGACGGGCCGATCGGCCGGCGGCATCGCGTAGCTGGCGAGCTTCTGCGGCGGTACCCAGACCAACGCCTGTCCTTCCAGGCCGCGTGCATGGCCGCGCCACGCCGCGATGCTGCGCACATCCAGGCGGAGGCGCTTGTCGGGGTAACGCTGGGGAACGTTGATGAGCGGCGCGCCGATGTCGACCTCGATGCCGAGCTCCTCGTGCAGCTCGCGCGCCAGCGCCGCTTCGGCGGATTCGCCGGGTTCGTGCTTGCCACCCGGGAATTCCCACAGGCCGGCGAGGTCGCGCCCTTCCGTACGACGTGCCAGCAGCACGCGGCCGCGCGCATCGCGGATGACGCCGGCGACCACTTCGACATGACGCAGCACACCGTCAATCGCGCCCGGATCGACCGTGCGCGAGACATCGGGAGTGGAAGTGGTGCTCACCTGCTTACCGGAACGTGGAAGGCGTCCCGGGCGCCGCCCTCCCCCGCTTGCGGGAGAGGGCATCTGGAGCCAGTGCCGTCAGGCGATCTGCCCATGGCAATGCTTGTACTTCTTGCCGCTGCCGCAGGGGCAGGGATCGTTGCGGCCGACATTGGCGAACACGTCCCCACCGGCGGCGGCCTGCGCCTGCGCGGCTTCCTCGTCGGCACCGAAGCCACCGGCCGAGGCGTGCTGGAACTGCATCTGGCGCGCCTGCGCTTCGGCGGCGGCACGCTCCTGCGCTTCGAGCGCGGCGACTTCGTCCTCGCTGCGGATGCGCACGCGCGCCAGCAGCGTGACGACTTCGCGCTTCACCTTCTCCAGCATCTCGGAGAACAGCTCGAAGGCTTCCTTCTTGTATTCCTGCTTGGGCTGCTTCTGCGCGTAGCCGCGCAGGTGGATGCCCTGGCGCAGGTAATCCATGCGCGCCAGGTGCTCCTTCCAGTTCTGGTCGAGCACGTTGAGCATGATGTGCTTCTCGAGCAGGCGCATCGTCTCGCTTCCGAGCTGCTCCTCGCGCTGCGCGAAGTGGCCTTCGACGGCCTCCTGCACCAGGCGCTCGATCGTCTCGGCGTCGACTTCCTCGCTCTTGCCGACGAACTCGCGCAACGACATCTGCACGCCGAACTCGGACGCGAGCGTCGCTTCCAGGCCCGGCAGGTCCCACTGGTCGTCGACCGAATTCGGCGGCACGAAGCGCGCCACGATGTCGGCCACGACGTCGCCGCGAATGCCTTCGACGTTCTCGTTGACGCTCTCGGCTTCCAGCAGCTCGTCGCGCTGGCTGTAGATCACCTTGCGCTGGTCGTTGTTGACGTCGTCGAAGTCCAGCAGGTTCTTGCGGATGTCGAAGTTGTGGGCCTCGACCTTGCGCTGCGCATTGGCGATCTGCTTGGTCACCAGCGCGCTTTCGATGATGTCGTCTTCCTTAAGGCCCATGCGCGCCATCACGCGCTGCACCCAGTCGGCCGCGAAGATGCGCATCAGGTTGTCTTCGAGCGACAGGTAGAAGCGCGAGGAACCCGGGTCGCCCTGCCGACCGGCGCGGCCGCGCAGCTGGTTGTCGATGCGGCGGCTTTCGTGGCGCTCGGTGCCCACGATGTGCAGGCCGCCGGCGGCTTTCACCGCCTCATGGCGCGCGAGCCATTCGGACTTCAGGCGGGCCTTGGTGACCTCGTCGATGGGCGCGCCGGTCTTGGCTTCCAGCTCGGCGATTTCGTTCTCGAGCGAACCGCCCAGCACGATGTCGGTACCGCGGCCGGCCATGTTGGTGGCGATGGTGATCGCGCCCGGGCGACCGGCCTGCGCGACGATCTGCGCCTCGCGCTCGTGCTGCTTGGCGTTGAGGACTTCGTGGTGAATGCCGGCGTCGCGCAGCTGCTGGCTGAGCATTTCCGACACTTCGATCGAGGTCGTGCCGACCAGCACCGGCTGCTTGCGGGCGTTGGCGTCCTTGATCTCGTTCAGCACCGCGCGGTACTTGCCATTGCGGTTGAGGAACACCGCGTCGGGGTGGTCCTTTCGCTGCACCGGCTTGTGGGTCGGGATCACGATGACTTCCAGGCCGTAGATGCTCTGGAATTCGTACGCCTCGGTGTCGGCCGTGCCGGTCATGCCGGACAGCTTCTTGTACATGCGGAACAGGTTCTGGAAGGTGATGCTCGCCAGCGTCTGGTTCTCGCGCTGGACCGGCACGCCTTCCTTCGCCTCGACCGCCTGGTGCAGGCCGTCCGACCAGCGACGGCCAGCCAGCGTGCGGCCGGTGAACTCGTCGACGATCACCACTTCGCCGTCGCGGACGATGTAGTCCACGTCGCGCTGGTAGATGGCGTGCGCGCGCATGGCGGCGTTGAGGTGGTGCACGACGCTCAGGTTCTGCGCGCCGTAGAGCGTGTCGTCCTCGCCCTGCAGGATGCCGGCCTGGCGCAGCAGGTGTTCGGCGCGTTCCTGGCCGGCTTCGGACAGGTGCACCTGCTTGCCCTTCTCGTCGACCCAGTAATCGCCTTCGCTTTCTTCCGTCGCCTGGCGCGACAGCTGCGGGACGATGCGGTTGACCTTGATGTACAGCTCCGGCGACTCATCGGCCGGACCGGAGATGATGAGCGGCGTGCGCGCCTCGTCGATCAGGATCGAGTCGACCTCGTCGACGATCGCGTAATGCAGGCTGCGCTGGAAACGGTCTTCCTTCGACAGCGCCATGTTGTCGCGCAGGTAGTCGAAGCCGAACTCGTTGTTGGTGCCGTAGGTGATGTCGGCGGCGTACGCGGCGTGCTTGTCGCTGTGCGGCATGCCCGGGTAGACCACGCCGACCGACAGGCCCAGCCAGTTGTACAGGCGGCCCATCCATGCCGAGTCGCGGCGGGCCAGGTAGTCGTTCACGGTGACGACGTGGACGCCCTTGCCTTCCAGCGCGTTGAGGTAGACCGGCAGCGTCGCAACCAGGGTCTTGCCCTCGCCGGTGCGCATCTCGGCGATCTTGCCCAGGTGCAGGACCATGCCGCCGATCAGCTGGACGTCGTAATGGCGCATGCCGAGCACGCGCTTGGACGCCTCGCGGCAGACGGCGAACGCCTCGGGCAGGATCTTGTCGAGCGACTCGCCATCGGCGATGCGCTTCTGGAACTCCGCCGTCTTGGCCTGCAGTTGCTCATCGGAGAGCTTCTGCATCTCCGGCTCAAGCGCGTTGATCTTGGCGACGGAGCGTTGCAGTTGGCGCAGCAGGCGATCGTTACGGCTGCCGAAAACGCGGGTAAGCAGGCTGTTGAGCATGGAGTGCGACTGGGTCCGTTGTAGCGGAACAGGGATACCGGTGGGCCGGACGCATTCAGAGTCCGTGTCCACCGGCGAGTTCCCCGAAGGAAGGCTCTGGCCGGCTCAAATGAAATCGGGGCGCCGCGCGCCCCGAAAGTATCGAGCCTGAACTGTGGCCGCGCCGATTGTAGCGTGTGGGCGAGGACCGATGCTTGCAAGGCACCGCCTTGCATCGGGCCGAGCGCCCGGAGCCTGCGGCGGAGGGCCGGACCGAGTCGGGGTGCTTGCAAGCCATCGGCTTGCGCTCCGGCGAGCGCCCGGAGCGTGCCGCGGAGGGCCGGGGACCCGTGGAGGCGGCCTATGCCACCCGCAGGCGCCCCACCCCCTGTCTCAGCCCTTGATCTCCATCTTCAGCGGCGACTGCTGGCTGAGGAACTTGCGCGGGTTCACGACGCGGCTGTTCTCCCACACCTCGAAGTGCACGTGGGCGCCGGTCGATCGGCCCGTCGAGCCGGCCTTGGCGATTTCCTGCCCGGCGCGCACCAGCTCGCCGACCTTGCGGGTCAGGCGCGAGTTGTGGGCGTAGCGGGTGACGTAGCCGTTGCCGTGGTCGACCTCGATGACGTTGCCGTAGCCCGAGCGCACGCCCGAGTAGCTGACGACGCCATCGGCCACGGCCAGCACCGGATCGCCGACGTTGGCCTTGAAGTCGATGCCCTTGTGGTTGGCATGGCCGCCGCTGAAGGGATCGGCGCGGCCGCCGAAGCCGGAGGTGATGTAGCTGTTGGCGATCGGCTCGCGGCCCG
>Ga0209676_1002119_pt1 | contig 15186 bp, 16 predicted proteins | sample AraplaCvi_mLB_r2_FD_184282 | JGI IMG/M metagenome (GOLD analysis project Ga0209676, IMG submission 184282) | Arabidopsis root microbial communities from North Carolina, USA - plate scrape MF_Cvi_mLB_r2 (SPAdes) (version 2) | ecosystem: Host-associated > Plants > Roots > Endosphere | place: USA...
CCCACAACGCACCGGCTACGCCGCGCGTCCGTTTCTGCGGCCGGCGGTCGTCTACGTCCGCCAGCGGCCAAAAAGCGACATTCGCAACGGCAGTCATCTGCGTGCTCGATGTTCCAGACAATGGGGACCGCGAGCGCCATGCCGTCGATCCGCAGCGACCGCACCCCCGGATCCCTACGCGGCGAAGTACACCACCATCCTGAGGTGGCGATGTTCATCCACCACCAGCATCTCATGACAGAAGTCCCGGGATCCGATAGCTGTCATGACAGAACCGAAGCCGCGCTGAGGTTGTCGATTGTCCGGCGTCATCCACCAGCGGCGAAAATCGGCGGATAGCTCCTTCAGGTCCTGGACCAGTGCAAGCATCGACGGTTCGTCCGGCGCCACGGCAACGTCATAGCGGAACTGCGCCAGCAAACTTTGTGCATCCTGCTTCCAGGAAGGCAGGCGGCGCCGCATGTCGGGATCGGCGAACACCATGCGCAGAATGTTGCGCTGCTCACGTTCCCGGGCAGAGAACCGGAACAGATCATCGGCCGCGGCATTCCAGGCAACGACGTCCCAACGCAGATTGAATACGTAGGCGGGTCGGCGCTCCAGGTCGTCCATCAATTGCTGGATCAGCGGGGTCACCGCCACCGATTGGTGAGCTTCCGGTGGCGGTGGTCGCTTGTGGGCCAGAAGAAAGAGATGACTGCATTCGGCATCATCGAGCTGAAGCGCGTGCGCCACGCTCAGCAGGAATTTCTCCGATACGTGGATGTCCCGCCCCTGCTCGAACCAGGTGTACCAGGTGAGCCCGACGCCAGCCAACGCTGCGACCTCTTCCCTTCGCAAGCCAGGCGTACGACGCCGCCCAGTGGAACGCAGACCTACATCGGCTGGCGTCAGCTTCTGACGGTGCCGTTGCAGAAACTCCGATAACTCTCCTTTGGTGCGGTTGAGGCTTCGCTCACTCATTGCCGTTACCAGTAGTAATAGGATAAGTACTTAAATAGTCATGTGATCCGAGCGCCCTGATCATACGGTCTCGACTGGCAACAGCAGGTGCGGAGACCGCTTTGAAAGTAATCGGCGATTCACCGATTCCGGACCGGAATCGGGCACAGGACGATACGGGCACAGGACGCGCGGGCGTTCGTGAGTGGATGGGGCTCGCGCTGCTTGCGCTTCCGACCCTCCTGCTCGGGCTTGACCTCACGCTGCTGCATCTCGCGCTGCCTGCGCTGGCCATGGACCTGCGCCCCACGAGCGCCCAGGCGTTGTGGATCGTCGATGCCTACGGGTTCATGGTCGCCGGCTTGCTCATCACGATGGGAACCCTGGGAGATCGCATCGGGCGACGCAGGTTGCTCCTGGTGGGAGCCGCGGCTTTCGGCGTCGCCTCTCTGATGGCGGCCTGTTCAACCAGTGCAACCATGCTGATCGCTGCGCGAGCCGCGCTGGGCATCGCAGGTGCAACGTTGATGCCGTCGACGCTGGCGCTGATCAGCAACATGTTCGTCCATTCCCACCAGCGTGCATTGGCGATCGGAGTGTGGGCGACCATGTTCGCGCTGGGCATGGCGGCCGGCCCCGTGGTGGGTGGGTTCTTGCTGGAACGCCATGGGTGGGGCGCTGCGTTTCTTGTGGCGCTTCCGGTCGTTGGTCTCCTGCTGATCTCCGCGCCGCTTCTTCTTCCGGAGTACCGTGCGCCACAGCAAGGCCGCCTGGACGTTCCCAGTGTCGCGATGTCGTTGCTGGCTATGCTGCCAACGGTCTACGGCATGAAGCAGCTCGCCAAGGAGGGGATCGAACTTGCCGCCATCCTCGCCATTTCGAGCGGGCTGCTCTTCACGCTCCTGTTCATTCGGCGACAACGTCGATTGAGCAGTCCCCTGATCGATCTCGACCTGTTCGCCGATCGCGCATTCTGCATTGCACTGGTCGTGCTGTTGGTTGGCCTGACCGGGGTCGGAGGGACGATGCTGCTGGTGACGCAGTACCTGCAACTTGTCGTGGGGCTGTCACCGCTTTCAGCCGGGCTGGCCATGGGACCGCCGGCGCTCGCCATGCTACTGGCAGGCATTGCGAGCCCATTGATTGCGCGGCGGATCCGGCCGGGCTACGTGATTGCAGGAGCGCTCGGACTGTCTGTCGCAGGCTATCTGATGCTGGCCCAACTCAGTCCCGCGAATGGCGTCGCGTTTGTCACGGCATCATTCTCGTTGGTGTACCTCGGATTGGGCACCATCGCAGCGCTGGGAACGGATCTGGTGCTCGGGGCGGCTCCCGTCGAGAAGGCGGGATCGGCCTCGGCGATGTCGGAAACCGTACAGGAGCTTGGCCTGGCGCTGGGCATAGCGGCGCTCGGAAGCCTGACCACGGCAATCTATCGCCTCAGGATGGACGATCACCTCGATATCCCCATGGCGCAGGATGTAAAACGAACTGCATCGGACAGCCTGGCGGGCGCGCATTCGGTGGCCATGGAACTGCCCGCCGGCTTGCTGGAGCACGCAGAATCCGCATTCGCCACTGGCTTCAGCGTGGCGTCTTCGATAAGCGCTGCCGGCGTCGCGATCCTGGCGGTGCTTGCAGCAAGCATGTTGCGGCCTATACGGCCAGAAGCTGACGTTCGCTGTCTTTCGGACAGCTCAAACCCCTAGCCGCGTCCTCGCGCGAGGGCTCGACAAACCAGGTGATCAAGTAGCGCTGGAAATGAGATGCCAGCGTGAGAAGCGCCCTCGGGATAGAGACTTGTCGCGGTCATCCCAGGAAGCGAGTTGAGTTCCAGGAGAAAGATCCCTCCCCGATCGTCCACCAGGAAGTCTGACCGGGAAAGATCGCGGCAATCGAGCGCGCGATGCGCCCGGACCGCGATGGACATCAGTTCCGCAAGCACTTCAGTGGACAATCTGGCCGGAAGTATGTGATCGCTGAGGCCCGGCGTGTAACGGTGCTCGAAGTCATACCAGGAGCCCGCGGGCGTTGCTACCTCGATTGGGGCAAACGCATGGCTTCCCTCCAGAGTGTCCAGCACTCCGACAGTAACTTCCATGCCGACAATGCGGCGTTCAACCATGAGATCTCTGCCGTAACGCCGTGCGTCGGCGATTGCAGTTTCAAGGTCCGCGACTGACGAACAGAACGTGACCCCAAGCCCAGAGCCTTCGCTGGATGGTTTAGCAACCAGATCTACTCCGAGCGCCCTCACGATATCGTCGGCAGCTCGCAACCCGTTCTTTAGCGCGACCCCTTCGATAACCGGCAGCCCAGCGTCGCGAAACACCAGCTTTGCCAGGGGCTTTTGCATCGCCAGCTTGCTTGCCAGCACTCCGCTACCCACATACGGAATACCCAGGACCTCCATTGCGCCTTGGAACGTGCCGTCCTCGCCAGGTCCGCCATGCATTACCGGAAACACGACATCGGGCACGAATCCAGACAACTCAGACATGACTGAGTGCCCATACTCAAAGAGTTCCGTGACGTGCCCCAAACTTGCCAATGCATCCACAACCTGCCGACTGGAGGCGCGCGAGACGTCGGCTTCCGGCGAAGGCCCACCACAAACGACGGCGAGCCGGAGAGCACGCGGGTGCTTGAGGAGTGCTTCGCGGGAGATCTGTGGCTTCATGAATGCTCAACTGGAGATGTTTGTTGATCCGGCGTCGCCCGTGTCCACTCTGGGTCGAAAGCGACATCAGCATCGCGCGACGCCCGCTCCGTCGCGGGTTGTCACAACCGAAACCGGCCATCGCCTTATCCCGGCTGCCGGCAGTCCACGTTCACGACCCCTGATATCGCTCGGCGGATAGCGGGCGTCGACAGGCGTGCTTTGGCCTACTTCACGATTTCCCCAAGCTCGGTCAGCGGCAGGTAACCACTCGACGCCGGGCTGGAAGGCAGCCGCACCACTTCGACGTGATGCACTTGCTCCGCGAACGCAAGTTCGCCCAATGCGCACTCCAGCATGATGAACGTCCCTGTCAGGAAACGCTGGTGCTGCTGCTCGTCGTAGTGGGCGTAGCCGACTCGAATGCCAAGCGCCCCACGATCGCTGTGGGACGAGAGCGGCATGAACCATGTCGCACCAGGACTGAACGTCGTACCTTCGTACTCTGTGGTAAACCCGAAACCGTTGGCCGGTTTGAACGCCAGGAAACGCCAGCCGGCAATCGCGGGCGCCGCAGCGATGAGCAGCCGGACGTCGGAAAAATAATCGGCATTTCCTTCTGCCGAGATGATCAGTTCGCTTACCCCATCATCGGCCGTCCCGGTCTCGAACCACAGCTGCGGCGAGTACGCATGCAGTGCATCGAGCAGTTCGTCAAACAGCGCCTCCCTCGACGCCTCTTCGATCTCGCGGAGCCGGTCCTCGTTCCGCTCGAACCATCGCCAGAAGACTTTGCATTCCTGCATGGGCACACATTCCTTGTCGTGGGTGGATGCAGTTATCTCATGCCCATCGTTCTGTTTGCGAGGGGAGACGCCCCGCCCGGCTCCCATGTCCGCTATCGGCCAGAAGCGCAACCTCGCGCAGTCAGCGAGCGTACCCATAGAGAACGAGCAAGGCGCCTATAACTGGAACCACCACCAGCCACACAGGGTGAATGGCAATCGTCACGCCGGGCACCTCCGGTATCACGCCTTGTTCGAAGCTCGCTATCAGCGAATCGATGATCCCGTCCTGCGATCGACCAAACGCCGGGTCTTTCACTCGCAGATCGGCATCGTGCAGGTAGTGCCAGACTTGCTCGGGAACGTCGACGTCCGCGAACTCATCTTCAAGACGGCCAACCAACGCGCGAGCCTCGATGTACCAGCGCGCATCATCCTCACCTGCCTGCGGCGAAAGGCCTCGCAGGCGACGAAGTTCGGACGCGATGGTTCTGAGTTGATCGCTCTGGCTGGTCATGGCTGAGGGACGGAAAGCGATACTCCGACACGGACCAATATCCGCTTCGGGTCGGAAGCGGACACTACCACCGCTCGGCCAGGAATGGACGCCAGCCAGCCCCCTACTCGCCCTGTTTCAGAAAGACCAGGGCCTCATCGATGCGCTCTTTCACGACATCCTCGCTTCGAGCGAATCCGAGCTTTCCATCATGTCGGACAGTCGTGGCCCGACCCAGGTAGCCCGCCAGGTCGCCACTGGCAGCCTGGTGTTCGAACACCACCTGATCGCCCTCCAGGCGCCACGTCCCTTCCGCCTGCCCGTACACGCCCAGACAGCCCTGCCAGTCGCTGGTGAAGGTGCCATTGGGCTCAAGCGTCACGTAGACAAGTCGACCCAAGCCATCTCCGCTGTAGTAGCGACCCGGCATGTCCTGAAGCGCAGGCCGGACAGCAGCGTCCGAAGCGCATCCGGCGACACCCATGAGCAGCAGTAGATGCAATGCAGTTCCAGCCTTCCTCATGGCAACACCTTTGTCATGGTGAAAATCCACCAGCATCATGCCGAAATTCTCCCTCATGGCGTCGTCAGAACAGGGAACACTACTTACTCGACCGGAAGCGAACCCCGCTTCGTCCGCTTCGGGTCGGAAGCGGACATTGGCAACGCCGGCGACGCTTCATCCTCGCCGCATTTGCGTTATTCGCCGCTGCGGACTTGCATCCTGTCACAGAAGCTGCCCGTCGCCCGTCCTGGGGTGACATGTCCATGGGACCTCCGATGAGAACCGCAATGAACGCCAATCCCCTCCCCCTTCCGCATCGACATGCTACCAAGGCATCGAGTCGATCGACCTCGCGCCCGGACGCTGCGCGTATCGCGGCGCTTCGCAGCATCGCGCTCGCGGCCATGCTGGCCTGGGGGTCTGGCGCGCAAGCCGCCGGCTGTCCCGTCGGCGCCTATGGAACGGCCGACGAGGGCTTCGTCGTGCTGACCTCGCCACCGACATTGACGCCTCCCGCGCAGCGTTACCTGTTCCTGGACGGGCGCCGCGGCACGACGACGGACTCCGGGGCGCCGGTGCGCTGTCAGGACGACAAGGTGACCGTCACTGGCATCGATGGTCGTACGACATCGATGCCACGTGTGGGCATGACCGAAACCGAATCCACGTTCGAAAGCTTTGGCACGAAGCTGCACGGCCGCCTGATCGAACCCGCGTCCACCCGGGCCGACGCGCCGCTGGTCGTCATGGTGCATGGCTCCGAGCGCACTGCATCGACGCGATCGCCTTACGCCTATGCCCTGGCGGCGCAAGGCGTGCGGGTATTCGCCTACGACAAGCGCGGGACGGGCGAATCGGAAGGCGAATACACACAGAACTTCGAACTGCTGGCCGACGACGCCGCGGCCGCGCTCGGGCATGCGCGCAAGATGGCGGCGGGCCGTTTCGGGCGCGCGGGCTATTACGGTGGAAGCCAGGGCGGCTGGGTCGCGCCGCTGGCCGCCACGCACTCGAAGGCCGACTTCGTCGCCGTCGGGTTCGGTCTGGTGGTCTCACCTATCGACGAGGACCGCGAGCAGATGCTGAGCGAAGCCGGCGTCGCCGGACTTTCCGCGCAGGACCGCGCCGATATCGAAAGACTTTCGCAGGCGACCTCGACACTGGTCACGTCGCATTTCAACGACGGCTTTGATGAACTCGCCCGGGTGCAGGATGAACTGAAGGGCAAGCCGTGGGCGAAGACCATCCGGGGCGAGTACAGCGGAGCCGTCCTGCGCACCTCCGTTGCCGACCTGCGGCGGATCGGTCGTCCACGCTTCGACAACGTCGAACTGATCTGGGATTACGACGCGCCCGCGGTGCTGGAACGTCTGTCGGTCCCGCTGCTCTGGGTACTTGCGGAACAGGACCGTGAAGCGCCCGTCGAGGAATCACGACGCGTGCTTTCCACACTCTCGGCCGCTGGCAAGCCGTTCGAGGTATGGCAGTTCCCGGCTACCGACCACGGCATGTTCGAGTTCACGCAACTGCCGGACGGCAGCCGACGTTACACGCGAATCACGAACGGTTACCTGAAACTGCTCGGCGACTGGATCAAGGGACAATCGTCCGGGCCTTACGGTCGCGGCGTCAGGATTGCCCCTGCGCCCGCAGACTGATCCGGTCGATGCCCCATGTGGGCAGCAGGTTGAGGATCACTTGCTGGAGCTGGATCCGATCGCCCTTGACGGTCGGGAGCCCTTCGCACTGCTCCAGATGAACGTAGATGCCGCGCCCAAAGAGATTGCGGGCCAGAAGGCCCGCAATCGAGAATGCATCACGCGATATTGCAGAACCAGCCCGGATCCCACCAAGCTTGGCCGCAATCCTGATAAGGAGGCCATGCGTACGCTGCGCCAGCAAACGTGAGTAGTACGAGTGCCAGCAGGATGCGCTTCTTGAGCTTCATAGTCCTTTAATCCCCTTAGTCGGGCTTCTGCCCACAACGAAGATAAGTTCGCCAAAGGTAAACCGTCAAGTGAAGGTGGCGCCTGGCGTGAAAGCCGGGCCGTCGGCAGGACCCAGGTCCGCTTTGGGTCGGAAGCGGACGTTAGCAGCGGCGAACCGGCCCTGCTCCACCGAACGTCCCCTATCGTCCGGAAGCGGCATTGCGAAGCAACGACGTTAGTGCCCGCCTGCCCAGCCGGACGCAACGTCGTCGATTGCCTTCTGCAACTGCTCCGCAAAGGCGCGCGCTTGGGTTAGGTCAAACTCGACCGGGTGTCCCTGCGGCATTCCGACGACTTTGATGAAGATCACCCCTTCCTCAGCAGAGCCCTCGCAACTAACCGTTTCGGTGTAGTGCGGTTCGGAGCCAGCGGACATGAGCGCCTCGTTGGGAGTTTGGACTAATGTCCGCCTCGGGTCGGAAGCGGACATTAGCACTGGCGAACCGGTTCGGCCGTGATGCCATCGAGCAGGCTAACCAGCTCTGCGCCTGCGCCTTCGCGGATCTGCGCTGTGGTGAGTGACTTCCGTTTGGCGGTCGTGGCCATGGCGCGCCTCCAGACCGCCGGACTATATGCCGCCATGCTTTCGACGGTTGCGCCATACGTCGGCTGCCCTACCCGAGCGCCATGGCAGCAAGGCACGAACCAGCGGCATGGTCTCGCGACGTTCAAGGATCGGCAGGCCGCGCCGATAAGCAGGTCGAGGCGGCATCCGCCTCCAGGATGACGACAACACCAACAGGGGATTCGATGAAAGGATACTTAGCGGCAATGTTGCTGGCCGTATCGGGACTGGCGCACGCTGATGTCGCAACGCTGGACCCACCGATGACGAAGCAGGAAATCCAGATGCTTGCCGACCTGGAGCTTCAGTACAAACGCGGTGGCCTCGCGCCGCTCTCAGCCGAGCAGAAGGTGCAGGTCATCGTGAAGATGCGCGCCAAGCAGGCCGAGATGCTCGGCAATGCACTCGCCATGCAGCAGCAGGGGCAATACATGGCGAACTTGAACTCCCGCCAGGCGCAGGCCATGGCTACCGGCATGCTCTCGCAGCGCCAGGGCCCGATGGCGAATGGTGCGATGGGAGGGACGCCTGTGCTGCCTTCGATGGACGCGCGCACCGTGCAGCGCACCCTTGCCGAGCATCGCAAGAGCGCACGCTTCACCGACTTCAAGCCGCGCCGCGACGGCTTCCTCTACAACGGGAAGCCCATGGTCGATGCCGCTGGCGAGATCGTGCAGTACGGCGCCGACGGGGCAACCGGCGATGTCGCCTACCTCGTGCAGGTTGCGCCGGACCACTGGCTGCTCAAGTACCGCAACGTGAACTCGCCGCTGGAGCCGATGCTGATCGGCCAGGTCGCGGACAACGGCGGCACGCAGACGCTCCAGACCGTCGGCGGCGAAACGTCCGCCGGTCGCGTCGTCCTTCCGACCAGCGCCGGCGCGATCGTCGTGCGCGAGGCAACGATGGTGAACTTCGATTTGCTGAAAGGCCTGCGCGCGACGGCACTGCCGGAGGACTTCGCCGTGGCGGATCTCCAGCAGGGCGACATCGCCGGCACCGGCTTCGTCCTGATCGAACGCAACGCCCCGGCGACGGGCACGGACGAATCGCCCATCGCGCGCCTGAAGCAGGCCAAGGAAGGGCTGATGTCGGCATTCAAGGAACGCGCCTACGACTACGCGCTCTTCAACCCGGGCACCGGCCAGACCGTGCCGCTGAACATGTCGCTGGGCGGCAAACTCGCCACGTTCATGAGCGACTGCCAACGCGTGAACGCGGTCGTCAACAAGTGCAGTTCCATGGCGCGGCGGGATTCGCTTTGGGACCAGGATGGAGATCCGAACGACCGCCACTACTTCTGGTCGGTCTACTGGTTCAATTCCGTGCACGGCCCGGTCGCCGTTGCGCGCGAGAACGGGTCGCGCGAGATTTCCGTGATCAATCTGCAGACAGGACAGAAGGTCACCGCGTTCCGGCGCACGCTCGGCATCGGGGTCTGGTCGGTGGGACCCACTGCGGCTGGCACCGTACGGGTGAAAGCCAATTGGCCCTTCATAAAGCGCCCGGAGATCGAAGACGTCGCAACCGTCTTCGATCCGGCCTTCACCACCGTGCAATAGTCGGCTGCGGCTTTCGATATGCACGCGCGCTTTGTGCGGGCGTGCATATCACTTCAGCATGAGGGCCTGTGAGCCGCCCGGCCACAGCGCGGTTGGCACCTGTGTACACAGCCACTTCACGCGTACGCAGCGCGTTGACAATTGAGGTCGACCGTCAGCGATCTGGCCGTTTGAGCAGCCCGCCGAACTAGCACTGCCAGCTCCGGCGTTCCCTGCCGAACGTCCGCCAGCGGCCAGAAGCAGACGTGTGTCAGCGCTCGAGGAATCAGTCGCCTGTGCCAATTGTGAAGCGGTTCAGCGGGCCATCGTCGCGAACAGTCGGTCGGCGTTCGCATCGTCCATTGGCCACCTTTGATCTGACGGCGGCGCGACGCTCAGCGTCTCGGTGCGGCTGCAGCCGCGGTAGCTCCAGACTTCCACCCCATCAGGAGCTGCCGAAACGTCGATGCCATCCAGGCGATCGCACCGCAGCGCAGAAAGGATCATGGGGGCGAAATTCTCCAGATGCCATTTCACCTTGTCTGCGGGATCGAGGTGCCAACGGGTGTTGGATAGGAAACGCGGTAGAACTTGAGCAGGCCGATGCAGGTCTCGGCTGCAGATATCACGCTACCGTTGAATCCCTTGAAAAGTCCGTTGTCCAGGGATTTCGCAAAGCGCTTCCCATCCTTGCTTTGTTCGAATGCTTCGGCAGCCTGGAGTTGGTCGGCATTGAACAGCGACGTCCACGTGCTGCGAGCGGCCAGCAACTGAGGCTTCAGGCCCGGCAACGACTTCTGACAGCGTGCCGAAACAGTCTGCGTCAGCACAAACGCCTCCGACACCTCGGTCAGGGGATCGGGGCCGGTAGCCAACGCCTGCCCAGATGCAGCGGCGATCGCGACACTCAACACCGATCCAATCAAGCTGCGCATCCTGCGTCCCCCGTTCGGTGAGGCGGAAGGTAGCACGATCGAAAGCGAAGCGAGGGGGCGCTGGCCAACGTCCGCTTTGGATCGAAAGCGCCGCTCGTCCGGCCGAATGTCCGCTAACGACCAGAAGCGGACGCTCGGGAAGTCACGGCGGTGCGACCTCTCGAACTGTCGGAGTTCGTCCATCGCAGCTCAGGGAGTATTTGGTCCCGGACACGAAGCGAAAGCGCAGCTCCGGAGGGTTGTCGACGAAAAGGAACCCGGGACAGGTGTAACCGATAACGCGCTTTCCAGGCCTCAGGCTTGCGGACGCGACCGGTGCCCCTTGCAACTCCTCCCAGTCAACCGACCAGATTCCGCCCGCCAACGTATCGCCTGGTGTCGGCACGAACTCAAGCGTGGCCGGAGCGCTATCGGGAAACGTGGAGCATCCGGAAAGTAGTACAGCAGCCGCCAATGCGAGCAGTCGCATTCCGTCATCCCTTGGTTGTCTGAAGGTCCGCTTTGGGTCGGAAGCGGACATTGGCACTGCTAGTTCCCGCAGCCCCTACCGAATGTCCGTTAGCGGCCAGAAGCGGACGCCGAAAGGTTACTGGCTCGTATGGCATCTACGGCGAACGAACCCATCACCGGGAAGGTTGACCGACGTGAGCTCTTCGCCGTTCTGGGAGAGCTTGAAGTGTTCCGTGGCGATCCATGTCTCGCTCTCTCCGGAGAGATGAAGGATCAGGGCCATCTCGTATCCCCCCTCTGATACGACTGCCTTCACCGGTCCATCGCTTTCCCAATAGGTGACGTGGTCCTTTCCGATCAGGAGTCGCGAGTCGTTGTTGGCCGTTCCACAATCTGACAGCGACGCATTCCATTCCCCAACAAATCTGTCGGGCACCGCCGATACGAGATCAGCGGCCGGGGCATGTGACGAAACAAGGAGCAACGAAACCACGGCCAAAGAGCGCATATGTTGTCTCCGGATCTTTTTGCGGACGAGAAACGTCCGCTTTGGGTCGGAAGCGGACATCAGGATCGCTGTGGCGGCCACGCCAGGCCAATCGTCTACTTTCGACCAGAAGCGGACATGGTGCTCAGGCTCCCCAAGCTTCCCTGTGCCGTAATCGCCAGAACATCCACAGCGCTCCAGGTGGAATGATCGAGCACAGGCCGTATAGGAGCGCGCTTCTTCCTTGCGCGCGTGCAGCCCTCGCCAGGAAGACTGCGGTGACCAGATTCACCGCAAGTACCGCAAGAAACACGCCGTCCTGCGAGTCGAATCCCATTTGATTGAGGACGAATGCCATCACAGCGCTGCCAACGACCTCTGCGAAGAGCAGGTAGCCGGCAATTGTCAGATCCTGCTGCGTCATGCTCCCTCGGATTTGATAAGGACCGCTTCGGGTCGAAAGCGGACATTAGCATCGCCGCACGCCGTCCGGCCGAATGGCCATCGCACGCCATGAGCGGGCATCGCGATGCCTGCCCAACCGGACCTCGTGGGCGCCTCTTCGCCACGCAGCATCCACGTGACCGTTCAAGCCGACGTCCGCATCCACGCCGTGCTGCCGACGGATCGGGGATTGATCGTCGGCCCCCTCCCGGCCTGTGCCGCATGTCGCAGGTGGCAAATCGAACGGCCAAGGTCGCCTTACTCGTTTGCTGGCGGCGGGCCTAAGCTCAGCGCGTTCCTGCTCCCAACCCTCCCCCCAACTGGATGAATCCGATGAATGCACTACTCGATGGAACCGCTCCCGACGCAGAGGCCCTGGCGCCGCTGGCCTTCGCGGGCTACGCACACTTCACGGCGATGCAGGTCCGCGAAGGAAGGATCCGCGGCCTCGATCTCCACCTGACTCGCCTGCGTACGGCATCCGAAGCGCTGTTCGGGCGTGCGATCGCGGATGACGCGATCCTCGACTACATCCGGCAGGCGCTTGTCACTGCCGGGGATTGCTCCATGACCGTCACGATGCACCTGCCCGGCGGGGAATTCGCAGTTCCCGCGAAAGACGTGCAGCCCCGCGTGCTGGTACGAACGGGCGCGCCGTCGTCCGGCCCCGAAGGTCCACTCGATCTTGCGGTGGTGACCCACGAGCGGTTCAATCCGGCCATCAAGCATGTCGGGGAACCGGCGAAAACGTACTACCTGCGGCAGGCGGTCGCGCAGGGATTCGATGACGCCGCATTCGTCGACAACACCGGGCGATTCACGGAGGCGACGATCTGGAATCTCGCGTTCTGGGACGGTACGTCCGTCGTATGGCCGGAGGGCGAAATACTGACGGGAACGACGATGGGGATCATCCGTCGCAATCTCGACAAGCTGGGCGTCCCGCAGCGCACCGAATCCGTGCGCCCCGAGGATTGCGGCAAGTACGAGGGTGCCGTGGTCATGAACTCGTGGACGCCCGGAATTGCCGTGCGTCGGCTCGGCACTCACGATTTCCGCGTCGCGCCGGAGTTCGTCGCAGTGCTGCACCAGGCATACGCCCGCGAAGAGGCCGTCCTGCCCTGATCCGAGGGAGACCGTCACTGGCGCGAAGCGCAAAGGCGTCCGCTTCGCGTCGGAAGCGGACACTGACACCGCCACGGCATGCGCAAGAAGCAATGGGAAGGCGACGATACGCCGCCTTCCCTCGTGCCGCTCGGGCATCGAGCCTCAGTACACGCCCATCACCGACACGGCGGCGAACTCGGTCTCGCCGATCACGGTCATGTAGTACGTACCCGCCGCCGGGTTGGTGATCACCACCGTCTCCGCGTTGCCCGCCTTCACCGACTTGCGATCGAAATCGCTGGACGTGGCCGTGCGATCGCGCGCGACATACAACGACACGTTGCCCGTGCCGCCATACGTGCGCAGGTTCAACGACAGCACGCCGGCCGGCACCACCAGGCGGTACGTGCGGATGTCGCCGGCAGCACCGGACTGGCCGGTGAGCGCGACGCGGTTGGACAGCAGTTCGCTCTGGTCCTCGGGAATGTCCACCATCGCCGCCGCCACGGCCGCCGCTGCATTGGCGATGCCGGCGCCGATGCTCTGGTTGCTGGGTGGCTGCACCACGAAGGGCGATGCGGTCGAACGCAGGATCGTCTTCACCTGCGCCGGCGTCAGCGGGTCGCGGCCAGCGCCCACGGCCGCAGCCTGCATCAGCGCGACGATGCCGGCCACGTGCGGGCTCGCCATGGAGGTGCCGATCATGCCGACGGTGGCGTCGCCCTCCTCGCCCGGGATCGGCGAGGTTTCGCCGCGATTGCCCAGCGACCAGATCCACGCATCGTCCGGCGAGGAACCGCTGGTCGCGTTGCCACCCGGCGCGGAAATGGCGACCGTCGCACCGTAGTTGGAGAAGTACGAACGTGCGCCGTCCACGCCGGTGGCGCCGACGGTGATCACACCCCGACAGCTGGCCGGGCTGTAGTTCGACGCCGGCGAGTTGTCGTTGCCGGCCGCGACCACCACCGTGGCGCCGCGCGAGATCGCGCCGTCGATGGCGTCCTGCGTGGCCGGATCGGTGCTGCACGCGCCGTAGCCGCCCAGGCTGAGGTTGAGCACTTCGGCCGGCGTCGTGTTGTCGGGCACGCCCTCCACGCTGCCGCCTGACGCCCACACGATCGCGTCGGCGATGTCGGAGCTGTAACCGCCGCCGGTGCCGAGCACGCGCACCGGCTGCACCTTCGCACCGAATGCCACGCCCGCGACGTCGAGCGCGTTGTTGGTCACCGCAGCGATCGTGCCGGCGACGTGCGTGCCGTGGAAGCTGCTGCGGCCGCCCGGTTCCCAGTCGCCCGGATCGTGCGCGTCGGCATCGCGGCCATCGCCGTCGTTGGAGATCCCCGCGTCATGCACGAAGTCGTAACCCGGGACGATGTTCGCATCCAGGTCGGCGTGGTCCACGTAGCCCGTATCGAGCACGGCCACGACGACGCCTTCGCCGCTGGTGGTGTCCCACGCCGTCGGCGCGTGGATGCCCGTGGCGGTGGAACCGTAATGCCACTGCAGGCCGTAGTGCTCGTCGTTCGGGACGAAGTCGAGCTTGTGACGGCGATAGTCGGGCTGCGCGTACTCCACCGATGGATCGCCGCGCAGCTGGTCGAGCAGCGCGTTCGATTCGGCCACGCTCAGCGAACGTGAAGTGCGAAGCACATCGCCGCCGATCGCCAGCCGGCGCACGTGCGTGGCCGACAACGCCAGGCCATTGGCGCGCGTCAACGAGAGCCCGGCGCGCGCGGCGGCGGTGTTGAACGCGCCGAGCACGGTGCTGGCCTGCACGCTCCGGGCACCCGGCGCGGCGCGGTATTTCACGATGAAGCGATCGAAGCCGGTCTGCTGCGGCAGTGTCGGCAACGCGACCGTGCGACGCGCGGGCGACGCCGCGCCGGTGCTGGCGCCGGACACCTGCTGCGACAGGGGCATCGCGGCGTCGGAGGTATTCGAACTGGCCGCATACGCCGACAACGCGACGATCACGCCGGTGGCGAGGGTACCGGCGTACAGACGGGTCTTCTTGCTCATGGTTCTCTCCGGGAAATCACTGGGTCGAAGCATCGAAAGGACGAAGGAACGCCGAAGTCGCTTCGGGGGCCGGCCGCGGCGTCCTGCGCTTGCAACGCGGGATGGCTCACAGGTCGATGCCGAAGCCGACGCCTGCGGACGTGTCGTCGCTGGAGAACGCGCCGCCGATGCTCATCGACGCGCGATCGCCGATCGCCCTGGAATAGCCGATCGACAGCGCGCTTTCGCCGTTCTGCCAGCCGGCACCGACGCCGACGCGTCCT
>Ga0209676_1002120_pt1 | contig 15178 bp, 13 predicted proteins | sample AraplaCvi_mLB_r2_FD_184282 | JGI IMG/M metagenome (GOLD analysis project Ga0209676, IMG submission 184282) | Arabidopsis root microbial communities from North Carolina, USA - plate scrape MF_Cvi_mLB_r2 (SPAdes) (version 2) | ecosystem: Host-associated > Plants > Roots > Endosphere | place: USA...
TCAACACCTGCTCGATCCGCGAGAAGGCGCAGGAGAAGGTCTTCAGCCAGCTCGGCCGCTGGAAGTCGCTGAAGAACGGCGGCAAGCCGGTCGTGATCGGCGTCGGCGGCTGCGTGGCGTCGCAAGAAGGCGAGGCGATCGTGAAGCGCGCGCCGTTCGTGGACCTGGTGTTCGGCCCGCAGACGCTGCACCGGCTGCCCGAACTCATCCAGGCCCGTCGCGACACCGGCCTGCCGCAGGTCGACATCTCCTTCCCCGAGATCGAGAAGTTCGACCGCCTGCCCGAGCCGCGTGCCGAAGGCCCATCTGCGTTCGTCTCGATCATGGAAGGCTGCAGCAAGTACTGCTCGTTCTGCGTGGTGCCCTACACGCGCGGCGAGGAAATCAGCCGCCCGTTCGAGGACGTGCTGGTCGAAGTGGCCGACCTCGCCTCGCAGGGCGTGCGCGAGATCAACCTGCTCGGCCAGAACGTCAACGCGTATCGCGGCCCGTACGGAGAAGACGGCGAAGTCGCCGACCTCGGCCTGCTGATCCGCGCGATCGCCGAGATCGAAGGCGTTGGCCGCATCCGCTTCACTACCTCGCATCCGCTGGAGTTCTCCGATTCGCTGATCGAGGCCTACCGCGACGTGGCCAAGCTCGCCAACTACCTGCACCTTCCGGTGCAGGCCGGCAGCGACCGCATCCTGAGCGCGATGAAGCGCGGCTATACCGCCATCGAGTTCAAGCAGAAGATCCGCAAGCTGCGCGCGGTGCGCCCGGACATCTCGGTCAGCTCCGACTTCATCGTGGGTTTCCCCGGCGAGACCGACGCCGATTTCGAAAAGACCATGAAGCTGATCGAGGACGTCGGCTTCGACCAGTCGTTCTCCTTCATCTACTCGCGCCGCCCCGGCACGCCGGCGGCCGACCTGGAAGACAACGTCTCCAGCGAGGAAAAGCATGCGCGCCTGTCGCGCCTGCAGGCGCACATCAACGCGCACGCGCGGTCGATCTCCGACGCGATGGTCGGCACCACGCAGACCGTGCTGGTCGAAGGCCCGTCGAAGAAGAACCCGAACGAGCTCACCGGCAAGACCGAGAACATGCGTTCGGTGAACTTCCCCGGCCACGCGCGCCTGATCGGCCAGTTCGTCGATGTCGTCATCACCGAGGCGATGAGCAACTCGCTGCGTGGCCGCGTTGCGGTGGCGGAAGCGAACGACGCCTGATCCCGGCGCCGTTCGCGGCATCGTCCCGGCGCGCGCCGGGGCGACTTACTTCAGCACCGTCCCGACGTCGACGATCTCGACGCCCTGCAGCTGGCCCAGCCAGGTGTCGAACCAGGGCTTGTGCGCGGAGCCCACGATGGACAGCACGCGCGCGCCCGGCTTCTCGCGAAACGTCTCGCGGATGTTGGCGACCATACGCAGGTTGCGCGTTTCCCAGCCGGCGACCCACACCTGCGGATAACGCTCGGGCGAAGTCGACCGCATCGCCGGCACGATGTTGTTCTTCGCGCGCGCATCCAGCGACGCGGGCTGGTTGAGCACGCGATACAACGCCAGCATGTCGCCCGAATCGATCGATGCTTTCTCGCGCCTGAGCGCCGCGTCGAGGTCAGCGCGGTCCGAATCCCAGGCCGCCTGCAGTGCCTTGCCGAACGCCTGCACGTCGGCAATGCGTGCGTTGTCGCCGGTGTGGTTGTCCACCGCGTGCAGGCGTGGCAAGCCCAGCTGGGCGGCAAGCCGCGCGCCGATCACGTAACTCTCGTCGTTGCGCGTTTCGAGTTTGCGCAGCATCGCGACGAGCGCCTCGTCCAAACCATCGCCCGCGCGTCGTTCACCCGCGGGCAACTGCAGCCATTGCACATACGCCGACGCGCGATCGTTCGCGGCAAGAAAGCGCGAGGCCAGATGGCGGCGCTGCGCGGGCGTGGGTTTGGCAGGCCATTGCGCGAGGGTCTTCTCGACTTCGGCGATGGCCGCGGGAACGTCGAGTCCCGTCGCCTGCTTCGCCGCGTCCGTGCTGGCGCAGTAATCGGCGCCATAGATCGCCGCGTTGCGCGCGGCCATGTCGCATTCCTCGCCTGGCAATGCCTCGATCGTGATGATCTCGGGCTTGAACGCGGCGAGCCGGTCGATCACCGGCGCCAGGGACGCGGGCTTGAACGATGCCGGCAGCTCGCTCAGATGCACCGAACCGAGCACCAGCACCTGCGCGCGTGGACCGGCCATGTCGCGATCAAGCGTGGCCAGATCGACCTGCGCGCTCGCCATCGCCGGCGCCATCAGGATCGCACCTGCCCATCGAATCCATCGTCCGCTCATCCACTCCTCCCAAGGTGCGTTCGCAAGAACGGCCATTCTCGCAGCCCGCGTGGCGTCCCACCCGTGACATCGGACACAGGGGCGCTACGCATCGACGAACGCCCGTTCGAGCAGGCGGCCATTGTCGAGCACGAGACAGCGCGTCGGCGAAAGGGCTTCGACGAACGCCGCGTCGTGGCTGATCACCACCAGCGCACCACGATACGCGCGGAGCGCGCGTTCGAGTTCGCGCACCGCATGCAGATCGAGGTTGTTGGTCGGTTCGTCCAGCACGAGCAGTTGCGGCGCCGGCGTCGCATGCAGCGTGCACGCGAGGCTGATGCGCAGCCGCTCGCCGCCGGAAAGCGCCGCGATCGGTCGATGCATGGCGGCACCGCGGAAAAGCCAGCGTGCGAGCAGGTTCGCGCGCTCCACGTCGTCGAGCGCGGGCGTGTTCGCGCTGAAGCAGCCCATCACGGTGTCCTGCGCGTCGAACGCGTCGAGCCGTTGCGACAGTCGCGCGACGCGACCTTCGCCGCGCCTGATGACGCCCGAATCCGGCGCGAGATCGCCGCTGAGCAATCGCGCGATCGTGGTCTTCCCCGAGCCGTTTCCGCCTGCGATGGCGATGCGTTCGGGGCCGCGGATGTCCAGCTCGATTCCGCCGGGCGCGAACAGGGCGACGCCATCATGGAGGACCTGCAGCGATCGACCGGAAAACAGCCATCTGCCCGGCGGTACGTGCGTGTCCGGCAATTCGATGCCGAGATCTGGCTCCTCGCGGATCGACCGTTGCGCGACCGCCAGGCGTCGGCCCGCGTCGGCCAGTCGCGCCGCATGCACGTCTTCCGAGCGAGCCGCTGACACCTGCGCCGCGCGCTGGCGATTGCCCGCGACGATGCGCGGCAGTCCCGCGTCGGATGCGCCACGACGTGCGTTGGACGCGCGACGTTCGGTGCGTTCGCGCGCCTGCTGGCGTTCGCGTTCCTCCCGCTTCACGGCGCGTCGCAGGCTGCGCACGTCCTGCTCCGCGGCGTCGGCCTGCACGCGAAAGGCCTCTTCGTAGAACGCGAAATCGCCCCCGTACAGACGCAGCGACGTGCGATCGAGTTCGGCCACCTGGTCCACGCGGCCCAGCAGCGCGCGATCGTGGCTTGCCATGACCAGGCAGCCGCCCCATTCGTCGATGAAGCGGTACAGGCGCTGCCGCGCAGCGGCATCCAGGTGGTTGGATGGCTCGTCGAGCAGCAAGACGTCCGGCCGCTTCAACCACTGTGCCGCGAGCCCGAGCGCCATCACTTCGCCGCCGCTGAGCGTGTCGAGCGTGCGGTCGAGCGCGAGGCGATCCAGCCCGAACGTGGCGAGGCTTGCCCGCGTGCGCTCTTCGATATCCCACGCGTCGCCGACCGCATCGAACAGCGCCTGCTCCGCGTGCCCGGCCGCGATCGCCGCGAGCGCGTCGAGCCGCTCGCGCACGCCGAGCACGTCGGCGACGCGCAGGGCACTGGGAAAGGCGAGATCCTGCGGCAGGTAAGCGAGCGAGCCGGCGATAACGACCTGCCCGGATGCAGGCGTCAGTTCGCCGGCGAGCAGGCGGAGCAACGTGCTCTTGCCCGCGCCGTTGGGCGCGACGATGCCCGTTCGACGGGCGTCGAGCGTGAAGGACAGTCCATCGAAGATCGGCGTACCGTCCGGCCAGGCGAAACAAAGCTGGGAAACGCGTACGTGTGCGCGCATGGGGGATGACTCCATCGTGCCGGCGCCAGGGCGCGGCGATCAGAACGAACCTGCGTCAGGCGGCAGGTCGAAAGCTCTGCGGAAGGAGTCGTGCGATCACACTGCGGGAAGGTCTCCGTGGGCCCGTACGCGAATGCGTCGGGCGAGGCGCATTATCGGCCGTGCGGCGCGCGATGTCGCGCACGCACCGCCGGATCGTTCAGTTGCGTGAGGAACGCGACGGCGCGCGTTGCCTCACTTCGCGCGGTACACCGCCTTGCCGTCCACGTACGTCGCCTGCACGGTGAGGTTGCGCAGGCCGTTCGGCGCGATCGCCAGCGGATCCTCCGTCAGCACGACGAAATCCGCGCGCTTGCCGACGGCGAGGCTGCCGACCTGCGTTCCGGCAAAGCCCGCATAAGCGGCATCGAGCGTGAAGCCGCGCAGCGCTTCGAATGCCGTCAGCTTTTCCTGCGGATACCAGCCGCCGGCCGGCAAACCCTGCGCATCGGCGCGCATCGTCGCCGCGTACAGGCCGAAGCGCGGATCGACCGATTCCACCGGGAAGTCCGACCCCAGCGCGAGGCGCGCGCCGCTGTCGCGCAGCTGGCGCCACGCGTACGCGCCGATGATGCGCTGCGGGCCGACGCGATCCTCCGCCCACGGCATGTCGCTGGTCGCGTGCGTGGGCTGCATCGACGCGATCACGTGCAGTTGCGCCAGGCGCGGAAGGTCGGTCGGCGACAGCACCTGCGCGTGTTCGATGCGCCAGCGGTGATCGGTGGTCGTCGCGTCCTTTCCGAGCGCCTTCGCATACGTTTCGAGCACGACATGGTTGCCGCGATCGCCGATGGCGTGCGTGGCGACCTGCACGCCGCAGCGCTTGGCCTTATCGACCGCGACCGCGATCTGCTCCTTTGATGTCACCATGATGCCGAGGTTGCCGTGGTCGTCGCTGTATTCCTTCAGCATCGCCGCACCGCGGCTGCCGAGCGCGCCGTCGGCGTAGAGCTTCAGCGTGCGCATCTGCAGGCGGCCCGACGGATGCGTGTACAGGCCGTTCGCGCAGAGCGATTCGAGCGCCTCGTTGTTGCCGTCGGCCATCGCGGTGATGCGCAGCGGCATCGCGCCGCGATCGGCCAGGCGCTGGTAGCGCTTGAGTTCGGCCAGGCTCACGCCCGCGTCGTGCACACCGGTCAGGCCATGCTCCACCGCCGATTGCATGCCGAGCGACAGCGCGCGTTCGGCGGTTGCCTCGTCCAGCGGCGGTCGAGCTTCTTCGACCAGCGCCGAGGCCGCATCGACGAACACGCCGGTCGGCTGCTTGCGCGCATCGCGCACGATGCGGCCGCCATCGGGCTGCCAGTCGCCGGACAGATCGCGCTTCACCACACGCATCGCGGCGCTGTTCGCCCAGCCGGCGTGGCCGTCGATGCGTTCGAGCCAGACCGGGCGGTCGGGGAACGCGGCGTCAAGGTCGGCGGCGGTCGGGAAGGTCTTGTCCGGCCAGTCGTTCTGGTCCCAGCCGCGGCCGATCAGCCACGCGCCGGCGGGCAGCTGCTTTTCGAACGCCTGAAGCCGTTGCACCACTTCCTGCTTGCTCGCAGCATCGACCAGGTCGGCGCTGAGCATCGTCATTCCCAGCCCCGAGACGTGCGCGTGCGCATCGATCAGGCCCGGAATCACGGTCGCCTGCCCCGCCTCGATGCGCTCGGCCTTCGGATAACGCTTGAGCAGCTCGGCGGTGGAACCGAGCGCGAGGATGCGGCCGGTCTCGTCGTACGCCAGCGCCTGCACCTTCGGCTGCGCGGTTTCCATCGTGTGGATGCGCGCGGCGCTCAGCACCGTGACCTGTGCGGCCATCGCGTGGCCCGACATCGCGACCAGCGCGCCCGAAAGCGCCAGAACCAGCGTACGCATCCCCTACCCCGCATGTCCGAAAGTGTCCGGACTGTGCGCAATCGCGCCGGTCGTGGCAAGTACTGCGTGCGCTCAGTCGAGCCGCTTGCGGAAGCGCGAGATCGCCAGCGCCATCATCACCATGATGAAGGCCAGCAGCGCCAGCACGTCGGGCCACAGTTCGAACAGGCCCGCTCCGCGCAGCATGATGCCGCGGATCAACCGCAGGAAATGCGTCAGCGGCAGGATTTCGGCCAGCCACTGCACCACCTTCGGCATGCCGGCGAACGGGAACATGAAGCCCGACAGCAGGATCGACGGCAGGAACACGAAGAACGTCATCTGCATCGCCTGGAACTGCGACTGCGCCTTGGTCGAAATGAGCAGGCCGAGCGTCAGGTTGGCGAGGATCAACAGCACCGCGGCGAGGTATACGTCGAGCAGGCTGCCGCGGATCGGCACGTCGAACAGCCACACGCCCAGCACGAGGATCACCGTCGTCTGGATCAGGCCGATCGCCGCGTACGGCAGCACCTTGCCGATCATCAGTTCCGAACTCGACAGCGGCGTGGCGATGAGCAGCTCCATGTTGCCGCGTTCGCGCTCGCGTACGATCGCCACGCCGGTGAACAGCACCATCGTCATCGTGAGGATCACGCCGATCAGCCCGGGAACGATGTTGATCGCGGAACGTCGTTGCGGGTTGTAGAAGCTCACCACGCTCACCTGCCCCGGACCGGTCTGCCCGACGGCGCCGGCGGTGCTCGCATTGGTCCTGGGCTGCGTGTTCAACGGCAACTGCGCGAGCTGCACGGCGGCGCTCTGCACGACGGTGTCACTGCCGTCGACCAGCACCTGCACGGCTTCACGGCCTTCGAAGCGGCGGCGCTCGAAATCGGGCGGGATCACCACGCCGATGCTGATCTCGCCGCGGCGCAGGCCTTCCATCAGCTGTTGTGGCGACGTCGCGCTGACGGCGGGATCGATCACACCGGTGGCGACCATGTCCATCACCAGCGCGCGCGAGGCGGCGGTGTTGGACAGATCGGCGATGCCGGTGTCCAGCCCGCGCAGGTTGAGGTTGATCGCGTAGCCGAACAGCACCAGCTGCATCACCGGGATGCCAACGATCATCGCCAGCGTGATGCGGTCGCGCCGCATCTGCCGCAGCTCCTTCATCACGATGGCGAAGAGCCGGCGCAGGTTCATGCGGCCTTCTCCGGCGTGCCCGCGTCCTGCGCGTGATCGCGGCCGCGTGTGGAAGAGACGAAGACGTCTTCGAGGTTCGGCGTCGATGCGGAGACGTCGGCTTCAAGGCCGGCATCGTCGAGCGCCTTCTTGACGCGCGCGGCCGCATCGCCGTTGGCATCGTTGAGCACCCTTAGCGCATTGCCGATCTGCGCCACGCTGAGCACGCCCGGCACGTCAAGCAGCACCTTCTGCGCGCGGCGCGGCTGGTCGGCCATTACTTCCAGCGTGCGACCGGCGAGCGCGTGGGTGAGTTCGTCCGGCGTGCCGTCGGCGACGAGCACGCCGCGGTCGAGGATCGCGATGCGATGGCAACGCTCGGCCTCGTCCATGTAGTGCGTCGAGACGAGGATCGTCGTGCCGGCGTCGGCGAGGTCGAACAGCTTTTCCCAGAAATCGCGGCGCGATTCCGGGTCCACCGCACTGGTGGGTTCGTCGAGGAACAGCAGCTCCGGCTTCTGGATCACCGCGCCGGCCAAAGCCAGGCGCTGTTTCTGGCCGCCGCTCATCGTGCCGGCGAGCTGCTTCTGCCGATCGGCGAAGTGGTACTGTTCGACGAGTTCGTCGATGCGCTTGGCGGCCTGCGCGCGCGGGATGTCCTGCACGGCGGCGAGGAATTCCAGGTTCTCGCGCACCGTGAGGTCTTCGAACAGCGAGAACTTCTGCGTCATGTAGCCGATGCGGCGCCGCAGCTCCTCGGCCTGTTCGGGGATGCGCAGCCCCAGCACTTCGACGTCGCCCTCGGTCGGCGTGAGCAGGCCGCAGAGCATGCGGATGGTGGTCGTCTTGCCCGAACCGTTCGGGCCGAGGAAGCCGTACACGTTCGCGCGCGGCACGCTGAGGTTCACGTGGTTCACCGCGACCAGCTGGCCGAAGCGCTTGGTGAGCCCGCGCGCGCGAATCGCGAGATCGCCGGCCGTATCGGGAGCGACCTGCGCGTTCATCGCGCGAATTCCACCCGCACGGGCACGCCGGCCGGAAGTTCGCCGCCGGTATCGCCGGTGATCTCCACCTCGGCGAGGTAACTCAGGCGCGCGGCGTCCTCGCCGATCAGCGCGTAGTACGGCGTGAAGCTGGGTTCGCTGCGGATCATGCGTACGCGGCCCTGCAACGCGGCGTCGCGTCCGTCCAGGAACACACGCGCGGTGTCGCCGACCTTCACGTTCGCGCGGATCGGCTCGGGCACGTAGATGCGCGCGTAGGGGCGATCGCCGACCAGCATCACCGCAAGCGGCGCGCCGAGCGGCGCTTCGTCGCCGAGCCGGTACGGCAGGCTGTCGACGACGCCGGCGCGGGGCGCGGTGACATCGAGCCGTTGCAAGGTCGCCTGCTGGTTCGCGGCCTGCGCCTGCGCGGCCGCGACGGCCGAACGGCCCTGCGCGATCTGTTCGACGCGCGTGCCGCGTTCGAGTTCGAGCAGCGCGGCCTGCGCGGCGCGGACCTGTCCTTCGGCGGTGCCGGCGGCAGCGCGGGCGCGATCGACGTCGGACGCGGCGACCAGTCGTTGCCGGCCGAGTGGTTGCAGGCGCGTGTAGTACGCACGCGCGTCGGCGGCTTCGGCCTGCGCGGCGGCGAGGTTCGCGCGCGCCTGCTGGATCTGCTCGCTGCGCGGACCGTGTTCGAGTTCCTCCAGCGCCTCGCCCGCCTGCTGCGCCTGCGCCTGCAATGCCTGCAGCTGCGCCTGCGTTCGCGTGACCTCCAGTTGCAGCAACGGCGTGCCGGCTTTGACGCGCTGGCCCTCGCGCACGTCGATGCGAACGATCTTTTCCGATGCGGGCGCGGGCAGCGCGATGCGGTCCCATTCCAGCGTGCCCAGCGCCTGCGGCGCGTCGTCGCGACAACCGGCAACGACCAGCGTGAGGGCGAGAAGGCAGACACGTGCGTTCATGGCGTCATTCCAGTCCCAGGCCGCGGTCGAGCAGTGCGAGCGTGTGCCGGCGCAGCACGTCGAAATCGAGGTCGTCCGCCTGCAGCAGACGGCGCCAGATCGGCGCACCGGCCGCGGGAAACAGCGTCAATCCGACCAGCGACACCATCAGCAGGCGCGGATCGAGGTCTTCGTTGAGTTCGCCCCGCGACTGCGCCTGGGCGAAGCGCGCGGCCATCATCTGCGGCAGTTGCGGGCCGATGCGTTCGAACAGCACGTCGCGAAGCGCGCCGCCTTCGCACAGCACTTCGCGCACCCACAGCGGCGGCAGCCAGGGATGCGCGGCGACCAGGCGGCCCACGCCGGTAACGAAGCCGGCGATCAGCGCGGCCACGTCGTCGCCGGCGGCGAGCACCGGCTCGCGCAACTGCTGGAAGGCCGGCAACACGCGCTCGGCGATCACCGCTTCCTGCAACTGCGCCTTGTCGCCGAAGTAGTAATGCAGCAGCGCGGGCGTGACGCCGGCTTCGGTGGCGATGGTCCGCAGCGAGGTCGCGGCGATGCCCTCGCGCACGAAACAGGCGATCGCCGCGTCTAGGAGGCGTTCGCGCAGGTCGGGGCTGTCGGCGTTCGGACGGCCCGGCGAACGCCCAGCGGGCCGCCCCGCACCTGTCCGTCGAGCGGTTGGCGGGCTCGGGGCCTTTGCGGCCTTCCGACGTGCTTTGGGGGGTAGCTCGGCGCTCATGGCTAATATTTAATTGTGCAATTAATTAGATGGCAAGTCCGTCCCGACGAACGGTCGCGTCCGGTGGCGCAGTTGCGAGTCCCGGGAGCGTTGCGAAGATGACAAGCGCCGCGCGGCCCGGTCGGCCATGATGGGGACGGGTCCACCACGGAATCCTTCCCATGATTCCCACGCATCCCCTCCTCCAGCGCTGTGCCCTCGGCCTGTGGTTCCTGGGGCTCGGCGCGCTCGGCCTGCTGCGCTGGTGGATGCGCTATTCGCGCGACGCGCAGGTGTTCTCCGACGTGGTGATGCACGTCTGGCTGTGGGGATCGCTCGGGCTGGTAGCGGTCGGCGCCGTGTGGACCGCGTGCGCGTTCGCCACGCATCGACGCCATCGCGACACGCGCTGAGGCTTCTTTGAAAAATGACACCCGCGGGCGCAAGCTTGTGGGCTCCGGCGCGCGTCGCGCGCATTCCCCCACGGAAGATCCCGTCACGATGTCCCGAACCACGTCCGAATTCGTCCTGGAGCCGGCCGAAACCGAGCGCCTGGCCAACCTCAGCGGTCCCTTCGACGGCCACCTGCGCATGATCGAACTGCGCTTGGGCGTGGAGATCGCCAACCGCGGCAACATCTTCCGCATCGTCGGTCCGCAGGACGCGGTGGGCAAGGCCGAGCGCCTGCTGCGCGACCTCTGGCGCGACGCCGCCGAGGAGACGCTCACCGAGCCTGCGATCCACCTGCGCCTCACCGAGATCGACGCCGACCACGTCGCCAACGACGACGTCGAACCGCAGGAAGTCGCCATCCGCGTCAAGCGCGGCACGATCCGCGGTCGCGGCGCGAACCAGGCCAAGTACCTGCACGCGATCGCCACCAACGACATCAACTTCGGCATCGGCCCCGCCGGCACCGGCAAGACCTTCCTCGCCGTTGCCAGCGCGGTGGAAGCATTGAACGAGGCGCGCGTGCAGCGGCTGATCCTCGTACGCCCGGCGGTCGAAGCCGGCGAGAAACTGGGCTTTCTCCCGGGCGATCTGACGCAGAAGGTCGATCCCTACCTGCGCCCGCTCTACGACGCGCTGTACGAGATGCTCGGCGTGGAGAAGGTCGTCAAGCTGCTGGAGAAGAACGTCATCGAGATCGCGCCGCTTGCGTACATGCGCGGACGCACGCTTAACGATGCGTATGTGATTCTCGACGAGGCGCAGAACACGACCATCGAGCAGATGAAGATGTTCCTGACCCGCATCGGCTACGGCAGCACGGCCGTGGTCACCGGCGATCTCACGCAGATCGATCTTCCGCGGCACCAGAAGTCCGGCCTGAAGGATGCGCTGGACGTACTGCGCGACGTCAACGGCATCAGCTTCACCTTCTTCGAATCGCGCGACGTCGTGCGCCATCCGCTCGTGGCGCGCATCGTCAACGCCTACGATGCCCGCGACGCGCAGAACGCGGCGACCGGCCCGTCCGCCTGAGCGATGCCATGACCAAGGGCCCGATCCGTCTCGACGTCGTCATCAACTATGCCGTGCCGCGTGCCGGCGTTCCGTCCGCGGTGAGCTTCCGCAAGTGGGTCGCGGCCGCGCTCGACAGCCGCATCCGCGAAGCCGACCTCGCCATCCGCATCGTCGGCACGAAGGAAGGCCGCGCGCTCAACCATCACTACCGCGGCAAGGACTACGCGACGAACGTGCTCAGCTTCCCCGCGGAACTGCCCGACGGCCTGCCCGAAGGCGTGAAGATGCCGCTGCTGGGCGACCTGGTGATCTGCGCGCCGGTGGTCGCGCGCGAGGCGAAGGAACAGAAGAAGCCGCTGGCCGCGCATTACGCGCACCTGACCGTGCACGGCGTGCTGCATCTGCTCGGCTGGGACCACGAGGACGAGAAGGAAGCCGTCTGCATGGAGCAGCTGGAGCGGGAAATCCTCGCCGGGATGGGTATCGAGGACCCTTACGGCGAATGACGCTTGGCCGGCCCGGGCCCGCCAAGCGGCCGTCGCCCATCCGCGCTAGACTCCCCCGACGCCCCCATCCCCCCGGGGCGCCTGACTAAATCGCAATGTCCGAGGACGACAGTAGTAGCTTCCATTCGCCCGAGCACCAGGAAAAACGCGCCGATCGGCGCGGGCACGAAAAGCCCCGTTCCTGGCTCGAACGCATCAGCTCGGCGCTTTCCGGCGAACCGACCACCCGCGAAGACCTCGTCGAACTGCTGCGCGATGCGCAGGCCGATGGGCTGATCGCCGCCGACACGCTCCGCATGATGGAAGGCGCCATCGCGGTGTCCGACCTCACCGTCGGCGACGTGATGATTCCGCGCTCCCAGATGGTCTCGCTCCCGGCGGACGCCAAGTTCCTCGACCTGATGAAGCAGGTGGTCGAATCCGGCCATTCGCGCTTCCCGGTTCACGGCGAGGACAAGGACGAAATCCTCGGCGTGCTGCTCGCGAAGGACCTGCTGCGCGGCGTGGTCGCCGACAACGGCCCGGGCAGCATCCATGAACTGCTGCGCCCGGCCGTGCTGATCCCCGAATCCAAGCGCCTGAACGTGCTGCTGCGCGAGTTCCGCCAGTCGCGCAACCACATGGCGATCGTCATCGACGAGCACGGCGGCGTCGCCGGCCTGGTGACGATCGAGGACGTGCTCGAACAGATCGTCGGCGAGATCGACGACGAACACGACGACGCCGAGGACCCGAACGCGCTGATCGCCGCGCAGGCCGACGGCCAGTTCGTGGTGGACGCGCTGACGCCGATTTCCGACTTCAACGAACGCTTCGGTGCCGACTTCGATGACGACGAATACGACACCATCGGCGGGCTGGTCACGGCGGCCATCGGCCACCTGCCCGAAGCCGGCGAGGAGCTCACGCTGGGACGCTTCGTGTTCCGCGTCTCCGGCGCCGACGCGCGCCGCGTGCACGCCTTCCACGTCGGGGTGCTGGGTGACGCGTGAGTCGGGCGGGATGCGCCGCGTCTGTGCGCTGATCCTTCTGCTGCTGGCGTTCGTCGCCCTGCCCGCCTTCGCCGCGCCGCGCATTGGCGTGGCGACGATGCAGCCCGGCGAGATTTTCTTCGAGCGCTTCGGCCACAACGCGATCGTCGTGGTCGATCCCGAAACGAACGAGGCGATTTCCTACAACTTCGGGTTCTTCGATCCGACCGAGAAGGATTTCGTCAGCCGCTTCGTGAAGGGCGACATGCGCTATCGCCTGGCGGCGCTGCCGTTCGAGCAGGACCTGATGCAATACCGTGAGGAAGGTCGCGGCGTGAGCATCCAGTGGCTCGACCTGACCGGCGCGCAGGCGACCGAGGTGGCCGCCGCGCTGGCGGAGAACGCCAAGCCGGAGAACGCGTTCTACAAGTACGAATACTTCGACGACAACTGCTCCACGCGCGTGCGCGACGCGCTCGACCGCGTGCTCGACGGTGGCCTGCGCCGGCAGATCGAAGGGCGCTCGCACGGCTCCACCGCGCGCAGCGAAGCCGTGCGACTCGCGTCGCCTGCGTGGTGGATGTGGCTGGGTTTCGACGTCGGGCTCGGTCCGTCCGCCGACCAGCCGATGCCGGTCTGGCGCGAGTCGTACGTGCCGATGCGCCTGGCCGCCGCGCTGCGCGAAGTGAAGAACAGCGACGGGCGTCCGCTCGTGCTGGAAGAACAGGAAATCCTTCCGCATCGACTTCCGCCCGAGCCGCAGGACGGCCCGGTGCGCTGGTGGCCGTGGGCGCTGGCGGGCATGGCGATCGGCATCGCCGCGGCGGTGGTGGGACGCTCGCATCCGCGCGTGGTCGCCGCCATCGCGCTGCCGTTCTGGATCCTCGCCGGCGTGCTCGGCGCGCTGATGCTGTTCCTCTGGTTCGGCACGCAGCACACCTATGCGTGGGCGAATGCGAATCTCCTGCTGCTCAGCCCGTTGTGCTGGCTGCTGCTGCCCGGCGCGGTGCGCGTGCTGCGCGGTCGCGATCCGGGACGGTTCTTCCGCGGCGTGCTCGTCGCGGTGGCCGTCGGTGCGGTCGCGTCGCTGTTCGTGTACTGGCTGCCAGTGACGCCGCAACGCAACGTGCACTGGATCGCGCTGCTGCTGCCGATCCACCTCGGGCTCCTGCAGGCCTTCCGCGCTCGACGCTGAGGGTTGCCGCGGCAGGCGTGCCGGGCGCAGGATTCGCGCATGAGCACGCCTGCCCCGACTCCGACGAAACACAACAGCCTCAACCCCCAGTGCGTGGTCAACTGCGCCGCCTACGGGCGTGGCGGCACGCGCCGTGAAATCAGCCTCGACGAGATCAGCGAAGTGCTGGCGAAGGACGACGACACCTTCGTCTGGGTCGGCGTGTACGAGCCCGAAGATGCGATCCTCGACAAGTTGCAGGAAGAGTTCGGCCTGCACGACCTCGCCATCGAGGACGCACGCAACGCGCACCAGCGTCCGAAGATCGAAACCTATGGCAACTCGCTCTTCATCGTCGTTCACACGGCGCAGAGCGTGGACAGCCACATCCGCTTCGGCGAGACGCACATCTTCGTCGGACCGCGCTACCTGGTGACGGTGCGGCATGGCGCATCCACCAGTTACGCGCCGGCGCGCGCCCGCTACGAGCGCGACGCGGACGACCTCGCGCATGGGCCCGGTGCGGCGCTCTACACGGTGCTCGACCTCATCGTCGACAACTTCCAGCCGATCGTGCAGGAGTTCAGCCAGGACCTGAACGAGCTGGAGCAGGACATCTTCGCCGAGGAATTCCGCAGCGAAACGGTCAAGCACCTGTACGACCTCAAGCGCGAACTCACGCGGCTACGCATGGCCGTGTCGCCGCTGCAGGACATCCTCGGGCAGCTCGCGCGTGCGCGAACCAGCCTCATCGACGAGGAGAGCCAGCTGTACTTCCGCGACGTGCTCGACCACGCCGTGCGCCTCAACGAAACCACCGACACGCTGCGGGAAATGCTCACCGCGGCGATGAGCGTGAACCTGTCGCTGGTGACGATCCACCAGGGCGAGATCGTCAAGCGCCTGGCCGGCTGGGCGGCGCTGCTCGCCGCGCCGACCCTGATCACCAGCTGGTACGGCATGAACTTCACGCACATGCCGGAACTGGAAGGCCGCTGGAGCTACCCGGCCATGATCGTCCTGGTCGGCGTGGTCTGCATCGTGCTCTATGCGTTGTTGCGGCGCGCCAAATGGCTGTAATTGCGCCCGGCGTCGCCTTGCCTAGACCAAAGTCGCAGGCGAGTTGACGCATTGCGCATTGACCCGGCGCCCGGCGCGGCGCGACCCTTCGGTGATCCTTCCGGAGGGGTGTCATGAAATCTCTGTCCTGGCTTGGCTGGGCCGTCCTGGCGGTACTGGCGGCTTTCTGCATCGGCACCATCGCCCTTCATCGCGGCGAAACGATCAACGCGATCTGGCTGGTGGTCGCGGCGGTGGC
>Ga0209676_1002126_pt1 | contig 15145 bp, 12 predicted proteins | sample AraplaCvi_mLB_r2_FD_184282 | JGI IMG/M metagenome (GOLD analysis project Ga0209676, IMG submission 184282) | Arabidopsis root microbial communities from North Carolina, USA - plate scrape MF_Cvi_mLB_r2 (SPAdes) (version 2) | ecosystem: Host-associated > Plants > Roots > Endosphere | place: USA...
CGAGGCTCTCGTCGAGAAACGCAGGGGTCTTGGCATGTACGTGACCGAAGAGGCGGCAAAGAAACTGCTGTTCAACGAACGCGAACGCTTCCTGCGCGAGGAATGGCCGCTGGTGCTGGAACGCATCTTGCGACTGGGCCTCACCGCCGAAGACCTGCTCACCCCCGCCCAGGCAGGCTCGCCATGAACGCCTCCGCTTCCCTCGTCTCAGCAACCTCGGTCGTAAGCGCCCGCGGCCTGCGCAAGGCCTACAAGAACAAGCTCGCGCTCGACGACACCGCCTTCGAGATCCCGGCCGGCCGCATCGTCGGCCTGATCGGCCCCAACGGCGCGGGCAAGACCACCGCGCTCAAGGCGATCCTCGGCCTGATCCCGTTCGAAGGCGAGTTGCGCGTACTCGGTCGCGATCCGCGCACCGAACGCGACGAACTGATGCGCGATGTGTGCTTCATCGCCGACGTCGCGGTGCTGCCGCGCTGGATCCGCGTGAAGGAAGCCATCGAGTTCGTCGCCGGGGTGCACCCGCGCTTCGACCGCGCCAAGTGCGAACGTTTCCTTGCCCACACCCAGCTCAAGCCGCAGATGCGCGTTCGCGAGCTGTCCAAGGGCATGATCGTGCAGTTGCACCTGGCGCTGGTGATGGCCATCGACGCACGGCTGCTGGTGCTGGACGAACCCACGCTCGGCCTGGACATCCTCTATCGCAAGCAGTTCTACCAGCGCCTGCTGGAAGACTACTTCGACGAGGAGAAGACCATCCTGGTCACCACGCACCAGGTCGAGGAAATCGAGCACATCCTCACCGACGTCATGTTCATCCGGGACGGCAAGGTCGTGCTCAACAACGACATGGAAACGCTCGGCGAGCGCTTCACCGAGGTGATGATCAACGGCGAGCGCGCCGGTGACGCCCGCGCGCTCAAGCCGATCGACGAACGCGCCCTGCCCTTCGGCAAGACGGTGATGCTCTTCGACGGCGTACCGCGCGAACAGCTGGCCGGACTGGGCGAAACCCGCACGCCGGGCCTGGCCGACCTGTTCGTCGCCACGATGAAGGGGACCTACGCATGAACGCGATCAACGAATCCCAGGAATTCCCCCGCTCCACCGCCGTAGCGGTGACGCATCCGACGCATACGTTCAAGATGCTGCTCAAGCGCGAGTTCTGGGAGCACAAGGGCGGGTTCCTGTGGGCTCCGCTGGTGGCCGGCGCGATCCTGCTGGTCCTCACGCTGATGGGCATCGGCGCGGGCGAAGTGCTGCTGCGCAAGGTGCCGGACCGCGCGACGATCAACGTCGAAGGCGGCAGCTTCCAGGTCAACGGCCTGGACCTGTCGCAGCTCACCTCGAAGATGAGCCCGAGCGAACTGCACGAGTTCGGCGGCGTGATCGACGCGAGCCTGTACATGGCGGCCAGCTGGCCCTTCATCGTGCTGGCCTTCGTGGTGTTCTTCTACTGCCTGGGCAGCCTGTACGACGATCGCCGCGACCGCAGCGTGCTGTTCTGGAAATCGCTGCCGATTTCCGACCGCGACACGGTGTTGTCGAAAGTCGCCAGCGCGACGCTGATGGCGCCGGCGATCGCCGCCATCGCGGCCATCGCCACGGTCTTCGGTTCGATGGTCGTCTACAGCTTCGCGGTGCTGCTGCACGGCGGCAATCCGATCACGATGCTGTGGGGCCCGGCGAGCCCGGTGAAAGTGAGCATGCACCTGCTCGCGTCGATCCCGGTCTACGCACTGTGGGCGCTGCCGACCGTGGGCTGGCTGATGCTCTGCTCTGCCTGGGCCAAGAGCAAGCCGTTCCTGTGGGCGATAATGATCCCGATCTTCGCCGGCATCTTCGTCAGCTGGTTCGACCTGATGCATCTGTTCGAACTGGAAACCGGCTGGTTCTGGAAGAACGTCGTGGCTCGCAGCCTGCTGAGCGTGGCGCCGGGTTCGTGGTTCGACGCGGCGGCGATTGGCGACATCGACGTCGACGGCCCGCAGGCGGTGCACTCTGTGTTGAGCCTGCGCACGATGTACTCCGTCCTCGCCACCCCGCAGCTGTGGGTCGGTGCACTGGCCGGCGTGGTGATGATCTTCGGTGCGATCCGCCTGCGCCGCTGGCGGGACGAGGGGTGAGCGCCAGCGCGGACCACTGGTCCGCGCGGCGCGAACGCCCGGCCATGGATGGCCGGGCCGGGCAATCCCAAGTCCGCAACGTGATGCCACCGAAGGCAGCCCCACCTCACTCGAAGTGAGTGCACCAAGAACCACCCCACATCACAAGGAAGGAAGCCCCCGATGCGTTCGAAGTTCGCCGCACTGCTCTGCCTGGCACTGTTCACCACCGCATCGCTTCCCGCACTGGCCGCGAACCGCGCCGCCGAAGCTTCCCCGGACACGGTCCTGATCCTTGGCGACAGCCTCAGCAGCGCGCACCGCATGGAGGCATCGCAGGGTTGGGTGTCGCTGCTGCAAACGCGCTTGGCCGCCGAATCGAAGCAGCCGCCCGCCATCGTCAACGCGAGCCGCGGCGGCAAGACGCTCGGCAACGCGCTCGACGAAATCCCTGCCCTGCTGGCCGCGCACCATCCCGACGTCGTCGTGCTCGAGCTGGGCGGCAACGACGCCATCCTCGGCGCCAAGCGCGACGCGATCGAACGCGACCTGTCGCGCCTGGTCGAACTGTCCCGCAAGCAGGGCGCGAAGGTCGCGATCCTCGGCTTCGTGGTTCCCCCTGCATTCGACAAGGACGGCTCGGCCGACCTGCTGCGCGAGGCGTACGCCAACGTCGCCAGGACGCTGGATGTCGCCCTGCTTCCGTCGCTGCTGGGCGAGATTTCCGCAACGCCGGCGATGTTGCAGGACGACCGCATCCATCCCAACGCGGCCGCCCAGCCGCGCGTGCTCGAGAACGCCTGGCCGACCCTGCGGCCGCTGCTGCTGGGCGATGCACGAAGCGATGCAACCGTACGCACCTCGGCTGCATCCAAGTAGGGCCTTTCACGGAGAGAATCACCATGCGCAAGCCCACCGTTGCCTTCGCCCTTCTTCCCTTCGCGCTTTTCGCCGGCCAAGCGTTCGCCGATGAGTGCAAGCACTCCGAACCGCACAACCTCACGCTCGACTTCACCGGCGTGAAGACCGTGATGTTCGACATCGGCCCGCACGACCTCACCGTCACCGCATCGCCGGGCGCGAAGGGCGCCGTGCAGGGCAAGGCCTGCGCATCCAACCCCGATCGCCTGAAGGAACTGACGCTCACGCAGAAGCGCGTGGGCGACAAGATCATCGTCAAGGCCGAACGCGCCGACACGATCAGCATCAGCTTCGGCAGCGCGAACTACGCGTACCTCGCGCTCAACGCGACCGTGCCGGACAACGTGCTGGTGCAGCTGGACGTCGGTTCCGGCGATGCGCGCGTCACCGGTGCGGCCGCGCTGAGCGCCGACGTCGGCTCAGGCGATGTCGAAGCCCGCAACATCCGCGGCCTGGTCACCGCCGACGTGAATTCCGGCGATATCGAACTGGACACGATCGGTTCGCTGCACGTACTTTCGGTCGGCTCGGGCGATCTCACCGCCCGCCGCGTGAAGAGTGATGTCGAAGTCGGCAGCGTTGGCTCGGGCGATATCGACCTGCGCGATGTCGGCGGCAGCGTAAGCGTGGAGAGCATCGGTTCCGGCAGCCTGGAAGCGCAGCGGGTCGGCGGCAACATCGTTGCCGGCAAGGTCGGCTCCGGCGGCCTGGACGCGCACGATGTCGCCGGCAACCTCACGGTTCGTCGCGTCGGCAGTGGCGGCGTCGACCACAGCGGCGTGAAGGGCACCGTCAGCGTGCCTTCGGACGACTGATCCAATCCCACCCCATCCCAGGATTCCGTCATGAACTTGCGACTGATAGCCCTCACCGCGGTCCTGTCCAGCGCGACGCTGCTGTCCGCGTGCGATGCGACTCCTTCGTCGCAACAGGCCGCGCAGAAAACCGCGGCGACCGGGAGTGTTGTCTCCGGCGCCGTGCAGAAGGCGATGACGCAGGCGAAGAAGGAAATCGCCGAAGGCAACATCAGCGTCAACAACAGCGGCACGGGCGGCAAGCGCGTGGAGATCTCGCCGAAAGGCGATCTGATCATCGACGGCCAACCGGTGGCGGTGACGCCCCAGCAGCGCACGTTGCTGCTGGAATATCGCGGCCATGTCATCGAGGTCGCCAACGCCGGCATCACCATCGGCCTGCAGGGCGCCGACCTCGCCACGCACGCGGTGGCCGAGTCGTTGAAGAGCGTCTTCACCGGCGGCTCCGGCGACGACATCGAGCGCAACGTCAAGGCCCAGGCGTCGAAGGTCGAAGACGCAGCGATGGCGCTATGCGACGCACTGCCGGGGATGATGGAATCGCAGAACCGCCTCGCGGCGGTGATGCCGGAGTTCAAGCAGTACGCCAACATGACGCAGGCCGACATCGACGAGTGCCGCAGCGACGCGAAGCACAAGGGCGAGAAGGTGGCCGACTCGGCCGCCTCTGCGGCGGAAGAAGCGGCGAAGGCGGCCGAGGCGCCTTCGAAGCAGTAGTTGTGTAGATGCCACTCTCCCGCATGCTGGAGAGTGTTGGCTGCCATCCTTGGCGCGACGCGTTCGGCACCGTAGCGCCCTGCCCGGCCACCCATGGCCGGGCGTTCGACAGGCCGCGCGGCAGTGCCGCGCAAGCGGCCTGGCTCACCCCCCGCCCCCACTCCCCTCATGAATCCCGCCGCGCGTCAGCGCCGCCGGATCCAGCAGTTCGCGCAGTTGCTTGGAAGACAGCCCGCTCAGCTCCGCCGCCACTTCGAGGACCGGGCGTCCTTCCTTGTAGGCCTGCTTGGCGATCGCGGCCGCCTTCTCGTAGCCGATGATCGGGTTGAGCGCGGTGACCAGGATCGGGTTGCGGTCCAGCGCCTCGCGAACGCGGTCCGGCCGCGCCTTCAGTCCGGCAATCGCGTCGTCTGCGAGCAGCCGCATCACGTTGGCCAGCAACTGGATCGAATCGAGCAGGTCGTAGGCGATCAGCGGCAGCATCACGTTGAGCTGGAAATTGCCGCTTTGCCCGGCAATCGTGATGGCCGCGTGGTGGCCCATCACCTGCGCGCAGACCATGCAGGTCGCTTCGGGAATCACCGGGTTCACCTTACCCGGCATGATCGAACTGCCCGGCTGCAGCGCCGGCAGTTCGATCTCGCCCAGTCCCGCCAGCGGCCCGGAATTCATCCAGCGCAGGTCGTTGGCGATCTTCATCAGCGCCACCGCCAGCGCGCTGAGCTGGCCGGACAGTTCCACCGCATCGTCCTGCGAGGCGATGCCTTCGAACTTGTCGTCGGCCGATTCGAACTTCACGCCCGCCAGCGCCGACAAGGCCTTGGCCATGTTCCGGCCGAATCGCGGGTCGGCGTTGATGCCGGTGCCGATGGCAGTGCCGCCGATCGGCAGCCGCCGCACGCGAACCAGTGCGTCCTCGATGCGTGCCTGCGCTGAGGCCAACTGCGATGCCCAAGCGCCGAATTCCTGCGCGAAGGTGAGCGGCATCGCGTCCATCAGGTGCGTGCGGCCGGTCTTGGTGATCTTGCCCAGCGCCTTGGCCTGGCGCTCGATCGTACGGCGCAGGTGCTTCAACGCCGGCAGCAAGTGCTCGCTGGTGGCGATCAGCGCGCTCACGCGGATGGCCGTCGGAATCACGTCGTTGGAGCTCTGCCCCAGGTTGACGTGGTCGTTGGGATGCACGGCCTTCCCGCTCTTGCCCGCATTGGCCAGCGCGGCGATCACCTCGTTGGCGTTCATGTTGCTGGACGTGCCCGAGCCGGTCTGGAACACGTCGATGGGGAACTGCGTGTCGTGTTCGCCCGAGGCCACGACCAGCGCCGCGGCACGGATCGCCTGCGAGGCGCCCTTGCCCAGCAGGCCGAATCCGCCGTTGACCTCCGCCGCGGCGGCCTTGATCAGGCCCAGCGCGCGGATGAATTCACGGGGCATCGGGCGGCCGGAGATGGGGAAGTTCTGCACCGCCCGTTGCGTCTGCGCGCCCCACAGGGCCTGCGCTGGCACCTGCAATTCGCCCATGCTGTCGCGTTCGGTGCGGAAGCCGCTGGGGCGGCGGGCCTGCTTGGCCATTGCGTGGTCCTCCGGTGGGGAGGCCCGAGCTTACGCCCGCCCGGTTACGTGCGTATCACCCCCGCTGGCGGCTCGCGAAGGGTCGTACTGGCGGGGAGTAGTAGAATCGCGGTTTGCCTTCGCCCATGAACCCCTGCCATGTCCGTTGAAGCCCAGCTGCTCGCCCTTTCCCCGCTCGATGGCCGCTACGCCGGCAAGGTCGATGCGCTCCGCCCGATCTTCTCCGAGTACGGCCTGATCCGTGCGCGCGTGAAGGTGGAAGTGGAATGGCTGCTGGCGCTCGGCGCGGAGCCGGGGATCGTCGAGCTGGCACCGTTCTCCGATGCCGCGGCCAAACGCCTGCGCGACCTGGTCGATACGCTGACGCCCGGCGACGCCGCGCGCGTGAAGGAGATCGAGCGCACGACCAACCACGACGTCAAGGCGGTCGAATACTTCATCAAGGAAAAGCTGAAGGACGATGCCGAACTGGGCCCGGCGCTGGAGTTCGTGCACTTCGCCTGCACCTCCGAGGACATCAACAACCTCAGCTACGCGCTGATGCTCAACGAAGCGCGCCAGTACGTGCTGCTGCCCAAGCTCGACGAGCTGATCCAGAAGCTGCGCACGATGGCGCACGAGCACGCCGCACTGCCGATGCTCTCGCGCACGCACGGCCAGACCGCCTCGCCGACCACCGTGGGCAAGGAAATCGCCAACGTCGTCGCCCGCCTGCAGCGCCAGGGCGAAACGCTCGCCGCCGCGCGCATGCCGGGCAAGATCAACGGCGCGGTCGGCAACTACAACGCGCACGTTGCGTCCTATCCGGACATCGATTGGCCGGCCTTCTCCGAGCGTTTCGTGCATTCGCTGGGCCTGAACTGGCAGCCGTACACCACGCAGATCGAGCCGCACGACGGCATCGCCGAGATCTGCGACGCGCAGCGCCGCATCGATACCATCGCCATCGACCTGTGCCGCGACGTGTGGGGCTACATCTCACTGGGCTACTTCAAGCAGGCGGTGAAGGCCGGCGAAGTCGGCTCCTCGACCATGCCGCACAAGGTCAACCCGATCGACTTCGAGAACGCCGAAGGCAACTTCGGGATCGCCAACGCGCTGTTCGAGCATTTCGCCGCGAAGCTGCCGATCAGCCGCTGGCAGCGCGACCTCACCGACTCCACCGTGCTGCGCGCGCTCGGCACCGCGTTCGGCCACGCGCTGATCGGCTTCGACGCACTGCTGCGTGGCCTGGGCAAGCTCAGCACGAACCCGCAGCGCCTGGCCGAAGACCTCGACGCCGCATGGGAAGTGCTGGCCGAAGCCGTGCAGACGGTGATGCGCCGCCACGGCCTGCCGAACCCGTACGAACAACTCAAGGCGCTCACGCGTGGCCAGGGCATCAACGAAGCCTCCATGCGCGAGTTCATCGGCACGCTGGAGCTTCCGGCGGCCGCCAAGCAGCGCCTGCTCGAGATGACGCCGGGCAGCTACGTGGGCCTGGCCGAGCGTCTGGCCCGCGAGATCTGACGAGCGTCCCGCCCGATGCCATGAAGCTGCTCGTCAACATCGACGTGCCGGACGTACGCGAGGCGGAAGCCTTCTACACCGGCGCGTTCGGGTTGACGCCCGCGCGCCGCTTCGGCGACGACAGCGTCGAGCTGCTGGGCTTCGAAGCTCCCCTGTACCTGCTGCGCAAGGACGCCGGTTCCATCGGCGCCGGAAATTCGCGGCGCGACTACGGCCGCCACTGGACACCCGTCCATTGCGACGTGGTGGTCGACGATCTCGACGCCGCACTGGCGCGCGCCCTCGCCGCCGGCGCCACACAGGAAACTCCCCTCCGACAGGCCGACTGGGGCCGCATCGTCACCATCGCCGACCCCTATGGACACGGCTGGTGCCTGCTGCAGTTCCTCGGCCGCGGCTACGACGAAATAAGCACGCCATGACCAGAAAGACCGCATCGAAGTCCGCACCGAAGACCACCGCCTCGGCGAAGGCCGCCAGGCCGGCGCGCACGGAACTTCCCATCGAGATCGACGCGCGCACGCTCCCGCCGCTGGGCATGACGCCGGAGCGTTTCCTGCGCGATTACTGGCAAAAGCGCCCGCTGCTGATCCGCAATGCATTCCCCGACTTCGAAACGCCCGTGCAGCCCGAAGACCTCGCAGGACTTGCGTGCGAGGAAACGGCGCTGTCGCGCATCGTCATGCACGATCGCGCGAACGACCGCTGGACGCTGCGCCACGGCCCGTTCGAGGAAGACGAATTCCCCGGCATGCCGCACCAGGACTGGACGCTGCTGGTGCAGGACGTCGACAAGTGGGATCCGGACATCGCCGCGCTGCTGGAGCACTTCCGCTTCCTGCCGCGCTGGCGAATCGACGATGTGATGATCTCCTTCGCCGCGCCTGGCGGTTCGGTCGGCGCGCACGTGGACCAGTACGACGTGTTCCTGCTGCAGGCCTACGGGCATCGTCGCTGGCAGATCGATGCGAGCCCGAGCCCGCCGCTGGATTTCCGCCCCGACGTCGAACTCAAGCTGCTGCGCGAGTTCAACGCGACGCACGACTGGGTGCTCGGCCCCGGCGACATGCTCTACCTGCCGCCCGGGGTGCCGCACAACGGCGTGGCGGAAGACGCGTGCCTCACCTTCTCGGTCGGCATGCGCGCGCCGTCGGCGGCGGAATTGCTGGGCGACTTCGTCGACACGCTCGCGGCGGACGCCGACGATGCGCTGCGCTACAACGACCCGGACCTCGCACCGGCAGCCGACCCGAACGAGATCGACGTCGCCGCCATGAACCGCGCGGTCGAAGCGTTGAACCTGCTGCGCATGAACGACCCCGATCGCCTCGGCGACTGGTTCGGCCGCTTCATCACCGTCTACCGCGCGGGCGGCGAAGTGCATGGCGGCGGCGAGCCGCGTTCGCGCATCGAGATCGAATGGGACCTCGAACATGGCGCAAGCCTGTATCGCCATCCTTATTCGCGCATGGCCTGGCGGCGCGCGCACCGCAAGGGCGAGCCGGCGCGGCTGTACGTCAGTGGGCAGGACCATGCCCTGCCCGACGAGGACGCGGCGCTGATCGCCGACTCGGCGCAGCTCGACGGCGCCAGCTATGCATCGCTGTCCGAGGCCGGGCGAGACCTCGTGCAGAGCCTGATCCAGTCCGGGCACTACAACCTCGCCCTGCCGGACGAAGAGGAATGAGCGGGCCGGACGCCGGGCTTACGGACGCGGTGTTCAAGGTCGATGCGGTCGCCTTCGACCAGGCCATCGCGGAGCTGCGCGCCATCCGCGACGCGGTCTTCGTGCAGGAACAGGGCGTCCCGGTCGAGATCGAACGCGACGCGCTCGATCCGCTGTCCCGTCACGTCCTGGCCCGCGACGCGCAGGGCCAGCCCATCGGCACCGGCCGGCTCACGCCCGACCGCCGGATCGGCCGCATGGCCGTATTGCCGCAATGGCGCAACCGGCGCGTCGGCGAGGCGCTGCTGAAGGCGCTGCTGTCGCAGGCCCGCGAGCTGCACTGGACGGAGGTCACGTTGCACGCGCAGGTAAAGGCGATGGCCTTCTACGCGCGACAGGGCTTCCTCCCCTATGGCGAGCGTTTCGTCGAGGCCGGCCTGGACCACCAGTCGATGCGGCTGGTGCTCGATGCGGTCAACCCCGTGCTGCGCCGCGATGCCGCCCTGGCCGCCGTGCTTGGGGTGATCGACGGGGCCCGTCGCCAGTTGCTGGTCTACAGCCGCGACCTCGACCCCGGCCTGCTCGACACGCCCGAGGCGATGGCCGCCCTCCGACGGTTCGCGGTCGGCGGCGGGCAGACGCAGGTGCTGCTGCACGACCCCGAGGCCCCTCGGCGGGCGCTGGCCCCGCTCATCAACCTGTCGCAACGGCTGCCCAGCGCCTTCGCGTTCCGGGCCATCGAGGAACCGGTCGATCGCGACTACCCCAGCGCCTACATCGTGAACGACCGCGGCGGCTGGTATTTCCGCACGCTCGGCCACCGCTTCGAGGGCGACACCCGGCTGGACGACGAAGCCCGGGGCCGCCAGTTCCGGGCCCACTTCTCGCCGGTCTGGGAGCGCGCCCGCCCCTGCACCGAGTTCCGGGCGCTGGGCATCTGAAGCCTGGCGCCATTGCCCTTGAACCGCCCCGGCGCGCCCAAACGCTATTCAGGGGCCGGAGCTTCCGATCGCACCGACCCGCTTTTCGCGATCCGCCCGTAACCGGACTTAGACATTCGTGTTAGCCGTTTGTCGGCGGTCAAGGGCTATAATTCCGAATCTTGGCGCCTGAATAGCGCAGTACGTGCAATCAGGCTCACTCCGCCTTTCCCCACCGAGTTTCCCGATCACCATCGTGGACAGTCTCCTCAAGCAGTTTTCCCAGTCCTCCCAGCTCGGCGCCAATGCCGCTTTCGTCGAAGACCTGTACGAGCAGTACCTGGTTGCTCCCGACAGTGTCGATCCTAAATGGAAGGCGTATTTCGACGGTTTCAAGGGTCGCGAAGCCGGCGACGTCCCGCACTCGGCGGTCATCGAGCAGATCGCGCAAGCCGGCCGCCAGGCCGCGCGCGGCGTGGTGTCCGTGGCCGCCGGTGCCGGCGACGAGCGCGAACGCCATGTCGGTCGCCTGATCACCGCCTACCGTTCGCGCGGCCACCTGGGCGCCGACATCGACCCGCTCGGCCTGTGGCAGAAGCCGGACGCGCCGGACCTCGACCTGGCGTTCCACCAGCTCACCAGCAACGACCTCAACGCCGAGTTCAGCACCGGCGGCGTGGGCGGCCACGACCGCATGAAGCTGGGCGATCTGTTCGGCCTGCTCAAGGCCACCTATACCGGCCCGATCGGCGCCGAATTCATGCACATCTCCGACGCCGAACAGCGTCGCTGGCTGTATGAGCGCCTGGAAAAGGCCGGTGGCAAGTTCGGTCGCACCGCCGAGGACAAGAAGCGCATCCTCGAACGCCTGACGGCGGCCGATGGCCTGGAGCGCTACCTCGGCACGAAGTACGTCGGCCAGAAGCGCTTCTCGCTGGAAGGCGGCGACGCGCTGATCCCGCTGATGGACACCACCATCCGCCGCGCCGGCGAACAGGGTGCCAAGGACGTCGTCATCGGCATGGCCCACCGCGGCCGCCTGAACGTGTTGATCAACACGCTCGGCAAGCCGCCGCGCCACCTTTTCGACGAGTTCGAAGGCAAGTTCGAGCACGTCCACAGCGACCTGGCCCACCAGGGCGACGTGAAGTACCACATGGGCTTCTCCGCCGACGTCGCCACGCCGGGCGGCCCGGTGCACCTGGCGCTGGCGTTCAACCCGTCGCACCTGGAGATCGTCGACCCGGTGGTCGTCGGTTCGGTGCGTTCGCGACAGAACCGCCGCGGCGAGAAGGGCGCGCAGCAGGTGCTACCGATCCTGATCCACGGCGACGCCGCGTTCGCCGGCCAGGGCGTGGTGATGGAGCTGTTCCAGATGTCGCAGGCGCGCGGTTTCCGCGTGGGCGGCACGGTACACATCGTCATCAACAACCAGGTGGGCTTCACCACCAGCGCGATGCAGGACGCCCGCTCGACGCTGTATTGCACCGACGTGGCCAAGATGGTCGGCGCGCCGGTGCTGCACGTGAACGGCGACAACCCCGAAGCGGTCGTGTTCTGCGCCGAACTGGCGCTGGATTTCCGCAACACCTTCGGCAAGGACGTGGTCATCGACCTGGTCTGCTACCGCCGCCACGGCCATAACGAGGCCGACGAGCCGGCGGCGACGCAGCCGGTGATGTACCAGGTCATCCGCAAGCACAAGACGCCGCGCGAGCTCTACGCGCAGGCGCTGGTCGCCGAAGGCACGCTCACCGCCGACGAGGCGCAGGCGCTGGTCGACGGCTTCCGCCAGAAGCTCGACGACGGCGTGGTCACGACCGAAGTGGTCGAGGTGAAGCCGGACGAGTTCACCATCGACTGGTCGAAGTACCTGTCGGGCAAGCTCACCGACCCGGTCGACACCACGTTCGACCGCAAGAAGCTCGACAAGCTCGCCGTCGCCATCAACGACGTCCCGGCCGACCTCAAGCTGCATCCGCGCGTGGCGAAGATCTACGAAGACCGTCGCAAGATGTCCGCCGGCGAGCAGCCGGGCGACTGGGGCTTCGCCGAGAACCTCGCCTACGCCACGCTCATCGACGAAGGCTACAAGCTGCGCCTGGTCGGCCAGGACTGCGGTCGCGGCACGTTCTTCCATCGTCACGCGATCCTGCACGAGCAGACCAACGACGAGTACGTGTTGCCGCTGCGTCGCCTCGTGAAGAATCCGTCCGACGTCACCATCATCGACTCGCTGCTCAGCGAAGAAGCGGTGATGGGCTTCGAGTACGGCTACGCCACCGCCGATCCCATGACGCTGGACATCTGGGAAGCGCAATTCGGCGACTTCGCCAACGGCGCGCAGGTGGTGATCGACCAGTTCCTGTCGTCGGGCGAGGCCAAGTGGGGCCGTCTGTGCGGCCTGGCGCTGTTCCTGCCGCACGGCTACGAAGGCCAGGGCCCGGAGCACAGCTCCGCGCGCCTTGAGCGCTTCCTGCAGCTGTGCGCGCTGGAGAACATGATCGTCTGCACGCCGACCACTCCGGCGCAGGCGTACCACATGATCCGCCGCCAGATGCGCATGACCACGCGCAAGCCGCTGGTGGTGATGACGCCCAAGTCGCTGCTGCGCCACAAGCTGGCGGTGTCGACGATGGACGAACTGGCCAAGGGCGAGTTCCAGCACCTGATCCCGGACGCATCGGCGGACGTGAAGAAGGTCAAGCGCGTCGTCGCGTGCGGCGGCAAGGTCTACTACGACCTGCTGGAAGAACAGCAGAAGCAGGGCCTGGACGACGTCGCGATCCTGCGCGTCGAACAGCTCTATCCGTTCCCGCGCGCCATGCTGCAGGCGGAACTTGCGCGCTTCAAGAACGCCACCGACGTGGTGTGGTGCCAGGAAGAGCCGCAGAACCAGGGCGCCTGGTACCAGATCCGCCACCACCTGGCGGCCTGCCTGCAGTCCGGCCAGACGCTGCATTACGCCGGTCGCGCACGCTCGCCGTCGCCGGCCGCCGGTCACCTCGCCGACCACGTCGCCGAGCAGGCCGCGCTGGTCGCCGATGCACTGAAGAACCCGCTGCGCGGCGAGATCACCGCCGAATGAAGCCGGTCGTTGGCGGGTCGGACACGGCCCGCCAACGATTTGATTTCGAACCCCAAACACGAACACCGATTACGTCATCCAGGATGCGCGCCCCATGAGCACCGAGATCAAAGTCCCCGTTCTGCCCGAGTCCGTCTCCGACGCCACCATCGCGACCTGGCACAAGAAGGTCGGCGACGCCGTCAAGCGCGACGAGAACATCGTCGACCTGGAGACCGACAAGGTCGTGCTCGAAGTGCCCTCGCCCGTCGACGGCGTGATCAAGGAAATCAAGTTCAAGGAAGGCGATACGGTGAACAGCCAGCAGCTGATCGCCATCGTCGAGGAAGGCGCGGCCGCGGCTGCTCCGGCACCTTCGGCCGAGAAGATCGACGCCAAGAACGACGCCGCCGCCAAGGACGTCGCCGCTCCGGTGCAGCCCAAGGCGGCCGCCGCCGAGGCGCCGAAGGCCGCCGGTGCCGTTGAACAGCTGCCGCCGGGCGCGCGCTTCACCGCCGTCACGCAGGGCATCGATCCGGCGCAGGTGGAAGGCACCGGCCGTCGCGGCGCGGTGACCAAGGAAGATCTGGTCAACTACGCCTCGGGCAAGACCGCCGGCGTCGCCGGTGGCGCGCGTCCGGAAGAGCGCGTGCCGATGACGCGCATCCGTGCCCGCATCGCCGAGCGCCTGATGCAGTCGAAGAACTCCATCGCCATGCTCACCTCGTTCAACGAGGTCAACCTGGGCAAGGTCATGGCCATGCGCAAGGAGCTGGGAGAGCAGTTCGAGAAGGCCAACGGCATCAAGCTGGGCTTCATGAGCTTCTTCGCCAAGGCCGCCGCGAATGCGCTGCAGAAGCATCCGGTCGTCAACGCTTCGGTCGACGGCAACGACGTGATCTACCACGGCTACGCCGACATCTCGATCGCCGTGTCCACCGACAAGGGCCTGGTCACGCCGGTGCTGCGCAACGTCGAGCGCATGGGCTTCGCCGACATCGAGAAGGGCATCGCCGAGTACGCCAAGAAGGCGCGCGACGGCAAGCTCGGCCTGGACGACCTGCAGGGCGGCACCTTCACCATCACCAACGGCGGCACCTTCGGTTCGCTGATGTCCACGCCGATCGTGAACCCGCCGCAGAGCGCGATCCTGGGCATGCACGCCATCAAGGAGCGCGCGATCGTCGAGAACGGCCAGGTCATCGCCGCGCCGATGATGTACATCGCGCTGTCGTACGACCACCGCATCATCGACGGCAAGGACGCGGTGCTGTTCCTGGTCGACATCAAGAACCAGCTCGAGAACCCGCACCGCATGCTGCTGGGCATGTAATGCGCTTGAGCCCCTCTCCCGCCTGCGGGAGAGGGGTTGGGGTGAGGGCGAACGCAGCGGCGATCTCAGCGCACAGCATTGATCGATCGCCCTTGGTTCGTCGTTATCGCTCCGTTTTCCCTCATCCGCCCTCCGGGCACCTTCTCCCGAAGGGGGAAGGGATAAAGGCAAAGGATTCACTGAAATGAGCGAACAGCAGACCTTCGACGTCATCGTCATCGGCGCCGGCCCGGCCGGTTACCACGCGGCCATCCGCGCCGCACAGCTGGGCCTGAAGACCGCGTGCATCGACGCCGCGCTGGGCAAGGACGGCAAGCCGGCGCTGGGCGGTACCTGCCTGCGCGTGGGCTGCGTGCCGTCGAAGGCGCTGCTGGACAGCTCGCGCCAGTTCTACAACCTCGGCCATCTGTTCGGCGAGCACGGCATCACGGCGAAGGACGCGAAGATCGACGTCGCCACGATGATCGGTCGCAAGGACAAGATCGTGAAGCAGTTCACCGGCGGCATCGCGATGCTGTTCAAG
>Ga0209676_1002128_pt1 | contig 15135 bp, 11 predicted proteins | sample AraplaCvi_mLB_r2_FD_184282 | JGI IMG/M metagenome (GOLD analysis project Ga0209676, IMG submission 184282) | Arabidopsis root microbial communities from North Carolina, USA - plate scrape MF_Cvi_mLB_r2 (SPAdes) (version 2) | ecosystem: Host-associated > Plants > Roots > Endosphere | place: USA...
AAGAAGGAACCAATGAACGCCAAGAACTCCTGCAATGTAGCCATCGTCGGTGCAACCGGCGCCGTGGGCGAGACGATGCTGCGCATCCTCGTCGAGCGGAAATTCCCCATTGGCAACTTGCACCTGCTGGCCAGCGAGCGTTCGGCCGGCGAGAAAATCGAGTTCGGCGCGAAAAAAATCGTGGTGGAGGACCTGGCGACGTTCGATCCGACCGGCATCGACATCGCGCTGTTCTCCGCCGGCGGCGGCGTGTCCAAGCAGTACGCGCCGAAGTTCGCCGCGGCGGGCGCGGTGGTGATCGACAACTCTTCGGCCTTCCGTTACGACGATGACGTGCCGCTGGTGGTGTCGGAAGTGAACCCCGAACAGGTGAAGAACCGTCCGCGTGGCATCATCGCCAACCCGAACTGCTCGACGATGCAGATGCTGGTGGCGCTGGCGCCGATCCACCGCAAGGTGGGCATCGAGCGCATCAACGTGGCGACCTACCAGTCCGTTTCGGGCGGTGGCCGCTCGGCGCTGGAGGAACTCGGCCGGCAGACCGCCGCGCTGCTGAGCTTCCAGGAGCCGAACCCGGAGCGCTTCCCGGTGCAGATCGCCTTCAACCTGATCCCGCACATCGACGACTTCCAGGACAACGGCTACACCAAGGAAGAAATGAAGCTGGTGTGGGAGACGCGCAAGATCCTCGGCGACGACAGCATCCAGGTGAACCCCACCGCGGTGCGCGTGCCGGTGTTCTTCGGGCATTCCGAAGCGGTGAACGTGGAGACGCGCGGGAAGATCAGCGCCGCCGAGGTCCGCACGCTGCTGCAGACTGCGCCTGGCGTGGAAGTGGTGGACGAGCCCAAGGCCGGCGGTTACCCGACGCCGGTGACGCACGCCTCGGGCACCGACCCGGTGTACGTCGGCCGCATCCGCGACGACTTCTCGCACCCGCGCGGCGTGAACCTGTGGATCGTCTCCGACAACATCCGCAAGGGCGCCGCATTGAATGCCGTGCAACTGGCCGAACTGGTGCTGGCCGAACGCGGCTGACGCGTGGCGTTCCAGTGATGAAGCCTCGAACGCCAGTCCCGGAGACTGGCGTTCGAGTTTCCGGGGCTGGCGCGCCAGTGGCAAAGACTGGCGTTCGAGTGTTCGAGGTTGGCGTGCCAGTGGTGAAGACTGGCGTTCGAGTGTTCGAGGCTGGCGTGCCAGTGGTGAAGACTGGCGTTCGAGTCTTCGAGGCTGGCTTGCCAGTGGTGAAGACTGGCGTTCGAGTGTTCGAGACTGGCGTGCCAGTGGCAAAGACTGGCGTTCGAGTCTTCGAGGCTGGCGCGCGAGTGGCAAAGACTCGCGTTCGAGTCTTCGAGACTGGCATTCGAGGCAGCGTGTGTAGCCCGGGTAAGCGAAGCGCACCCGGGAGGTGTCACCGCTGCGGAAACCCGGGTGCGCTGCGCTTACCCGGGCTGCGACGGCTGGCCAACCGAGCGCGCGAATGCATCCGCGAGGCCACGCTGGCGGTCGCCCGCGTGCCCGCGCCACCCTGCGACAATCCCCAATCCGCCGCCCCAGTCGCAGTCGGCAGCGGTTTTCGTTGCTCCCGCCCCCGGCGAGGGCTTAGAGTCGCGCCGGGGAAGGGCAGGGATCCGAAGTGAAACAACAAGTTGCCAAACAAAGCTCCGCCAGACGCTACGTGCGCACCGCGCTCGGGCTGGCCTTGGCGCTGGCCAGCGGCGCCGCCTGCGCGCTGGGCCTGGGGCAGATCGAGGTCAAGTCGCGGATCGGACAGCCGTTCCTGGCCGAGATCCCGATCATTTCGAGCGACCCGGCGGAACTGGAGAACCTCCAGGCCGAACTCGCCTCGCCGCTGGTGTTCGCCCGCGTGGGCCTGCAGCCGCCGATGGGCGTGGTCGCCGAACTGCAGTTCACCTCCGCCCTGGACGCGGCCGGCAAGCCGGTCATCCGCGTCACCACGACGCAGCCGGTCAACGAACCGCTGCTGACCTTCCTGGTGTCGGTCGACTGGGGCCAGGGCCGGCTGGTGCGCGAGTACGCGGCGCTGGTCGACGCGCCGCGCACCGTGTCGGCGCCGATGCAGCCGGCGATCGAGGAGACGGTCGTCTCCGAACCCAACATCATCGAACGCGAGCCGGAAACCGCCGCGCCGGCGACCGCCGCCGAGGCGCCGCCCGCGACGACGCCCGAGGAGAAGATCGAGCAGTCGATCGCCCGCGAGGAAAACGCCGCGGCCGACGCCGCCGCGGGCGACAACGCAATCCCCGCCGCACCGCAGCCCGAACCGCAGCAGCAGGTCGCCGTCGCCACGCCGCCGCGCGCGCCCGCGCCGTCGGTAGCGCGCGAGCTGTCCGGCGACTACACGGTGCGCCGCGGCGACACGCTGTCGGAAATCGCCGGTCGCATGGAAGGCCAGGCCAGCCTGGACCAGGCGATGATCGCGCTGCTGCGCGCCAATCCCGACGCCTTCATCGACGGCAACATCAATCGGCTGAAGGCCGGCGCGGTCCTCGACGTACCGGCGGGCGACGAGCTGGCCAGCGTCGATTCGGCCGAAGCACGGCGTCTGGTCGCGCAACACGTACAGCAGTGGCGCGATGCGCGCCGCGCGGTGCCGCAGCCGGCGCTGGAAGGTGCGGCCGCGTCCGCCGCGGCGGTGCCGGTCGGCGCTGCGCAGGGCAACAACGCAACGGCGGGCGGCACGGCAACGTCCGATGCCCGCCTCGAAATCGTCCCGCCGGAGGCCGCGCGCGGCGCCCAGGCGGGCAACCAGTCCGGCATCCAGTCCGGTGGCGAGGGTCAGATGCTGCGTCAGGAACTCCAACAGACCCAGGAAACGGTCGCCGCCCGCGAGGCCGAGGTCCAGGAACTCAAGGGCCGCGTCGCCGAGCTGGAACAGCTGCAGAAGCAGCAGCAACAGCTCATCGCGATGAAGGACAGCGAACTGGCCGCCGCGCAGCAGAACATGGCCAAGACCAACGAGCAGGCCGCAGCGCAGTCCGGCTCCGCGCTGCCGTGGGTCATCGGCGGTGGCGCGCTGCTGCTGGCGCTGGTGGGCGGCTGGTGGTGGGGACGTCGTCCGCGCAAGCCGGCGTTCCGCGCGCCGTCCGACTCCGTCGCGGCGACGCCGTCGATTGCCGACGCGTTCGCGGCCGGTCCGGACGTCGGCGCATACGAAGAACCCGAAACCATCGTCGAGCCGCCCGCGCAGGAAGAACCCGCGTTCGAGCTGACGCCGGAACCCCAGGCGCCCGTGCGTCCGGCGGCGCCGGCCGCGCCTGCACCGCCGATCGCCCCGGCCTGGCACGTCGCCGCCAGCGGCAACGGCCGCCGCGGTTACGTCGAGCCGACGCTCGCCACGCAGCCCGGCCAGGAGCGTCTGGAACTCGCCCGCGCCTACATCGACCTGGGCGACCGCGAAAGCGCGCGCCAGCTGCTGAGCGAAGTCGTGATCAACGGCGACCTCGCCGCCCGCCAGGCAGCGTCGCGGATGCTGCAGGACCTGGGCTGAGCCCGGAAGCTTGAGCCCCCTCTCCCCTCGGGAGAGGGGTTGGGGTGAGGGGCAACGAAGCGATAGCGACACAGATCGCCGCACCCGCAATGTGCTGCTCCATTCCAGAGCGCGATTGCCAACGTCCACCCCCCAAAGCACGATGCCGCACGAACTCCCATTCCGGCCCACGCCGGAACGCATACTGTTTCCCGTGAACACCCCCGCCGAATCCCCTCCAGCTGACATCGCCCGCACCAACCGCTTCGCCCTCGGCGTCGAGTACGACGGCAACGGCTTCAGCGGCTGGCAGCGGCTGAGCAAGCACGGCGAGCCCGAGCGCGAGGGCGAGCAGACGCTGCAGGCCGCGCTGGAAGTCGCGATCTCCTTCGTCGCCGGCCATCCGGTGGAAACGATCTGCGCCGGCCGCACCGACGCGGGCGTGCACGCGCAATGTCAGGTCGTGCATTTCGACACACACGCCGCGCGCGATCCGCGCAGCTGGATGCTCGGCGTGACCAGCCGCCTGCCGCCGTCGATGGCGATCCGCTGGTGCCGCCCCGTCGCCCACGATTTCCATGCGCGGTTCTCGGCGCGTGCACGGCGCTATCGCTATCGCATCCTCAACCGTCCCGTGCGCGCCGCGCTCGACCGGCAGACGCTGAGCTGGGAACGCCGCCCGCTGGACGCCGACGCCATGCACCGTGCCGCGCAGGCGCTGCTCGGCGAGAACGACTTCACGTCCTTCCGCACCGTGCACTGCCAGTCGCCGCACGCGTGGCGCGAGATGCAGGACATCCGCGTGACGCGCACCGGCGACATCGTCGAAGTGGAAGTGCAGGCGAACGCCTTCCTGCACCACATGGTGCGCAACATCGTCGGCAGCCTGCTGATGGTGGGCAGCGGCGAGAAGGCCGAAGTCTGGATCGCGCAATTGCTGGAAACGCGCGACCGCACCGTCGCCGGACCGACGGCGCCGCCGACGGGGCTGGTCTTCCTCGGCCCGCGTTATCCGGGCGAATGGGACCTGCCGGCGGAAGTCACGCTGTGAGCATGCCGGCGCACACGCGCATCAAGTTCTGCGGCATGACCCGCGCGCAGGACATCGCGCTGGCGTGCGAGCTGGGCGTGGATGCGGTCGGCCTGGTGTTCGCGCAGCGCAGTTCGCGGCGGCTGGACATCGAGCAGGCGCGCGCGTTGCGTGCGAACGCGGCCGACGGGATCGACGTCGTCGCGCTCTTCATGGACAACGATGCCGCGCTGGTGCGGCGCGTGATCGATGAAGTCCGGCCGACGCTGCTGCAATTCCACGGCAACGAGGACGAGGCGTTCTGCCGTTCGTTCGGCGTGCCGTATCTCAAGGCCATCGCGATGGGCGGCGATGTCGCGCCGGATGCGCTGTCGCGCCATCCGCACGCCTTCGCGCTGCTGCTGGACAGCCATGCAGCCGGTGGCGCGGGAGGGACGGGCGAGCGCTTCGACTGGTCGCGCATTCCGCGTGATGTCGGCCGGCCGTTCTTCCTCGCCGGCGGGCTGTATCCGGACAACGTCTTCGAAGCGGTAAGCGCCGTGCGCCCGTGGGGCGTGGACGTCTCCAGCGGCATCGAATCGGCGCCGGGCGAGAAGGATGCCGCGAAGATGCGGCGCTTCGTCGAACAGGTGCGGCGGGCGGATGCGGCGCGCGGGCCGCAGGACCGATAACCCGGGGCTCACTCAAAGCTGTCGCGGGAACGACAGCATCAGGTTGCAGACGCGCCCTGGACTTTCAACGCATCGCGCAACCAACGCGCCAGCTCCCCCACGCGTGGATCCTCACCACGCTTGCGCGTCACCAGCACCCACCGCGCCTGCGTTTCGACGAATCCCCACGGCGCGACCAGCCGCCCGGAAGCCAGCTCCTCCGCCACCAGCGGCTCCGGCGCGATCGCCACGCCCAGACCCGCGTTCGCCGCTTCCAGCAGGTAGTACAGGTGCGGAAAGCCGGTGCCCATGCGCAGCGTGTCGGCATCCAGTCCGTTGCGGCGCGCCCAGTCCGCCCACGCCTGCGGGCGCGATTGCGTGTGCAGCAGCGCTTCGTGCGCGAGCGCCTCCGGTGCGGCCTCGTGCAGGCGTTCGAAACCGGCGAAGCGCGGGCTGACGACCGGGCCGATGCGTTCGGGCGCCAGCTCGTGCACCAGCCAGTCGCCCGGCCACGGGGCCTGGTCGATGAGCAGCGCGGCGTCGAGCCCGGTGAGGGCCGCGTCGGGCGTGTTCTCGCTGGCGGCGAGGTGGAGGGTCAGGTCGGGGCGCTCCCGCGCCAGGCGGTCCAGGCGCGGAATCATCCACCGCGCCAGCACGCTGCCCGGACAGCCCAGCACCAGCGGCGCCTGCTGCGAGCGGCGGCGCAGATCGCCCCAGCTTTGGCGGAGCAAGGCGAAGGCGCCGTCGGCGGCTTCGTGCAGCCGCCGGCCGGCGGGCGTGAGCGCCAGGCCGCGGCCTTCGCGGACGAAGAGCGCGGCGCCCAGGGCTTCCTCCAGCGACTTCAGGTGCCGGCTCACCGCGCCGTGGGTGACGTGCAGCTCGTCCGCCGCGCGGCTGACGCTGTCCAGCCGGGCCACGGCCTCGAAGGCGCGCAGGGCGTTGAGCGGGGGTAGGTCGCGGCTCATGTGAACCTGTGATGTTTTCTGACAGAACGATCCGATTTTATGCATGTTCCCGGCGGATGTCGTTCGCTAAAGTCACGGCATGTCCCGCCCCGACTTCCACGCCTTCCCCGACGCCGCCGGCCACTTCGGCCGTTACGGCGGACGTTTCGTCGCCGAGACCCTGATGGGCCCGCTGGAGGAACTGGCCGCCGCCTACGACGCCGCGCGCGTCGATCCGGCCTTCAACGCCGCCTTCGATGCCGACCTGGCGCATTACGTCGGCCGGCCGAGCCCGATCTATTTCGCGCAGCGGTTGAGCCGCGAAGTCGGTGGAGCGCGCATCCTGCTCAAGCGAGAGGACCTGAACCACACCGGCGCGCACAAGATCAACAACACCATCGGCCAGGCGCTGCTCGCCAGCCGCATGGGCAAGACCCGGATCATTGCCGAGACCGGTGCCGGCCAGCACGGCGTGGCCAGCGCGACGGTCGCCGCGCGCCTCGGGCTGGAATGCGTGGTCTACATGGGCGCGACCGACATCGAGCGCCAGAAGATCAACGTCTACCGCATGAAGCTGCTGGGCGCGACGGTGGTGCCGGTGACCAGCGGTTCGGCGACGCTGAAGGACGCGCTCAACGAAGCGATGCGCGACTGGGTCACGAACGTGCGCGACACGTTCTACATCATCGGCACCGTCGCCGGTCCCGATCCGTATCCGCGCATGGTGCGCGACTTCAACGCCATCGTCGGTCGCGAGGCGCGTGCCCAGATGCTGGCCGAATACGGTCGCCTGCCGGACGCGGTGACGGCCTGCGTGGGCGGCGGCAGCAATGCCATCGGCATCTTCCACGCCTTCCTCAACGATGCGCACGTGCGGCTCGTCGGCGCCGAAGCGGCGGGCGAGGGCATCGCGACCGGGCATCACGCGGCGTCGCTCGCCGCCGGGCGTCCCGGCGTGCTGCACGGCAACCGCACCTATGTGCTGTGCGACGACGACGGGCAGATCATCGAAACGCATTCGGTGTCTGCCGGCCTCGACTATCCGGGCGTCGGACCGGAACACGCGTTCCTCAAGGACACCGGTCGCGCGGACTACGTGGGCGTCACCGACGCCGAAGCGTTGTCGGCGTTCCATCAGCTCTCGCGCACCGAAGGCATCCTGCCGGCGCTGGAATCCAGCCACGCGATCGCGCAGGCCATCAAGCTTGCGCGCGAGCTGCCGCCGGACGCGATCGTGCTGTGCAACCTGTCCGGGCGCGGCGACAAGGACGTGCACACCATCGCCGCGCGCGAAGGCATTTCGCTGTAGCGGACGCGCCGTCCTCCAGACGGCACTCCGGCGACTTCTCAAGGGGAAGGTCGGGGACGCGGCGGGACCTCCCTCCCTCCCATCCCACGCCTTCCGGACCTTCCCCTTGAGAAGTCGCGCCCCATGACCACGGCATCGCCATGAATCGAATCGACCGACGCTTCACCCAGTTGCGCACCGATCGCCGCAAGGCACTTATCCCGTTCGTGACTGCGGGCGATCCATCGCTGGACGCCACGGTGCCGGTGATGCACGCGCTGGTGGAGGCTGGCGCGGACGTGATCGAACTGGGCGTGCCGTTCTCCGACCCCATGGCTGACGGCCCGACCATCCAGCGCAGTTCCGAACGCGCGCTGTCGCGCGGCGCCGGCCTGTCGTACGTCTTCGACACCGTGCGCCGTTTCCGCGAGCGCGATGCGGACACGCCGGTGGTGTTGATGGGGTACCTCAATCCGGTGGAAATCCGCGGCGCGGAGCGGTTCGCCCGGGAGGCGGTCGAGGCCGGCGTCGACGGCGTGTTGCTGGTGGACCTGCCGCCGGAAGAATCCGACGAGTTCCGACGCGCGTTCGCGGCGCACGATTTCGCGCTGATCCTGCTGGCCTCGCCGACCACGAGCGACGAGCGCATGCAGCGACTGTGCGACGACGCGCAGGGCTACCTCTACTACGTGAGCTTCGCCGGCGTGACCGGCGCGGACCGGCTCGACACCGGCGCGGCGGGCGAACGGCTGCACGCCATCCGGCAGCGAAGCCGCGTGTCCGTGGTCGCCGGGTTCGGCATCAAGGACGCGGCGAGCGCCAGCGCCATGGCGCGCGAGGCCGAAGGCGTCGTCGTCGGCAGTGCGCTGGTGGGAGCGCTGGCCGATGCGCCCGACGCCAACGACGCGGCCATACAGGCCCGCATGTTCCTGGCTCCGCTGCGAGCCGCGCTGGACGGGGTTTCCGGCGCTGCCGCTCGGGCGTGAGCGGGGCGGCGGAGGCTGACGTCCGCTGCGCTACACTGCCCCGCTTCGGCCGGGGCCCGCTCCGGCTTTCTTCACGCCTGAACGGGAATACTCTCAACGCATGTCCTGGCTCAAGAAACTCATGCCCTCGGGCATCCGCACCGAAACCGGCGCCGCCAAGCGCCGCAGCGTGCCCGAAGGCCTGTGGGAAAAGTGCGACCGATGCGGCGCGGTGCTGTACCGCCCCGAGCTCGAGGAAAACCTCGAGGTGTGTCCGAAGTGCGGCTTCCACATGGCCATCCGCGCCCGCGTCCGCCTGACCGCGCTGCTGGATGAAGGCAGCACGCGTGAGATCGCCGCCGAACTCGGCCCGACCGACGTGCTCAAGTTCAAGGACCAGAAGCGCTACGCCGACCGCATCAAGGCCGCGCAGAAGTCCACCGGCGAGCGCGACGCCCTCATCGCGATGGAAGGCACGCTGAAGCAGCGTCCGCTGGTCGCCGCCGCGTTCGACTTCGCCTTCATGGGCGGCTCGATGGGCTCGGTCGTCGGCGAGCGCTTCACCCGCGCGGCCGAACGCGCCGTCGAGCTGGGTTGCCCGATGGTCTGCTTCACCGCCACCGGTGGTGCGCGCATGCAGGAAAGCCTGTTCTCGCTGATGCAGATGGCAAAGACGTCGGCGGCGCTCGCCCGCATGCGCGCGCGCGGCCTGCCTTTCGTCTCGGTGATGACGCACCCGACCACCGGCGGCGTGTCGGCGTCGTTCGCGATGCTGGGCGACCTCAACCTCGCCGAACCCGAGGCGCTCATCGGCTTCGCCGGCCCGCGCGTGATCGAACAGACCGTGCGCGAAACGCTGCCGGAAGGCTTCCAGCGCTCGGAATTCCTGCTCGACCATGGCGCGCTCGACCAGATCTGCGACCGCCGCGAACTGCGCGACCGCCTGGCCACGCTGTTCGCGCTGATGATGAAGCAGCCGCAGCCGCCGGCCGACGAGCCGGTGGTCAACGGGGGCGCCGCGTGAGCCGGCGGTACTTCGGCACCGACGGCATCCGTGGACGTGTGGGCGAAGGGCCGATCTCGGCCGACTTCGTCCTGCGCCTGGGCAACGCCTACGGCCACGCGCTGCCGCGTCGCGACTGGCGCAACCCGGTGGTGATCATCGGCAAGGATACGCGCATCTCGAACTACATGTTCGAAGCCGCGCTGGAAGCCGGCCTGGTCGCCGCCGGCGTCGACGTGCAGCTGATGGGCCCGATGCCGACGCCGGCCGTCGCGCACCTCACGCATTCGATGCGCGCCGACGGCGGCATCGTCATTTCCGCCTCGCACAATCCGCACCACGACAACGGCATCAAGTTCTTCTCCGCCGAGGGCGAGAAGCTCGACGACGCCACCGAACTGGCGATCGAAGCCGCACTCGATCACCCGTTCCGGACCGTGCCGTCCGAGCAGCTCGGCAAGGCCGTGCGCACGCGCGACGCGCTGGGCCGCTACATCGAGCACTGCAAGGGCTCGGTTCCGAAGGGCTTCGACCTGGGCGGCCTGCGCATCGCGATGGATTGCGCGAACGGCGCGACGTACCAGCTCGGACCGCTGGTGCTGCGCGAACTTGGCGCGCGCGTCGATGCCATCGGCGTCGATCCCAACGGCATCAACATCAACGACGGCGTCGGCTCGACGCATCCGGACACGCTCGTGCAGCACGTGCGCGCGACCGGTGCCGACATCGGCATCGCCTTCGACGGCGATGGCGACCGCGTGCTGTTCGTCGATGGCAACGGCGTCGTCTGCGACGGCGACGATCTGCTGTACGTCATGGCGACCGACTGGCAGCAGTCCGGCCGACTGCGCGGCCCGGTCGTCGGCACGCTGATGACCAACTACGCACTCGAACGCGCGTTCGCCGAAAAGGGCATCGGGTTCATCCGCGCGAAGGTCGGCGACCGCTACGTGCACCAGCAGCTCGTCAGCAACGGCGGCGTGCTGGGTGGCGAGACTTCCGGCCACATGCTGTGCCTGGACCGCGCCAACACCGGCGACGGCATCGTCAGCGCCCTGCAGGTGCTGGAAGTGCTCAAGCGTCGCGGCGTTTCGCTGCGCGAGGCGCTGGGCGATTTCCGCAAGGTGCCGCAGAAGACGGTGAACGTGCGTTTCGCCGCCGGCTCCAGGCCGGCCGAAGCCGAATCGGTGAAGGCCGCGCTGGCCCAGGCCGAGCAGGCCGTCGCCGGTCGCGGCCGCGCGTTCCTGCGTCCGTCGGGCACCGAGCCCGTCGTGCGCGTCACGGTCGAAGCCGACGATGCCGCGCTGATGCAGGACACGCTGGACAAGCTCGCTGCCGCCGTTACCGCCGCAGCGTAATCAAGGCCCCTGAAGCCGACTGGCCCTCTCCCGTTTCGCGCGGGAGAGGGTTGCAGTACGCGACGCGCCCTTACCGTTTCTGGAAGCGCGTCAGCATCTCCCACGATTCGCGCACCGCATCGGCCGACACCTCGGCATCCGGCACGGTCTCGTAGTTGCGATCCACCACGGTCGCCGACCCGAAGTTGTCGAACAGGTAGATCAGCGCGCCATCGCGGATGCCGCGCTGTGACCAGCTTTCCACCAGCAGCGGACGCTTGCGCGGCAGCTCGCCGAACAGGTCCAGGCCGGTCGAGTAATCGGCGCTGTCGCTTTCGCACCCGAGCGCGTGGCGCATCACGGTGGGAACGAAGTCCTCGTGCGAGGTCGCCGCGTCCACGCGACGCGCCGGACGCCCCGGCCAGTGCAGGACGAACGGCGTGCGCAGCTGATAGTCCGAGAAGTTGCCGTTGTGGCCCCAGTAGTTCTTGTGCAGGTCGTTGAACTCCTCGCCGTGGTCGCCGGTGATGAGCACGACGGTGTCGTCAGCCAGGTTGCTTCGCCTGAGCGTGTCCAGCAATTCGCCGATCAGCGCGTCGCTGTAGTGCACCGCTGCGCGGTAGCGGTTGAATTCGGGCGTGGGGTCGTGATCCGGCCCGAGGTTCAGGAAGTTCACCTCCTGCGCCATCGGCTGGAACGCAGAGCGGTAGCCCGCCGGCAGGTGATACGGCGCGTGCGGCGAATCCAGGAAGACGAAACCGAAGAACGGCTGTCCCTTCGGGTGATTGCGGATATCGGCCTGCATGCGCGAAACCACGTACCGGTCGCGTTCGGCGCTCCCGGACTCCCGCGGGCCGATGACGATGCGATCGCGCACTTTCGAGAACACGGTGCGATCGAACTCCGGGCTGTAGAGCGGCGCGCTTCCGTAGATGTGCATCGCGTAGCGGTCGGCGAGCATGCGGTCGATCATCACCGGGCTGCGCTGCTGCGCCAGCATCGCCTGCCAGTAGCCGCCGGGCAGGCCGTACATCAGTCCGAACAGGCCGAAGCGCGTCGCATTGCCGGTGCTGTAGTGGTTCTGGAACCACTGCGCGTCCTGCGCGTAGCGCCACGTGTTGGGCATCACCGCCGGGTCGAGCACGTCGTGGCGCAGCGATTCGACCAGGACCACCAGCACGTTCAACGACGGCGACGCAGCGCATTGCGGCGTGCCTCGCGGATAACCCAGGCGCTCGCCGGCATCGGGCAGTTCGGTGGCCTGCGCGGTCTGCACCCCGAAGCGGTGCAGCGCGTTCTTCAGCGTGATCGGCTGGGCCCACGGGATGTAGGTCAGCTGCGACATCACCGCGCGATCGCCGCGCGCGTCCGAGTAAGCAGCCATGCCCTGGCTCACCAGGAACAGGGCGCCTGCGATCCACCACGTCGCGCGGATGCGGAGCAGCGCCGGCCTGCGGCGCAGCGCCTGCCACCACAACCTGGACGCGGCGATTTCCAGCGCGAGCAGCGTCGAAGCACCCAGCGCGATCAGCGCCCACATCTTCGCCGAGAAGGTGACCTGGTCCTGCAACGCGCCGCCGAAGATCATGTTCGCCACCATCGCGTTGAGGTGGAAGCGGTACAGCGCGAACACCTTCGCGTCCGCCAGCAGCAGGAGCAGCCATGTCGTCTGCAGCAGCACCGCGGCGCCGATCATCCAGCGCGGACTGCGCAAGAGGCGCCCCAGTGCGAGCGCCGGCAAGGCGAGCAGCGTGCCGAAGAAGATGAAGTGGCCGGGCAGAGCGAGCAGCAGGAACACCGCCGAATGCCATTGGCCGCCGGCTTGTGTCAGGGGGATGTTGCTGAGGGTGATGAGACAGGCCAGCGCGGCATTGCCGAGGATCAGGCCGGTCAGCCAGGCGAGGGCGCGCTGGCGCAGGGGTGGGGTGACGTCTTCCATTCGTCCGGGGGATTGGGTGGGGGAAAAAGCCCGCCATTATCCGGCAAGCCCCGTGGGCGGGCCCATGCGAAAAGACGTCCCGCCTGAACGAGCCCGCCGGCGCCGGCCGCCCCGGGCCGACGTCCCCGGGGCGCTATGATGGGCGGCTCATCGCCACCCCGTCGCACAGGAACTCTTCGTGAACCGCATCCCGACCCTCGACATCCGCCGCTTCAGCGAGCCCGCCAGCGAGGCCGATCGCGAAGCCTTCGTCGCCGAACTCGGCGCGGCGTACCGCGAATGGGGGTTCTGCGGCATCCGTGGCCACGGCATTTCCGACGAGCAGATCGATACGGCCTACGACGTGTTCAAGCGCTTCTTCGCGCTGCCCGACGAGGTCAAGCGCAAGTACAACGTGCCCGGCAGCGGCGGCGCGCGCGGCTACACGCCCTTCGGCGTGGAGACGGCGAAGGACTCCAAGCATTTCGACCTGAAGGAGTTCTGGCACGTAGGCCGGGAAATCGCGCGCGATTCGAAGTACGCCGACGTGATGCCGCCGAACCTGTGGCCGGAGGAAATTCCCGAGTTCCGCGACATCGCGTACGGCCTGTACGAGTCGCTGGACCAGCTGGGTTCGCGCGTGCTGAGCGCGCTGGCGCTGCACATCGGCCTGCCGGAGACGTACTTCGCCGACAAGACCAACTCGGGCAACTCGATCCTGCGTCCGATCCACTATCCGCCGATCACCACCGACGACATCCCGAACGTCCGCGCCGGCGCGCACGAGGACATCAACCTCATCACGCTGCTGGTGGGCGCCAGCGCCGAGGGCCTGGAAGTGCTGTCGCGCAAGGGCGAGTGGGTGCCGTTCACCGCGAACGCCGACACCATCGTGGTCAATATCGGCGACATGCTGCAGCGCCTGACCAACCACGTGTATCCGTCCACGACGCACCGCGTGGTGAATCCGAAGGGCGACAAGGCGCGCCAGCCGCGCTATTCCACGCCGTTCTTCCTGCATCCGAACCCGGACTTCCTGATCGACGTGCTGCCTTCTTGCGTCACGACGGACAATCCGAACCGCTATCCCGAGGCGATCACGGCGCACGGCTACCTCGAAGAGCGCCTGCGCGAGATCAAGCTGAAGTAAACCGGCGGTTCAATCGGATATCGCCACGCCGGCCGCCTGCAGCGCTTCGCGCCAGGCGGCCAGTTTTCTTGCGAACGCGACCGATGCGTTCGCCGGGCTCGTCGAAGGCAGGCGCGATGCGCGCAGGCCGAAGGATTCCAGCGGCGGGCCAAAGCGTCGATACGCGGCTTCCGCCTTCGCACCGTTGAAAAGCACGGTCGTCACCTTCGGGTGTCGCTGGAAGAACTCCGCGAAATCGTTGGCCTGCGCGGTGGCGTCGACGATCGCGCTGTCCAGGCTTCCCGCGCGCTCGCAGCGGTCGAGCACATCCCACAGTGCGATGCCGGCCGTCTTCAGCCGCGCGATCCGGCGCGCGTAGGGCAGGACGGGACCAGCGCCGACCAGCGCGCCCATGATGGGCCAGAACGCATTGCGCGAATGCGCGTAGTAGCGGCCCGCTTCCAGCGAAGCGACGCCCGGCATGCTGCCCAGCACGAGCACGCGCGCATCGCGCATGGCGATCGGCGGGAAACCTTGCAGCAGCGGAGCATCCGCGCGCGGTTGCGTGTCCATGGGATGGATTCTCGCCGACGTGGAGTAAACTTGCCGCCGCTCGCGGGCCGGTCGTGCCGCGCGCAACCCCGAAGGACGCTGAAGGAGTGGCCATGCGCCGCAAAATCGTTGCCGGAAACTGGAAGCTGCACGGCGATCGCAGTTTCGCGCTGGAGCTGCTGGACGCGCTCGTCGCGATGCCGGCGCCGCAGGGCGTGGAGCGCCTCATCCTTCCGCCGCTGCCCTACCTGGCCGGCCTGATCGTGCGCTATGGCGAGAAGGGCCTGACCTTCGGCGCGCAGGACGTCAGCCAGAACCAGAAGGGCGCCTATACCGGCGAGGTTTCCGCGACGATGCTCAAGGACGTCGGCGCCGGCTACGGCCTGGTCGGTCACTCCGAACGCCGCCAGTACCAGGGGGAAACCAGCGAACTGGTCGCGCGCAAGTTCCTCGCCTGCAAGGCCGCGGGCCTGACGCCGATCCTGTGCGTGGGCGAGAGCCTGGCCGAACGCGAGGACGACAAGACGCAGTGGCGCATCGAGCAGCAACTGGCGCCGTTGTTCGACCTGGGCGGCAAGGATGTGTTCGACGGCGCCGTCGTCGCCTACGAGCCCGTCTGGGCCATCGGTACCGGCCGGACGGCGACACCGGAGCAGGCCCAGGAAGTCCATGCATTCATCCGTAGCGAAATTGGCGGACGCAATGCTAGAATCGCTGGCTCGCTACCGATCCTGTACGGCGGAAGCGTGAAGGCCGACAATGCCGCCGCGCTGTTCGCGCAGCCGGACGTCGATGGCGGCCTGGTCGGAGGCGCCTCGCTGGTCGCCGA
>Ga0209676_1002129_pt1 | contig 15119 bp, 14 predicted proteins | sample AraplaCvi_mLB_r2_FD_184282 | JGI IMG/M metagenome (GOLD analysis project Ga0209676, IMG submission 184282) | Arabidopsis root microbial communities from North Carolina, USA - plate scrape MF_Cvi_mLB_r2 (SPAdes) (version 2) | ecosystem: Host-associated > Plants > Roots > Endosphere | place: USA...
GATGGTTGGATGTATTATCCTAGGTCCCCATTTCAACAAGAAGGAGCTATTCAACATTGGCGAAGTTTAGTAAAACAGTATCACCCTGATACATTTAAACCTTTTACACAACCGATGCACTTAGATTTATCGGAAAATCCAAACGAAGGCCCAACACCTATCAGATTAGGTTATCGAATTGGTCGAAATGCATTAATTAATTTATTAAATATCTATAAAGAAATTGGGGTCAATCATCTATTCTTTGCATTGTTTGACAGTCAGAGACCTGCTGAAGAAGTCATTCAAGAATTAGGTGAAGAAGTTCTTCCTCATTTTCCTACTTTAAAAACCCAATTATAAAGGAGAAATATAAAATGAATAATCTAAATAGTCGAGTGAAATTAAATAATGGAATTGAAATGCTAGTAGTTGGTTTAGGAGTATTCCAAGTTGAAGATGGCCAAATTGTCATCGATTCTGTGAAAGCAGCTATTAAAAATGGCTATCGTAGTATTGATACTGCAGCGATTTACGGAAATGAAGAAGGAGTAGGACAAGGAATTAAAGAAGCAATTGAAGAAAATGGATTAAGCCGTGAAGATTTATTCATTACATCAAAAGTATGGAATGCTGACTTAGGCTACCAATCAACATTAGATGCTTTTGAATTAAGCTTAAAGAAACTAGGTCTTGATTACTTAGATCTTTATTTAATTCACTGGCCAGTTGAAGGCAAATATGTAGAATCTTGGAAAGCGCTAGAAACACTTTATAAAACAGGTAAAGTTAAGGCAATTGGTATGAGTAACTTTCAAATTCATCATTTACAAGATGTACTGGAAATTGCAGAAATCAAACCAATGGTTAACCAAGTTGAATTGCATCCATTATTAAGTCAGGTAGAATTAAGAAACTTCTTAAAAGAAAACTCAATTCAAGTGGAAGCATGGGCTCCTTTAATGCAAGGACAGTTATTTGAAAATGAAACACTGTTAAAAATAGCAAAAGCACATGATAAATCAATTGCACAAATCGTTTTACGTTGGCATTTACAAAACGAAATTGTGATCATTCCGAAGTCAGTTAAAGAGCACAGAATTCAAGAGAATGCGAACATTTTTGATTTTGAATTAACGACTGAAGAAATGAAAACAATCGATGCTTTAAATCAAAATCACCGAGTAGGTCCAGACCCTGATAATTTTGATTTCTAATATGAATGGAATAAAAAGTGGAGTGACTATTGGTCTGACTCCACTTTTTTCATGTTTCTTATTTGTAGTCGAATTATTATTGTTTTCTAATTTGTTTTATAGGTGGCCGTATTTTAAAATATAAGTAACAATCATTTTTTGGTAATTAATGAATTGCAGTTAATAAAGTGAGTACTTTTTGAAAACGAAACACTTGCTTACATTTTTTTAAGGTTGGTATCTAACGAATGATATCAGCCTTTTATGTTTAATGATATAAGAAAAAGCGGAGGGTTATGAAATGGATATTGCAATTGTGACTGGCGCATCAAAAGGACTAGGGTTTGAAATATCGAAAACACTCGTACATTCTAACGTAGAGGTAATTGGCTTATCACGTAGTACGAATGATCATGTAGATTACTATGAAAAAATGAAAAATAATATTTATACTCACCTTCAAATAGATCTTTGTAATAAGTCGGAAATCGAAACAATCTTTAAAGGAATCATTCAGAAATTGATTATGAAGCAGCCTAAAAAAGTTTATGTAATCAATAATGCCGGGATGGTTGAACCAATTGAGCGATTAGGATTCTTAGATGCTCACTTGATTGAAAAAGCAGTACAGCTAAACTACATAGCACCAATGATTATTAATAATTTATTATTAAAGGAATTAAGACACTATAACCTTGAAATCGTAATTGTAAATGTAACCTCAGGTGCTGCTGAACGTTCAATTCACGGATGGAGTGTTTATAACAGTACAAAAGCGGCTATTAATATGCACACAAATGTTGCAGGACTTGAGCAAGAAAAGGATGATAAATCTCACAAGATTATTGGGTTTAATCCTGGAATAATGGATACTGATATGCAATGTGTAATACGTGGAGCAAAAGAGGACGCATTTGCTGAGATTAATAAATTTTTGGATTATAAAAAGAACGGAGAACTACGATCACCTGAAGTAGTAAGCAAAGCATTGATTGACTTACTATTAAATGAAGAATTAATGAATGGTAATATTTATTCAATTAAAGACCTTATATAAAGATTTCAATGGAGCAATCTGACAAAAAGTAAACCAATTAAGATTTCGATAAAATTGTTAAAAAGTTTTTTATACAGTGCTTTTTTTGAAGAAAAAAGGCATTTTTATGTTAAATGTAGAATAATTGTAATGAATCTACAGTGTGACTAAAAACTTCTTTAACAGCGCTAACTGTAAAAAACGGGAGTAGAAGTAGGTTTGAACCTATCTTTACTCCCGTTTCTATTTTTTAGGTAATTATTTCTTTTTATAAATATAGCTAAATGCAGCACCCAAGACAACGCCAAATCCAATACCCAGTGATAGATTGTCAAAAGCAATTCCAAATGTGGCTCCTAGTGCGATACCTAGTGCAATGTATTTGCTACTAGACTGCCAGTTTTGTCTAGACACTAAATCACTCCAATCCTACATCATTAAATAATTGCTCAACAAGTAGTCAATTATCTATAATAGATGTGAAAATACATATTCGTAAGACTTAAGTCTTACAAAAATTCATGCTAAGGTTCATTTCAACCTGTTAAATACACTCTATAATATATTATAACAACTATACTGACAACATTAATAGCATCATACAAAAGAATGAATACAGTTGCGGAGGGATTGAATAAATTTGCGGAACAAAAATATAAATATAATGAAAGAACTATTCATACACATCGTAATAGCTTCACTAGCTATTTACTTATTATTTAATTTTTTACCTACAATAGTAACCGTATATAAAGTAATCTTTACGCTAACAATTATTGGAATCTGTTTCCTAGATGCGTATCTAGTCTTATCAAACAATACTAAGCTATTAAAATTAACAAAAATTGCTTTATCAATCGTACTTTTATGTATTGTAATTGTTATTTTAATTTACTATATAACCAAGTTTTTAGTATTTGCAGATATGTATGGAATTGAGCAAATACTAATAGATCATAAATCAATTGCGAAATTATTATTTTTCAGTATATGCTTCTTACAACCAATTATATTACCATTACCTGAAGCAGTAACATTACCTGCTGGAAGTGCAGTATTAGGTTCGTTTGAGGGAGCTTTATTTGGATTTTTAGGTTCAGTTTTAGGTATTATTGTCATGTATTTCATAGCAAGAATTGGTGGATTAAAATTAGTCTCAAAACTAATAAAAGAGAAGCACTTAAAAAGCTATCAGGAATATGTTTCAAAAAATGAAACGATTATACTGACACTAATGTTTATTATACCGATCTTACCAGATGAAATTATTTGTGTAGGGGCAGGTATTAGTAAAGTATCTTTTAAAAGATTTATCTTTATTGCAATGTTAGCAAAATTAGTAACTTCATCGCTCCTTGCTTACTCTGTATATTTAGCTAAATTATTTTCATTATCACCAGCGCAATTAGTAATAGCTAGTTCAATCATTGTAACCTTTATTTTCTTACTTTCCATTTTCATAAAAAAATTGTTGAAGAAGTCCAACTCAGAACAAGTATATATGAATTCACAAGGAGACTAATGCAAAATCTTGTATGTTTCCATGTCGAATTAGGAAATTTCCTGAGAAATAATGTAGAAAAAATAAAATAAATTGAGCAAGCAATAAAAAGATAGGATAAGAATTAACATTCTAGCCTATTTTTTTTATTTGCTATTAACAATTTTAGTTAATAAATAATATTTCTTACAGTAGCGGCGTTTTCTGCAAAACGAGCATTCTTTTACCTTGTCTAAACGTGATGATTTTGTAAATAAGTATAGTATCTTAGGATTCCCAAATACTAACATAAGGGAGGTAATGGGATGCCTAACAAAGAAATTCAAAAATGGCTTAAAGAAAATATAATAAATTTAAAGAATACCTTTCACGATACATCTGATTTGATTGTTAGAAATATAAAGGTAGGATTCAAAGATTCCGTAGAAATAAATTTAGTATACATAGACGGTATCATTGATTTAGACCATATTCAGGAATATGTGGTCAAGCCTTTATTAGAACAATTTAAGACTCTTGGTTTTAAGGAATCGCTCGTTGATCAAATAATTGAAAGAATGATTGAATCAACAGATGTGAAAACTACGAATCAGTATCAAGAATTGACCAATGCAATTGCACAGGGCAGTACGGTTTTGCTGATTAATGGATATCGAAAAGGAATCATAATCCCTTCTCCTAAGTGGGCGGAAAGAAGTATCGAAGAATCAATTGGGGAACGTTCAGTAAGAGGTCCACAAATTGGATTAACAGAAAAGATGAAAACAAATATTAATCTGATTAGAGGTTCCTTAAAAACTCCCGACCTTTGTGTAGAAACTTTAGAATTTGGTTCCATTTCTCCTACATCGGTTTCTATTTTATACATTGAAGGAATCGTTGATAAAGGTATATTAAATGAAGTTAAAGACAGGCTGAAAAGCCTTGATATAAAGTATGTTCTTAGTGAGAGAGTATTGGAAGATGTGTTAGATGGTAAACCAAAGTCTTTTTTTTCTCGCGTAAGGCATTCAGAACGAATTGACGGAGTAGTATCTTCCTTATTTGAAGGGAGAGTGGCAGTTATTGTTGATGGATACCCTTTCGCCATCATAGCCCCTGCTTTATTTATTGACTTTATTCAGGCTCCTGATGAATATCATATATCACCTGGCAGGTTTACTAACCGAATCATGCGATTAATCGCCTTTATATTAGGAATATATTTGCCTGGCATTTATGTTGCGTTAGCAAATTTTCATAAAGATGATTTGCCAAACAAAATTTCAAAAGCAATCATTTCAAAGGATGAACTACTACCAACCTTTTGGGAGATTTCCATTCTTTTATTTTTGATAAAAATGTTAATTGATGTTTCGTTTCGCCTTCCAAAAAGTGCAGTTATCTTAGTATCTTTAATTGGAACAATCGTAATAGGCCAAACGGCGGTTACTGCGAAATTAATCCACCCAGTTAGTTTAATCGTTATAGGCATAACAACTCTTTCTAGTTTCTTAGTGGCGAACAGGGGACTAGTTGGAGCTGATGCTACTTTAAGGCCAGTCTTTTTAATTATTGCTAATTTTTTTGGCTTCAACGGATTAATCGTTGCAACAACAATTTTAATCATTTATATGGTGAGTTTAAAATCAGTAGGTGTACCCTATATGTCACCTTTAATCCCATTTAAAATAAAGGAATTTAAAGATACATTTTATAGAGGAGATTTAAAGAAACTTATTAACAGTAAACATACATATACAGAAGACCATGAGTAGCATGGTAAGGTAGCTAATTAAATAAAAAAATCTAAATGAAAAAGATACACCAATAATATGGTGTATCTTTTTCATTACATATCCATTTCAAAATTAATGAACTAATACTTTAATACCCTGGATGATATTCCAAATAAATACGACAAAGTTAATAATGAATACAATCACAAATGCAAAAATGACCCATCCGTACGTAGTTTCAATCGAATTAAAAGATAAGAATGATAGCACAAAAAAGATTACAAACGTGATAAATGGAAGAAAGTGCGAAAATAATGATCGTTTCGCATGTGTTTTAACAAATGCATCTTTAGATACGAAATAAACAATGATTGGGAGTAAGAATGGTGCGAAAAAAACACTGAAATAACATAGTGAAGATAATATTTTATTTGTTTCCATCAGAAACCTCCAAATTAAAATGAATGCTACTTTCTTATTATAGAACAAATACAATTGGAGAATGATTGATTATTAATAAAAAATTAAAATGAATTAATAATATGAGATACAAAATGTTGAATTTATACATTTTCGTTTTCGGAAGTATAGTGAAGCTCGTTTTTCTGTTTTTTCCGAATGGAGATATAAACAATTAAAATGATTACGATTGGAGCTGAGATACATAATGTTACCCATGGTGCAGCTATTAGGAAGTTACCATAAAGTGTATATAGCGTTACGATTGGGATCGTTCCAGCTAACACGGTTGTGATATATGAAAAATATGGCATTTTGGTTGATGCAGCAATAAAGCAAGCTCCATCTGTGGGAGCTAAAGGTGTTGCAACAGTAATAAATAAGTATTTTTTACCGTTTGAAATAATCTCGTTATTGAGTTTTGGATATTTTGTTACCATATAGTGTTGAATATGATTACTTAATATACTTCTACTGATACCATAAATAATGGTTTCAGTTATGAACATACCAATCATTGAAAGGATGATTGTTTCAATAGGATTAAAAAATAAACTCCCTGTGACAATGAGCATTGTACTTGGGATGAATAAAAAAATTCGAGCGCAAAAAATACCTACAAATAAAATCATTGGGTTAATTGTGGAGTCTTCAATAAAATGTTTAATGTCATTTAATGATAATTGGAACAAATTAAAATGAACAGCTAGTATTAACAAAATAAACCAAGAACTAATTACAATGATTGGAACGACTTTTTTCATGATTAAGCTCTCCTTTGGTTTATGTGAAAACGAAGCGTTAATGTATTCTATTCTTAAAAAGTGCGAAAACTGATTGTTTTTTGAAATTATCAATAAATAACATAATTATCTCGAATTTAGAATATTTATTTAATGAGCAATAGATATCTCAAATTAAAGGGATTGAGGTGTAGCTATGCTAGATGAGGGCTTATTGGTTATTCGACTTTTTTTAGGAATTATATTGGCAGGCCATGGCGTTCAGAAATTATTCGGATGGTTTGGTGGTTACGGAATTAAAGGAACCGGTCAATGGTTAGAGTCGATTGGTGTGAAACCTGGTGGATTTTTTGCATTTTTATCAGGAGCAGCGGAACTAATAGGAGGATTACTTGTTGCAGCAGGCTTGTACACGACAGTTGGTGCTTGGTTAATCATACTGGTTATGTTAGTTGCCATTTTAAAAGTCCACTTAAAAAATGGTTTTTGGATTACTTCCAATGGTATTGAATATAATCTACTCATAATTGCTACATCAGTTGGTTTACTTTTAACAGGACCTGGCTCATTAACTTTATTTTGATAAATTATAGAGAACATTCATGATATTTGGATGTTCTCTTTTTTGTTTTAAGTTGACTACCACAAATAACTATTAAAAAAGGATTATCATAACCTTTAAAGAACTTATCATTTATGAAGATTGTAGTTAGAGTGTTTGCATATGAATTTTTTGATATAATCAAATTTAAATAAATAAAACGCTAATACTACAAAAGTAGAATATGGAAAAATGAGGTTATAAAAATGAAAAAAGAAAGTAATTTGATTATTTACGATCTAATTTTGTATTTAGTACTCCCACTAGTAGGTTACAAACTATTAAAGCCATATATTGGAGATTATTGGGCGATGATTGTCCCAACCATTCCTGGGATTTTATATACGTTATTTCGTTTTTGGTATACAAAACAATTTAATGTAACTGGAATTTTTATTATTTCTACAATGAGTGTTAGTACTGCATTGGATCTTATAGCAGGTACAAAAGATAATTTACTTCTATATAATGTGTATTACCACATTGGCCTAATAGGGGTATTCTTCATTCTTTTAGCGATAAAGAAGCCATTGCCATATTACTTTATGATTGATATTGCCGCTATTCAGGGACAAGAAAGAGAAGAAAGTAAGAAGCTGTATAAACATCCTTCACTGTTCAAGTTATTCCAATATTTGTTTATAGCTTGGATTGTTAAAGATATCATATTTACTGGAGCACAATGGTGGATGCTTGAAACCTATGGTGCGAAGGCTTACTACTCTAGGACTATCATTTTCACAGTAGGTGGCTATATCTTTGGAATTATCATGGCAATCGGTTATGCAATGATTACGATGAGAGCACAAAAAATTAAAGAAAATGAGCAGCAGCCTAAAGATGAAATTATCATTTAATAGAAAAAGCACATCTATAAAAAGATGTGCTTTTTTTGTTATTCCTTATCTTACATTTCTAACCATTTCATTTTCTGGTTCGACATGAATTAAAATTTGGGGATTAATTAGAACTTTTTTGATCTCATCTTCTATTTTATCGCAAAGTAGATGAGCTTCTTCAATGCTCATGCTAGACGGTAAAACAAGATGAAAGTCGATGTGTTCCTCAGCGCCAGATCTTCTTGTTCGTAAATCATGGTATTCAATAAATTGTGATTTGAAATTTAATAAAACTTGTTCAATTTGTATAATTTCGTCTGAGGAGAGCCCCGTATCTAATAATGGCGTAAAAGATTTCTTTCCAAGCTCGATAGATTCTTTCATTATATATACAGCAATACCAATCCCAATTAATGCATCTAGTACGACCCAACCTGTAAGAGATACTAATATTAAACTAGCCGCAACGCCTAGCGATGAATAGACGTCCGTTAATAAATGTAATGCATTTGATTGCATTGCGACAGAATGCGTTTCGTCTCCTACTTTTTGAACTTTTTTCCCAACTCGCCAATTAATGAATGCTCCGAGCAGCATGACGATTACACCTACAAAAGGAAGTTTTATAGGAGAAGGGTGGATTAGTTTTTCAACAGATTCAACGATAATCCATATTCCAGCAATAAAAATGAGCAGTGTTTCAACAGTACCCGAAATATTTTCAAATTTACCGTGACCATAAGGATGTTCCTTGTCAGGCGGCCGATTCGATATTTTTACTGAGAAGAATGCGATAACGGAAGCGACTAAATCTAATAAAGAATGGATTGCCTCCGATATAATTGCAACAGAACCAGTAATGATTCCAACTGCTAATTTTAATAAAACAATAAAAGAGTTACTACAAATTGAAAGTAATGCAATTTTGGTTGAATGCAATCTATTCACCTCTGACCAAATTTTTCTACTAAAGCTAAGAGTGTTGTCCTAAGGCAACAAAAAAGAAAAACCACTAACATGAAGTTAGTGGCTTGTTTTTTTTATATGATGTTTTTTAAAATTCATTGGATATTTCATATTAATCACCTTTTTTTAGCGCGTAATTAATATTTTATAGTAAAGATAATATTTTGAAAAGAAAAACTTGTGTAGACTAAATGATTAGTAAAAACTTGAAACTACAGATTATTTTTTAAAAAGGTTTGACATCTATTTTTAGACTGTGTTATACATAGACTAATATAAAAAAACAATCTATTCGTAGAGGTTGCATTGTATATGAGTATCGTTTAAGAGAACTGTGGGTTTGATGACTAAACGAAAAAGGATCCGATGCCGAAGCATTAGAGCGCCACACGCTAAAATGCTGGGACTGCATTTAATAAATGTAGTACTGTCACTTGTATTTGTGAAGAGCTATTGAAGAGATGTGATTGGCAATATCCTTTTTATTTTAAAAGTGATAGGCACATGAACATATCCTTCATGTGCCTTTTTTAATACACTAATACATTGAAGAAGGCTTCTGGTGAATGAACTTGTGTTTAGTTATGAAGGGAGAATATTAATGTATTTACATGGTAATAGTCGAGTTGATCATAATGGACATCTAGAAATCGGAGGTTGCAGTACTGTTCAACTAGCTGAACAGTATGGGACACCTTTATATATATACGACGAAGCATTGATTGAGTCTAAATGTAGAGAATTTCATGAAGCATTAAAAGAGACAGGATTAAAATATCAAGTTGCTTATGCAAGTAAAGCTTTCCTTTGTATTGAACAAGCCCGCTTAATTGAAAGAGAAGGGTTATGTTTAGATGTAGTCTCAAGTGGCGAACTATATACAGCGTTACAAGCAGGATTTCCACCTGAGAAAATTCACTTTCATGGGAATAATAAATCAATAGAAGAAATTGAAGAAGCTTTAGATGCGAAAATTGGTTGTTTCGTAGTCGATAATTTCTTTGAGTTAGAAGTATTACAAGCAATCGCCGAAGATCGCGGAGTTTATGTATCAATCTTATTACGTGTAACACCTGGAGTAGAAGCACACACTCATGAATATGTAATGACAGGACAAGAAGATTCAAAGTTTGGTTTTGATATCACGTCAGGTCAAGCAAATGAAGCAGTTGCCATTTCGTTAGATTCACCAAATTTAAAACTGTTAGGTATACATTCTCATATCGGCTCGCAAATTTTTGAACCAGATGGGTTTGTTCATGCAATTAAAATATTAATGAACTTTTTAAATACACTAAAAAATGAATTAGACTATACGGCTGAAATATTAAACGTAGGTGGCGGATTTGGGATTCGTTACACTTCTGAAGACGAACCGTTATCAATCGTTAAGCATATTGATCAAATTACTTCTATTATTAAACAACAATGTGAAGAATTATCGTATCCAGTTCCTGAATTATGGTTAGAGCCTGGCCGTAGCATCGTTGGTGAAGCAGGAACAACTCTTTATACGATTGGAGCAACCAAAAACCTACCTTCAGTCAGAAAATATGTTTCTGTTGATGGGGGAATGACTGATAATATCCGCCCAGCACTTTATGGATCAAAGTATGAAGCAATGCTTGCTAATCGTGCGAATGACGAGAATAAAGAGGTCGTATCAATTGCAGGTAAATGTTGTGAAAGTGGAGATATGTTAATTTGGGATTGTGAATTACCAGTTGTTGAGAGTAATGACTTATTAGCAGTATCATGTACAGGTGCATACGGATATTCAATGGCAAATAATTATAATCGTATTCGTCGTCCGGCAGTTGTATTTGTAAAAGACGGTGTATCTAGAGTAGTCGTACAACGTGAAACGTATAAAGACTTAATTAAAAATGATATGATTTACATTGAAAACTCTTCTATTAGATAATAGAAGAGTTTTATTACGGTTTCCTAACTATTATATGTTTGTTTATCGACAGATTAAGACATATTTATCATTTATATTACAATATTGTAACAAAAGCGACTCCCTTCGCAAATCTATGATATAAATACCTAGTAGATAAGCGAGAGGAGACACGCTGAAATGTTTAAAAGAAAACTAACAGTGCTGGCTATTGCAGGTACATTTTTAGTATCTTTAGCGCCGAATGCTTCGGTAAATGCCGAAACGAAAGTAGAAAAAAAGCAAGCTGAAGTAGATAAATTCCAATCACAATTCAAAAAATTAAGTAATGATGTTAAAAAGATAGATCAAAAGATTAAAGACACTAAAGCGAAAATACAATCTAAAAAAGAAGAAATCTCTGAGACTCAAAAAATCATTCAAGATAAAAATGCTAGAATTACATATTTACAAGACCGTATCGAGAAGCGTAACGAAATGCTAGAAGATCGTCTGGTTGCTATGCAAAAGCAACCAAAGGTTAATTTAGTAACTGATGTTCTTTTCAACTCTGACGGTATTGTTGATTTCTTTAATCGTTTAAATTCAATTACAACGCTTTTTGAAGCAGACCAAGATATCATTAAAGAACAAGAATCAGAACAAGCAGAAGTTGAAAAAGAAAGACAACTTGTGAACGAGAAAAAAGAATCTCTTGTTAAAGCAAAAGAAGATCTTGTAGCACAAGAAAGCGATTTATCTAAATCACAAGCAGCAAAAGAAAAATCTTTAAGATCTGCAGAATATAGATTAAAACTTGCGGTTAAAGAACTGCAAGATGCAAAAGAAGATGTAAGAGTAAGACAGTTAGAACAACAATCACTTGAATTAGCTGAACTATCGAATGATAGCGATGACTCTAGCTCTAGTGCTTCAGGCAATGCTGGCCCATCAGAAAATGAAGGACCAATTGCTTCAGGTAATGCAATTGTAGACTTTGCAATGCAATATCAAGGTGTTCCTTATGTATTTGGTGGAACGTCTCCAAGTGGATTCGATTGTAGTGGATTTATTTGGTATGTATATTCACATAATGGTTATGGTTTCTCACGTGCTAACGTAAAATCATACTGGAATATGGCTACAAAGATTAGTTCTCCACAACCAGGAGATCTAGTATTCTTAGAAAACACTTATATTAATGGCCCTTCTCATATGGGTATTTATATTGGCGGTAACAAAATGGTTCATGCTGGAAGTAAAGGTATTGGTACAATCAGCTTAAGTAGCAGCTGGGTACGTTCACACTTCTTAGGATATGGCCGATTCTAATAAATTATTAACCTCGTATTATATTAAATATGGTACGAGGTTTTTTATTATGAATAAGAATAAAAGGCGTGACTCAGATATTTCATGAGTCCATGCCTTTTTGATTTTTTACTTGTTCTTGTAACAAATCACGAATTTCAATTAAAAGTTGTTCTTCTTTTGTAGGTACTGGAGGTTTAGCCTCTTCAATTTCTTTCTTCTTAAAAGAGATTTTACTTAGTAATCTAATGAAGAAGAACACCGAGATTGAAATGATTAGAAAGTCGAAAACAGTTTGAATAAATAAACCATATTTAATCTCAGCTTTACCATATGTATACGCTAGATTTTTAAAATCAACGCCACCGGAGATTAAACCAATGATCGGCATCATAATATCAGCAACTAGAGAAGATACAATTTTACCGAACGCTGCACCAATAATGACCCCGACAGCTAAATCGAGTATATTACCTTTTAATGCGAATTTCTTAAACTCTTCAAACATAGTAATTCCCCCTATATAATATCGTATTAGTTTACATAGAAATCTTAATTGTTTCAAGCGTGGGGGGAGATTCTTAAGCAAAAATATTTATATCAGCACTTCAATATGGTAAATACTAAGTAAGACAATTATTTGGGAGGGATTCGAGATGGGGAATGAATTGGCTACATTTGCAGGTGGATGTTTTTGGTGTATGATCAAACCATTTGATAAGGAGCCTGGAATTATAAAAGTAGTTTCCGGTTATACAGGTGGGGAAAAAGAGAATCCAACTTATGAAGAGGTTTGTACACATTTAACTGGCCACTATGAAGCTGTTCAAATTACTTTTGATCCGGAAGTTTATTCTTATGAAAAATTATTGGAAACATTTTGGCGTCAAATTGATCCAACTGATGTAGGTGGACAATTCCATGATCGAGGTAGTTCCTATAAAACAGCGATTTTTTATCATAATGAAGAGCAAAGACAACTAGCGCTAGCATCAAAAGAAGAAATTGAAAAGAGTGGTGTTTTCAAAAAGCCGATTGTTACAGAGGTTTTACCTGCTAAACCATTTTATGAAGCAGAAGAACATCATCAAGATTATTATAAAAAACATCCGATTCGTTACCAGCTTTATTATAAAGGATCTGGACGTCAAAAATTTATAAAAGAACATTGGAAAACAGGTCAAGAAGAACTGAAACAAAAGCTTACACCAATTCAATATGCCGTTACACAAGAAGATGCAACTGAACCTCCATTCCGTAATGAGTTTTGGGATCATAAAGAAAAAGGAATTTATGTTGATATAGTATCTCGTATTCCTTTATTTAGTTCACTAGATAAATTTGATTCTGGTTGTGGATGGCCGAGTTTTACAAGACCAATTTTAAAAGGTGAAATTGAAGAAAAGAAAGATTATAGTCATGGCATGATGCGAATTGAAGTACGTAGTTCAGAAGCCGATTCTCATTTAGGACATGTGTTTGACGATGGACCAGGACCAGAAGGGCTGAGATATTGTATTAATTCTGCAGCTTTGAAATTTATTCCATATGACAAAATGGACGAAGAAGGTTATGGAAATTATAAAAGTATTTTTATCAATAAATAGATTGAATGAGTCGAGATGAAAAATCTCGGCTTTTTCTTTTCTTTAAATTATTTTCAGAATATAGTTACAATAATAAAAAATATGTGTTAATATAAAAGTGTCACAAAGTTGTCACATTTAAGGTATTGCATTTAACAAAAATACTACAGGAGGTTATTTATATGAAGCGAACTGATAATGAAATCGTTGAAACGTATACTCGATATTCAGGTATTGTCTTTTTAATTGGTCTTATTCTTTTTTTACTATATTTCACTGGAAGCGGTTACGTACATACTGACGTTGTCTTAACAGTGAGCATTGTATTAATGGGCTCTTGTTCAACATTATTTTTACTAGGAACATTTTTGGGATTGATGTTTTCAGTCTCAACTAGAGAACAAGCTTAAAAAAAGAGTGGGTGTTCAATGACTAAAAAGTCAATTTGAACACCCTTTTTATTTTGTTGAATTATTAAAATTTATAACATATACATTTAATAATGAAGATTTAGACGTACTAGGAGGTGTCGTTTATATGGAATTTTTTAAGAAGTTAAAAGGAATGGATCGGAATGTGTGGATTCGAGTAATTGGAGAAACCATTACAAGTAGTGCAATGATGATGCTGATGCCGTTTTTTGCATTATATCTAGAAGGTAAAGTTGATTCTATGTTGAAAGTTGGTTTCATTATGTCAATTTCACCGATAGCATCTTTATTTGGTTCAATGCTTGGCGGGAGATTGGCTGATATATATGGTCGTAAACGTATGATGGTATTTTCAACGCTTGCCTCTTCAATCATTCTTATTTCTTTTTCTTTTGTCGAAGGATACACGGCTTTTTTGATTCTTTCAATTTTATTGGGAATCAGTAATTCATTCTTTGATCCTGCTGCTTCTGCCATGGTTGCAGATGTGACTGCACCAGAAGAAAGAACGGAAGCGTATGGACTACTTCGAGTTGGTAGTAATTTTGGTACTGTAATAGGACCTTTACTTGGAAGTTCTATCGTATTTTTTTCGAAGGACAGTTTGTTTTATATCGCTGCAACTGCATTGGGAATCTATAGTATTGCTCAATTCATTTTATTAAAAGAAACATTGCCAGCTGGAAATGTGAAGAGTAATGAAAAGGAAAGCGCAAAGATACCATTTAAACAGGTTGTAAATATTATTCTTACTGATAAATTACTTCTTTTTTATGTTGCTACAGGTATTATTATTTCTATGGGGTTCTCACAAATCGAAGGCATGTTACCACTTTATTTTAAACAAAGTTTCCAATCTCACTTTGGGGAG
>Ga0209676_1002131_pt1 | contig 15088 bp, 11 predicted proteins | sample AraplaCvi_mLB_r2_FD_184282 | JGI IMG/M metagenome (GOLD analysis project Ga0209676, IMG submission 184282) | Arabidopsis root microbial communities from North Carolina, USA - plate scrape MF_Cvi_mLB_r2 (SPAdes) (version 2) | ecosystem: Host-associated > Plants > Roots > Endosphere | place: USA...
CAAGATTTTATAAAGAGCGGTATTAGGACCGATAAAATCTTGGTGTCCTACAATTTCATCAAGGGTTAAAGGACGCATGCGATAAGCGAGTGGTTCATTATGCATTGAAAATTCCCCCTTTCAACTGTTTTTATTGATTTTCAACTTATTTCAGCGGGTGTCATGTAATTATGCCGTGGCATAGTTGATTTGCTGAATGTTTTTTTCCTTAAAATAAAACGATAATAGTATTTTGCCTAACTATACTAAGGCGCAATTAATAGTATATCATAACCTCCTGAGAGTATTTCCGAGTTATACGAGAGGAGATTATGATATACTGTTTGTAGTATTTTTGACTAGACTATTTGAGGGTGATAAAATGAAAATTTCTACAAAGGGCCGTTATGGTCTAACGATTATGATTGAATTAGCAAAGCATTATGGAGAAGGACCTATTCCACTGCGAAAAATTGCTGCAGAGAAGGAGCTTTCTGAGGCATATTTAGAGCAATTAGTTTCACCATTACGTAATTCAGGCTTAGTGAAAAGTGTGCGCGGAGCATATGGTGGATATATGCTAGCAAATCCACCAAGTGAAATTTCTGCAGCTAATGTAATTAGTGTGTTAGAGGGTCCTATTCAACCAGTAGAAGGTATTGAAAATGAAGAAGCTCCTCAGCGAGAATTATGGCTTCGTATTCGTGATGCTGTGAAAAATGTATTAGATACAACGACAATTGAAGATTTAGCACAATATACAGAGGAAAATGTAGCGGAAGGCTATATGTTCTACATTTAAAATATCTAGGCTAAAGAACAGCTCCTTGCTCAATGGAATGGAGATGAATCTTTAGCGCTTTTCGTACAAAGGAGTTTTCAACATGAATTCATATATTTATCTCGATCATGCTGCGTCTTCACCAATGAATGACGACGTAATAAACGCTATGACTACAGCAATGCAACAAGTCTATGGGAATGCATCAAGTATTCATGGGATCGGTCGAGAGGCGCGCAAATATTTAGATGATGCACGTGAAATACTTGCCAAATCTATTGGTGCTCAACCTGGGGAAATTATTATAACAAGTGGTGGAACAGAGGCGGATAATACGGCTATTTTTGGCACTGTTTTTGCACAGGCTGCTGAAGGGAAGCACATCATTACTACACAAATTGAACATCACGCGGTGTTACATACTTGTGAAAAGCTTGAGCGAGATGGTTTTGATGTGACATATTTACCAGTAGATGAAAATGGACGTGTTTCTGTAGAAGACGTTCAAAATGCATTGCGTGAGGATACAATTTTAGTAACGATCATGTACGGTAATAATGAAGTCGGTACAATTCAACCAATTGCTGAAATTGGTAATTTGCTACGCGAGCATAAGGCTGTTTTCCATACAGATGCTGTTCAAGCATATGGTTTAGAGTCAATTAATGTTGCTGATTTACATGTTGATTTACTAAGTGTTTCTGCACATAAAATTAATGGGCCTAAAGGTATTGGTTTTCTATACCAAAAAGCCGGAATACCATTCACTAGCTATGCATTAGGTGGCGCACATGAGAAAAAACGTCGTGCAGGTACTGAAAATGTGCCCGCTGTGATTGGCTTTGCAACTGCAGTGCAAATTGCAAATGAGTTGCGAGAAGAGAAGCGTGCGCTATACAATCGCTTTAAGCAAATTATGCTGGATGTTTTCACGAAGGAAAATCTAGCATTTCATGTGAATGGCGAGTTAGAAAATACGCTCCCACACGTTTTAAATGTAAGTTTTTCTGGTATGGAAGTAGAGTCATTCCTTGTAAATCTGGATATGGCAGGTATTTGCGTTTCTAGTGGTTCTGCATGTACTGCTGGCTCCATTGATCCATCACACGTATTAGTTGCGATGTTTGGTCAAGATACAGAGGAATTACGTAACTCAATTCGTTTTAGCTTCGGTCAAGGTTTAACAGAAGCTGATGCACAACATGCGGCAGAAAAAACAGCAGCGATTGTGAAAAGACTCTCGAAAAAGTAGTTTGCTGAAAAATTCAGGCGTGTTAATTAGGAAAAAACAGGTTTATTATTGAGTGATAAAAGGATTTTATTATTGCCAATTGAACTGATTGTAACGTAGGGCTACTCGAATGCTCCTGTCGCTTCGTATTCGTCGCAGAGCAAAGCTTCCCACGGGAAAGCGAATAACCCGTAGCGGAAATCAGATGATCTGAATGGTTAATCAACACACTGTTAATGGAATTTAAATAAAAGAAAAGGTGACCATAATGAAAGAAACACGTGACCCCTCACAAATTCGTGTTGTTGTCGGCATGTCGGGTGGGGTAGATTCTTCGGTTGCTGCATATTTATTGAAACAACAAGGATATGAAGTAATCGGGATATTTATGAAAAACTGGGATGATACAGACGAAAATGGCGTTTGTACAGCTACAGAAGACTATGATGATGTTATTAAAGTATGTAATCAAATCGGTATTCCTTATTATGCTGTGAATTTTGAAAAGCAATATTGGGATAAGGTTTTCACTTACTTTTTAGAAGAATATAAAGCAGGACGTACACCAAATCCTGATGTGATGTGTAATAAGGAAATTAAATTTAAAGCGTTTTTAGAGCACGCGATGGATCTTGGAGCTGATTATTTAGCGACCGGTCACTATGCTCGAGTTGATCGAAGTGGTGATGGTGAAGTAAAAATGCTTCGTGGTATTGATAATAATAAAGATCAAACGTATTTCTTAAACCAATTATCACAGGAACAATTGTCACATGTAATGTTCCCAATTGGACATATTGAGAAAAAGGAAGTCCGTAAAATTGCGGAGGAAGCTGGGTTAGCTACAGCGAAGAAAAAAGATTCAACAGGAATTTGCTTTATTGGAGAGCGTAATTTTAAAGAATTCTTAAGTCAATATTTACCGGCACAACCTGGTAAAATGGAGACGATGGATGGCGTTGTAATGGGCCAGCATGATGGATTAATGTACTATACGCTTGGTCAACGTCATGGTCTTGGAATTGGTGGCGACGGTGAACCTTGGTTCGTGTTAGGAAAAGATTTGGAGCGCAATGTGCTGCTAGTTGGACAAGGTTTCAATAATGATTCATTATTTTCTACTTCACTTACTGCTGTGAAAATGAGCTATACTTCGACAAAAAAATTGCCCGGGAAATTTTCATGCACAGCAAAATTCCGTTATCGTCAAACCGATACACCAGTAGAAGTGGAAATTTTAGAAGATGGACGTACACATATTACGTTTGCTGAGCCAGTACGTGCGATTACACCTGGACAAGCTGTAGTACTATACGACGGTGAAGAATGTTTAGGTGGCGGTACAATCGACGAAGTCTTTAAAAATAACGAAAAACTAACATATGTAGGTTAATTAGCGAAAAACTGCTTATACTACTTTTTTTGAAGCGTATAGAAATAAAGCAGTCTTTCGCTACATAGAGGTGAAGAAAAACAATGAATTTTAACGAGCAGGGCATTCAAGCTTTTCAAGAAAAGCGCTACGAAGATGCTGCACAACTTTTTACACAAGCAATTGAAGCAGAACCAGGAAACCCAATTGGTTATGTGAATTTTGGAAATCTCTTAGCGGTTTTAGAGGATACTGAACGTGCAGAACGCTTCTTTCAAAAAGCTATCACTGTTGATGAAACGGCAGCAACTGCTTATTATGGTTTAGCAAATTTATATTATAACGCTGAACGATATGCGGAGGCAGTAAAGCTTTATGAACAAGCGCTAAAGCATAAAATTGAAGGCGCAGATGTGTATTATATGATGGGCAAATGCTTTGAGCGAATGGAAAATCCGAAGCTTGCACTGCCATATTTACAACGAGCTTCAGAGCTTGCACCAGAAGACACACAAATTCGTCTAGCATATGCAATCGTGCTATGTGCGCTAGAAATGTTCGTAGAAGGTAAAAAAGAATTAGATGATTTGATCGAGCAGGATTGGAATAACGCAGATGCACATTATAATTTGGGTGTACTATATGCGGTATCTACTGAGCAAACAGAAGATGCTATGTACCACCTAAAACAAGCCTTTACGTTACAGCCAGAATACGACCAAGCACGTTATCTTTATGATATGATTGCACAACGCTTTAATTAAAATATTAAAAGCTCTTAAAACACGAAAAGGATGCCGAAAATACATTGGCATCCTTTTGTGTTGCTGAAAAATGAGACAGGGCTGTTTTTCAACTAACGCCTCTAAACGTATAAGTACATTTTTTCAAAAATCTACCCTATTAATTTCTTTACACCTGTTATTAAAATTGCAATTAACAATACAATCACGCCATTAATCATCAGAATGTACCCTATTTGCAAACCATAAAAAATTGCAAAGGGATCATTAATAATAGCTATTGCTAATAAACTTCCTGCTCCACCAAATGCTATAGCTAAACCTAATATAGCTAAGGCGGCAGAATATACACTTTTCTTCTTTAAAAACACAAAGAATCCTATTATGTTAGCAATAATTGTAAGTATAAATATGAGAATTGTGAAGAAATCCATTATTTAACTCCTTTAATAAACTATGTTAATTCCTGTTTAAATTATATAATAACTACATTTTTTGTAAGAAGCTACGAAATAAAGAAGCCAAGCCCGAGGAAAGCTCCAATGCGGAGTGGTCATGTAGACAAATTGAAAGGATGCCAAAATTATTTCAGCACCCTTGTTGATTTTAGTCTTTATTGTCCTTAGAAGGATAATCAAATGGTAGTTGATAAATATATTGTGCTAAATGTGCAATTGGAGCAGCATCTAACAATGAAGGTTCTGCTTCGTTCGCTTTTAAAATATTAATTTCTTTATTTAGTCGTTCCATCTTTCGATCCAGCTTAGCTACTTGAATAGCAGCTTCCTTCAATTCAAAACGGATATGTTCAGGTACTTCTTTGTTGTATTTGTAATAGATTTTATGTTCAAGACTAGCCCAGAAGTCCATTGCAATGGTACGAATTTGTATTTCTGCATATACCTTCTCCATATGATCAGACATAAAAATAGGGATTTTTATTATAAGATGCAAGCTTTGGTAACCATTTCCTTTTGGCGATGCAATATAATCTTTTACCTCTACAACTTCAATATCATTTTGTGCCTGTATCATCGCACTCACTTTATAAATATCTTCTACAAAAGAGCATGTAATTCTGATACCTGCAATATCACGAATGTTATCACGAATCGTTTCAATAGATGGCTCAAGGTTATTTTTCTTCATTTTCAATAATATACTTTTAGGTGATTTTACTCGAGTTGTTAAATGCTCGATCGGATTATATTCATGAATTAGCTGAAATTCTTCTTGTAAAATATTTATTTTTGTTTCTATTTCCTGCAAGGCGAATTTATAAACTAAAAAGAAGCGTGTTAAATCTGTTTGTAAAGTTTTTAGAGTAGTTGCTTCAAGTTCATTTTTCATATTTCGTTAAATCCTTTCTTAATAATATGCGCTAACGAAGTAATAATATTATTTAACATTTTCAATACTAGCTTATCAAAAATAACTATTAAATAGAAATAAGTGCTCTGAATCTATGTATAGTATTCCAATTTCATAAATTTACATTGGAAAATTAAAAAAAGGGGATGTTTAGTCCCCTTAGTTAAGCGATAATTTCAATAATTAAAGATTTTGAAAACTTAAGTAACATTTATTTGTCATCAAGCTGTATATGCAGCGGAAGAGAATGATCGTTCGTATTTACTATCTATAATGCGTTCTAAATTTATTTTTGAAAAGAAAAACGGATCCTTTTATATTAACTTCATAATACCCCGTCTTTTTTGCAATAATCCACCACGTCTGAATAAGGTAAATTTCCACCAAAAATTGAAAGAGCGCTACCTATCGTAACGTGAAGCTTACCATTTGAAATATTTTCAAATCTCTTTAAATCGTCTAAAGATCGAACGCCACCAGCATATGTTGTTGGAATCGTTGTCCAAGTAGTTAAATCATGCACTAAACTTTCCTGCATACCGCCTTTTTTTCCTTCCACATCAACAGCATGAATAAGTAGTTCATCACAGAAATTTTCGATAAATGCAATAGACTCAGCATTTACTTCAAAATCACTAAACTTTGTCCATTTATCAGTAACAACAAACCATTTTCCATCGCGCATACGGCAGCTTAAGTCGATGACAAGATGTTTCTTACCAATATTTTGTACTAATTGCTTGAGTCGATCTAAATGGAGCTTACCATCATTGAATATAAATGATGTAACAATAACATGAGTAGCGCCTGCATCGATAAACTTTTTTGCATTTTCTGTCGTGATGCCGCCGCCAACCTGCAATCCTTGAGGATATGCTGCTAATGCTGCTAATGCTGCCTCTTCGTTTCCATCACCTAGCATAATGACGTGACCACCTGTTAATTGATCCTTGGCAAACATTTTTGCATAATAACTAGAGTCATGATCGGAAATAAAGTTCTCGATAACTTCTTGATCTATATGACCTAGTGTGCTGCCAACAATTTGTTTTACTTTGCCATCGTGTAAATCGATGCAAGGTCTAAATTCCATTAGCTTCACAATCCTTCCGTGCAATAACTTCACCTCTATCATAGCATGGAAAGGGTGATAATAACTGTGAATTGTCAGTTATCAGAATATTCTTCCGGCAAGTGTTTTTGTAGCGAACGATAATGGTCCACTAACAGAAGTATCCTGTTGTATCCAAACATTCGCAACTTAGGATAGAACTTCACATCCAGTAAAAACGCCAAGTCCTTTGGCATTACCGAAATGACCGCATTGTGTCTACCCTCATGCAAATCAACACAAAGACGCTTTCGGGCACATTGTTTATCTGTGCGAAAGCGAAGCGACAGCAACAATTATGTCGAGGCATACATGATTAAAATTAAGTGAATTCTCTTTTTAAACGATTTTTCACGTTATGGTGTGGTAAAATATATTGGTTGAAATGAACACGAAAGGACGAACCGAAAATGGCAGAGAATCTTGATTTATTTGAACTAAATAAATTTTTTATACTCGGACGCCCAATCGTCTCTATCTTCCATAATGCACAAAATATGTATTCGATAGTTCGTGTGAAAATTCAAGAGACTAACTTACAATATGAAGATAAGGAAATAATAGTTGTTGGATATTTTCCGCCGTTACAGATGGATGAACAATATCGTTTTACAGGTTTATTGAGACAACATCCAAAATATGGTGTGCAATTTCAAATTGAAACATTTACAAAGGAAGTACCAGCAACAGAGCAAGGAATTATCCATTACTTATCGAGTGATTTGTTTGTTGGAATCGGAAAAAAAACTGCTGAAACAATTGTAGAGAAACTAGGAGCAAATGCGTTACGTCTTATTTTAGAAGACCCTAATGCACTTGATGCTGTACCTCGTTTATCTGCTGAAAAAAAAGAGGTTATCCATCGTACGATTGAACAAAATCTAGGCTTAGAACGAGTGATGATACAACTTAATGAATGGGGTTTCGGACCACAGCTCGGTATGAAGATTTACCAAACATACCGAACAGAGGCCGTTGAATTATTAACTGAAAATCCATACCGCCTGATTGAAGATGTAGAGGGCGTTGGTTTCTTTCGTGCCGACGAGCTAGGTGCTAAATTAGGGATTACTGGCAATCATCCAGACCGTATTAAGGCGGCGATTTTACATACTCTAAATACAGCAGCTTTATCGGATGGGCATGTGTATTTAGATGCAGAAAATGTTTTACCACTAGTAAAAGATATGCTTGAGCAAAGCCAACGAGAGGAAATTCCTTTTGAGATCATTTCTAAAGCTTGCATCGAATTGCGCGAGGAAAGTAAAATTTGTGGGGAAGAAACAAGACTATATTTACCATCCCTATATTTCTCAGAAGTAGGAATTGCATCAAAAATATTAGCTTTAATCGAACGAAACAATAAGGCTGATCATTTTAGTAAGGACGAAATACGTAAAGCGATTGGTGAAACAGAAGAGTTTCTTAATGTCACATATGCTGAAACGCAAGCGAATGCGATCGAACAAGCGCTAAACTCCGCGGTTATGATTTTAACTGGTGGACCTGGGACAGGTAAAACAACTGTTGTTCGGGGTGTAGTAGAAGTGTATGCAAAGCTACACGGATTATCATTGAACCCGAAGGAGTATGCACAAAAAGAAGAACCTTTTCCGATTATTTTGTGTGCTCCAACAGGTCGTGCTGCCAAGCGTTTATCGGAATCAACAGAACTTCCAGCGATGACAATTCATCGATTGCTTGGCTTTACTGGTCAGGAGAAGGAAGAAGAAACTGAGCGTGAGGTAACAGGGAAACTTATTATTGTAGACGAAATGTCGATGGTCGATACTTGGCTCGCGCATCAGTTATTAAAATCCTTACATGAGGATGTACAAGTCGTTTTTGTGGGTGATCAAGATCAGCTTCCGCCAGTAGGACCAGGTCAGGTGTTAAAGGATTTGTTAGCTTCCGGGCAAATACCTACTGTAGAATTAACAGAGGTTTATCGACAAGCAGAGGGTTCAACGATTATTGAGCTTGCGCATCAAATTAAACGCGGTAATATCACCAATGACCTAACGTTAAAAACGTCTGACCGTTCATTTATTAAAGCCTCTTCAGATCAGGTAGCAAACGTTGTCACACAAGTTGTGAAAAGTGCGGTTACGAAAGGTCAAGAAATCCGTAATATCCAAGTGTTAGCACCAATGTACAAAGGTCCAGCAGGAATAGACAATTTAAATAAAATGATTCAGGAACTTATTAATCCAAACGATACTGGTACTAGAAAAGAGCTTGTCTTTGGTGATGTCACATATCGCATAAAGGACAAAGTTTTACAACTTGTCAATCAACCTGAAAGCAATGTTTTTAATGGTGATATGGGTGAGGTTATTAGTATTATCAAGGCAAAGGAAACCATGGAGAAACAAGATTTGCTTGTTGTGTCATTCGACGGTATTGAAGTAACTTATCAACGTAGTGACCTCAATCAATTGACACTTGCCTACTGTTGTTCTATTCATAAGTCGCAAGGCTCTGAGTTCCAAACAGTTATTATGCCGGTTGTACGAGGATATTCTAAAATGCTGCGTCGTAATTTGTTATATACAGGTATTACGCGTGCAAAAAATTTCTTGATTTTATGTGGTGAGCCTGATGTGCTAGCAGATGGCTTACAGCGTACAGATGATTTACAGCGATTTACGTCTCTACGTGCAAGGCTCAATCCAATGGAAATTACAGAGGAAATTGTAGAAGTAGAAACGATTCCATTAAACGAAAATTTACAAAATGAAAAACAATCCATTGATTTCAAGCTAACGGTAGAAACAGAACCATATATCCATCCTTTGATTGGAATGGATGGTGTCTCACCGTATGATTATTTAGATGAGTGAGTTAATTTCATGAATTTAAACCCTTTAGTATCGAGGGTTCTGAAACAATAAGACGGGCACCTCCTCAATAAGCTCTTGGAAAATATAATTTATGTAATTAATTCAGCCAATGTAAACTTTTAGTGGTTGGAAAATCGTCTAATGATTGAAGTAAAAGAGAATAAAAATTTTTTGAGGTGAATAAAGAGTGAAACGCTTATTAATATTGCTTCTATTCATGATGCTAATACCACCTTTTGCAGAAAAAGCATATGCAAAAGATACTGTCATCCAGGTGAATGAGGAAGCAACTGTCTTTGATAATCGTTCAGGCTCACTAGTGCAGGTGGGGACATTATCAGCAGGGCAAACTTTTGAAGTAACAAAAGATTATGGAGCCAATTGGTGGCAAATTCGTTGGGGTGGTTATTATGGTTATGTTGAAAAACGTTATACAACCGTTGTTCCAGCAACAACTTATAAAAACACAGTCCCAACTGTTGCTAAAATAACTGATTATATAGTTGCAACACAGGTTGCACCAATTTACGATAATACTGGCAATAAACTTGTTCAATTTGCTTCATTGTCAGAGGGAGTTCGCTTCCCTATATATAGCGGAATGGGTAATTGGTATGGAATTGCTGTGAACGGACGCTTAGGATTTGTGCATAGTAATTTTGTAGTGAAAGAAAAAGGTCAAAATTCAACAAATACAAATACCTCAACGCCTTCTGAAAAACCAACTACAACTCCTCCTAGTAAACAAAATGGCTATATAGAGGCGTTAGAAAACGTCATTCTTTATGATTTCCGCCGTGACAAAGAGATGGCTATTGCTACGTTAATGAAAGGGCAACAGCTAGAGGTTGTAGATTCAATGGACCCAACATATGTTCAAGTTCGTTGGGGGAAAGCATATGTTTATGCAGAAAAATCAAAGGTGAAATTTTTAAATACTCCTTCATATAAAAATGTTGGTAAGGATAATGCCATGAAAAATGAGTATTTCATCCCTGTTTCTGCAAACAGTGAAATTTATGATAAATCATCAAAAATGTTACAGCCATTTGCCAAACTAGATACAAATCGCCGTTATCCGATATTACGGAAAGAAGGGACTTGGTACGTTACAGTACTTGGCGGCCGGGAAGGATATATCCATAGCACTAAAGTAGCGATTGATCGTGGCGTCCCTGTAATGATGTATCATCATTTTCTAAAAGAGCATGAGCTTGGGCGTTTCAAAAATGTAAGTACTACGATGACAGATGTTCAATTTACAAATGAAATGCAGTATTTAAAAAGTAAAAACTACGAAACTATTACTGTAGACGAATTATCGCGTTTCATGCGTAATGAAATTACACTGCCTGCCTATTCAATTGTTTTAACTTTTGATGATGGCCTATTATCGACACGTGAATATGCGTATCCAGTACTGAAAAATAATGGCTTTAAAGCTACACAATTTTTAATTACGTACCGTAATGAAAATTCGAAAGATGGGCAAATTTTTAACTATAATGATTTACAGGCAATTTCGCATCAGGATATGACAAATATGCAAGATGTATTCGCCTATGGATCACACACATACAATTTACACGACTTAGTAGGGAATAAAGGGAAAATGCTTCTAATCCCATACCATGAAGTTGTTCAGGATTTACAACGTAGTATAACAAATATTCAAAATACTAAAGCTTTTGCTTATCCGTTTGGACAATATAATGCAAACATCATTAATGCGGTAAAGGAAACTGGATTCACAATGGCATTTTCAACGAAGTTTGGCTATAACAATCCGTACGATGATGTATATCAAATTAAACGCTTGTCCAGTAATCAGCAAACAACATTCGAACAGTTTCAAAAAATGGTTCTACCATATGCGCAGTAAAATAAGAAACCCGATCAATTCGATTTGATCGGGTTTTTTGTGTTTTAATGACATTTTTTTGGAATGTGTGCTGTGTATAGGGCTGTGGACCCCTAGGAAAGAATCTAGTCGGAAAGGAAATTCCTCCGGCGGATAGCAAGGAAATCGGAAAGGAGTTCAATATAGGATGTTAGACTAAAATCATCGCATCCATGGGATAATGGCAAACTGACCTGCATCGGTAAAAACCCACGTTCTGTGGCATTACCGAAATAATCGATATCGTGTCTGCACTCAGGCAGGACTAAGCACAAAGCCGATTCCGGACGGATAATTGATCAATATTTAAGTTTAGTGGATACCAACTAGATGATGTTTAACTACTTCATATGCTTGGCAAACATTTTTCAATTGATCCTTTTCTTTGGCGATCATATCTAAAGCGATAGAATATAAAAGATTTTCTTCATTATGGTCTTCCATTTTGTTCATTATAGCAGCTTCCATTTGCGATACGTACGAGATGATTTGTTTATTCATTTATATTCTCCCTTAATAATAAGATGTATTTTGTGTTGGTTACGAAGCAATCTTACACCTACATATATAAAAAAATCTAGCAAATCTGTACTAGTCAAAGGGGACTTTTTTGTGAATGTGTCGCTAAAATGAACTCGTTAAAAAAGTGCTTAATGAAAACGTTTTTATCTAAAATAACTGAAAACTCGTGCAATGGTTGCGGACTTTCAACTGTATTTATAAAGTAATACAGTTTAGGTGGTTTAAGGGTTTTCTATAATACAGGTGGGTGAATCGGAACCTAATATTAGGAAATCTCATATACTAATCAAGTATAAAAACATATGTAACGTTTAGGGGTGACTGCATGCCAGTAATTACAGGACAGCAATATATTGACCGTATTGACGCTTTACAAACCTATATTTCGATTGATGGGAAAGTTGTCACAGGGAAAGTGTCGGAGCATCCAGCATTTAAGGGAGTTATGAAGAGTCAGGCAAGGCTTTTTGATATACAAAATGAAGATGCATTGTTCGAGGAGATGACATATGTTTCGCCAACGAGTAATAACCGTGTAGGTATGTCTTTTCTTCAGGCGGTGGCAGTCGAAGATCTCGTAAAAAGACGCAATGCTGTACGACAATGGGCATTATCCAATAATGGCCTTATGGGTAGAAGTCCGGATTACATGAATACAACATTAATGGCTTTAGCATCGGCTGCGGAGTATTTAAAAGATAAGCAAAATTGTTTTCCTCAGCATTTATTAAATTTTTATGAGTTTGCCCGTGAGAACGATTTAACAATGACACATACATTCATCGAGCCACAAGTAAATCGCCGAAAATTTTATTTTGAAGATGAAGATGTTATTATTGCTGCTAAAGTTGTAGATAAAACGACCGAGGGGTTAGTAATTAAAGGTGCGAGATTACTAGCGACACAGGGAGGAATTACAGATGAACTCCTTGTTATATCAACAAATGGCTATGATGAAGGTAAAGGCTTTGCTTTCTCAATACCAAGTAATGCAAAAGGTTTAAAGTTCTTATGTAGGCAATCATTTGTCGGAGGGGAATCGGCTTTTGATTATCCATTGAGTAGTCGTTACGAGGAAATGGATGCAATCGTTGTATTTGATAATGTTGTAGTACCGTGGGAACGTGTCTTCTATTATGAGAATATGGAAGTTGCCAATAACTTTTTGAACGTAAGTGGTTTTCAAACATATGGTTTACATCAAGTTCTTACACGTCAAATTGTCAAAACAGAATTTGTCTTAGGAGTTGTACAGTCAATTGTAAATACGATAAATATCGGCGAATATCAACATGTACAGCAAAAGGTTGTTGATATTATCGTGACATTAGAAACGATGAAGTCCTTACTGATAAAGTCTGAAGTAGAGGCAAAAAGAGATGATTTTGGTTTTATAAGACCTGACTTTCCTACAGTACAAGTAGCTATTCAGCTGTTCCCTAAAGTGTATCCGATCTTTACAGAAATTATTCAGCTACTTGGCGCAAGCGGATTAATGTCCATTCCAAGTGAAAAGGCATTTACTGCGGATGACGGGGACCTTAAGCATTATTTACAGTCTTTTCAAGATGGTGGAGAGGAGCGCGTCAAAAAATTCCGCTTAGCTTGGGATTTAACGATGAGTAGCTTTGGTACACGACAAACACTGTATGAGCGCTTTTTCTTTGGAGACCCTGTCCGTTTAGCTAGCGCGCTTTATAATTCTTACAATAGGGAAGAGTTAGTTAGTCGTGTAGATAATTTTTTAAAAAATAACAATTAGTTTTCTAGAAGTCAGATTTATCGACACTCTATATTTATCTTATTTGTTTGACAATTGCTTTACTTTACACTATGATTTACAGGAACTATAAAATAACTAAATAACAATCCCTTCGTTAGGTGAGGCTCCTATGCTGGAGATACGCTACTGCCCAAAAATGTCGAGAGACGCCAATGGGTCAACAGAAATCATCGAAATAAGGTGTTTTTTAACGTAGCTGGTGTAATTCCTATGCCGCATAGTGCTAAAACTCAACGTTTGAAGGAAGAAAGCAGAGTAGTGTTTTTAACGATACTGTTCTTTGTTATGTGTATTCAACACGCCTTCATTCGTCGAAGGCGTGTTTTTGTTATTTAAGGAAGGTGATGAGAATTGGATAGTAGCCCTGAACCGAATACGAAAATGTTAAGTAGTAAACAAGTAAGGATTGTCGATTTCTTATCGCCAAAACAAATGGGTATTGATGAGAAATGCTTCTAAAACAAGCTAAATACCAATCAATAACGTCACCTGTTTGTTTTCCTTAAATAATAAAACATGAGGTGAAGAACAATGATTAAAATCAATTATTTAAAAAAAGGAAATAACACAGTACAACATGATTTCGATATTAAAAAATTTAATCATACCTTTCATACAGACGATTTGTTATGGGTTGATTTATATGCATACAACTACAATGAATTGAATGATATAGCCGAAATATTTGGTTTCCACCCATTAGCAGTTGAGGATTGTCTTCATGAAGGCTCACGTCCTAAAATGGATAATTACGGAGAATATAAATTTTTCGTTTTCCATGCACCAATTTATAACGAAAAAAGCAGCAATGAAATAACAACAGTAGAATTAAATATTTTTATGGGTCCTAACTATGTTGTAACGGTTCATAAACAGAAACTTAAATGGCTAGGTCACATAGAGAATGTTTGCTTAAACAGTACAAAGTATTTAGATAAGGGTACCGATTTTCTATTGCATACTATTATCGATGGAATAACGGATGAATACTTCCCTGTTTTAGAAAGAATTAGAGCGCGGATAGATGAGCTTGAAGAAGAAATATATGAGTATGAACCTAAAGAAGTTACGGAAGAATTCCTTGCATTAAAACGAACTATTATTTTAATTCGACAAGCAATTATGCCGCAAAAAAGAATTTTTTCAAATAGTAATGGTCAGTGGAAATTTGAGATTCGTGAGGGAAATATACCTTTCTATAAAGATTTAAATGATCATCTAGAACGAATTGTAGAATCAACAGAAACTTATAGAGATTTGGTTAACAGTACGCTAGATACGTATTTTTCTATTATAAGTGGTAAATCGATTGAAAAGCTCAATTTATTAACTGTCATCTCGACTATTATGTTGCCTTTATCGGTAATTACAAGCTTTTTCGGAATGAATGTTCCGTTGCCATATCAAGATTCCCCAATAGCAACAATAACAATTAGTGTGTTCCATGTCGTT
>Ga0209676_1002137_pt1 | contig 15048 bp, 14 predicted proteins | sample AraplaCvi_mLB_r2_FD_184282 | JGI IMG/M metagenome (GOLD analysis project Ga0209676, IMG submission 184282) | Arabidopsis root microbial communities from North Carolina, USA - plate scrape MF_Cvi_mLB_r2 (SPAdes) (version 2) | ecosystem: Host-associated > Plants > Roots > Endosphere | place: USA...
CCGGCGCGATCGTCCAGGCGCGGGGTGAGGATCGCCACGCGCATGCCGCGCTCGCGGTAGTTGTGCGCCGACTGCAACAGCGTCGTCGTCTTGCCGGCGTTCATCGCCGAATAATAGAAATAGAGCTTTGCCATGCACGCATTTTACGATGCGCAACCGCCGCCGCGGCTATTCATCCTCGTCCGCCTCGGGCGCCTTGCGTACTTGCCCGACGTTGACCGTGCCCGCGCCGATCTGCTTCATCAGCGCGTCCAGGGCCAGGTCCTGCGCCTTCCAGTACGGCCCCGGGCGGCTGCGGCTGTCGTCGTAGAACTGCGTCCCCATGGCGCTGTAGGCGGCGAAGCCGGTACGCGCGGCATTGATGTCCAGGCGCGAGGTGAGCAGTCCGACGCGGCTGCCGGTCTGCGTGCGCATGAAGCGGCGCAGCTGCGTGTTGTTGCGTTCGATCGCCACCGCATCGCCGTAGCGGTCGTACCACGAACCGCCGGTGGCGACGACCCGCGCTCGCTGGTCCTCGTCCAGTTCATGCCAGATGTATTCGCGGACGCGGATCAGGTCTTCGCTGTTCCCGCGTTCGGCGGCGAGATCGGCCCAGATGTAGGCCTGCACGGGGTCGCGTTCGACGCCATCGCCGTTCCAGTACATCAGGCTGAGCAGGTGCTGCGACAGCTTGTCGCCATGCATCGCGGCGCGCTCGAACTGCGCGATCGCCTCTTTCGTGCGGCCGTTCTCGTAGTTCCAGATGCCATGCCAACGGCCCAGTTCGTCGGGATGACCGGAAGCCTGGAGCAGCGCAGTTTCGTACTCCTGCGCGTTGACGACGCGCTCGGCGGCCATCGCCGCGGGCACGAGGAAGAGCATCCAGGCGAGGCACCATCGCAACGCCGAGCGCCTGCCCATGCCACACCTCCGTGTCGGGATTCCCGGCCGTCCGGCCGGGCGCGGCCCGACTATACGCTCCGGCGCGCGAGGCTCAATCGGTCGCGACGGGTTCCAGGCGAGCGGACCGCAGCCGCGCCGCAGTGGCCCAGCGCTGCGCCACCTTTGGCGAGGTGATGCACACCGCGTCGAAGGTGACCGTGGTGACGGCGCGTTCGAGCAGCTGGATGTCCGCTTCGTGCTGCCGCGCCACGTGCGGGTCTTCGAAGAAGATCGCGCGCTGGCACTGACGTTCCAGCACCAGGTCGGCGATCTGCGCGTCGCCGCCCATCGGCCCGCTTTCGAAGCGCTGCACCCACGCCTGCCCCTGCGGCCAGCCGCGACTCCACGCCAGCTCGTTCAGGCGCTGACCCGTCGTGCCGGTGGCGACGCGGCGCTGGAAGCGCGACAGCACGTCGAAGTGCTCTGCGGCGTAGGCCATCATCTGCGGCTTCATCGCATCGTGCGCGATGAGCGCCAGCGTCTGCGTTTCGAACGCGTGCAGGCGATCGGCCGAGGGGTCCGGCGCGAGGCCTGCGTGCATGCGCTCCACTTCGATCCAGTCGCGCGCCGAGGCGACGGTCGAGATGAAGGGCTTGCCGTGGATGACGCACTGGCGCTTGAGCGCGACCGCTTCGGGAAACACCGAGGACGGATCGACCGGGTCGATCAGGTAGATCGCGCCATCGAGCGTGCGCTCCGGGGTGCCCAGGCCGACGACTTCGGCAACCAGCTTCATCAGCCCGCCTTCGCGCCCATACGGGTAGCGGCGAAGGCCGGTGTACCCGGGCAGAAGGCCGGCGGCGGCGATGGCGTCGAAGGTGCGACCGACCGTGTGCAGTTCCAGGCCCAGCTCGCGTATGCCGGGCTCGCAGGCCTGCAACAGGCGGAACAGCGCGGCGTTTTCGCTGAGGTGATGCAGGCGGTTGGCGGCCAGGCCCAGGCGCATGGCGGATCCGTCGAGGAAGGCGGACACGCAGTCTAACCGCGACCGCGCGTCCGTCCGCGAGGGCCGCTCAGTCGCCCGGGTTCCTGCGCGAATGCGCCTTGCGGGTGGGGCCGATCTCGACCGCGCCTTCCTTCCAGATCGCGTCCTCGACCGCCCAGTAGCGCTCGGGGTCCAGCCGCCATTCGTCGTACATCGCACGCAGGTCCATGGCGCCCATCGGATCGAACATCAGGTACGCCCCCGGACCCGGCGCCTGCACGTAGAGGCGCTCGTCGTTGTAGCCCACGTGGCTGCCGGTGATCTGCGTGTTCTGGCGCCTGATCGCCGCGGCCAGGCGCGGCTTGGCCACGGCATCGCCGTACTGGTCGTACAGCGCGGCACCTTCGCGCAGCGCGCGCGCACGCTGCGCTTCGTCCAGTTCCAGCCACATCTTCTCGCGCAGCACGACGAAGCTGGGGTACATGCGCTCGGCGGCCAGGTCGGCCCAGGCGTAGGCCAGCGCGGGATCGCGTTCGACGCCCACGCCATGCCAGTACATCAGGCTGATGCGGTGCTGCGAATACTTGTCGGCGTAACGCGCGGCGAGGGTGAACTGCCGCAGCGCATCGTCCCAGCGGCCCTGCGCCGCGCTTTCGCTGGCGTACAGGCGGTTGCGTTCGTTGGGGAAGTTGGCCGACAGGCGCGTGCGCTGGTCCATGTCGCTGGCGGTCATCGTGTCGGTCGATGCGACCACGGCGGCGACCGCCTCGGGCGAGGGCGCGGTGGGCCCGGCCACGAGCGAGGTGGCGAGAAGGATCGAAGTCAGCAGTTCCATGGCGCCTCCATTGGGAGCGATGGTGCGGCGCGATGCCTAGCGATCGCGCGGGTCGAGCGGCGCGCCGCGGCCGTCGCGACGCACCGTTTCCATCTCGCCCACCTCGACGGAGCCTTCGAGCAGGCGATCCTGTTCCATCCAGTAGGTTTCCAGCCGCCGCAGGCCGCCTTCCTTGCCGTACAGCTCGTCGGGCGAGCCCGCGACCGAAATGGCATAGGCGGCCGCATTGCTGCCGACCTGCGTGCCGAACACGCCGTTGACGGGCCGGCCGCCGGTTTCCATCGCCTGGTTGCGATAACCGACGCGGCTGCCGGTCATGCCGCGCGCGAAGCGGCGCATCTCGTTCTCGGCCTTCGGCTTGGCGATATCGTCGCCGTAGCGCGCGTAGTACGTGGCGCCCTCGGCGGGAACGCGCGCCTGCTCCTGCGCGCTCAGCTGCGCCCACATCTTCTCGCGGATGGCGAGCAGGCGCGGGTTGCCGCGTTCGGCGGCCAGGTCGCTCCAGATGTACGCCTGCACGCGATCGACCGGCGTGCCCACGCCATGCCAGTGAATCAGGCTCAGGTAGTGCTGCGAATACTTGTCGGCATAGCCCGCGGCGGCCTCGAAGCGCGTCATCGCTTCGTCGTAGCGGTGCTGCTGGTACGCCTTCAGGCCCTGGACGCGGAACTCCTCGTTCGGACGGCCACGCAGCGAAGGCAGCATCGCGTCCAGTTCCATGAACGTGGAGGCGGTCAGGGGCAGCGCCTCGTCGGCCCGTGCGTTCGGCACGAAGGCCAGTGCCAGCAGCGTGGACAGCGCAATGATGCGGACATTCGACATGGGAACCCTTCCTTCCATAGAGAGAGAACGGGACACAGGCACGGTTTACGGCCTGATGTTGCCAGCGCCGCGTTCAGCGTGGCGCCACGCCCATCCGAAAGGCGCTTGCGGCACAATACGCGGCCGCCTGAGCGGTAGCAAACACGCCACATGCACGGTCTGAATCCCCCTCAACGCGCCGCCGTCCTGCACACCGACGGCCCCCTGCTCGTGCTCGCCGGCGCAGGCAGCGGCAAGACGCGCGTGATCGTCGAGAAGATCGCGCACCTGATCGCTTCGCGCGCGATGCCCGCCAAGCGCATCGCCGCCATCACCTTCACCAACAAGTCGGCGAAGGAAATGAAGGAGCGCGTCGCCAAGCGCATCAAGGGCGACGCGGCCGAAGGCCTGACCGTGTGCACCTTCCACGCGCTGGGGCTGAAGTTCCTGCAGATCGACCATGCCAAGGCGGGCCTGCGCCGCGGTTTTTCGGTGTTCGACAGCGACGACAGCACGGCGCAGATCAAGGACCTGATGCCCACCGGCAGCAAGCCCGACGCCGTCGACGACATGCGCAACCTGATCTCGCGGGCGAAGAACGCCGGTCTTTCGCCGGAAGAAGCGCTGGCCGTGTCGAAGAGCCCGCGCGAGATGGAAGCGGCGCTGATGTACCAGCGCTACCAGGCGCGGCTCACCACGTTCAACGCGGTGGATTTCGACGACCTGATCCGCCTGCCGGTGCAGATGCTGGAAGCCGACGAGGAGCTTCGCCTGGCCTGGCGCGAACGCATCGGCTACCTGCTGGTGGACGAATGCCAGGACACCAACGACGCGCAGTACCGCCTGCTGAAGGCGCTCGCCGGCGACAAGGGCCTGTTCACCTGCGTGGGGGACGACGACCAGTCGATCTACGCATGGCGCGGCGCCAATCCGGACAACCTGCTGCAGCTGGGCAAGGACTATCCGAAGCTGCAGATCATCAAGCTGGAGCAGAACTACCGCTGTTCCAACCGCGTGCTGCGCACGGCGAACGCGCTGATCGCGAACAACCCGCACGAGCACCCCAAGACGCTGTGGAGCGACCAGGCCGACGGCGAACGCATCCGCGTGTGGGAGTGCCGCGACAACGCGCACGAAGCGGAGAAGGTCGCCGCCGAGATCCACTACCTCGCGGCGGCGAAGACCGCGCCGTGGAGCGATTTCTGCATCCTGTTCCGCGGCAATTTCCAGAGCCGCGCGCTGGAGAAGGCGCTGCAGCTGCTGCGCGTGCCGTACCACCTCAGCGGCGGCACGGCGTTCCTCGAGCGCGGTGAAGTTAAGGATGCGCTGTCGTGGCTGCGCCTCATCGCCAATCCCGACGACGACGCGGCCTTCCTGCGCGCGGTGCAATCGCCCAAGCGCGAAGTCGGCGCGACCACGCTGGCGAAGCTTGCCGAGATCGCGCAGCACGCGCACATGCCGATGTCGCGCGCGGCCGAGCAGATCGGCGTGCTGAAGCAACTCGCGCCGCGCGCGGCGAACGCGCTCGACGGCTTCGTGAGCATCGTGCGTCACCTGCGCGGCGAAGCGTTCAAGGTCTCGCCGGCGGAACTGGTTCGCGTGCTGGCCGAGAAGAGCGGACTGCTCGCCTCGATCCGCGCGCAGTGCAAGGACGAAGCGAGCTTCCAGCGCCGCAAGGAAAACCTGGAAGAGCTTTCCGACTGGTTCGATGGCGGCAAGGGCTCCGGTCCCGGCGAGCTGGCCGCGCAGCTCGCGCTGCTCTCGCACGCCGACAAGGGCGAGGCCGGCAACCAGGTGCGCCTGATGTCGCTGCATGCGGCCAAGGGCCTGGAGTTCCGCTACGTCTTCATCGTCGGCATGGAAGACGGCACGCTGCCGCACGAGATGGCGCTGGAGGAAGGCTCGCTGGAAGAAGAGCGCCGCCTGCTCTACGTCGGCATCACGCGTGCGAAGGAACAGCTGTGGCTGTCGCACTCGCGCGAGGCCTCCAAGTGGGGCGACAAGATCCGCCTCAAGCCCAGCCGCTTCTACGACGAACTGCCGGCGGCGGAGATCCAGCGCGACGGCGCCGATCCGGTGGCCGACGCCGCACGTAAGCAGGAGCGCGCGCAGGCCGGGTTCGCGGCGATCAAGGCGTTGCTCGGGGAAGGGTGAAGACGCGCATGAACCTGCAACGCATCCACCACGTCGCCATCATCGCGTCCGACTACGCGCGTTCGAAGGACTTCTACACGCGCGTGCTCGGCCTGCGCATCGTCGCCGAGGCGTATCGGCAGGCTCGCGATTCGTGGAAGCTCGACCTCGCACTGTCGGACGGCACGCAGATCGAGCTGTTTTCCTTCCCCTCGCCGCCGCCTCGTCCGTCGCGGCCGGAAGCGCGCGGGCTGCGGCACCTCGCGTTCGAGGTGGCCGATGTCGCCGCCAGCGCCGCCGAGCTGGAATCGCACGGCGTCGAAGTCGAACCGCTGCGTGTGGACGAGTACACCGGCCGACGTTTCACCTTCTTCGCCGATCCGGACGGCTTGCCGATCGAGCTCTACGAGGCCGGTGCGTGAACTTCGCCCTCCGCCCGGCGAGGACGACCGACCACGCACGCATCCTGGCGCTGAACCTTCAGTCCGAAGAGATGCTCAGTCCGATGGACGCCGCGCGGTTGCGCGAGCTCGACGGCATGGCCGCGTACCACCGGGTCGCATGCGAAGGCGATGAGGTCGTCGCCTTCCTGCTCGCCTTCCGCGAAGGCGTCGCATACGACAGCCCGAACTACGTGTGGTTCGCGCAGCGCTACCCGCAGTTCCTGTACGTCGACCGCATCGTCGTGACCGGCACGCACCAGGGGCGCGGACTCGGCCCTCTGCTGTATCGCGACCTGTTCGACTTTGCGCGCGCATCGAACGTGGACACCGTGACGTGCGAGTTCTACACCGTGCCGCCGAACGAGGCGTCGCGCCGCTTCCATGCCGCGTTCGGCTTCCGCGAAGTCGGTTCGCAGTGGGTCGCCGATGGCCGAAAGCAGGTGTCGCTGCAAGTGGCATCGGTCTGATAGCGTCGGGCAAGGTCGGTTACGCGGTCCCGCTACAATGCGACGGGCCCTGGGGAGGGCCCTCGGACGCCGCAATGGCGCCCGTCCACATCACGTATTACGGGGAATACATGTCCAAGTATGGATGCATGGCGCTGCTCGCGATCGCGTGCGGCATGACGATGCCTGCGGCGCAGGCCAAGGGTAACTTCTTCGTCGCGGGCCAGGCCGGCCAGGCGACCTTCGACGACAGCGGCCTGTCCGAAGACAAGGCCGACACCAGTGCCTTCAGCCTGGGCTACCGCTGGCAGGCCGGTTCGATTGTGCAGATCGGACTGGAGGCCGGCGGTGGCAAGGTCGACGAAATCAGCGAGGGCTATGCCTTCGACGACGGCTTCTATTCGGAGGAAGGCCGGGTCGGGTTCGACGTGCGTTATGCGCACCTTGGCGCCAACGCGCGCTTCAGCTTCGGTCCGGACAGCCGCTGGTTCGCCATCGCCCGCGCCGGCTACATGGGCTACACGCAGGACATCAACGCCAGCTACCGCTGGGCGTACAACGACCCGTTCCTCAGCGATCTCAACGGCAGCGAGAGCTCGTCGCAGAGCGAGGACGGCGGTGGCGCCTATTTCGGCGCCGGCCTCGGCGTGGACATCACGCAGAACTTCAACATCAACCTGATGTTCAACGGCTACGCCTATTCCGCGCTGGACGAGGATGGCGAGCTGGAGGACGACGCGAGCACGGCAAGCACCACCACGCTGGGCCTGGAACTGCGCTTCTGAACCATCGCGACGGGGTCGGCCTTGCCGGCCCTGTCGCATCGCGCCCACTGTCGCGCGAATGAAACAGGCCGCGCGAACCGCGTCGGCTAGAATCGCGGGCCCAGATCCCCACGGCCCATGTCATGTCGCACCGCGCTCTCACCCTGTCCGTCCTTGCCTGCGCGCTCGCGCTGGGCGCGTGCAAGCGCAGCGACACGCCGGCACCGGCAGCCGATACGCCCGCCGCATCGCCCACGCACGCCGCCACCCAGCCCGCCACCAGCGCGCCGCACGACAACCTCAACGCCGTCCTGTGGATGCAGGCCAGTGCCGAATACCCGGCCGTGAGCACCACGGTCTATCGCGCCGCCGCCGACAAACTCGATGTCGCGCTGAAGGAGAAGAACTGGGACGCGCTGGTCACCGGCGAGCGCGGTAACCCGGCCACCGGCCTGCCGGCGGCGGTGATCATGGACGTGGACGAAACCGTGCTCGACAACTCGCCCTACCAGGCGCGCCTGATCAGCCAGGGCAAGGAATACGACGAAGTCACCTGGGATGCCTGGGTCGCAGAGAAGAAGGCGAAGGCCGTGCCGGGCGTGGTCGATTTCGCCAAGGCCGCATCGGCCAAGGGCGTGACCGTGCTGTACCTGTCCAACCGCGCCGTGCACCTGAAGGACGCGACGATCGCCAACCTCAAGGCCGTCGGCATGCCGGTGAAGGACGACAGCGTGTTCCTCGGCCTTGGCACCGTGGTGGAAGGCTGCGAGCAGAACGGCAGCGAGAAGGATTGTCGTCGCCGCCTCGCCGGGCGGCAGTACCGCGTGCTGATGCAGTTCGGCGACCAGCTCGGCGATTTCGTGCAGGTCACGGCGAACACGCGCGAAGGTCGCGCACAGCTGCTGGATGAATACCGCGACTGGTTCGGCGAGCGCTGGTTCATGCTCCCCAACCCGAGCTACGGCAGCTGGGAACCGGCGCTGTTCAACAACGACTGGAGCAAGCCGGTGGACGCCCGTCGCGAGGCCAAGCGCGCGGCTCTGGACCTTGCACCCTGATTCGCCTCCGTGAAATCAATAAGTTACGCCGCACATCTTCAGAGGTTGCATTAGGTATGGCGGGCAGGTAGTCTGCCCTCCGTCCGGCGCGAGCCGGAGCCATGCCACAACTCGAAGTCCTCCGGCCCCGGCCGGATTTGAAGGAGGCCCCGGCCTCCTTTTTCTTTCCCGGCGCGCCCACGCCGGCGATGGACGGTCGTTCCGACGCCCCTTAGAACACATCGCCAACACCCCGGATGCGCTTCGCTATCCGGGCGGCGGATGCCGTGCGAAATGTGATGTCGGTAGCAGTTCTTGGACGCCGACCGGACGAAGCCCTTCAGGAAGCTTCAGACCGGCCGATGGAGCGAACAGGCGAACTACGCGCATGAGGCGCAAGGAAAGGCCATGAAGCGAGTCAGAGCCACGGTGGGCGCCGTGCTCTGCGCAATGGTGGTAGTACTGGTAACGGCAGGCGCGCACGCGGCCGACGGCCGCATCTCGTTCACGGGCAGCGTGGTGAACCCCACCTGCGCGCCCGCCTCATTCCAGACACCTGCACAGAACGTGCCGCAACACCTTCGTACGCAATGCGCCGGTTCATCGGCTTCGACGACCTACACCTTGCAGGTCGAACCAGCCGCCGCGCACTCGCGATCCCGGCTGGTGAGCTACTACGCGGGCTATGTCCGCGACGGCGGCAGCCGCGATCCGGTCTGGGTCGCCACACAGACCTACGACTGACCTTGAAGGTTTACGTCACCAATGCGCGCGGCTTTAGCCCCGCGTGCATGCGACGTCATTGATAGGTCATCGTGAACGTCGCGGTGGTGGTGACGGTGCCTGCGCGGAAATTGTTGTTGTTGTTGCTGGAGGTGGTGCGGTAGTACTGCGCGTGGAACGGCACCGACCAGACGCCCGTCGGCGAAATGCCCAAAGGCTCGGCCGTGTTGAACGCAATCGGCGAGCTGTCCGAATCGAGCAACTGGACTCCCACGCCGCGCGACGTGCTGCCGGCGGTGGACGCAAGGACACCGGTCATCCCGGATACCGCGTTGCCGGTGGCGAAGGTGATGCTGGTGGTCGCGCCGCCGGCCGGGCAATTGAGATCGATGGTGAACCGCGTGCGGCCCGCCGTCGAACCCTGCGACGGCAGCGCCGCCGTGCTGACCGTCGGCAGCGTCACGGTGAAGTTCTGCGATCCGGCCGCGACGCTGCAGGTGCGCATGATGACCTGCGCACCGCCATTGAGCGTCAGCGCCGTGCCCATCGGGCCGCTGCTGGCCGTGGTGCCGTACTCGTACCACCAGAACTGCATCAGCTGCCGGCCCTGCACGGTACCGGGCGTGACCGTGGCGGTCTTCACGAACTGCGCCGTGAAGGTCTCGGTGTAGGTCGCGGTACAGACGCCGCTGCCGTTGCAGGTGCGATCGAGTGCGCCGATTTCGAAGCCGGCGGTGGAGTTCGGGCCGCCGCGTATCCACGCACGCGAACCGGCCTGCGATTTCTCGGCGGTGAGCTTCAGTCCAATGCCGGTCACGCCGGTGGCGAAGATGATGCCGCCGCTGCCGGTATCGGACGCATCGCGCGCGGCGAGGTTGCCTGCCTGGACGAACAGGTTGAGCCCGGAGCTGTTGGACGGCACGCCGGTGCAGTTGAACACCATCGTAAGTTGCACCGGCGTGCCGAGCAGGGTGCCGTTCGCCGCACCCACCGGCACGGCGACGTTGCCCATCGTCAGGCTGCCGGAGGAGCTGCTGAAGCAGGTCGACGCCGCGGCGAACGCCTTCGACGGCAGCCCCACCAGCAGGAAGCCGAGCATCAGCAACGCCCAGCACACACGGAACATGCGCATCAGCCTGGCCGTCTTGTGGACGTGGGCGGCGGTCGGGTTCGAGGCGTTCGTCATCTCAGGGCCCAGTCGATCACAGGCTGGCGGCGGCGAAAGTGACGGTCGGCGTGCAGCGCGCTTCGGCCGTCGGCAGGTCGGTGGCAGCGGCGCCGGACTTGGGTTCCGGCGTCTGGTAGGTGAAGGTGCACTGCATCGGCTTGTCTTCTTCCTGCCAGCTGAGGGACACGGTGCCTTCCTTGGTCGCGCCGCGCAGCAGAAGGCGACCGCCCTGGCCGACGGTGCCCAGCGCGTGGCCCTGCATGTCGCTGACCTCGGCGCCGAACGGCACCGGGCGGCCATCGCCCATGCGCACGCGCAGCAGCAGCGCGCGACCGTATTCGGTATCGAACTTCAGCAGCGACACGCCACCGGCGCGCGGCGCGACGCGGGCGCTGGTCGACTGCAACTGCACGTCGAGCGGCAGGCCCTTCGGGTCCAGTTCAATGGAATTGACGCTGTACGGCGTCAGGTACGGCACGAGCGCGTGGCCGAAGCGATCCACCTTCACGCCCGGCGCGTTGAGGATGCGGGCGCCCTTCGCGTTCGGTGCGGAAACGATCGCGACCGTATCGCCGGCCGGCTGGCCAAGGGTGATGCCCTGCGGGTGCGCGACGATGATGCCCGACACGCCGACCGAGGCCTGCGAATAGCCGTCGCCGCGACCGTAGCTGGCGTTGGCCAGGCCGATGCTGCTGCGATAACCGGCGTTGACGCTTCCGGACGTGCCGACTTCGTCGCCGTGGGCGGCGCTGGCGCCGTAGGAGAACTGGCCGTCCTTGCCCGCACTGCCGGCGACGGAAAGCTGCGCCTGGTCCTGCCCCTGGCTGTCGTGTACCAGGCCGGCGTTGAGCGTCGGCGCCCGCGGGCTGGTGCCGAGCGGCAGGCTGAAGTTGACGAAATACTGGTTGCTGTAGCGTCCGTCGTAGTCGCGCAGGCGGCTGGCCGAAACACTGTAGTTGAACCAGCCCAGGTGGCCGCTGTAACCGACCTGGAACTGCACGTCGTTGCCTTCGCGTGTCCAGTAGTCGCGAGCGGACGCCGTCGCGTAGAGATTGCCGCCGCGCTGCCCCAGCTGCTGGTTGAGGTTGATGTCGAAGCGGTTGCGCTGGCGGTCGAGCGCGCTGTAGGTGGACGCGATGCCCGCGCGGCCGACGCCCTGCAGTGCGGCCCGCTGCTCCGGCGTCAGGACGCCGGTGGGGTCGTCGAGCGCCGAGGGGTCGGCCACATCGAAGCCCAGCGCCAGGTCCCGCGCGGCCAGCGCTTCTCGCAGGCTGTAGAAGCCACCGGTCGAATAGCGGTAGGACGCGAGGCTGAAGGACGTGCCCGTGTCCGGAAACATCTTGCTGTAGGTCGCGCGCCAGCTCTGCCCGGTTTCGGCATGCTGCGTGGGCAGCTTGGTGCGCGCGGCCGTGACGTCGAGCGCGATGGCGCCAAAGGTGGTGTTCAGCGCGACGCCGCCCAGCGCTGACAGATAGCCCTCGCTGGTCAGGAAGCCGCCGTAACCGGTGACCAGGTTGCTCAGGCCGTGCTGGAGCGTGGCCTGGACCAGCATCGGCTCGTCGAGCGAGCCGTTGTCGTTGATCACGCCGGCCGCGATCGAGAACCTCCTCGTGCCCGCGCGCAGCTGCTGGGGCACGGCGGCGTAGGGAACCGAGAACGTGCGCACGCGGCCGTCGGCCTCGGTCACGCTGACGTCGAGGTCGCCGCCGTAACCGGTGGCGTACAGATCCTCGATCGAGAACGGACCGGGCGTAACGGTGGTTTCGTAGATCAGCGCACCGTTCTGGCGGATGGTCACCCGCGCGTTGGTCTCGGCGACGCCGCGCACGACCGGCGCGTAGCCGCGCAGCGATTCGGGCAGCATGCGATCGTCGGTGGTCAGCTGCACGCCGCGCACGCCGACGCTGTCGAACATCTCGCCGCTGGTGAAGCTGTCGCCGAGGGTGAGCTGCGCCTGCCACTGCGCGATGTCGCGGCGCGCGTAGGTCGCCAGCGCTTCGTAATGGCGGCGCGAAGGCGCATCGGCGAGCGCCGACTGCCAGCTGTAGTTGCCGTCGTGGCGAAGACGCCAGGCGCCGAGGTTGACGCCGGCATTGAGCCCGACGAAACCAGCCGTCAGGTCGGCGTCGCCATTGCTGGTGCGGTAGACGTTCGCGTTGTAGTTCAGCAGCGCGGCGGTGACGCCGCTGTCCCACTGGTCCGGGCCGACGTAGCCGCGCGCGCGATAGCCCAGCCACGCCTGCGGGACGGTAACGTCCAGGCGCAGTTCGGTCTGGTCGTAGGCCACGGTGGCGTCGTGGACCAGGTCCGACAGCGCCAGGCAGCCTTCGCCCGCTTCCAGCCGCGCCCGTGCGGCTTGGTCGAGCTTGGAGACCGGAAGGCCGAGCGCCTGGAACAGGGCCGGCGTCACGCAGGGCACGGCATTGCCGCCGGGTTCGGGGGCATCGAAGCGAACGTCCGCGGCGCCGGTCCAGCGACCGGCCAGGTACAGGTCCAGCCGATACACGCCCGGCGTCACGACGTTGCCGCGCTCGAAGCGCGTCAGGTCGGCGGATTGCTGCAGGCCGCCGGCGAGCAGCGTCATGTCGAACTGGGCATCGGCGGGGGCCGCCGGGGCCGCGTGGGCGGCCGAGCAGGCGAGCAGCGCGCACGCGATCGCGGTACCGAGCAACGCACGCCCCGGCACCCGCATCGCAGGCTGCAGCTGGCCCGCGCGGTTGATCACGGAGCGATCGACCCCGTGAAGGCACTCGACGCGCCGAAGTCGTTGATGGCGTTGTAGCGCACCGCGGCGCCGGTCGCGGCGGCCGGCAGACCGGCGGCCGTCAGGCGCAGTTCGCCCATCGGCGCGACCATGCCCGCGTCGGCCTTGAAGGTCTTGCCACCGGCGTCGACGACGACGTCGGCCAGCGTGATGTGGAAGGGCGTGGGGTTGTTCACCACCAGCGCGCCGTTGGTCGCGCGGAACGTCAGCGACTCGGGCGCCTTCAGCGGGTCGCCCTTCAGGCCATCCGGACGGAAGAACAGCTTCAGCCGCGAGCGCACGGCCAACTGCAGGAAGTTCGTCCCCTGCGCGGCTGCGCCGGTGGGCTTGGGCGGCACTTCGAGCACGTTGAGCCAGAACAGCGACTCGCGATCGGCCGGGAGCGGCTCGCGGGTATAGAGAATGCGCAGGTTCTGATCGCGCTTGGGCTCCATGCGGAACATCGGCGGCGTGATCAGGAACGGGGTGTCGACCGAGTCCGGCGTGGACTGCTGGTCGCCGGTATCGATCCAGGCCTGCACCAGCGCCGGAGCATCGGCGTCGTTGGTCAGGCGCAGCGTGGTCTCGCCTTCCTTCGCATTGAACACGACGCGCGTGCCGCCGATCAGGACACCGGCCTGGGCCGGCGCGAGGGCGCACGTTGCGAGCAGCGCCACGGCGATGGCGCGGAAGAAGGCGTTCATTGGGGATACCTTGGAAAGAGGAGCGGCCGGGGGAAGCCGTGGTGGGCGCGGCATGGAGCCGCGCCCACGCAAGGGGTATTACGGGTAGATCATCGAGAAGGTGACGCTGGTGTTGACCACACCGGCCGTCGCGGCGCCCGTGGCCACGTAGCCCGCGTAGTAGTTCAGCGCGCCGCTGCCGCTGACGATCGTCCCCGACTTGGAGTTCTGCGCGCCGGCAGCCTTGCCCAGGTCGATCTTCGTCATGTCGCCGTTGTAGAGCGCGATCTGCACGTTGGTCGCGCCGCCCGACGTCTTGTTCTTCAGGTTGCCGGTGGTGAAGTCGACGTCGGTGTTCGGCTCGAAGTACGTGCTGACGACCGTGTTGTTCGGGCAGGTGGTCAGGTTGATCGAGAACGGCTGCTGGCCGGCGGTGTTGCCGGCGGCGGACAGGGCGGTGGTGGTGACGTTCGGCAGGGCGACGGTGATGTTGCCGCCGGTCGTGGTGACCTTGCAGGCCGTCGTGGTGACGTTGCCGTTGATGTTGAGGGTGCCGTCGGCAGCGAAGGCCGGGGCGATCGAGGCCAGACCGGCAGCGGCGGCCGCGACGAGGAGGATCTTCTTCATGAGTACAAAGCCCTTGGAGTTGGAAGGTCCGGCGCGTGGCTGGACGCTTGCGCCGGCGGAAATGCCGGTTCAGGGCTTAGAAAGCAGATTCTGTGCCAACCGTCTCAAAACCCGTTCCAGACCGTTAGGACGATGTGAAGCGACCGATTCCGCCAATCCTGAACGAGATTTCGATCACATTTTTCGATCCTGAAGACGCTTTCCGACCCCGAACGTCACTTTTTGCCCCAAAGAACTGTGACGCGATGCCGGTATTCCGACGCACTTTCCCGTTTTCCCAATCCGGGACGGCATTGGCTTGCCCGCATCCGGGCACAACGCCAAGATGCCGCCAGCGACTTCGGGGGAGCCGCATCCGCATGACATCGATCGCACGCGCCACCGCCGCGCTGACGTTGCTGGCCGCCCTCGTGGCGGCCGGTTGCCAGCGCGCGCCCGCGCCCGTGGTCGAGCCGACCCCGACCGAACCCACCCAGGCCGTCGAGCAGCTGATCCGCGACCTGCGCCGGAACGACCTGGTGAGCTATTCGCGCCATGCCGTTCCGCCGGAGCTGCACGCACGGCTCGACCGGGCCTGGAGCGAAGGCCATACCCGCTGGCCGCTTACCGACCTCCCGCTGGACGACCGCCTCCCCGCCTTCATCGACGCCCTGTCCGCACCCGGCGCCGAGAAGCAGCTGCTCACCGTCTACCAGCGTCAATTTTCCGGCGCGAACGCCGAGCTCCGCTCCGCTGCGGCCACGCTGGGACTGTTCGCGACGCAGTACCTGCGCGCGGAAGGCGATTACAGCGACGACGA